>Ga0208414_1000032_pt1 | contig 165559 bp, 168 predicted proteins | sample AntAceMetag02UKE_FD_184770 | JGI IMG/M metagenome (GOLD analysis project Ga0208414, IMG submission 184770) | Saline lake microbial communities from Ace Lake, Antarctica - Antarctic Ace Lake Metagenome 02UKE (SPAdes) (version 2) | ecosystem: Environmental > Aquatic > Non-marine Saline and... | reverse complement strand
CGCAATTAATCATTACTGCTTTTGCTGTATTTGTGAGCTTGACAGCACAATCTGCCCCCACAAACGAGCAAATCATGGAAATGATGATGGATCTCAAGCAAGAGATTGCAGAATTAAAAAAAGAAAACCAAAAACTAAAGGGTGATGTCGCGGAAGTGATAGAGGTAACTGACGAGGCGATCAAATCCCAAGTTAAACTGAGTAACAAGTCTACTTTTGGAGGCTACGGTGAGCTTCATGGTAACTGGCTGGAAGATCAAAAAGGGGTAAGCGATGTGGATGAAGTAGATTTCCATCGATTCGTCCTATTCTTTAACCATGAGTATTCAGATAAGCTGAGATTTGTTTCTGAGGTTGAAATTGAACATTCCTATGTGGGTGATGGGACAAGTGGCTATGTTGAATTAGAGCAGGCTTATGTTGAATACGATTTAACAGGATCTACTTCAATAGCTGCTGGATTATTTCTCATTCCTATAGGACTTTTAAATCAAACACATGAGCCCGATACATTTTATGGTGTTGAAAGAAATGACGTAGAGAAAAATATTATTCCAACTACCTGGTGGGAATCAGGCGCCATGATAACTGCAGAATTAGCTCAGGGATTAAGTCTTAAGGGAGCAATTAGTACCGGACTTAAAGCTAAGGATACAGAGGTAAACATCAGAGATGGCCGACAAAAGAGTTCAAAAGCTAAAGCTGAGTCTTTTGCTTACACCGCTAATCTTGAGTACACAGCTATACCGGGAGTAAGACTAGGGGGGACAATTAACTATCAGGAAGATTTTCAGAATGGTGGGACAGTTGATGCAGGGGAAGCCATCCTTACCGAAATACATGCTGATATAACACAAGGACCATATAGATTAAGAGCGCTGTATGCAAATTGGGATTTAGAGGGTAATGCACCGAAGGCTAATGGCGCAGACGAGCAAAAGGGTTGGTATATTGAGCCATCCTACAAGGTGAATGAAGAGCTTGGATTTTTTGTTCGCTATGCTACGTGGGATAATACATCAGGAAGTGGCAGCGCAACAAACACTGAATACCAGCAAACAAATATAGGGCTGAATTGGTGGATTGATCCGCAAGTAGTGTTTAAAGTAGATTATCAGGACCAAGACGTGGGCGCCGGCATAAGCAAAGAGCTCGACGGACTTAATCTTGGTGTTGGGTACTCATTTTAGCAGACCTTGTATGAGCTATTATCTTCAAGCTGCTTTGATATTTTTTGCATTAATAGCTGTCAATATTGTCTATGGTAGTAGCGCTCATGCAAAGGGAGTCTATCAAACAGAGGATGCATTTTTGCATGACGTGTTTGGAGATAACGTCCCACAGAAACAATCTATTTTGCTTAGAAGTGATGTTAGGGAGTCTGTTGAAAAAATATTAAATCACCCCTATGCAGGACTCAAAATAGTCTACTGGGAACAAAACAATCAAAGCGCATGGATTCTTGAGGAGATAGGAAAAGAGCACCCTATAACCTTTGGAATTGTTGTGGCTAATGGAAAAATTAAAACAGCAAAGGTATTAGAATTTCGCGAAATAAGGGGATGGGAAATTAAATACCCAGCTTTTACTAGGCAATTTATTGGGGCATCGTTAAGGGGATATGATCTCGATAGGAGTATTGATGGTGTATCAGGAGCTACCTTATCCGTGTGGGCAATGACAGCAGTTGCCAAATTAGCCCTTTATTTAGATGGGTACATAAAAAATAGCTAAATGAAAAAAAACATGAAAAAAATTACTGCGCTTCATAAGTACATTGGGATAGCTGTTTGTATAATCCTGATTCATCTTGCGGTAACGGGGATATTTTTGAATCATACACAAGACTTGGATTTAGATAAACATTACGTGACCTCGTCATGGATTTTAGATCAGTATGGCCTAAAAGTTCCACAACCCGATCTTGTTTACGCCATTCAAAACGATAATTTTTCTCAGTATGGCGTAGAGCTTCTCTTTAATGGCAGCCCGGTCATTCAGATCGAAAAAAATCTCTTGGGTGTTGTTTGGCACAATGGCCAATACATTCTTGCTACCGAAAGTCAGTTGCTTCTCATGAACCAAGAAGGGACCCTACAAAAAACTATAGACCTTGTGCCTTTTTCCATCCAAAAAATTGGAATGCATTATAGCGGTTTGGTTCTTCAGGATAAGCAAGGGCGGCTATGGTCTGCAACATTGGTATTAACTGACTGGAAAGAAACACCACTAAAAAGTGTCTCATGGAGCAGCGCCGGATCCTTGACCTCGATAAATAAAAAAAGGATTCATCGGTATTTTGTGGGAGATGGCGTTAGCCTGGAACAAGTAATTCTAGACTTTCATAGCGGTGCAATATTTAAGCAGGCAGGAAAACTATTTTTTGATATCACCGGCTTACTACTTATCATCTTATCTTTGTCAGGTCTATTGCTCTGGTCAAGCAAAAGAAAGCGTTAACCTACCACCTGTGCGTTACCAGTTGATAGGTTTCTCTGCGTAATCAATAAAGCGTCCAGAATTCTCTAAGGTCAGCTTGTCGATAGCCTCCATCATACCAACAACACTTTGATCAACATTAATTAAAGCGTTCATTCCGCCCATGTCAGTTTTTACCCAGCCTGGATGGAGAGTGAGGGTGGCAATACCGTGAGACCGTAAGTCGTGTTGCAGGCTCCGCATCACCATATTAAGTGCAGATTTACTAGACCGATAAATATAAGACCCTCCGCTCGTATTGTCATCAATACTCCCCATCTTGCTAGTGACTGATACCACCTTCTTCAAGACTCCATCGATGATGTGGGGTAAAAAAGTGATGGCTATTTCGTAGGGAGCAATAGTATTGGTAGTAAAGCTTTCTAACCACGCCTCCTTATTGACAGAGCCAAGCGAGCTTGATCGCCAGATCCCTGCATTATTAATCAGGATATCAATAGGTAGACCCTTTAACTTGTCAGCTAACATTTGGATACTTTCCGACTGGGCAACATCTAAAGTTAATATCTGTATATTGCTATATCGCTTGGCCATGCTCGTTAATTGATCTGCACTATCGATGTCTCGGCAGGTGGCAATCACTTGGAAATATTTTTGTGCATAGAGCTCAGCAAATTTCAATCCTAGCCCTCTATTGGCTCCAGTTATTAAAACGGTAGATGGGTTCATAAAACTACATTCTTTTTTGTTATTATATAATTAAGTTTATACTAAAGAATAAAAGCCAACCAAGGATTATCTATGAAATTTTCTCTTATCATTGTTGTTATATTGCTAACCGCTCAAGCTTTCGCAGCTGAATTCGATAATTACTGCGCTATCAGTTTGGCTGAAGGAAATTTTCATAAAACGGACTGCTCTATTAAGGCTGACTTTGAGGGCAAGGAATATTGCTTTGGCAATAAAACATCAAAGTCTATTTTTGTGAAAGAGCCATTGACGATGATAAAAGAAGCGCAACAATTTTTTAGTAAAAATACCGAAACCATCAGAGAAAAAATGACGCAGCTTGGAGTCGAATTAATGTTAGATGATCCCGATTGTGATTTGTCGCATAAAGACCTCGGGTACTTAAATTTTAAGGGTAAAGACTTAACCCATTGCGTTATGGTCAATACCAGTTTTTTTGGCGCAGACCTCCGAGGTGCTAATTTAACTGGAGCTAATTTACAGCGTGCATACCTTAACCTAGCACGACTTGAAGATGCCAATTTTTCAGGCGCTAATCTTCGTGAAGCAACCATGTTCCAACCGATTTTTGGCAACACTATATTCAGTGGCGCCAACCTTAGTAGTGCAAGAGTTATCGGCACTCTGGGTAAGGTAGACATGTCATCTGCGCAGGTAATAGACGGTCAGTTTGGGCTCGATGTAGGTAATCAGCCCATGGGCCAAATGAAGTTTGATTCCTCGGGCGGTGACTTTAGCAAAACCAATTTTGAAAGGGCCGATTTAAATATTGCTAGTTTTATTTTTGGTAATTTACGAGAAGCTAATTTGCGCCACACTAATCTATATCGGGCAGAATTGATTCAAGCTGATTTAACCGGGGCTGATTTAACCGGGGCTGATTTAACGGATGCGAATGTTGATGGAGCCAATTTCAACAATGTTAAAGGGTTGGAAACTGTAAAAGGCTTTAAAACGGTTAAGGGTAAGTGTAAGAATTGTGGGATGTAGGTTTTACGACCAAAAAAAACGCCCGTCAAGGGCGTTTTTTAATTTTATACTTTTCTTAGTTTACTGCTGCTTTAAGTGCGGCACCAGCTTTAAATGAAGGAACAGTTCTTGCAGAGATTTTTAATTCAGCGCCTGTTTGAGGGTTTCTACCTGTACGCGCAGCTCTCTTAGCCACTTTAAATGTACCAAAACCAATCAAGGTTACTGAGTCACCTTTTTTTAGTGCACCAGTAACTGCTGCAACTGTTGCATCGATAGCACGTCCTGCTTCTGCTTTAGTTGAGCCTGTTGCGCTTGCTACTGCTTCTATAAGTTCACCTTTATTCATGTAATCCTCCAGATATTTAATGTATATATAAAAATAACACATTGTTTGCGTGTACCGACAAATAATTTATTATTTTAGTTTTTATTGCTTAGTTTTCTAAAACCCTTGTCAATACTGCCTTGCGAGCCAGGTTTCGTTAACTTTGCCTATTTTATTAATACTTGTCAACAATTAAATACCTATTTAATTGTTCTACGTCGGACACCATACTAATTGATTAATGTTACAATAATCAAATGAATAAAGTAAATCGTGGAGGTTTTAGGGTAGGCTCAGGACGTAAGTTGGGAAGCGGTAGTTATGGCGAACCAACAACCGTAATACGCGTTCCTAAAAGTAAGATCACCGATATCAGGCGGTACATTGTCCGGAAGCAATCCTATAATATCGATACCATTTTCACTGCCCCCTCTGAGCCAACTAACCAACCGTTACCATTATTTTCTCACAAGGTGCCGGCAGGGTTTCCCTCTCCAGCAGATGATCATGTAGAGAAAAAATTGGACTTAAATGATTATCTAATCAAACAAAAAGAAGCCACTTTTTTTGTCAGTATCAAAGGTGATTCCATGATTGATGCCAGCATTCATGATGGTGATATTGTGATTGTGGATCGATCAAAGGAGGCTAAGATTGGTGATATTGTATTGGCTTCCATTGACGGTGAATTTACGGTTAAAACATTAGCCAAACATTTGTCGCACCCAAGATTACTACCAGCCAACAGTAAGTATAAGTACATTGATGTCACCGAGGGTATGATGTTTGAAATTTGGGGTGTCGTTACTGGAGCAGTGAGAAAATTTAAATAGCATGATGGCTTTGGTGGACGTGAATAATTTTTACGTAAGTTGTGAAAGGCTTTTCAATCCTTATCTGATAGATAAGCCGGTAGTAGTATTAAGTAACAACGATGGCTGCATCATTTCTCGCAGCCAAGAAGCAAAAGATCTAGGAATTAAAATGGGCGAACCATTATTTAAAGTGACAACAATGATCAAGCAACACCAAGTGCAGGTATTGTCCTCTAATTATCCTCTCTACGCCGATATCAGTGATCGTGTCATGTCTTTGTTATCTGGCTTCACAGATACGCAGGAGATTTACTCTATTGATGAATGCTTTCTTAATATGGAGGGCCAGAACAATTTACTGGACATTGCTCAGGAGATCAAAGATTTGCTATGGCGCTATCTTCGTATGCCGGTGTGTGTAGGTATAGGACCAACAAAAGTATTAGCAAAGTTTGCGAATAGATGTGCAAAAAAACAAGATCAACAGAGGGGTGTTTTTATGATCAGGGATGCCAATATGTCGGGGCTGCATAACATCATGGATGACCTATCAGTAGATCAAGTCTGGGGTATCGGCAAGGCCCTGTCAGCCAAACTACAAAGCAAAGGCGTGTATTCTGTATGGGAACTTAAGCACTCTAATCCGGTATGGATGAGAAAAGTATTTGGCATCAATATTGAGAGAATTATTTATGAGCTTAATGGTATTTCATGCTTATTGATTGACAATCAGCATGTAGCAAAACAAGCCATTCGGTGTTCTAGAAGTTTTGGCAGGCGAGTGAGTGATTACGGTCGGTTGGCGGAAGCGGTCACTACCTTTGTTGGCTGCGCTGCACTCAAGGCAAGAAAACAACATACGGTAAGTAACGCCATAACTATTTTTTTAAGCACCAACCCTTTTAATAAAAAACTGCGTCATTATCAGGAGGTTATTACAATGCCTTTGGAGCAGCCGACCAATCATACCAGCCTCATTGTTAAGGCAGCGCTAGATGGATTAAGAAAAATTTATAAAGAGAATGTTGCTTACAGTAAGTGCGGAGTTATTTTAAATAATCTAGAAGAGCTAAGAAAATTACCCTACCCCCTGATAACTTCGGAAAATAAAAGACAAGTTAGCCTAACAAAAACAATCGATGAAATTAATAACAAATTTGATAAATACAGTTTACGTATAGCGTTTCAACCGCTCAACCCATCATGGAATATGAGGCAAGCCTATCGTAGTCAATCGTACTCCACATCGTGGAGCGATTTAGTATCGGTTGGCTGTTAGCTAATTTGTAGGGGCAGGATTGAGCTTAATAAAAATATCTTGATTTTGTAGGTGTACCTTCCAACCCTCAAAATAGAGTTCGCTGCGCGTTGGATCAAGCTGTATTTTGAAGGGAGCGACACCGCGATGTGTGACTTTTTCACCCTCAGAAAAGGTGTATGTAGCTAAGGTATCATTGTTATCAAGAGCGCAAATGGTCTGCGCTTTAGTGGAAATTAAGTGAAAGTAAGTGGCTGGCTTTTCGGGTGAGTTGGTCGAAAAATGAGTGAATGGTGAAGCGGTGCGAATGGTGCATATAAAAGACAAAGCTTGTGCATTGGGAGTAGCAACCTCAGGAACCTCCTTTTTTTCTATGATGTCAGTCGGGTCGCCAGCTTGGCCAGGAACTTCTAACACTATAGGCAAATCATTTTGTGTTAATTCACTTGCGTCCGATGCAGGTAAATTGATAGCCTCATCAGAGCTTGCCGGTAACTCCAAATCATCATGAGAGGAATTATTAACAACAATGAAAAATACAATAATGATGAGGGTAAGGAAAGCAAAGAGAGGAAGGACAAATTTATTCAGGCTTGTCTGCTGAATATCGTCTGCGATAGACGGCTCCAGATTTCTTGGGGCATCGGGAGGAATAACCTTTTCGATAGGTAACGCCAAGATGAAAGCATATCGTTTAATCGCCAATGTCCGAAAGTGATCATTAACAAAGCCATGGGGAAGGTGTTCCTCAATAGACTTAATTTGTCCCTCATGCATCGATAGTTGCTGTGCAATATCACTCCGAGCAATCTTCTGTCTCGTTCTTTCCTTTTGGAGAAGGGCGCCGTTATATTGAAAGGTTTTATTAGTAGCCATGGCTTAAATGAACCTAAAGGCAATAATGGCGACAAGGGTAGGAGGGATGGCTCCCATTAAAAGACCCAGGGGTGCGATCGTGTTTTCAGGAAAGTGGTCGCGCAATATCGCTATTCCTGCTGGGTTTGGGGCATTAGCAATTACCGTAAGACCACCACCAGTAACGGCACCCGCCACTAAAGCAATTTTAAACTCATCAGACAACCCGTCAACCAAAGAACCAAGGTAGGTGAGAGCAGCATTGTCTGTAAATGCGGTTAATGTTGTAGCACCAAAAAAGACAGCATCCGAACTCATCGACATCAGGGTAGGTTCAAGCCACCATTGCTGAACACCCCCAAGCACCACAAGGCCTGCCAAAAAGAAGGCGACTAGGAGAGCTTGCGTAAGAATGAGAGGGTTTTGAAATTTTTTGTACGCAGAGCTAAAGCCAAGAAAGAATAGAAACAGGGCCATAAACACAGCCGGGTGATGAGCAAAAAAGACCACACCGATCAAAAAGAAGAGATGGGCGAATATGATAGGTAAGGGCATTTTGGTAGCATTATTTCTTTCTTTTAGTTTGATCAGCTTCAAATCATCTTTAAAAATGAAAACTAATATTAGCGTATTAACTAAGACAGCTATCGCTGCGCGCCAGCCAAAATTAGTAAGCATGAAGTGAATGTCCCAATCCCATGTAGCACTGACCATTAACACAGGCGGTGCAGCATAAGGGGTTAGTGTTCCGCCAATAGATATATTGACAAATAGCACGCCTAACGTTGCATATTTAAAACGACTGCTGGTTTCTTTGCCAAAGTAATTAACCCCTAAAAGCATAGCGGCCAATGTCATAGCAGCAGGCTCGGTGATAAATGAACCTAGGAGAGGGACCAAACTTAAGAGAAGAAAATAAATGGCCATTTCCTTTGGGATCGGAATGATACGGGCAATAGACAGCACTATGTTTTCAGAAAGATGCAAAATCGGTTTCGTTGCAGCAATAACCATAATGACAAACACAAACATTGGTTCGGTATAATTTCGGCTATCCACGTAGGCAACGGCACTCTCATAGCCGTTGATACCGAACATAAATAACACCAGAATCATTGCCCAAAAACCAAATACCACCTCTACCTCGCCCAGGAGATGCAGAAGGCCTGAGTACTTAGGATGGCTATGGGCTAATTCTAAGAAATATTTGGTAGAAAAAGTATGGATAATGGCAATGAAGAAGAGCGATGCGCTTATAATGTTAATGAGTGATGGATTCATAATAAAAGATTAGTTAGGTTTATTAACAAAGCACATATTCTATCATTGCATTTATCGTGAACTTATAATTAATTGGCGCCTTTATCGCTATGGCGAAGATTATTTTAATATAATTAAGGATTTATTAGAAGATTTGTTATGAAGCAACTATCCCAACAACAAGTCAATCACCTCATGATGCTTCATCAGCATGGCCGCTACACGGAAGGGGTTGAGGAAGCACAGAAATTAATAAAAGCTTTTCCCGGTGAACTGATGCTTTTTAACCTACTGGGCGTATGTTTAGAGCAAGAAGGTGCATTCCAAAAAGCAGCCGACGCCTACAAGCAAGCAGTTAAAATTAACCCCTCTATTCCTGAGCTACAATTTAACCTAGGCGCGATGCTGTATGCGTTAAATGAACCAAGTCAAGCAATCCATCATTATGAAGAAGCCATTCGGTTAAATGCAAATTTTACGGAGGCTTATTTTAATCTTGGGACCCTTTATCAAAGCCAATCGGAATATCATCAAGCAATCCATTTATATGAAAAGGCCTTAGAAATTCAGCCAGGCTTTTTTGAGGCATTAGCTAACATTGGAACCATCAAGCAGTTACAAGGATTTCCTGATGAAGCGATCGAGTGCTTTAAAAAATCTATCAATATTAAAGAGGATGCTAAAGGTCATTATAATTTAGCTGGGGCCTATCGCAATCAAGGCAACTTAATATTAGCGATTAAGCATTTTAAAAAAGCGGTAGAGTTAGGATCCGATGAACCCGAGTTTTATTCCGACCTGGGTGATGCGCTTTGGCATGACGGCAAAATAAAAGAGGCAAAAGAGTTTTTGCATATGGCCGTTAAAATGCACCCTCATCACCCGAGAGCCAATTATCAGCTAGCAGTTTTTTTGTATGATAATAAAGCGTTTGAAGCAGCCATGACGTATTTTGATCGATCGCAATTTGAAGATTGGCAGGAAAGGGTGCTTTATTGCCATTACAAGTTAAAACAATTCGACTTATTTCAGGATAAATTATTAGCACTCACCATACATAAAAATAAGTCCCCCTTTTTGGCGACCCTTTCGACTCATTTTTCCCAAAATTTTCAAAAGAAAGATCCTTATAATTTTTGCCCCTCACCTTTAGACTATGTGTGCCACCAAAAAATACCTGAGCTAATGGAAAACAATAGGGCGTTGGTAGAGAGCTTACTTAACGATATCAATTCGGCTGATATCGGACAAAGAAAGCAAAGTCGGTTGACGGCCGGCATTCAATCATCCGGAAATTTATTCAAAAGGCCAGAGAAGTCTTTTCAAAAGTTAAAAGAGGCTTTGATTAAAGTGATCGATGCCTACTATAAAAATATTAAAGAGCGTGATTGTGAATTCGTACGATCATTTCCGGCCAACATAGACTTTAGCAGTTCATGGTATGTGAAAATGCAAAGTGGCGGGCACCTTAATTCGCACATACATGAGGACGGATGGATTAGCGGCGCCATTTATTTGTCGATTCCTTCTCAAGCGGTACCATCCGATGATGGCGCTATTGAGCTGAGTACCGATGGTGACGATTATCCAAAAATGCATGATGATTTCCCCAAGAAAACTATACTACCCGAAGCGGGTGAGGTTATTTTTTTTCCTTCGTCGGTATTTCATCGCACCATACCTTTTCAGTCGGATGAGGAAAGAATTTGCATTGCCTTTGATGTGCGACCTGAAGCTTAGATCACTTGTAATTTTTGTGCCATTTTTTTCAAGAAATTCATAGCGATACGATTGTCCTCCTGGAGCAGTTGGCGCATCTTTTTTTCTGGAAGAATGATGACACGTGCCCAGTCAGAAATAACATAAGCGGAAGCAACGCGAGGAATTTTATTGAGTAATGATAGCTCCCCAAAGTATTGGCCAGAAGAAATGGTTTCTACTACCCTACCTTCTTTGACAATACCTACCTCACCCTCAATAACAAAAAATAACCGCTGGTCATGATCACCAGCAGTGAAAATAATTTTATCTTTTTTAAGGCGTTGCCCAAAATAATCCATCAATTTTTTATGGATAGGATGCCGATGAATGTTATCTATATTAAATAATGCTTTAATTAATAGTATCTCTTTTTTATGGAAAGCCGCGATTACTTCTGCACCGATAAGGAGGGCGGCAGTATTGAGATAAAGCCAGATGAGAGAGATAAATAAATTTCTCATCCCCCCAAAGAAAACCCCGTAATATTCGCTGACCGATGTGAAAGAACTAAAAGCGTTACTTAATCCAAACCAGCATAGGCTAGTCACTAGTGCGCCATAGAATATATATTGGGAATAGGTTTTAACCGGTATAAAAATCTTAAAGAAGAAAGAGACGACAAGAACTAACAAAACAAATGACAAGGCAGAGGTTAACAAACTTTTTTCAATAAGTGGAACGTAGTCGGTAAAAAAATGAGATGCTTGAACCAGGTAGATATTGATTGATGTATATATAAATAGTAAAACCATGATTGCGGTGACGGCCATCAGGTCCCTCACTTTATTTTTTAAGTAGGTATGTTTTTTAGCTGCGCTGAATATATTATTGAAACTTGACCTAAGAGCAGAGGTCAGGGGCGTTGAACCAAGAAATAAAATCGTAATCCACAATACCCCCCAACTCGCTTTTGTTGAAGACACCTTTCTGACCTCACCCATAATCCGGCCACTCATCTCTGGCAACAGAAGGGCTGTGATATTTTGTAGTTTTTCTAACGCCAGCGAAGAGCTGCTAAGCCATTGGCTGAAAAAGAATAGAATCAGCAGAACAAGAGGGATAAAGGCAAATAAGGTAAAAAAAGATATGGAGGCATTAACCGCTAAGAAATTATGGCGCTTAAAACTAGATAAAATTTCCTGAAAAATAAAGTAGTTTTCTCCTTGGCGGGTAGCGGCAACTTTTGTAATAAATTTCATGGTCGTGGTTAGAGTGATTTAAATTTTTCAGTGGCCTTAATTAATCCATCCAATGTCCCCGCCTCAGAGGCTGAGTGCCCGGCATCGGGAACCATAATTAAATCAGATTGAGGCAATAACCGCGCGACTTCATACGCTGTTTTTGGCGGGCATACCATGTCATACCGACCCTGTACGATACTGACAGGTTTATCTTTCAGTACAGCGAGCTTTTGTAGAATGCCTTCCCCATCCATAAAGCAGTCATGTTTTATATAATGAAGCTGAACCCTTGCTCTCGCCAATTCAAAATCACGATCAACATCTTCCCCAGCATTCCCCTGGGAAACATTTGGTAGCATTTTTAAGATACTCCCCTCAAAGGTATTCCACATCACTGCTGCTTTTTTCGCTTCTTCACGATCGTCAGCGAACACAAGATCGATATAACTTTGCACCAGATTCGATTTATTAATATAAGGCTTATGGTTTATTAGGTTGGCATGCAACTCAGGGAAGAATAGATCCACATCGTTGAGGAACCATTCGAGCTCATGTTTTCTGCTAAGAAAGACGCCTCTAAGAATAAGCCCCATAGTCACAGCAGGATATTCAACGCCGTAGGCAAGTGCGAGAGAGCTTCCCCAGGATCCGCCAAATAATATCCATTCCTTAATATTAAGGTGGTTACGAATAGCCTCCATATCAGCAATAAGATGGGCGGTGGTATTGTTAGTTGTTTCACCTAGGGGTTTACTTTTGCCACATCCTCTTTGGTCAAATAATATAATGCGGTAGTGCGCAGGGTCAAAGAAGCGACGCTGCCTTGCACCAGTTCCTCCGCCAGGACCACCATGAAGAAAAATAATGGGTCGACCTTCGGGATTTCCAGATTGTTCGACATAAATCGTATGCCCGCCATCACCTGCTAACCACTCAGAATGAAAGGGCTCAATTTCAGGAAACAATTGTTTTAAGGACGTATCTTGCATAAATGGTATGCCTCAGCTGTGAGTAATAATTCTTATTGTAAAGCAAAAAAACCGGCTTTTTTTGATAAGTAAATTAAATCACTAAATGTTACGAAAGTGTTACTAAAGTGTTGCAATTCATTTTTTGGAGGTATAAAGTAGCTCTCAAGTACAGAAACTTTGTACTACGAGCACACAACCATTTGCTTTATTGAATTCCCAAAAGGTTTAATATCTTTGAAGAATACTTTAAGTGGGTTGTTTGCTTCTTTTGAAACCCTTAGTTAAAACTACGGAGATTAATATGCAATTAAATAAAATTAAATTAGCTCTTGGCTTTGCTGCTGCTGCTACTATGGCTATGCCTATGGTTGCTTCAGCTGCTGCTGATCAAGAAAAAGCTATGTCTAATGCTAACAACTGGGCTCACCCACGTGGTCAGCATGACAACCAAGCTTATTCTAAGCTAACACAAGTAAACAAAGGTAACGTTAAAAACCTTAAAGCAGCATGGACATTCGCTACTGGTGTAAACCGTGGCCATGAAGGTTCACCATTAGTTATTGGTAACATGATGTATGTACATACAGCATTTCCAAATAACGTTTATGCTTTAGACCTTAACAACGATCAAAAAATTGTTTGGTCTTACTTCCCAAAACAAGATCCTAGCGTGCAAGCAGTTCTATGTTGCGATAACGTTAACCGTGGTCTTGGTTTCGGTGATGGTATGATTTTCTTACAACAAAACGACGGTCAGTTAGTTGCGCTTGACGCAAAAACTGGTGCTAAAAAATGGGATGTGTCAAACGTAGACCCTAAAGTTGGAGCTACAAACACTAACGCACCTCACGTTATTAAAGACAAAGTGCTAACTGGTTGTTCTGGTGCTGAATTCGGTGTTCGTTGCTTTATTGCAGCTTACAACATCGCTGACGGTTCACTAGCATGGAAAGCAATGTCAACAGGACCTGATTCAGAAGTATTAATCGGTGCTGACTTCAACAAAGAAAACCCACTATATTCAGCTCTTTCAGTATATGAAGATGTGAATGGCGGTAACGCTATGGGTGGTTCTTTCAAAAGAATCCCTACTGACCAACTTCAAGGTGGTGTAGCTGATCTAGGTGTTAAAACTTGGCTCAAACCACAAGCGGTAAAAGATGGTTGGCAGCACGGTGGTGGCTCTGTATGGGGCTGGTGGCCGTATGATGCAAAAACAAACTTAGTGTACTACGGTACAGGTAACCCATCAGTTTGGAACCCAGACGTACGTCCAGGTGACAACAAATGGTCTATGACTGTTTTTGCTCGTGATTTAGATACAGGTATGGCGCGTTGGGGTATGCAAATGACTCCACATGACGAATGGGATTATGACGGTATTAACGAAGTTATCCTTTTTGACAAAGGTGGAAAAACATACGCTTGGCATCATGACAGAAACGGTTTTGCATACACATGGACAGCTGCAGAAGGTACATTAGTTGCTGCTGAAAAAGTGCATCCATTCGTTAACTGGGCTACAGACGTTGATCTTAAGTCTGGTGTGCCAAACAAACTTGCTGAGCATTCGACTCACCAAGATTACAACACTAAAGGTACATGTCCAGCTGCTCTTGGTACTAAAGACCAACAGCCTGCTGCATACTCACCTAAAACTGGCTTAATATACTCACCACTTAACCACGTATGTATGACATACGAACCAGTTGAGTCTAAGTATGTTGCAGGTCAGCCTTGGGTTGGTGCGACACTTACTATGTTTGCTGGTCCTGACGGCGTAATGGGTGGCTTTGCTGCTTATGATCCTATGACTAACAAAAAAGTATGGTACAACAAAGAGAAATTCTCAGCATGGGGCGGTGCAATGACTACTGCTTCAGACTTAGTTTTCTACGGTACTTTAGATCGTTGGTTTAAAGCTCTTGACGCGAAAAGCGGTAAAGAACTTTGGAAATTCCAAGTTGGTTCTGGTGTGATTGGTAATGCATTCACATACGCACACAAAGGTAAACAACACGTTGGTGTCCTATCAGGCATCGGTGGTTGGGCTGGCGTTGCGATGAACCTTGGTCTTACAAATGACACAGACGCACTTGGTGCTGCTGGTGGTTATAAAGAACTAACAAAATACAACGCTGCTCCTGGTGGCGGTGGATTAACAGTATTTAGCCTATAATCCTTCGGGAATTTATAGAACTAAACATTGTTTAGTTAGTCTTAAAAACACCCTACTTCGGTAGGGTGTTTTTTTTTGTACTAAAATTTTATACGGAATGATCTGAGATCATTATTAAAGACTTCAGATTAAGGATAATCATGAGTGATTGAGCAGGGTTAGATAGTATAATCACGTAACTGAATTTAATAAGGAATAAAATAAATGTTAAAAAAAATCGTAGGTATTGCACTGTTGCTAATGATGAATGGCATGACACATGCGGCTGATAATATCGAAGTAAATACTGACATGGGGAAGCCCGGACAGCCGACGCGTGTCCCTAAAGATAATGAGTTTAAGGTGTGTGCTGACCAAAACAACCTACCGTACTCAAACTCCGCAGGCGAAGGTTTCGAGAATAAAATTGCTGAAGTATTAGCAGCCGATCTAGGAAAAGAGCTTTCCTATCAGTACTGGCCTGACCGCTTTGGCTTTTTACGCAACACATTGAATGCTTACCGATGTGACGTCATTATTGGCACCAACACAACATACGATGCACTTGGAACAACAAAGCCATACTATAAGGCTGGCCATGTATGGGTATACAGAAAGGATAGCGGCTATGACATTAAGGACTGGAGCTCACCTGACCTTAGAAAAGGCACTATTGGGGTGAACGATAAAAGTCCTGTAGCGGTTGCATTGAATGCCAACGGCCTGATGTTTAACGCCAAACCTTACCGTATCCAGCGTGACCTCAATATGTCTCCAGGACAAATGATTGATGATCTAGTAAGAGGCGATATTGATGTTGCTATTGCATGGGGCCCTATCGGTGGCTACTATGCCAAAAAATCAAACGCAGATCTCGTGGTGGTTCAAATACCTGAGTATGCTAGTGATGAAAGTAAGCTGAATGGAAAAACCTATTGGAATATTTCCGGCGGCGTACGTAAAAAAGAGACTGAACGCCGTGCTGAACTCGAGGGTGCTATTGAGCGTAATATCGACAAAATCTATAAGATCATGGAAGACTTCGGTATCCCATACGCAAAACCATCCTTTGACGACAGGTTGGACGGATACGAACGCCATAAGAAGTAGATTGCTGGACAATTGGTAAAAAAATGTCACAAAAGGGTGGCATTTTTTTTTAAAAAAAGTAATATAACCCGTTAAGAAATTATGCTGCATTCTTATTATTTAACCCCTTATTTAAAGGAAACTTTTAAAATTTTTATTGTCCTACTTTTAGTGGTAGGTTAATTAAAATAGACTAGGAGATATTATGTTTTCAAAAAAATTACTTGTTTCAACCCTGTTGGCAGCCTGCCTAGCATGCTCTGCAAATGCTGGCCAAAAATTTATTAAGACTACTGATGGCAGCGACTTTACTGATGAACTTAAAGCTTCAGCTAAATCGTTTGGTGATACCAAGAAAAAAGATAACGTAATGACGGAGGCTGAAAAAGTGTTCCTTGAAACGGGAAAGAACATTTACGTAGGTAACGCTGCTGCGGAAAAAAATGGTAAAAAACGATTTGGTTACTGGTCATGTACCCAGTGCCATGGACCAACTGCTAAGGGTCAGGTTGGACCTGGATTAGTAGGACCAACTTTTCGCTACCCTAAAGATATCACCAACAAAGGTATGTTTGAGACTGTTTGGTACGGTACTAACGGCGGTATGGGGGGTAAAGGTTTTGGTGTAATGGCGCCCACAGATGGCATGACTGTAGATGAATTATTACAAACCATTGCCTGGATCAGGACTAATGGTAGTCAAGGTGTAACAGGAAACGAAGGCCTATAATTTAGTTACAAACCTGTAATACATTCTAAAAACGACTGAGGTATAATTGCCCCAGTCGTTTTTTTTTGCTCTCTCAATTATTTTAAGATCCATACTATGACAGAAAATTTACATAAGGTAGTGATTGTTGGGGGTGGTGCCGGAGGACTAGAATTAGCTACCAAGCTGGGAGACTCCCTAGGCAAAAAGCAGAAAGCTCATATCACGTTAGTGGACGGAAAAAAAACCCACGTATGGAAGCCTTTGCTGCATGAAATTGCTGCAGGAAGCCTTAATCCAGACAAAGATGAATTGGATTATTTGGCCCAGGCCCATTGGCACCATTTCAATTTTCGTCTTGGTAAGATGAGCGGGATTGATAGAAGTAAAAAAGAAGTCTCACTAGAACCCTTTTACGACGATGACGGGACAGAGCTAATACCAAGCAGGAAATTCTTATACGATACGTTAGTCATCGCTGTTGGAAGCACGATCAATGACTTTGGCATCAAGGGCGTCAAAGAGCATGCTATTGCACTGGACACTTTAGAGCAAGCTGAACGGTTTCATCAAAAGCTACACAACGCCATTCTGCGAGCGCAAACACAGTCGACAGAAATACATCCTGGCCAATTAGAGGTGGTCATTGTTGGCGCTGGAGCAACTGGGGTAGAGTTGGCAGCTGAACTTCATAAGGCAACTCGAGAATTAACGGCTTACGGCTTAGATAATATTAATCCCGATCGTGATATTAATATTTCCCTGATTGAGGCAAGTGAAGGATTATTGCCTGCATTACCAAAAAGAATGAGTCAGTCAGTCGAGGTTGAGCTGAAAAAACTCAATGTAAATTTACATATGGGCGAGCGAGTAACAGAGGTTACAGAAAATGGCATTAGAACCCATAAAGATCGATACATTAATTCAGCGTTAGTGGTCTGGGCTGCGGGTATTAAAGCACCGAGTTTCCTAAAAAATCTTGGACTCGTAACCAACAATATTAACCAAATAGAGGTCTTATCAACTCTACAAGCAAAAAATGACCCAACCATTTTTGCCTTTGGTGACTGCGCTGCTTGCCCTGAGAAACCAGGATCAATAAGTATGGTCCCACCAAGAGCTCAGTCCGCTCATCAACAAGCATCACTCTTAGTAAAAAGTATTAAGAAGGTTGTTGCTGGTAAAAGCAATACTTTGCCTCAGTACCGCTATAAAGATTACGGATCCCTAGTTAATCTTGGCAGTTACTCAACTGTAGGTAATCTCATGGGATCTTTAATGGGTGGGAGTATGTTTATCGAAGGATTAATTGCTCGCTTAATGTATCTAATGCTGTATCAAATGCATCTATTGGCGTTACATGGACCTACGATGGTCACACTGCGATTGGTAGCTAAGTTTATTACTCGAAGGACCGAGGCCCACGTCAAGCTACATTAATTTTTTGGCTGTGCATAATATTGACTAGCAACAACCATAGAGAGCAATACAAACAATCCAAAAATAAATACAATGCCGTTGATAGGAAGATTCAATCCAACCATTAGTGTGTAGGTACTACTAAGAAATAATATCCCTAAATTTTCACTAAAATTTTGCGCTGCAATTGAATGCCCGGCACCGATAAGTATGTGCCCTCGGTATTGCAATAGTGCATTTAAAGGAACAATTAAAATCCCACTAAAAACGCCGATGAAAAACAGGACTAAGGCAGCCATCTCCCAGCTAGTAATAAATACCATAGAGCAGACAAGCACCCCCATTAAAATACCCATAGGAAGAATTTTAACTGAATCCTCCATTCTCACGTACCGTGAAGAAATAATAGAGCCAACTGCGACACCTAAAGCGACAACTGCTGTGAGTTTAGTGGCTTGATCTAACCCGTAATTTAAAGCAAACGCCGCCCAAGCAATCACTACTAAACGAAGAGTTGCCCCTGCTCCCCAGAAGAGAGTGGTAACAGCAAGTGATAGCTGACCTAAGGGATCATTCCATAATTTTGAGTAGGAGCGGAAGAAATCCTGAATAAGAAACCATGGATTTTTCTTTTTAGGTTTATGGTTAATTGGCAGTATGGGAATATAACGATTAAATACAGCCGCCAATAAATACAGAGCACTGATGATCAAAATTGCATAACTGAGATCCATATTTTTACTAGCTAATTCACCTCCAATTACCGCACCAAAAATAATGGCTGCAACAGTAAGGCCTTCCACCCAACCATTGGCAGGCACGAGCGATTCCTTCGGAAGCAGTTCGGTGAGGATGCCGTATTTAGCAGGTGAATAAGCAGCAGCACCTACGCCTACTATGGCATAAGCGTACAAAGGCTCAAGACCAAAAAACATAGCGAGGCACCCAATAAATTTAATGCTGTTTGCAATAAACATTACTTGCCCCTTAGGTTTGGCATCAGCAAAAGCCCCTACAAAAGGTGCAAGAATGACATAGGCAATTACAAAAAATTGTAACAATAAAGGTTCGTGCCAATTGGGAGAGCCTGTACTAGCAATTAGTGCTATAGCAGCAAATAGCAAGGCATTATCAGCCAAAGCTGATAAAAATTGAGCCGTGAGGAATGGATAAAAACCTCTGCTATTAATCGGTTTAGAGCGTCTCTGCAGCATAGTCTGCCAACCTTGATCGTTCTCCACGCATCAGCGTGACATGGCCATTATGACCCCAGCCTTTAAATCGATCGACAACATAAGTTAAACCAGAGCTTCCCTCAGTCAAGTAAGGTGTATCGATTTGTGCGATATTTCCTAAGCAAACCACCTTGGTCCCTGGCCCCGCTCGGGTAATAAGTGTTTTCATTTGTTTGGGCGTTAAATTTTGCGCCTCATCAATAATGAGAAATTTTTTGAGAAATGTTCGGCCACGCATAAAGTTTAATGATTTAATTTTAATGCGTGACTTAATGAGATCCTGCGTCGCAGCCCTTCCCCAGGCACCAGCATCGTCATCCGACTTATTAAGGACATCAAGATTATCTTCTAAGGCACCCATCCATGGCGTCATTTTCTCTTCTTCTGTACCAGGAAGGAAGCCAATATCTTCACCAACGGAAATGGTTGCGCGGGTCATAATAATCTCGCTATAAATCTTCTTGTCGAGGACCTGCTCAAGTGCAGCAGCCAAAGTAAGTAAGGTCTTCCCAGTTACCGCCTGGCCTAACAATGTGACAAAGTCTACATCCGGATCAAGCAGTAGATTAAGGGCAAAGTTCTGTTCTTTGTTTCTTGAATTAATACCCCAAACATTAAACTTGGCCAGAGAGAAATCATGCACAACCTGAAGCGTAGCACTTTTACCCTCTACGTTTTTAACAATTGCGTGAAAAGGCTTGTCATAGTCATAATAAATGAATTCATTAATGAGAAAATTACCGCATAAGGGGCCGGTGAGCTTGTAAAACATTCGACCCTCTTCTTGCCAAGACTCCATTGCTTTACTATGATTTTCCCAAAAGTCTTCAGGCAGCTCAGTGCACCCTGAATATAATAATTCAGTGTCACCCATCACCTTATCGTTGAAGTAATCCTGAACAATAATACCTAGAGCACGCCCTTTAATCCTAATATTAATGTCCTTAGAAACTAAAATTACTTCTCGTTCCAGGTGCCTCTTTTTTAAATTTAGCACGATATTTAAAATTTGATTGTCCGCAATACTGCCTGCAAGCATAGGCAGTTTAAATTCAATTGGATCAGTTTGAAGGAATAAGCTCCCAGATACGTGAGGGTTCGTCGTTGAACTTAAGGGACAGCCTTTATGAAGATCTACCATAGTATCCCCCATAATTTCTTCTAGGTAGCGACTTGTTTGCCGAGCATTTCTGGCAACCTCGGAGACCCCTTTCTTATTATTGTCTAATTCTTCTAGGGTAATCATAGGGAGATAAATATCATGTTCTTCAAACCGAAATAGGCATGACGGGTCATGAAGGAGAACATTAGTGTCGAGCACAAAAAACTTTGTGGTGTGATTTTTTGCCATATATTTTATATTATGATGAAGTTAATTTTTTAGAAGCTCAAGTATTTCTTGAACATGGCCAACAACTTTTACACCCCGCCACTCATGAATTAATTTACCAGCAGGATCAATAAGAAATGTACTTCTTTCTATTCCTCTAACCTGTTTTCCGTACATATTTTTCATTTTTATGACACCAAACAAATTGCATGCTATTTCATCCGGATCACTAAGCAACTGAAACGGGAAGTTATATTTAGCTTTAAAGCTCTCGTGAGACTTAATAGAGTCTCTAGACACCCCAAAAATTTCTGTATTGAGTTTTTGAAAATCGGCGAAGTTTTCAGTAAAGTCGATACCTTCGTTAGTGCATCCGGGAGTTGCATCTTTGGGGTAGAAATAAATAACAAGCATCTTGCCTGCATAGTCACTCAAGGAAAAAGTTGCATCGCCTGTCGCTTGCAGGGAAAATTCCGGTACTTGTTTATTTAAGGTTACTTGACTCATTTTATATGTATTTTTCCTGCCTATTTAATCTTGCTTAATTATACCTATATTTCTCAGAGCTTATTACACTATCCCATCCATATACTGGACATCCACCGAGTCTCCAGGTTCAATAGTTCCCTGCTCAGCCTCAAGAATAATAAAGCAATTCGCCTCACTCATTGAGCTTAAAATCCCCGAGCCTTGACTTCGGGTGGGGGTAACAACCAAGTCATGATCTTGCCGAGTTAACACGCCCCGCTGGAACTCCATCCGCCCCGGCCTTTTAAAAATAGCTGTATGACATTTTGCCTTAAATTTTGGTGGTGGCATGTAACCTACTTGCCCCGTTAATAATCGAATAGCGGGTTTAACCATTTGATAAAAAGTTACCATCGCCGACACGGGATTCCCTGGTAGGCCAAAATAATGCGCCCCTTTTATTGTTCCGTAAGCCAAAGGACGACCAGGTTTAATTGCTAGCTTCCAAAAAAGTATTTCGCCTATTTCAGCAAGCACCTCTTTCATAAAGTCTGCCTTACCAACTGACACCCCTCCCGAGGTAATAATGAGGTCAGCTTTTTGTGAGGCAAGCAATAAAGTATCTTTAATCATGATCTTGTTATCAGGAACATTATGAAGATCTATTGTTTCTATACAAGGCGCTTGCAGCATAGCTCCAATAGTATAGTGGTTGCTGTCATAGACCTGACCCTGCTCCAGTATATTACCTACTCCGATTACTTCATCGCCGGTTGAGAAGTATGCAACCCTTAGCTTTTTAAAAACCTCAACCTTGCCAATTCCCAATGAGGCTAAAAGTCCAATTTCAGCTGGACGAATAAATTGCCCTGACTTTAATATCACTTGCCCCTTAGCAATATCTTCCCCAATTTTTCTGATATTTGCATCAATTTTGGGTAATAGCTTAATGCGAATAGAGTTACCATCAATACTTATCAATTCAATTGGCACAACAGCGCTCGCCCCTTGGGGTATTTTCCCCCCCGTCATAATCTCCAATGCTTCGCCCGGCTTTATTTGGAAATCTTCTAAAGACCCAGCTAAAGTAGAACCAATGACCTTAAAGGTTAGGTCGCCATTCTTACTAAAGCAAATGGCATAGCCATCCATCGCAGAGTTATGATAATTCGGTACATCGGAAGATGATTGAATATCCTTTGCAATGATTCGGCCTAAAGCACTCTCAATAGGAAGCCTTTCTTTTTGCTTTAGCGGGGTTAAGAACTGCGCAATCCATTTTTGAGCGCTATAGAAATCCATAGCATTTGGGTCATACTCACTCAAACACCCAGGATCGTTTGCAAGTTCAGCAAGAGTAATGTCTTTTGTCATGCATTCTTCAATGTAGTGATAATAAAATGTGTTATCGCCTGTGTGTCATTTATATTGATAATCGGTATGGGGGCACTAAAAGACCCGTCGGTTATCACAGCAATAATATTAGGATCTTTTAAGAATAGCTTATCATCGGAGTGGTCTTTTCGTAAAACTTCAATCTTTTTATAATGTGACTGCCTTAATCCTTCAACTAGAATAACATCAACGTCCTTATCCATCCGCTGAATTGATGATTCAAAAGAATGTGGGTTTTCTGCATACTCGGTAATTAAGGCAGACCTTTTGTCATTCAGAACCAGAGTTTGATAGGCGCCTGCTTTTCTAAGGCGATAACTATCTTTTCCGGGATAATCTATTTCAAAGCTATGGTGACCATGCTTTACTACCGAAACCCTTATATTTTCTTTAATTAACGCGGGTATTATTTTTTCAATTAAGGTAGTTTTTCCTGCCCCACTAGAAGCTGCCGTTACCCCAAGAATAAATGGTTTATTAAGCTTCATTTTGATATTTTACCAATTCTTCTTGATCGTTTATGTTAGCAAATGCAATGTCATCATTAAAGGTAATTTTCTGATAATGATTGGATTCAACCCAGCTCATCAGTTTGTAATTTTTAGCCTTAATAAATCGATTAATACTTTCCCTAGTGGATCGATGACATAACATAAAAGTTGGCTCTGGTCGTCCGTCGACCAGGGGTATAAAAATTTTAATGCTACTCCCTTTAATATTAGAAGAAAGCATGTCTACTAAATTTTCTGGTAAATTTGGGCAGTCATTAGGACAAAATTGTACCCAATCTGTCTGCACTTTTTCTAGACTGGAATAAATGCCTGCTAGTGGACCTATTTTTTCTTGTATTTGATCAGAAAATTGGAGGTCTAGCGCGTAGCCTCTTATTGGCTCGTTAGTATTTATCCAAACCTTATTCACTTGCGGGCTTATTCTCTCAAATACATGATCAATAAGCTTCTTTTGATTTAATTGCACTAGCGACTTATTTGTACCCATACGACTAGATAAGCCTCCCGCTAAAATAACCGCCTCAACATTTAATCTTAACTTAGCCACCTGTGTGCGACATAAACCTTACTATCGCAGGTTTACTTTGATTGAGGTTAAACTCATGCGAAAGGGGTTTAATTTTCATACTGTTAATTATGGCATCTTTTATTGGCTGGTCATCATGCAGGTGGTTTCTTAATAAAGGCATCAACTCTATTTTTTCCTCTTGCCCTAAGCATAAAAAAAGCTCCCCCTTGCAGCTTATCCTGACTCGGTTACAATCCTCGCAAAAATTATGACTATGCGGTGATATTAAGCCTACCCTAGTATTGCTTCCCTCTACTTGCCAGTATTTTGCAGGCCCACCTGTCGACAGTGAAATACTCTTTACACTGTACTTATCTTTTATTTTTTCTAAAACATCGTTGTTGCTGACTGCTGTTACTTTTCTCTCGAAGTCTGTTGAGCCTAAAGGCATCTCCTCAATAAAGGAAATATCAAGACCATGCTTTATGGCATAATCAATGAGTTCAAACAGTTCGTGGTCGTTGATGCCTTTCATAAGAACAGTGTTGAGCTTGATCTTTTCAAATCCTACTTCAACAGCATGCTCAATTCCTTTGAGAACATCTTCCAAGACCCCCGTCCTTGTCATTTTTTTGAATGTTAACGGATCAAGACTATCAAGACTAATATTAATTCTTTTAACACCTGACGATTTAAGCATCAACGCTTTTTTCTTTAATTGACTCGCATTAGTTGTTAATGTTAGCTCTTTTAACCCCTTATTTTTTGAAAGACTGGAAAAAAGGGAGTCAATATTCTTTCGCACAAGTGGTTCGCCCCCTGTAATCCTAATTTTCTCAACACCAAGACTGATAAAAATTGAAGCTATACGATCAATCTCTTCCAAAGATAATAATTGGGTTTTAGGAAGAAATTCCATTTTTTCCGCCATGCAATAAATGCATCTAAAATCACATCGATCCGTAACTGAGATACGAATATAATTTATCGTGCGGTTGAACTGATCAATAAGTTGGCTTGTCATAATAGGTAAACAATATTAAGCGGATTTTAAATTGTAACAACTATGTTACACCTTATAAAGTTTAAGTATAATAATGAGCATACTTTAATCATAATATTTATTAAAATGAATTTATCAGAATCACAGCGAGTTACTATCGAAGAGCATGTTGAGACTTTCTTAAAGAAACCGGGTGCTTTATTACCATTAATGCATGCTATACAAGACAGTCTAGGCTATATCCCGGAAGATTCTTATCCGATTATTTCTGCTGCTTTCAATTTATCGATTGCAGAAATTCATGGATTCGTTACTTTTTACCATCATTTTAGAACCAGTCCTTCAGGAAAAAATATTTTACAGGTTTGCCGTGCTGAATCATGCCAGTCCATGGGATCTGAAGGGATTGAGAGTTACTGCAAAAAAGTTCTGGGAATAGATTATCATGAGACCTCTAAAGATGGTGCAATTACTCTTGAGCCGGTTTATTGTTTAGGTAATTGCGCTTGTTCTCCCTCAGTAATGATGAATGATAAGGTTATTGGGCGTATTACCCCTGAAAAAATCGACAATATAATTAAGGCGGCAAAATAAATAATGGCCTATAAAATTTACATACCTATTGATTCTACTGCTCTATCGTTAGGGGCTAATGACGTATTTGAGGCCATATCAGCTGAAGCACAAAAAAGACAAATTAATCTAAATATTGTTCGTAATGGCTCTCGAGGACTATTCTGGCTGGAACCTCTAGTCGAAGTGGAAACAGAGAAAGGTAGAGTAGCATTTGGCCCGGTATCCACTAATGACGTAGAAAAATTGTTTGACAATGAATTTTTCTTGGGCAGAGAAGGCGAGTTATTTTTAGGACTTACTGATGATCTGAGCTGGCTTAAAAATCAAGAGAGACTTACTTTTGCCCGAGTTGGAATTACTGATCCGCTTGATATAGCTGATTATGAAAAACATAGTGGGTTTAAGGGTCTAAAAAATGCCATTAAGCTTGAGCCCCAACTTATTGTTAAAGAAGTCGCGGATTCAGGCCTTAGGGGAAGGGGCGGAGCAGCATTTCCAACAGGCATAAAATGGCAGACGGTTTTGGATACACCGTCAAAAACAAAGTACATAGTCTGTAATGCTGACGAAGGTGATTCGGGAACCTTCTCGGATCGGATGATTATGGAAGATGACCCCTTTGTTCTTATAGAAGGAATGATCATTGCTGGTATGGCGGTGGGTGCTGAATATGGATATATTTACTTACGATCAGAGTACCCTGATGCGCAACATGTTCTTAATAAAGCCATCAAAATTGCAAAAGAAAAAGGCTATTTAGGATCCAATATACTTGGCTCTGGTTACAACTTTGACCTTGAGGTTACAAGAGCAGCAGGAGCGTATATTTGTGGCGAAGAAACTTCCTTGCTGGAGAGCTTGGAAGGAAAAAGAGGTATGGTGAGATATAAACCACCGCTACCAGCCATTGAAGGGTTATACGGAAAGCCGACTGTAGTAAATAATGTCATTACACTGGCAACTGTTCCCATTATTATGGATAAAGGTGCATTATTTTATGCTGATTTTGGTATGGGCCGGTCAAAAGGAACTCTGCCGATACAGCTTGCAGGAAATCTCAAACAAACAGGCTTAATTGAAAAGGCATTTGGCATATCTCTAAAAGAACTTTTGTATGATTTTGGGGGTGGTTCGTTTACCGGAAAACCTATAAAAGCAGTTCAAGTGGGCGGGCCTTTAGGCGCTTTTTTGCCAGAAGCGCAATTTGATACCCCGTTAGATTATGAAAAATTTTCAGAAATAAATGCGGTAGTCGGGCACGGGGGCATTGTTGCTTTTGATGATGCGACGGATATGGCGAAAATGGCAAGGTATTCCTTTGAGTTTTGCGCAATAGAGTCCTGTGGAAAATGTACCCCTTGCAGGATTGGTTCAACTAGGGGAATGGAGGTAATTGACAAGATTAAGGAGGGAGTTGACCAGGATAAGAATGAACAGTTACTGAGAGATCTTGGTGAAACCATGGTGAATGGCTCTTTATGTGCTATGGGAGGGATGACACCTTTTCCTGTAATCAGTGCTTTAAACTTTTTCCCAAAGGACTTTGGTCTTGAAAAAAAGGAAACATAAGCTTAAACTTAAAAAGTTTAATAAAAATCATAATTTAGAGTATTTAATATATGGATGACACAAAAGATTTCGGAACACCAAAGCAAACTAACGATAAAACGGTTAATCTAACCATAGATGGTTTTGCTATTTCTGTTCCTGAAGGGACCTCTATCATGCGAGCCGCCTCAGAGGCAGGTATCAGTGTACCTAAACTATGCGCTACTGATAGTTTAGACCCATTCGGATCATGCCGTCTTTGTCTGGTAGAAATTGATGGGAGAAGAGGTTACCCAGCATCCTGTACAACACCAGTAGCCGAAGGCATTCAAGTTAAAACCCAGACACCCAAATTAGAAGATTTACGACGGGGTGTTATGGAGCTTTATATTTCTGACCATCCATTAGATTGTTTAACATGTGCAACTAACGGTGACTGCGAGCTTCAAGATATGGCAGGCGCTGTTGGACTAAGAGATGTAAGGTATGGGTACGAAGGAAAAAATCATTTAAATTTAGCAAAAGATGAAAGTAATCCATACTTCACTTTTGATCCTTCAAAATGTATTGTCTGCTCTCGATGTGTTCGTGCATGCGAAGAAGTCCAAGGTACGTTTGCCTTAACGATCGATGGCAGAGGTTTTGAGTCCAAGGTATCTGCTGGAAACAAAGATTTTATTGACTCGGAATGCGTGTCATGTGGAGCTTGTGTGCAAGCATGCCCAACAGCAACGTTGATTGAAAACTCTATTATTGATAATGGTGTGCCTGATCGATCCGTGACAACTACATGTGCTTATTGTGGTGTTGGGTGTTCGTTTAACGCTGAAATACAGGGAGACAAAGTTGTTAGAATGACTCCAAACAAGGATGGCGGAGCCAACCATGGACATTCATGCGTGAAAGGAAGATTTGCGTGGGGGTATACAACTCACAAGGACAGGATAACTACACCAATGATCCGAAAAAGTATTAAGGATCCTTGGGAAAAAGTCAGCTGGGATAAAGCGATAACTTATGCGGCCTCAGAGATAAAACGTATCCAAAAAAAATACGGCGCTGATTCAGTCGGGGCTATATCTTCTTCAAGATGCACTAACGAAGAGGTTTATGTTGTTCAAAAATTAGTGCGGGCCGCTTTTGGTAATAATAATATAGATACCTGTGCGAGAGTTTGCCATTCTCCTACCGGTTATGGGTTGAAACAGACAATCGGAGAGTCTGCTGGAACGCAGACATTCGATTCGGTTATGAAGTCCGATGTCATTATGATTATTGGGGCAAATCCAACTGATGGGCACCCAGTTTTTGCATCACAGATGAAGCGCAGACTGAGAGCAGGGGCTAAATTAATTATTGTTGATCCTCGGGAAATTGATCTTGTTAAGAAATCGGTCCATATTAAAGCGGATTATCATTTAAAGCTTAAGCCTGGTTCGAATGTAGCAACCATCAATGCTCTGTCGCACGTGATCGTTACCGAAGGGTTAGTTGATGAGGAGTTTGTAAAAGAAAGGTGTGAGATTGAATCATTTAATATATGGAAAGAGTTTGTTGCGCTAGAAAGGAATTCACCGGAGGCATTGGAGGTCGATACTGGTATACCAGCAAATATTGTTCGTGATGCAGCCAGACTATTCGCTTCAGAACCTAACGGAGCTATTTATTATGGCTTAGGAGTAACAGAGCATAGCCAAGGATCAACTATGGTTATGGGCATTGCTAATTTAGCTATGGCTACAGGAAATATTGGCCGAGAGGGGGTTGGAATAAACCCATTAAGAGGTCAAAATAACGTTCAGGGAGCTTGTGATATGGGATCATTCCCCCATGAGTTTCCTGGGTATAGACATGTCTCAGATACAACCACTCGGACTGCATTGGAAGATGCATGGAATGTTAAGCTTCAAGGAGAGCCGGGATTACGAATTCCCAATATGCTGGATGAAGCGATATCAGGAAAATTTAAAGCCCTTTATTGTGAAGGCGAAGATATTGCACAATCAGATCCCAATACGCAGCATGTCACTCACGCATTAGAGTCAATGGAGTGCGTTATTGTTCAAGACCTCTTCTTAAATGAAACGGCAATGTATGCGCACGTATTCTTACCAGGTTCTTCATTCTTAGAAAAAAATGGCACATTTACAAATGCAGAGAGAAGAATTTCTCCAGTAAGAAAAGTGATGCAGCCTAAGAATGGTTATGAAGACTGGGAAATCACAGTGATGCTTTCCAATGCGCTTGGCTACCCAATGAATTATAAGCATGCCAGCGAAATAATGGATGAGATTGCAAGTCTTACTCCAACATTCAAAGGGGTAAGTTTCGAAAAATTAGATGAGCTTGGAAGCATTCAGTGGCCTTGCAATGATGAAAGTCCAAACGGAACGCCGACTATGCATATTGATAAATTTGTACGAGGAAAGGGAAAGTTTTTTGTTACAGAGTATGTACCTACAACCGAAAAAGTTAATAATAAATTCCCATTAATCATGACAACAGGCCGTATTTTGTCGCACTACAACGTCGGGGCCCAAACAAGACGAACAAAAAATATTAAATGGCATGACGAAGATTTGGTGGAGATTCATCCACATGATGCAGAAGAGCGCGGCATTATTGAAAACGATTGGGTGGGCATTACGAGTAGAGCTGGAGAGACAGTATTGCGAGCAAAAATAACTGAAAGAGTTCAGCCTGGCGTGGTTTACACTACGTTCCATCATCCAGAATCAGGTGCCAACGTCATAACTACTGACAATACTGACTGGGCAACAAATTGCCCAGAGTTTAAGGTAACAGCAGTCCAGTTGATTAAAGTATCAGAGCTTTCAACATGGCAAAATCAATATAATGATTTCAGTAAAAAACAAATTAATTTTTTAAAAAAAGACGATGCCAAGGTTGATTAGGTTTGTAAGTGAGTCCAGTTAGGCTCATTCAGTCTGGGCAATCAGTTTTTAAAAGCCTGGCGCTTAAAAAAGATAAAAGTTCTTCTGAGGTTTTGGAGTTACTTGCTGAAGAAACTCCTATAGCAATGGTTTACAATGGAATATCTCATGCTGTAATGATGGCAACACCAGATGACCTTGAAGATTTTGCATTAGGCTTTTCTATCGCTGAAAATATTATCGACTCGACTGAAGATGTATATGCGGTAGAAATTCATACAACTGATAACGGCATTGAGCTTAAAATAAATATATCAGCCGAAACCTTTAGCAGACTAAAAGAAAATCGAAGAAGCTTGATAGGGCGAACAGGTTGCGGGCTATGTGGCACGGAAAGTTTAAATCAGTTTAAAAAAACACAAAATTCTCTCAACTCAACTCAATCACGCGCAACATTTTCCTCTGACAATATTATTAAATCATTAGGTAAGTTTTCTAATCACCAGTTACTACAACAACAAACTGGATCAACACATGCGTCAGCATTGTGTGATAATCAAGGACAATTTTTACTAACCAGAGAGGATGTTGGGCGTCATAATGCTTTAGATAAAATTATCGGCGCGAGCTTAAAAATAAAAAATAGAGACTTTAATACTCTATTTTTAATTACATCTAGCAGAGCCAGTTATGAAATGGTACAAAAGGCAGCTAAACTCAATGTGTGTTTATTAGTGGCTATATCAGCTCCAACGGCATTAGCTGTAAGGCTTGCAAACAAGCTAGGAATCACGTTAATTGGTTTTGCTAGAAATGAAAAGTACAATATTTACACACACAAAGACAGAATTAAATAGTAGAATCCGTTTATGCAAAATGACAATTTAATTAAAATGGCAAATCAAATAGGCAGTTTTTTTAAAGGCTACCCAGACCAAGAGTATGCTGCAAAAGAAATTGCATCCCATATGAAGCGATTTTGGGCGCCATCAATGCGGGAAACAATAAAAATTATCTCGTCCGCTGGAAGCGAGACAATGCTCGATGATATTGTCAGAACGGCCATAACAAAACACCTCTAGCTCTACTTCGATAGTAAAATATAATAAAATTTATCCTTAGTTCGTTTGCCAGTCCAAATCTCCTTCCAATTTTTATATTCCGCAGGAATTTCATTGCCATTAGATAGGGATATTAGAGCCAAACGACAAATTTTCTCTTGATTCGCTGGGTTTGTTGGTTTAACTTTGGTGTAATAATGTACCAAGTCAATTTGACTGGTTGATATGTTATGGGTATATAAACAACTTGAGGATTGAGAAAGAATAGGTTTGAGCTCAAGGTAGATAGTTTTATGACTTTTTCTGTTATCAATAAATGGTCCCCAAAGCATAATCAGGGTGGTCCAGATCATAGTGATCCCGATAGCCCAGTTAGTAATTGATGATCTATTCGTTATTTTATTATTTGCTGCATTTATTAACCAAAAAGCCGTAAGGAATAGTGCAGCAAGGAAATGGATAATCCGGAAATCCGCGGCTGCTTCAGCAGACAGAAAAAACATTCGTTCATATATTTTGGCAGGAAATCCAGTTTGCATAGCAAACCAACCAAGCCATATCAAAAAGCTAATGAAACCAAAGACCAGTATCCCAAACCAATTTAATGCGCTTGCATAGCTTCTCTTAAGAAGGTCGATAGAGCCAACAGCCAAGAGGCAAAATGGCAAGATGAATGGCATCCAATTAATCTGATCTTCTCGGATACTAAATGAAATGATTAAAAAATAGGTAAGGATAAAAATAATAGGAAGCAAGGTTCTTTTTTGCGCAAGCAAGCTCTTATAATTTCTACAAGCAATCCAGATAGCTAAAGGAAATGCAGGCCATGTAAACCAAGATAGTCCTTGCAGGTTATACCAAAAATTAGGATCGCTATTAAAGTGTGGCTGACTAATCCATGCCAAAAATAAGTCGGCATCAGACTGATAAAACAAGAATAGCCATAAACCAATAATGCACGAAAAAATTAGGTAAGAGATGCTTAAAAAAATAAAATACCTTTTATTCATCCAAAATGTAAAGCATCCTAATAAAAAGGAAGTCAATACAACCGATAAGGTAGGTACGATCCCGATAGATAAGAAAACAATGGATAGCCCAACCCCCAAAATAACGCTGGCGCGGAAGGGCCTCCTAAAATAAAGTGAGAAAGAGTAAAGGCTTAATGAAAAGCCTGCAAGAGCTGCAACTTCAGGTGAAAGCGTATGAATATTTAAAATTAGACCTACCGAAGCAATGAAAAGTAAGCCAGCAGTCCTACCAAATCCTGTCCCATACAATTCTCTTGTTAATAGACCAAGCGATATCATGGTAATTGATACCCACATGGCATTGGCAATTCTTGCTCCGTCATGTATTTCTAGAAATGGAGAAAAAAGTTTTGCAAAAGCAGCACCAAAGAAGGAATATAAAGGTGGGTAAAACGGAATGGAGTTACTTGCATTGCTTGGGTGAATAAATTGATTGTGCTGAAAAATTTCTAAAATTTGACTAATGCTAGCCGATTCATGAGGCCGCCAAGGCTCGTGCCCTACAAGTCCGGTAAAAATCCATATGAAGCTAAGGAAAAAAAAGAAATGCAGCTTTGTTTTTTCCCCAAGAATTTTTCTTGGGGAGGCCATATTCCCCTGCCAGTTATGATCTAAATGAATTTTCATATGACTTTAATCATATATAAAAAAAGGCAGCTATGCTGCCTTTTTTTTACTTGTTTTTTTTATTACATACCGTATTTTTGTTTAAATTTCTCTACCCGTCCAGCAGTGTCTAATATTTTTTGCTTGCCTGTATAGAAAGGATGACACTTTGAACAGACCTCAATACTAAGGTCTTTTCCAATAGTTGACTGGGTTTTAAATGTGCTACCACAGCTACAAGTTACATTAACTTCTGGATAGTTTGGATGAATATCTTTTTTCATAGTGGTGCTCTTTATTGAATTAAGGCGTAATTATTAATGATTATAGGACAAAAATCAATAAATATTATTGATTTAGCCACGCCTCATGCTATCGAAGAAATCATTATTATTTTTGGTTGACTTCACTTTATCCAGAAGAAATTCCATAGCTTCAAGCTCATCCATTGGATACAGGAGCTTTCTAAGAACCCATATCTTTTGTAATACATCTGCAGGAATAAGTAATTCTTCTCTTCGAGTACTTGATTTGTTGACATTTATTGCAGGGTAAACTCTTTTTTCCGCCATTCTTCGATCCAGGTGTATCTCCATATTACCCGTACCTTTAAATTCTTCATAAATTACGTCATCCATTCTGGACCCAGTATCCACTAATGCTGTTGCAAGTATAGTCAGCGATCCGCCTTCTTCAATATTTCTTGCCGCCCCAAAAAAACGTTTAGGTTTCTGGAGTGCATTTGCATCCACACCACCTGTCAGCACCTTTCCTGATGATGGGATAACTGTATTATAGGCCCTTGCTAACCTAGTAATAGAATCTAGGAGAATCACTACATCTTTTTTGTGCTCAACTAATCTCTTTGCTTTTTCTAGGACCATTTCTGCAACCTGCACATGCCTGGTTGCTGGCTCATCAAAGGTAGAGGCTAAAACTTCACCTTTAACTGACCTAGTCATTTCAGTAACTTCTTCTGGCCTCTCATCAATTAGCAATACAATCAAGGAAACGTCTGGATGGTTTGAGGTAATTGCATGGGCAATATTCTGCATCATGACGGTTTTCCCACTTTTAGGACTAGCGACTATCAAGCCCCTCTGCCCTTTTCCTACCGGAGAAATCATATCAATCACTCTGCTGGTGTAGTTTTCAACACCTTCCGTATCTCTTTCAAGCGTTAAAGGCTCTGTAGGGAATAAGGGGGTAAGGTTTTCAAATAAAATTTTATTTTTCGTATTTTCTGGAGCATCATTATTTACTTTGTCTACCTTGACTAGAGCAAAATACCGTTCGCTATCCTTGGGTGTTCTAATTTCTCCCTCAATTGTGTCGCCCGTATGAAGGTTAAATCTTCTTATCTGTGAGGGAGACACATAAATATCATCGGGACCTGCAAGATAAGAGGCCTCTGCGGATCTTAAGAAACCAAAGCCATCGGACAATACTTCAAGTGTCCCGCTACCAAAAAGTACCTGACCATTTTTTGCCTGATTTTTTAACAGGGCAAAAATTAGATCTTGCTTGCGCATCCTTCCGGTATTTTCAATTTTTTCAGCGATAGCTAAATTAACTAACTCAGCAATGGGAAGATGTTTCAGATCAGATAGATGCATAGTTGTTTTCTTATATGGTGCTGTCAATAAATGCAGCTAATTGTGATTTGGATAATGCCCCTACCTTAGTAGCTTCTATATTTCCGTCCTTAAAAATCATTAAGGTGGGTATACCTCGAACGCCATACTTTGCTGGGGTTTGAGGATTGTCGTCAATATTATGCTTAGCTATTATTAGCTTTCCCTCATACTCTGCAACCAAGGACTCTAGTATAGGTGCAATCATTTTGCAGGGCCCACACCACTCAGCCCAGTAGTCAACTAAGACGGGGATATTAGATTCTAAAACTATTTTTTGAAATGTGTCATCTGTTAGATGAATAATGGAGTTGCTCATAGATTAAATTGAATTTTGTTCTTAATGTTGATTTAAATTAGGGATTTACTACATGGAACTAAGCAAACTATAAAACATAATTTTGAAACAAGCAATATGTTTTTTATTTTGCTATTTCAAATAAAGGTATAACTTTCTTCACCCCTCTTGATGATTTTGCAATTTTAATAGCGCTTGCTGCTTCCTCTTCGCTAAGTATTCCCATCAAATAAACGGTTTGCCTTTCAGTAAAAACTTTTACATGCAAAGGGAATAATTTTGTTTCATTTTCCTGGATAAATAGCCTGGATTTAATATTAGCTGTGATTAATGTATCATTTGCTTCCGATTTGAGGCTACTATCCTCAGGATGGACTAAAAGAAAATTTTTGACGCCCTTAACATTTTCTATTTCCTGTATTTTGTTTGCGACTAAATCTTTGATTTCTTGCGACCTAGCCTCACCGGTTATAACTACCGTTTGGTTGTAACTAACGAAGCTTACATTAGAGTCTGCATAAATATCTTGCGCGTCTAGTATGGCTTTAATTTCAATTTTTTGGTCAATGAATTGGGTTTCTACAGTACGCCTGTCAGAATAAGAAGTGGGGGCGCTTACAACAGCAACGGGTGCACATGCGACCAAATGAAGAGCAATTAAGCTAAATAGTATATAAAACTTGTATGATTTGACCATACAATGATTATATATTGAAATTAATTTTTTGAGAATTTATTTACTTTGAAGCCAGGCTTGTATCTTATAGCAACACCTATTGGTAATCGAGATGATATTTCGATAAGGGCGTTAGACACACTAAAAAATGTTGACTTCATTGCCTGTGAGGACACAAGACATTCATCGCAGTTACTATCATTTTTTAATATTAAAAAGAAATTATTAGCCTTGCATCAGCATAACGAAGCAGACAAGGCGGGATATATTTCAAATTTGATTCATCAAGGCAACGCTGTAGCTTATATATCTGATGCAGGGACCCCCGCCATTAGCGACCCGGGCGCAGTATTGGTTCGGCATATGCATGATCATCAAATAGATGTAGTTCCTATTCCTGGCCCCTCAGCACTCATTGCGGCATTTTCTATCTCCGGCTTTCAAACGAACAATTTTCTATTTTATGGCTTTTTACCGAATGCGAACGGAAAATGTAAAAAAGCCTTATTAGAAATTTACCATAAAAAAGTTACAGCTATTATTTATGAATCTCCCCATAGAATAATTAAAACCCTTAAGCTAATAAGTGAGATTTTTGGAGAAAACCATGAAATGGTGATCGCCCGAGAGCTAACCAAATTATTTGAAACAATTTATAAGGGAAGTGTAGGTAAACTGCTAATCGAAATAGAAGCAAAAAAAGATAATCAGAAAGGTGAGTTTGTCTTGGTATTATCAGAGCCAACCAACAATGATGAAAGTACAGAGCTAATGCCTTTTAAGGAGGCTTTGAAGGAGACTTTGCAAGAGCTTTCTTTAAATCAATCTGTCAAAATCATTGCTAATATATATAATAAAAATAAAAAAGAAGTTTATAACCTAGCTTTGGAATTAAAAAACGATGAATGAAATAAGAATGGTAAAACCAGATGACATGCATCTTCATGTGAGGGATGGTGCGATTATGGCTACCGTAATCGCGGATACAGCAAAACAGTTTGCACGTGCAATCATTATGCCAAATCTAAGTAAACCAATTGTCAATGTAGTCAGAGCCGAAGCTTATTACAAAGATATAAAGACGGCAACATCTGAACTAGAGCCATTAATGACATTATATTTTACCAATCAATTAGACATTAATGAACTGGAAAGAGTGAAGGAGTCCCAATACATTCATGGCATTAAGCTTTATCCGGCAGGTGTTACAACCAATTCTGAGTCAGGCATAGATTCCATTAATGATTGCTTTCCTATATTTGAGATGATGGAGAAAAAAGATATTCCGCTTCTCATACATGGTGAAGTCAATGACCCGTCCATAGATATCTTTGATCGGGAAAAGGTATTTATCGATAAGCATTTAACAAATATCTGTGCAAAATTTCCTTCACTTCGCATTGTTTTCGAACATATCTCAACAAAAGATGCGGTGGATTTTGTATCCAATGCAAACCAAAAGGTTTCAGCAACAATAACCCCTCAGCACATACTCTTGAACCGAAATGACCTTTTTGTGGGGGGTATAAAGCCACATAATTACTGCTTGCCTATTGTTAAACGGTCTTCGCATCAAAAAGCTGTTCTCAATGCAGCGATATCAGGTAACTCTAAATTTTTTCTCGGTACGGATAGCGCTCCACATTTAAGAAGTCAAAAAGAGAGCTCTTGTGGTTGCGCAGGTATTTATTCGGCAAGAACAGCGCTAGAGTTTTACGCGCAAATTTTTGATGAATGCAATGCCTTGGATAAGCTAGAGAATTTTGCAAGTAAGTTTGGAGCAGATTTTTATGGACTTCCTCAGAATAAAAGTTACATCACACTTATAAAAAAAGATTATGAGATACCAGGCTCAATATTAATTGAGAATGAAGAATTAATTCCTTTTTACGCTGGCGAAACATTAAAATGGCAGCTGTCTTCTAATTAAAAGATGGTAAAATCTTGCTAAGTTGACTAGACAGTCGCTATATATGATAAATATATAGAGGAAAGTCCGGGCTCCATAGAGCAAAGTGATGGCTAACAGCCATACGCCGTGAGGTGAGGAATAGGGCCACAGAGACGAGCGTATTTAGTTACGGTGAAACGCGGTAACCTCCACTTGGAGCAAGGCCAAATAGGGTAGCATTGGCACGGCTCGTGTCGCTACCGGGTAGGCTGCTTGAGTGCATAAGCAATTGTGCAACTAGATGAATGACTGTCCACGACAGAACCCGGCTTATCGGTCAACTTAACCTAATACATAACTCCTTGAACAGTAAAGAAATTATCTGAAAAAGTGCTTGCAAAGCACTTTTTTTTTACCTATAGTGTATCTGTACGGGAAAAAGTGGTAATTTGTGGGAAATTATTAAACGAGACTAAGGGCGTTCAGTAATTTCCCATCTTTTTAGGGTGATAAAAATGTATAGAGGTGCGACGCTTTTAAATCTTGATGGTAAAAGCAGGGTAGCCATACCAACTAAATACCGAGAGGTATTAATGCTCGAATCATCAGGGTCAATCGTAATAACAGCCCATCCTCATGGGTGCCTTCTTTTATATCCAAAATCAGCCTGGGAGCCCATTCAAGACAAAGTCATGAAATTTTCAAGTTTCGATAAAAAATCTAGTGGACTTCAGCGCCTACTAGTAGGTTACGCCGAAGATGTAAATATCGATGCATCTGGACGCCTTTTAATTTCATCCGAACTAAGAGCTTTCTCGGATATAGATAAAACCTTGATGTTGGTTGGGCAAGGAAGCCACTTCGAATTATGGAGTCAGGATTTATGGGGAAAAGAAATTAATCAAATTGATATTAATGAGAACAATGAATTACCCGACGAGATAGGAGGTTTTTCACTGTGACCCAAGAAAATTTCACTCATATTCCAGTGCTACTAAAAGAGAGTATTGACGGGTTAAATATTAACCCATCAGGTACATACCTTGATTGCACATTTGGCCGAGGAGGACATTCAAAAGAAATTTTAAAAAGACTTAATGAGGATGGAAGACTTATAGCAATAGACCAAGACCTGGCTGCAGTTGCTGAAGGGAAAAAAATTAATGATAAAAGATTTGAAATATGCCATGGAAAATTTTCAACAATGGATAGCATATTAAAAAAAAAAGCATTAACAGGCTGGATGGAATTTTAATGGACCTTGGGATCTCTTCACCTCAAATAGATGAAGCCGCAAGAGGTTTTAGTTTTAGATTGGATGGACTGCTGGATATGAGAATGAATCAACATCATCAAGAAACAGCAGCGGATGTAGTAAATAACTACGCCGAGGCGGAGTTAACATATATTTTTAAAGTTTACGGTGAAGAAAAGTTTGCAAAAAGAATTGCAAGATCAATTGTGCAGTATAGGGAGGAAGTTGAGCAAATTGATACTACGATAAAATTAGCTCGAATAATTAACAAAGCTGTTCCCAAAAGAGAGCCGGGGAAAGACCCGGCAACAAGAACATTCCAAGCACTTCGTATTAAGGTTAATCAAGAAATAGAGGAAATTGAAAACGTATTACCTAAAGCATTCGAACATCTAAAGAAAAATGGACGAATAGCGGTAATCAGCTTTCATTCGCTTGAAGACAGGGTGGTAAAGAATTTTGCAAAAGATCAGTTAAAAACGGACTTTATACCTAAATATATCCCAATTAAAGCGTCTGAAATAAAAAAGTCGAACCTCAAAAAGATAGGAAAACTAATCATTCCGTCTGATATTGAGATAAAAGAAAATCCAAGATCTAGAAGTGCCAAGCTAAGAATAATAGAAAGAATTGAAGAGTAATGCGATTAAATTTAATTCTTTTTTCGGTATTAATTATCTTTGCTTTAGCAACCGTTAACTCAGAACATCAATATAGAAAAAAATATTCGAAACTTGATGTTGAAAATAAAAATACTCTGGAATTAAGGGATGAAACGACCAAATTACAGCTAGAAGAATCTGATAAATCAGGAAATGAAAGAATAGAACAGATTGCAAAAACAAAACTTAATATGCGCAATCCAACAAATGAAGAAAAAGTTTTGTTAAGTAAATAAAATGATTAAAAAAACCAAAACTAGACAGGAATACTTTGAGTTAAGTAATTTTAGGAGACGATTTATGATTCTAATCTTACTCATACTATTTGCTACATTATTTTCTCGAGCTTTTTATTTGCAAAGCATGCAAAAGGAATTCCTTCAGTCTAAGGGTGGGGATATCTCTAATCGAAATGAAAAGCTACATGCTTTTAGAGGGAAAATCTTAGATAGAAATAATGAGCTCCTAGCAGCTAGCTCCCCAGTTGAAACTGTATGGGCAAACCCACCAGATGTCATTATGAATAAAAGCCAAAAAAACCGATTGGCATTATTGTTAAAAATGCGAAAAGATCATTTAGATGAGCGTTTAGATAAAAAAGATACAAATCATGTGTATTTGAGAAGACAAATTGCACCTGAGTTAGCAGGAAAAATCATGGCATTAAAAATACCTGGTATTTATTCAGAAAAAAATTACCGACGATATTATCCAGGTAAAGAGGCTATGGCCCACGTAGTTGGATTTACCAATGTTGATGGGGACGGAATTGAGGGTATAGAGTTGCAGTCTAATAAATTCTTGTCGGGGGAGCATGGGTTTAGAAAGGTTTTAAAAAATAGAAAAGGGAGCGTTGTTGACGATTTACAGGATATCCAGATACCAGTAGATGGAAAGGATGTAATATTGTCTGTTGATAAAAGACTTCAGTATGCCTCGTATAAAGCCCTGGAAAAAGCAGTAGAGAAGCATGCTGCATTATCTGGTTCAGCAGTTCTTATTGATGCTAAGACCGGAGAAGTGCTTGCTATGAGCAATTACCCATCATTCAACCCGAATACCAGTAGATCATCACAACGATCTGAATATATAAAGAATAGGGTTGTTACTGATATATTCGAGCCAGGGTCAACTCTTAAGCCATTGACTGTTAGTGCAGCCCTAAAAAATAATAGCGTAACTCCCGATACATTAATTGATACGGCTAAAGGGTTTTATAGGGTTGGAAAAAGGTTAACGGTAAGAGATACCCATGCTAACGGAATAATAACCGTCAAAGAAATTGTACAAAAATCTTCAAATATTGGAACAACACACATTGTAGAGGGATTGCAGGCAAAATATTTATGGTCAATGCTTAATGATTTTGGTTTAGGCGCTAAAACAGGTATTGAGTATCCTGGAGAAGTGACTGGTAAAGTTCATCACTATAAGGAATGGGGTGAAATTCAGAGGGCAACAATAAGCTATGGATACGGTATTAGTAGCACCCTAATCCAGTTAGCACAAGCCTATACGGTATTTGCGAATGAAGGCGTAATTAAACCGATCACCTTATTTAAGGAAGAAGGCATAATAATTGGGAAAAGAGTGGTAGATAAGGAAACTAGCAATGAAATGCTAGCAATACTTGAGTCAGTTGTAACAGAAGGAACAGCACCATACGCTCAGGTTAATGGCTATCGAGTAGCAGGAAAAACTGGTACAGCCAAAAAACCTAATCCAAATGGAGGTGGTTATGGAAAAAACTATATCGGATCATTTGTGGGAATGGCGCCAGTAAGCAATCCAAGATTTATTTTGGCAGTTATGATTGATGAACCAACTATTGACGGCTATTACGGTGGAGTTGTTGCGGCACCAGTATTTAGCACTATCATGTCAGAAGCATTAAAGCTCTACTCTATACCGCAAGACGGAATAGAGTTTGATGCTCCTAAGGAGCAGAAAATGGTCTACTTAAACAAGTATGATGAGTGAAGTATTAAGAAAAATTCTTAGTGAAGGTAAAGACATTGCTATAAATAGCAAGGAAGTTAAAGAGGGGACTATATTCATAGCAATGCAGGGCCTAGAATTTGATGGAAGAGACTATATCAATGAGGCGATCAAAAAAGGAGCTTCAGCAATAATTTATGAAGCCACTAATTTTAAAGAAAAAAAAGTGTGGGATATTCCAAGTCTTGCCATACATAACCTAAAACAAGAGCTACCTGAAATTGCAGGTTTATTTTATCAAAATCCCACAAAATCCTTAAAAGTAATAGGTGTTACAGGGACAAATGGAAAGACTTCAGTGGTAGGATGGCTTCAACAATGCCTATCAAATCTACATCAGAATGCAGGGTTGATTGGAACGTTAGGATCAGGAAAGGGGCACTTAGAAAAAACCTCAAACACAACTCCTGACATCATTTCTTTAAATAAGATATTTTATGAATTTAAAAAAAAGGGTATCCAATATGCTGCAATGGAAGTTTCGTCGCACGCGATAAAACAGAACAGAATTGCAAATATAGTTTTTGATATAAAGGTACTAACAAATGTAACTAGAGATCATTTGGATTACCATAAAACATTATCTAATTATCAAAAAACAAAAAAACAATTTTTTAGTGATGGCGGGTGTAAAAACTTCGTCCTCAATGTTGATGACCATGTGGGTCAACAGCTAGTAAGCGAAATAGATTGGCATGAAAAAAATTTAATCACATATGCCATAGATAATCAGGCTGACCTTTGTGCAACAAATATCGTCTACAAAGACGGTATGATGATATTTGATTTATTGCATAAAGATAAAATTTACAATCTTCGTGCCAACGTTTTTGGTAAGCATAACGCATACAATTTATTAAGTGTTATTGCTTGTTTAGTAATGTACAAATTTTCAATAAATAGCATTATTGAAGCAGTCCAGTTACTACAAAGTATCCAAGGAAGAAATGAGGTAATTCAATTCAATAGCGACGGAAGCCCCCAGGTCGTTATAGACTATGCGCACACTCCAGATGCTCTAGAAAATATTCTGGTCTCATTGAAAACAATAGCAGTTAAGAATGTCATTTTGTTGTTTGGGTGTGGCGGTAACCGTGATAAAGGTAAAAGAAAAAAAATGGCATTAGTAGCAAATAAATATGCGGATAAAATTATCATAACAACAGACAATCCAAGACACGAGGATCCATCTGAGATTATAAATGATATTTTAAAGCATATTACGACGAGACATATTGTGATTGAGTCTAGAGAGCAAGCAATTAAGGCAGGCGTTGAAATGTTGAGTGACGATTCTTTGCTCTTAATAGCTGGTAAGGGACACGAGGAATATCAAGAAGTCAAAGGAATAAGATATCCATTCTCCGACAAAGAAATTGCATTGTTAGAGCTAGGAAATATAAAAAATTGATAGCGCTCAAACTAAGTAAGCTAATTGCGATAGTTGGTGGAAAAATTAGACAACAAGACGTTGACGAGGCTGAGGTTGTCAGCGGCTTTTCAATAGATTCAAGAACATTGAATAAAAATGAAGTATTCATAGCGATCGTAGGTGATAACTTTGATGGTAATAATTACATAGATGAGGCAATTGAAAAAGGGTCACCATGGATAATTAGCTCAGCAAAAAAACATAAAAATGATCAATGTATTTATGTAGAAAATACAAGAGAAGCGTTAAGAAAAATTGCAGCGCATTTCATTGGAATAGTGGCTCCTAAGGTTATTGCAATAACTGGAAGCAATGGAAAGACTACTACTAAAGAAATGGTAGCGAAAATCCTATTTCAAAAGTACTCTAAGAGTGAGGTATTAGTAACTAAGGGTAACTTCAATAATGATATTGGACTACCATTAACCTTATTTAATTTAAATCAGAACCACAAGATTGTTGTGCTTGAAATGGGCATGAACCATGAAGGTGAAATAATAAAGTTATGTGAGATAGCGCCACCAGATATTGCCGTTATAACAAATATAGGTGAAGCGCACATTGAAAATTTTTCATCAAAAGATGCGATTGCAAAAGCAAAAAAGGAAATACTCATAGGAGCAAAGAGCGATGCTATAGCAATTTTACCTCAAGATGACAGCTATCTTAGTTACCTGAGATCAGGTTTGTTATTACAAAAATTTATTTCATTTGGCACACATGAGCATAGTGATATTAGGGTTGAACTTACAAAAACAGCATTAACAATTTATGGGGAAAGCGTAAATATCAAGGCAACTTTGCTCGGAAAAGAAAATTTAATAAATATGGCAGCAGCCGTTGCAGTAGCAACAGCCTTAGGCATATCAAAAGACAATGTTATAAAAGCTTTTAAAGATTTTTCTCCGATACCAGGAAGGCTGGAGATTAAAACAATAGATAGGAATATTACGATTATAGATGATAGCTATAATTCGAACCCATCTTCAATGATAATGGCGATTGATGTATTGAATGAACACAAGCTTAAAAAAATATTGATTGTTGGGGATATGGCCGAGTTAGGACCATTATCAAAAAAATACCATATTAATATGGGCCATTATATTCTAGGAAAAAAAATTGATTTAGTCCTGGGAATTGGCAATATGACTAAACATCTTATAGATGTAATAGGAACGAAAGGCTTTTGGTATACATCAAAAGAAACCCTGTTGCGTGATTTGAAAAAAAAATTACAAAAGGATAGTGTCGTCCTTGTAAAAGGATCGCGTGTTATGCGAATGGAAGAAATTGTTAATGCACTTGAAGAACAAGAATAACTAAAAGGAATGAGCTGATGTTACTGGAATTGTTTAGATGGCTTGCTGAGGATTATAGTGCATTCAATGTATTTAACTACATATCATTGAGGGCAGTTTTGGCTGTCATAACCTCTTTGCTAGTTTCATTTATATTCGGACCATGGTTTATTAGAAAATTAGGGGATTATAGTTTCGGTCAATATATAAGGGCAGATGGTCCGGAGGGGCATTTAGTAAAAAATGGTACTCCAACTATGGGAGGCGGTTTAATAATAATTTCGGTAATAATTTCTTCTTTATTATGGGGAGATTTATCCAATAGATTTATGTGGCTTTTAATGATAGTTGTTGTAGGTTTTGGATTTATTGGTCTGATAGATGATTACAGTAAAATAAAAAATAAAAAAGCGGATGGCCTAAGCGCTTTGCAAAAATATGCCTTGCAATCGCTATTAGGATTGGGAGTCGCAATTTACTTACTAATAAGCTCAACCACACCACAAGAAACTGAACTACTAATTCCATTTTTTAAAGATTTAAGCATACCAATTGGCATAACGGGTTTTTTACTTTTGACATACATCGTAATCGTTGGAAGTAGTAACGCAGTAAACCTAACGGATGGATTAGATGGGCTTGCTATAATGCCTGTCGTTATGGTTATTAGCGCACTCGGAATATTTGCATACTTAACTGGCAACAGTATTTTTTCTACCTATTTAAATATCCCTTACATTGATGGGGCAGGCGAATTAACTATATTTTGTGCAGCCATAGCTGGTGCAGGACTTGGATTTTTATGGTTTAACGCTTATCCAGCTGAAGTATTTATGGGGGATCTAGGATCTTTGTCGTTAGGAGCCGCCATGGGGACATTAGCGGTTATAGTGCGGCAGGAAATTATTTTAATGATTATGGCTGGATTATTTGTTGTTGAAACGTTATCAGTAGCCCTTCAGGTCAGTTACTTCAGGTATACAAAAAAACGATACGGCGAAGGGAGAAGAATTTTTTTAATGGCACCCCTCCATCATCATTACGAAAAAAAAGGGTGGAAGGAAACGCAAGTAGTAGTTAGATTTTGGATTATCACTATGATGCTTGTGCTTATCGGTCTTGCAAGTTTGAAAATTCGATAATGAGCAATATAACATCACCGGCACAGCCCCAACAAAATGATTTCCAAGAAAATTATTTAATAGTTGGCTTGGGAAGGTCAGGGTTATCTAGCGCTAAATATTTAGCAAAATATGAAACTACATTTGGTAAGACAATTAATATAAGTAGCTACGATAAATTTAAGAATATAAATGAACAAAAAAAAATACTAAAGGGACTTAATGTTAAAAATTTTTATACAGGCGATATAAAAGCAGAATACTGTACAAAAGGCTCGTACATTGTATTGAGCCCAGGGATTGATTTCAATGAAATAGAAGAAATCACTCAAGGGAACAAAGTGGTTAATGATATTTTTTTATTCTTGAAATATATAGAAAAAAAGCATAATGCGACAAGAAATTTAAAGATTATTGGCGTTACAGGCACTAATGGAAAAACTACAACATGCTCTTTTTTAGAGCACTTATATAACAAGTTAGGTATAAATGTAAAGTTGGCTGGAAATATTGGATTATCACCATTAGACTTGATAGATGAATTGAATAATGTTGAAATCATTATTCTTGAAATATCAAGTTTTCAGTTAATACCATTTATTAAAAAAGTTCTCCCAGTAAAGTTGGATGTAGGAATTTTTTTGAACCTAACACCAGATCATCTAGATGTTCACAAAGATATGGCGGAATATACTCAAGCTAAATTGACGCTATTAAGTTCTAGCAAAAGGACTATTTTAAATCGCAATTTAGATCAAAGCATTATCTCAAAATTCAACGATATCTCATTTGGCGAAAGTCTTAAGGGGGATATTAAAAATCAACATAATGCGCAAGCCCTAAAAAAATATCGACAACATTTTCAATACGATAGGCAATATATTTTTGATGATCAAGGTTTCAAAGTCAGTGTTGAAGAGTTAAAGATTCCAGGGCAACACAATATATTAAATATAATGGCAGGAATTGCAGCTTTTAGGGCTCTGGGAGGCTCTACAGCCGAGTTGGCAAGTATATTAAGTGAATTTAAAGGCATTCCCCACAGAATGGAATGGGTAACTAAAATCCATGATGTTGAATATTTCAATGATTCAAAAGCAACAAACATTGCGTCAACTCATGCGGCATTAGCCTGCTTCAATCAAAAAAAAAATATTATCCTAATTGCTGGTGGAGACAGTAAAAATCAATCCTTACTGCTATTAAGTGAGTCTATGAAAAAGTTTGTTAGTCATCTGTTATTGATTGGAAAAGATGCAGAGCTTTTCGTTGAGTCTTTTAAGGACTTAGATTCGGTAGAGATTGTTAGGTGTCACGCGATGGAAGACGCGGTTAATAAGGCATATCTATATGCAAAAAAAAATGATGTTATTTTACTTTCCCCAGCATGTGCAAGCTTTGATATGTATAAAAATTATGCTGAGAGAGGCAATCACTTCAAAGCACTAGTTGGTCGATTGATCCCATGAAAATATTTTCGTCACAAAAAAACTACAATTTACCTATATATGATTACCATTTGATTTGGGCCACCTTGTTACTTTTGGGTATAGGGTTGGTAATGGTTTATTCCTCTTCTGTTGACGTAGCTGCGGCAAGTAAGTCATCAAACTATCAAAATCACTACTACTTATTGAGACAGTCTATATACATTGGGATAGGTTTGTTTATGGGTTATATAAGCTTTCAAATTCCAATATACTTTTGGCAAAGAATGGCCCCGTATCTATTTATTATTGGCCTAGTTTTGCTAGTATTAGTCTTAATACCGGCTATAGGGAGAGAAGTTAACGGAAGCCGGAGATGGATTTCTTTAGTCGTAGTTAACTTTCAGCCCTCAGAATTTGTGAAGTTAGCAACCATAATGTATGCATCCGATTATGTGCTTAGAAAATCCAAACAAATGAGAACCATAGTTAAGGGTTTTTTACCCATGCTTGGTGTTATTGTTTTTACTGGATTTTTACTTTTGTTAGAACCAGATTTTGGGGCTCTAGCAGTAATAACAACAGTTGCTATGGGAATTCTTTTTTTAGGTGGACTCTCACTTAAAATATTTTTTAGTTTAATAATATTTACTCCAATAAGCATATATTTCCTTATAGTTAATTCACCATACCGAATGCAAAGGATCGTAGCATTTTTAGATCCCTGGGCTGACCCTTATGGCAAAGGCTACCAATTAACACACTCACTTATTGCTTTTGGAAGAGGAGAATATTTTGGAGTTGGTTTGGGGGGGAGTGTAGAGAAACAGCTTTACCTTCCTGAGGCCCACACTGACTTTATCCTTGCAGTAATTGGGGAGGAGTTTGGATTATTGGGTGTAACTATTGTGATTGGCCTATTTGTTTACCTAGTTCTAAGAATGTTTGGAATTGCAAAAGAATCAATTCAAAATAAAAAACATTTTCCTGCATTAATGGCTCAAGGAGTAGCGCTTTGGTTTGCTACCCAGGGCATAATAAATATGGGCGTTAATGTAGGTTTATTTCCAACAAAAGGTTTAACTTTACCATTGCTATCATTTGGTGGAAGCGGTATTTTGTTAAATATGGTTGCAGTTGCGATAGTGCTTAAAATTGATCATGAAAATAGACGCAATATGAGAGGCCAGTATTATTAAAAAAAAGAAAATGATGATTGCTGCAGCTGGCACAGGAGGACATATCTACCCCGGGCTGGCTATAGCACAATATTTTTATAAGAATAAATATCAAGTTTCATGGATTGGAACCGCAGAAGGAATGGAAAATCAATTGGTGGATAAAGAGCTAATAAATTTTTATACCATCCCCATGAGAGGAGTAAGAGGAAAAGGGATTTTTGGATGGATAAAGTTACCATTAAGATTGATGATTGCTATATATAAATCACTTTCGATTCTTCGTAATGAAAATCCGAGCTCTCTAGTTTTGATGGGAGGGTATATATGCTTCCCCATAGCTATAGCAGCTAAATTAATGAGAATTAAAACAGTTATTCATGAACAGAATGCAGTAGCTGGGCTTTCCAATAAATTACTATCTACAATTGTATCAAAGACATTTCTAGGATTTAAAAATAATATTAAAACAGGTGCTGTTATTGGAAATCCAGTAAGAGAAAATCTTTATAAGATTCCAGGGGTAATTGATAGATTTAAGGATAGGACCGGGGCATTACGCATTCTAGTGATTGGCGGAAGTCTAGGTGCGAGGGTATTTAATGAAGTATTGCCGGAAATATTTTCGCTGGTTAACAATAATAAGGCTATTGACATTATTCATCAGTCAGGAGCATTAAATTATGAAAAATTAAGCAAAAATTATGAAAAATATAATTTAAAAGTAAAAGCTAAAAAATATATTGAAGATATGGGTGCTCATTTGTCCTGGGCGGATATAGTAATAGCAAGATCGGGAGCGCTGACGGTATCTGAATTTTTAGAGCTAGGCGTCGCAAGTATTTTAATCCCATACCCACATGCTGTAGACAATCATCAACTCCTTAATGCCAACGTTCTAAAGAATAAGTCTGCCGCAAAAATTATATTAGAGAAGAATGTAAAACAAGAGCTTGCAAATGTCATACTTGCAATCGATAGAAGAGAATGTATAAGAATGGCTAATAATGCTAAAACTAAAGCTAGGCAACAGGCATGCAAGAGAATTTATGAGTACCTTATAGCCGATGAAAAATAAGATTAAAAAAATTCATTTTATTGGGATTGGAGGCTCAGGAATGTCTGGAATTGCAGAGGTTATGCATAATTTAGGATTCAGAGTTTCGGGATCAGATGCTGCAATTACCAAGGTAACAAAAGAGTTGAAGAAAATGGGTATCACGGTCTACCCTAAACACGCCCCAGCCAATGTTGCAGGTGTTGACGTAATTGTAGCTTCTACAGCAATATCTAAAAATAATATTGAAATCAAGGAGGGAAAAAATAATAATATTCCAATTATTCCTCGAGCGGAGATGTTGTCAGAGCTGATGCGATTTAAAAAAGGAATTGCTGTAGCAGGAACACATGGAAAAACCTCGACAACAAGCTTACTTGCAAGCATATTGTCACAAGGGGGTCTAGACCCAACATTTGTTATTGGTGGCCGCATAAATTCAATGAAGGCAAATGCTAAGTTAGGGGAAGGGGATATTTTTGTGGTGGAAGCTGATGAATCAGATGCGTCTTTTCTTCATTTAAATCCAATTAATACGATTGTAACAAATATTGACAGAGATCATTTGGAGACTTACCAAGGAGATTTCGAAAGACTAAAGGCTACCTACTTAGACTTTATTCACCAAGTACCCTTTTATAGTAACGTTTTTTTATGTATAGATGATAGTGAGATAAATAACATAATTCCAAATATCTTGCGGCCTATTGTTACTTATGGTCTATCAAGTCAAGCTCAAATCCAAGCTATTTCATTGGTACACTTCGAAAATAAGATGACCTTTGTTGTGCATGACAAGCGCTATACAAACACTAAGTTCGATGTCAGTATAAATTTACCTGGTATTCATTATGTAAATAATACTCTGGCGGCAATTGCTGTGGGTTTGGAATACGGTGTATCTATCAAACACATTCAAAAAGCATTAAAGGAATTTGAGGGTGTTGCAAGAAGGTATGATGTCTACCGAGATATTAGCAAAAATAATAAAAACTTTATCGTTATTGATGACTACGGACATCACCCAACAGAAATTAGGGCCGTTCTAGAAGCGACAAAAAAAGGATTTCCTAATAAAGATATTGCTCTAGTATTTCAGCCCCATAGATATACAAGAACCAAGGATTGTTACGATGACTTTTTATCGGTATTTCAGATTCCTCTGAAACTTTTCCTGTTTGATATTTATAGCGCAGGTGAAGAGCCTATCCCTGGAATTTCATCAGAAAAACTATTAAAAGATATAACCAGAGCAGACGCATATCACCTCCCAAATGGTAAAAGAGCCAATAAAATTATTTTAGACAACATAACAAAAGATAGCATCATTGTGATCATGGGAGCAGGTTCCGTAGGAAATTTTGCTAGCCAATTTATCAGTTAGCTATGGAAGCAAATATAATTCATCACAATGTTTCGTTAAAAGAATTTAATAGCTGGAGAGTTGGTGGGATAGCTAAAAATTTTTATATTTGCACAGATATAAATGTTTTATCTAGCCACATTAAAGCAAAATTAATGGAATATCCCTTAACATTCATTGGGTTAGGATCGAATACATTATTTAGGGACGGGGTAATTGAAGGAACAATTATAATGATGAATAAGGCTATGGGCGATATTGTCCAGGAACACGGATATTTTTATGCAGAAGCTGGGATTAGTTGCTCAAAGTTAGCAAAACATGTGGCAAAAACTGGCCATGAAGGATCTGCTTTTCTAGCGGGTATTCCAGGAACAGTTGGTGGTGCTCTAGCAATGAATGCAGGTTGTTATGGATCAGAAGCGTGGGACTTCGTATCAAAAGTTTTGCTAATTGATCTGAACGGAAATCAAGTTACTCGATATAAAGATGAGTTTGATATTGGATACAGAAAAGTAATCAATAACAAAAGTAATAATGAATATTTTCTTGGAGCATGGTTTATATTTCCCGAAGGGAAAAAAGAAGTTGCTGAAAATGCTATCAAGAATCTTCTGAGGCACAGGAAGGAGACCCAGCCGCTAAATTGGCCAACCGCTGGATCAACTTTTAGAAATCCACCAAATAATTTTGCAGCTAAATTAATTGAGGATTCTGATTTAAAAGGCTTTTCTATTGGAGGAGCTCAAGTTTCTACAAAGCATGCAAATTTTATTATAAACCTAGGCAACGCATCAGCATTCGACATAGAGAAATTAATTAAACATATTAAAATAAAAGTATTTGAAGTTAAAGAAATTACACTTGAAACTGAAATTAGATTTATTGGAGAAGAAATTGGCTCTCAATGATTATGGTAAAGTTGCTGTCTTGCTAGGTGGAGAGTCAAATGAAAGAGCAATATCATTGCAGAGTGGAGAAGCCGTTCTGGCTTCATTGCATCAGTCTAAAATAGAAACATTTGCTTTAGATCCAAAGTTTGATTCATTGGATATATTGGATAAATGTAGCAGAGCATTTATTTGTCTTCACGGTAAAGATGGAGAAGATGGAAAGGTTCAAGCATATCTAGACAGTATAAAAATTCCTTATACTGGTAGTAACGCTCAAGCATCAAAATTAGGAATGGATAAACTTTTGTCCAAAGATATCTGGAGGAAATCAAAAATAAGCACTCCGAACTTTATGCAATTAAATGCAAGATCGATTTATGATAAGGTCCAATCTCTCCTTGGAACTTCTTTTTTTATAAAAGCGGCAAATTCTGGTTCAAGTCTAGGGGTTAGTAAAGTTACAAGGTCGGAGCAATATCATGCCGCGTTTGAGTGTGCGTATGAGGTTGATAATACTGTTATTGCTGAAACGACGATTTGCGGGAGGGAATTTACTCTACCCATACTAAATAATGAGCCTTTAGCAATCGTCGAGATACGTCCAAAAACTGATTTTTATGACTATGAAGCAAAGTATAACCGTGACGATACAGAATTTATTTGCCCTGCAATGCTTAATGAAAAGCTAGTCTCTGATATTAATGCCTTAGGAATTAGAGCATTTAATGCGCTCGGGTGCTCTGGCTGGGGCCGAGTTGATTTTATGATTAATCATCAAAATGAAATTTTTGTAATAGAAGTAAATACTATCCCTGGTATGACAAGCCATAGCCTAGTTCCCTTGTCTGCAAAACACTGCGGATTAACTTTTGACAGCCTTGTTCTTAAGATACTCGATACAGCTCATGCTTAATTCATTACCCGGATTAAAAAAACTAACCTTATTAACATATTCATTAATTGCTCTCTTACTATGTTTTTTTATATGGCAATTACTTGCAAATGCAGACATGCCTATTAAGGAAGTTTTGGTTAAGGGAGAGTACCAACACATAGATGATGACCAGATTAATTTAATCGCAAATGAATATTTAAGCGGTAACTTTTTTACAATTAATCTGAGAAATACACAACAAGCATTTAAAAAATTACCCTGGGTAAGGGACGTCAGTATAAGAAGGAAATGGCCTGATAAGCTTATTATTGCTATTGAGGAGCATAATGTGATTGGTAGATGGGGAAATGTAGGATTAATTAATGATCGGGGCGAGATATTTAATGCTGCTTACCAAGAAGAACTACCGGTTTTTTATGGGAAAGAATCTCTAGCCAAGGACATTACAAAAAAATATTACGAAATAAATGAAATACTCGGTAAGGAGCTCATGCAAATTGGTACAATCACTTTGTCGAATAGACTTTCCTGGGAATTAACTACGGACAATCAACTCAAGATTATCCTAGGAAGAAAAAAAATTATTGGTAAGCTGGACTCATTTATCAATCATTACCAAGAAGTATTATACAAGATGAAAAATCGAATAGAATACGTCGACTTAAGGTACAAGGATGGCTTTTCTGTGAAGGCTGTTGACGAGAGAAAGTCTAAACCTAATGAAGAAAAAATAATTTTATGATTAATGGAAAAGAAGAAAAAAATTTAGTAGTAGCTCTTGATGTAGGCACATCAAAAATTGTTGTTATTGTTGCTGAGCTTCAGAGTGATGGCGTCCTTAAAATAATAGGTTTAGGACAGCACATTTCTAAAGGGCTTAAGAAGGGTGTAGTTATAAATATTGATAGCACCATTCAGGCCATACAAAGAGCTGTTGAAGAAGCAGAATTAATGGCTGATTGTAAAATAAAAGATGTATACACAGGCATTGCAGGAAATCATATAAAAAGCTTAAATTCACATGGAATGGTGAAAGTTAAGGATTCAGAAGTATCACAAATGGACATTGACCGCGTATTTGAAACAGCACAGGCTATTACATTACCACCCGATCAGCAGGTATTACATGTATTAACCCAGGAGTATATTTTAGACGATCAGCATGATATTAGAGAGCCACTAGGGATGAGTGGGATGAGGCTGGAAGTTAAGGTCCATATTGTTTCAGGAGCAATTGCTGCAGCTCAGAACATAATTAAATGTATTAAAAGATGTGGGTTAGATGTCACAGAGCTTGTTTTGCAGCCCCTTGCCTCAAGTGAAGCGGTATTAACAAAAGATGAAAAAGAGCTGGGTGTTTGTTTAGTTGATATCGGAGGAGGCACTACAGATATAGCGATAATAAAAAATGGATCTATTCAGCATACGTCAGTAATTCCGATTGCTGGAGATCAAATAACAAACGATATTGCTGTGGCATTTAGAACTCCCACACAGTCAGCTGAAGACATTAAAATAAATCATGGTTCTGCGGTATCTTATATGGCTTCAATCAATGAGATTATTGAAATTCCCCTTGTTGATGGGAGAGAGCCAAAAAAAATAACCACTCAAGCATTAGCTCAGGTTATTGAACCAAGGGTTACGGAACTTTTTGAGCTAATAAGAAATGAGCTTCAAAGAAGCCGTTTGGGTAATGGAATTGCTTCAGGTATCGTTATAACTGGTGGCTCATCTATGATGCGAGGTATGGTAAATTTAGGGGAAACAATTTTTAATATGCCAGTACGTATTGGTTTGCCTAGGGACATAGACGGATTGCTTCAAGTTGTTGAAAATCCAAGGTATGCTACTGGTATTGGCTTGCTAAAAATGGGTAGAGATGAAATAGAGTCCGGTAAGATAGATTGGACAGACGGAAATGTTTTGTCCCGCTTAGCCAACCAGATAAAGACTTGGTTTCATGGAAATTTTTGAGTTTATTAGGATAGGTAATGTTTGAAATTGTAGAAAATAAAAAACAAAAAGCTGTAATTAAGGTTATCGGTGTCGGTGGATGTGGCGGTAATGCTATCGACTATATGATAGAAAAAAATGTTATGGGAGTGGATTTTATCTGCGCCAACACAGATCTCCAGGCTTTACAAAAAAGTCAGGCAAGTACCATAGTCCAGATTGGAGAAATGCTAACCCAAGGATTAGGAGCCGGCTCAAGACCAGATACAGGAAAACAAGCAGCAATTGATGACAGAGAGAAAATTATAGAAGCGATTGATGGTGCGGACATGTTATTTATTACCGCGGGCATGGGAGGTGGTACTGGTACTGGAGCAACTCCAGTAATAGCACAAATTGCAAAGGAACTAGGAATACTGACAGTTGCTGTTGTAACTAAGCCATTCGATTTCGAAGGAAGAAGAACTCAAGTTGCAAAAGATGGAATCAATGAGCTTGTAAATTATGTAGATTCATTGATTACGATACCAAATGAAAAATTGATGGCAGTTTTGGGCGACGAGGTAACATTTGTAGATGCCTTTGGGGCTGCAAACGAGGTTTTGTATAGTGCTGTTCTTGGCATTGCAGAAATTATTAATAATCCAGGAATGATTAACGTTGATTTTGCCGATGTAAGAACTGTTATGGGTGAGATGGGAATGGCTATGATTGGATCTGGTTTTGCTGAAGGTTCCGATAGAGCAGAAATTGCTGCAAAGTCTGCAGTGGCATGTCCTTTACTGGAGGATGTAAATTTAAATAATGCAAAAGGAATATTGGTCAATATTTCTGCAAGTCGCGACTTCAAGATGAAAGAATACTTTGAAATTATGGACATAATCAAACAATTTGCTTCAGAAAATGCAACCATAATTGTAGGAAACGTCATTGATGAAAGTATGTCAAATAGTATCAGGGTAACAATGGTCGCAACTGGATTAACCGGAAGTTTTAGTCCTGAGGAAAAAAATGATAATGTGATGCAAGCTTTTGTATACGATGATAATAGCCCGATGGATGACGGTGAAACTAATACAAGTGAGGATTTAATCAACGTATTTGCAGATAGTACCAACAACCATTCGCATAGATTTTCATCTGAAGATGATGATCAGTATGATGTACCAGCTTTTTTAAGAAAGAAATAAGTGGTATTGCAAAGAACAATTAAGAATATAGTTAGCTCGGTAGGAGTTGGGCTACATAGTGGCCAAAAAGTAGCCCTCACATTAAATCCTGCACCAGAGGGGCATGGGGTCGTATTTGAAAGACTCGACATAAAAAATAACGCAAGGATAAAAGTAAATGCGCTTGCGGTAAAAGAAACTAAACTTTGCTCTACAATTGGAAATGAAAATTTTTCTATAGCCACTGTTGAGCACTTGATGTCTGCACTGTCGGCCACCGGAATAGATAATATCTTAATTCAGCTTGATAGCAAGGAAATCCCGATTATGGATGGGAGCTCCATTCCTTTTATCCACCTGATTAAGTCAGCAATCATTGTTGAACAAAAAAAAGCTAAGGAATTTGTGGTAATAAAAGATGTGGTAGAGATTATTGATGGAGATAAATACGCTAGATTCGAGCCCTATGACGGATTTGTGGTGGACTTTACAATTGACTTCCCACATCCAGCATTCAAGGAAGAAGAAAGCCAGGTATCGATCGATTTTTTTAAAGACTCATATATTGAAGAGATAAGCCGTGCCAGAACATTTGGTTTTATGCAAGAAGTAGAATATCTGAGATCAAATGGCTTAGCCAGAGGAGGCTCGCTTGAAAATGCAATTGTTTTGGATGATTATAAAATTTTAAATGAAGATGGTCTAAGGTACAAAGATGAATTTGTAAGGCATAAAATTCTCGATGCAATTGGAGATTTATATTTACTAGGCAATCCTATTATTGGAAAATTTACAGCACATAAATCTGGACATGATTTAAATAATAGATTGCTTAGACTGCTTATAGAAAAAAAAGATGCATGGGAAGTTCAAACAATTAATGCCTCTGAGCACACTTCCCATTCAAGCTTATCAAGCTATTTACATGTTAACGAAGAGCTTAAAAAAATAGCACAAAAGAACATTTTATGATCATTGCAAAACTAGCATTACTAATTTTGATAATTTTCTTACTAGTCCTAGCTGTTTTCTTCATAGTAACTAAAAATAAAAAATATATAACAATAATTAAAATGACTCTATCTTATTCATTATACATTTGTATATTTTTCTTTATAGTGTTTATTTTCCTAAGATTGATCCGCATATAACTTCTAATGAGAATTATTTCAATATTTGGTGGAAGTGGTTTTATTGGTAGTGAATTAGTGTCTGAATTAGCAAAGAATGAGTTTGAAATCAGACTATTCACTCGCAATAAAATAAAAGCTAATCATCTCAAAATTATACCCAGATTAAAGTTTATTCAATTAACAGATGATTTAAACATCAAAGAAAAACTTTCTGGATCGGATATTATTATTGATCTCGTAGGAATTTTGCATGAGAAAAAAGGGATAAGCTTTGAAGACATACATTCCATAAGGCTTAAAAAAATAGCTAGGATTGCTCGTGAGTTAGGTGTAAAAAGATTTATTCATATTGGGGCATTAGGGGCTTCAATGAAAGCACCAAGCAAATACCTACAATCAAAAGCAAAAGCCGAGGAGCACATAAAAATTGAATGCTCTAACCTTGCCTGGACAATTTATAAACCTTCCATCGTTTTTGGAGAGAATGATAAATTCATTAATTTATTTCATAACTTAATTTCATTCTTGCCTGTTATAGCAGTTATATCTCCTTATGCAAAGTTTCAACCTATCTGGGTCAATGATCTCGTTGAAATTATTATCGCTAGCATTGACGATAAGAAGACCTATCAACAAACCTACAACCTAGCTGGCCCAAATCGTTACTCGTTTATTGATATAATCAAATTAATTAATCATCATATAAATAAGCGAACATTTATCATACCTTTGAGTAAAAAAATTTCTTACTTGCTCGTTTGGTTTATGGAGCTTTTACCAATAAATATCATTACCCGAGATAATCTCAAGTCAATGTCATTAGATAATACGGTTGCAATAAATGATGCTTACCAATTTAAGTCAAGTTTGATGGATCTTAGCTCTTATCTTTCATCAAAAAATAAGAAGATTTGACTATGGAAATATATCTAGTAGGTGGAGCAGTGAGAGACCGTTTATTAAATATTCCGTCAAAAGATAAAGATTTTTTGGTTGTTGGATCTTCACCTGAGAAAATGATAGACCTTGGATTCAAACCAATAGGTAAAGATTTCCCTGTCTTTCTCCATCCAAAAACAAATGAAGAATATGCCCTAGCCAGAACTGAAAAAAAAATTGCGGCAGGACATAAAGGATTTGAGTTTTATGCATCACCTGATGTTTCGCTTGAGGACGATCTGAGGAGAAGGGATATCACAATCAATGCTATCGCAGTTGATTCATTTAATAATTATATTGATCCATATGGTGGGATAAATGACATTAAAAAAAAGATTATTCGCCACGTAAGCCCATCGTTTGAGGAGGATCCTTTAAGGGTTCTTCGTGTTGCAAGATTTCAAGCTAAGCTACCTTCGTTTACTATCAATGATGAAACTATGTTACTAATGAAAAAGATTGTTTTAGGCGATGAAATTTGTCATTTATCAGCTGAGAGGATTATGGGTGAACTGATAAAGGGAATGGAACATAAAGATGCTTTTAGCATGCTGAATGTGTTGGATCAGTGTAACGCCTTGAATATTATTTTCCCTGCTATCGCTTTTACTAAAAACAAAGCTAAAGTAAAAACAATATTTAATTGTGCTAATAAATATGATCTTTCAAGCAATAGACGTTTACTACTTTTTCTTCTTTCCGTAAATTTTGAGATTAATTCAATTAGCTCTAATATCCATAATAACACTAGTGTTTTAAATCTTCCTTCAGAGAGTAAAAAAATTATTACTCTTATGCAAAGATACACTGAGAAATTAATTTTATTTGCTGATTTATATGTGGAAGAACAGTTAGATATGCTGTGTACTTTTGATTTCTTTCGGCGCTCACATATAGTGATTGAATGTATGGAGTTGATTGGATTGATTTTAGAGGGAAGCGAACTGGATAATGCACCTCTCCTTAGAGGAAAAAGTCTGATTCTTAGTTATCTTGATATTCTTGCAGAAAATAAAATTATTGTCGATACAGCGATGACTGGAGAACAGATTAAGAATAAACTTTATGCGGAACGCCTCAGTCTGCTTGAAAAGCTAAAAAATAGGCAACCTTAGCACCTCCCTAAGGTGCGTTATTTTTTTGTCGATATACAGAGGTTTCTTTTGGCCTTTATTAATCCAAATCGTTTTGACGCCATATTTTTTTGCAGTTTTAAGATTTTGTTTTTCATCGTCGATAAAATGTGCTTTCTTGACTTTATATTTTGCAAGGAATATCTTCATACTTTCTTCACTAGGCTTCCCATTAAACTTAGAGTATTCAATAAAATGTAAATTGCTAAAGTATTTTTCAATATCACATTGTTTTATAACCTCTAGAGCATAATTTTTTGGCGCGTTAGTAAATAGTATTTTTTTTCCCGGAAGTGAGGCTAAAGTTTTTGTTAGATTTTCTGCTGGATACACAAGCCCTGCATACGATTTTATATTGTGCGTTTGCTCAAGAAAATCATTTGGGTCAACTTTATAATTCTTCATTAATCCCTTTAAGGTTGATCCATATTGCAACCAATACTGCAGCCTAATTACATCAGCCTTCTGTTCATTTATGCTCAGTAGATTCTGAATATAGGCATTCATTTTTCTATTGATGATGGGAAATATAGCCCTTGAAGTATCGTGGAGCGTATTATCTAGATCAAAAATCCAGGTTGTTTTCACTTAATGACTTTTAATGAGTGTTCCAACACCTTGGTCCGTAAGAATTTCAAGCAGTAATGCATGCTGCACCCTTCCATCAATGATATGAACACTTGTAACACTACTTTTGGCTGCATGTAATGCAGCATTAATTTTTGGAAGCATTCCGCCAGACAATGTACCTTCAGCTATCATCCTTTCAATTTGTTTTGGAACCAACCCTGTGATCAGTTTTTCGTGGCTATCTAGAACGCCTTTGGTATTAGTCATGAGCACCAACTTCTCAGCGTTAACAACCTCAGCCAGTTTTCCTGCAACAACATCAGCATTAATGTTATATACCTTATTATCTATCCCATAACCTATTGGTGCAATTATGGGAATAATCCCATGATTACTGAGATCGCTCATAAAGAACGGATCGATGCTATCTATATCGCCAACGTAACCGAGATCTATGTCATTATCTGGAACTGTTAATTTTTTTGCTCTTATAAAACCTTTTGATTCCCGTTGAGATAAGCTATTGGCTTTTCCGCCATTTTTTTTTATGAGGTCGACTATTTCTGTGCTAATGGATGCTAATACTTCGTGGACAACTCCCATAGTTTCCTCATCAGTAACCCTCATTCCTTTATGAAATATTCCATTCTTCCCTAATTTATTTAGCCGCTCATTAATTTGTGGCCCGCCACCATGAACGATAATAGGATTCATCCCAACCAATTTTAACAATACAACATCTTTAGCAAACGAATGTTTAAGCTCTTCATCGATCATGGCATTGCCACCATATTTTATAATCATGGTCTTACCATAGAATTTTTTAATGTAAGGTAGTGCTTCGCTTAATATTTTTGCTTTTTCGTTAGGTGTCATATGGTTTAATTTTTCTTTAATAGTTTTATTTTAAAGCTTTTTTGTAAAATATTTTGAATTTCGTTCAGGCTGATAGAATTCTTTTCTCTTATTGGGCATGTCATTTTTATCACTAAGTGCAAATCCTTTTTCTATAAACCAATGTTCTGATTGAGTTGTAAATACAAAAATTGTGTCCCCATACATTTGTTTACATTGCTTTTCACAAAACCGCAATAATTTATCCCCATAACCTTTCTTTTGATGGTCTGTATTAACTGCAAAACATGCAATCTCAATTGAGTTTTCGTATTTGTATAAAGCAGCACAGCCAATTAGATCGTGTGTATGTTCTATGACATAGAAGTGCCTAATGTCTCGCTCAACAATCTCTTCCGCCCTATCTATTAGAATACCTTTATTACCTAATGGCCTAATTAATTGATGTATTTTTTTTACGTCCTTATTTTCGGCTTGCCTTATGATCTCAAGAGGGTGGTCCGTAAATATAGTACCAGACCCTTTTTCAGTAAATAATTCCTCAATAATTGATCCGTTAACATGCCGATTAATGAGGTGTACTTTAGGTACATTATGTTTGATTGCATACATGCTACTTTTAAGTATATTAAAATCAGAATAGCTAATGTACGGAGCTTTTCCTGGGAAAGTCTTTCTCTCTATATTCGCTATTAACTTTTCTACTTTAATGGTTGTTAATTCTGAAATTGGTAAGCCTTTCATATTGTGAATACCATTATGATTAATATAGTAAATTAATTTATCAGCCTTAATAGAGGTTGCCACATGTGATGCAACTTGCTCAAAAGATAAGTTAAAGATATCCCCAACAGGGCTATATCCTAGAGGAGAAATAAGCACCACCTCCTTATTATTTAATTTATTAATGATTGAATCAGTATCAACACGCCTAATTTGACCGGTAAACTGCATATCTATGCCATTAATAACACCTAGAGGTCTTGCTGTTAAAAAATTTCCAGAGGAAACTTTGCTTTCTGTATTTGAGGATTGATTACTTAATGCCCTTGATGAGAAAGCTGATTCTATTTTTGTTTTTATTCTCCCATTGATGTCTATGACTTTCTCCATCGTATCTTTGGTGGTGACTCTAATATTATTAACCATTATTTCGGCAGATTTATTATTTAGTGAGAAGTCAATTTGAGGTCGTATACCGTGAACCAATACCACCTGAATATTTAGGCTTTGCAAAAGATTGATATCTTGAACAAGCGCATAAAGTTGATTGTCTTGAATAATCTCACCACTAAATCCAATAACAAATGTTTTACCAGAAAACTCATTAATATATCTTGAAGACTCCCTGAATTGCTGTGTAAAGTCTTTATGCGATTTTATTGAGCTATTACTCTGTATGTCGTTAGTGAAAAAAACCTGTACCGACGTTCCTAGAACTTCTGCAATCTTCTGAAGCAAGGATACATTGATATTGAGCTCTCCTCGCTCAATACGGGACAAATTGCTTGGGCTTAAAGCTAACTTTTCTGCGAAAAGATTTAGGTTTAGTCCGTGCAATTTACGTAATTTCCGTATATTATTTCCAACTAATTTTTGCATAATATACAATATTATATAATTAAATCTATTTTACAATAAAAATATTGTATTTTATACAAAATCTCCATATTTATATTGCAATAAAGAGAGCATGGTAAGAGGTGCAGTTTCTGTTCTTAAGATTCTAGGACCAAGATTAATGGGAATAAAACCATTTTTTTCTGCACAAATGATTTCTTCATTAGCAAATCCTCCTTCAGGCCCGATCATAATATCAACTGATGAAGGACTAGCAATTGAGATAGAGTTGAGAGAGTGTTGAGCTAGGGGTGATAATATTAGCTTTAGGTGTTCTTTGGCCGAAATATTTTCATTAGACCAAAAAGTATCTAATTTTTTTGGGACAAATATTTCAGGAACTTTTGATCTTCCGCATTGTTCGCAGGCAGACTGAATTATTTGTTTCCAATGAGATAATTTTTTTTCTGCGCGATCATCTTTTAATTTAATAATGCTCCGCTCACTATAAACCGGAATAATTGTGCTGACTCCTAACTCCACACTTTTTTGGATTATCCAGTCCATTTTTTCGTTAGATGAGATGGATTGTATTAACCTTATATCTAGAGCTGAATTTTTATGGTTTGCTATTTTTGACTTTATGATAACTTCCACATTTTTTTTATTTATACGGATAATTTCTGCAACATAATCGTAGACATCATTATTAAATAAAATAATTTTATCGGAGATCTTGAGCCTCATTACATTTGAGGCGTGGTGTGTGGCTACATCTGATAAATTAGTCATCTGTTCTAACTCTAATGTATCTGGATGGTAAAATCGTTTCATAATGTAGCTATTATTGGAGAATATACTATGGTTAGTTTAAATACGCCTATATGTGAGTTTGGGTGGCTAGCAAAGGATTTTAATTTGCTAGGGGTTGATGGCCAGCAATGGAATCTTTCTAAGGCAATGGGATTAAATGGGCTAGTAATCATGTTTATTTGCAATCATTGTCCATATGTTAAGGCTATTCTACCGCGTTTAGTTAGTGATTTAGGCGAATTAAAAAAAATAGGTATTAATACAATCGCTATTTCAAGTAATGACGTGATTAATTACCCCGACGACTCCTATGAATATATGCAAAAAATAAGCAGGGACAACCAATTTCACTTTCCTTACCTATTCGATGAAACTCAACAGGTCGCAAAAAAATATAGCGCTATATGCACACCTGATTTTTTTGGATTTAATAACTTGTATGAACTTCAGTATCGCGGCCGTTTTGACTCTACCGGCCAAGGTGAGCCGCCGAAAGACAATCAGAAGGATCTTTATAATGCTATGAAATTGGTTGTAGAAACAGGCAAGGGCCCTAAAGCACAATTTTCTAGCATAGGCTGTTCTATTAAATGGAAATAGCTTCGCAACTAATTTAAACGTAACATAACTTGATTGAACCCTAAGTTTAGGGAATAATTTATGTTTCGTTTTAGAAATCGACTTCAAAAGCTTTTAGTCATTATTTAAATAACAAGCAAGTCATAAATTTGGGAGATAACATGGCAACACGACAAGATTTAGCAAACGCAATCAGAGCCTTATCGATGGATGCAGTTCAAAAAGCAAGCTCAGGTCATCCAGGGGCCCCAATGGGTATGGCAGAAATTGGAGAGGTGCTATGGAACCATCATATGGACCATAACCCAACGAATCCTGACTGGGCAGACCGCGATCGATTTATTCTATCAAATGGCCATGGCTCTATGCTGATTTATTCATTGCTCCATTTAACTGGTTACGACCTCCCAATGAAAGAGATTGAAAGTTTCCGTCAAATACATTCTGCATGTGCAGGGCACCCAGAATATGGTTATGCCCCAGGGATAGAAACTACAACTGGCCCCTTAGGCCAGGGTATAAGTAATGCTGTAGGTTTTGCTATGGCAGAAAAGTTAATGGCGAATCAATTTAATAAGCCTGGCCATGACATTGTTGATCATTACACCTATGCATTTATGGGTGATGGCTGTTTAATGGAGGGCGTTTCACATGAATCATGTGCGCTAGCTGGAACATGGGGCCTTGGAAAATTAATTGCTTTTTGGGATGATAATGGCATCTCAATCGATGGTCATATTGAGGGTTGGTACACCGACGATACTGCAGCTAGATTCGAGGCATATGGCTGGCATGCAATAAGAGGTGTTGACGGGCATAATCCTGAAGCGATTGATAAGGCTATTCAGGAAGCAAAAAAAATTACAGATAAGCCAACTATCATATGTTGTAAAACTATTATCGGTAAGGGATCACCTAACAAAGCTGGATCTCATGATTGTCATGGAGCGGCATTAGGTGAAGAAGAGGTAGCTTTGGTGAGAAAAGAAATTGGGTGGGAGCATGCTCCATTTGTTATTCCTCAGGATGTTTATGATGGCTGGAATCAAAAAGACAAAGGGCAGGCGAAAGAAGATGCTTGGAACACTAAGTTTAGTGCCTACGCAAAGGAATTTCCAGAGCTAGCGGCTGAATTTAAAAGGAGAATGGCTGGCGACTTGCCTGCTGAATGGGACAAAATTTCTTCAAGTATTATCAGTGAAGCCAATGAAAAAGCAGAAAAGGTAGCCACTAGAAAAGCATCACAAAATGTTATTACTGCGCTTGCACCATCATTACCTGAATTTCTTGGTGGTTCAGCGGATTTAACAGGATCAAATCTGACTAGCTGCCCAAGCTTCGAGCATGTGAGTGGTTCTAAGCCAGGTAATTATATATCTTACGGTGTCCGAGAATTTGGTATGGCGGCTATTATGAATGGCATGGCACTTCATGGAGGTTTCTTGCCTTTTGGTGGAACGTTCCATATGTTTAGTGACTATATGAGAAATGGTATGCGTATGGCGGCGTTAATGAAACAGCGCGTTGTATTTGTATTGACGCACGACTCCATAGGTCAAGGCGAAGATGGCCCAACTCATCAACCCATAGAAACAACAGCTGGATTAAGGTATATACCACGTATGGAAGTTTGGCGTCCATGTGATGCAACCGAAACTGCAACTGCATGGATTGCTGCTGCAGAAAATGCCGAAAACCCAACAAGCTTGGTCCTAAGCCGCCAGGGCATGGGATTTAATGCAAGAAACGATGAGCAAATTGCAAATATTAAAAAAGGCGGCTATATTTTATCCGATTGTGCTAATGCTAAAGTCATTCTAATAGCCACTGGCTCTGAAGTTGATTTAGCAATTGGAGCCCAGGCATCACTAAAAGAAGAAGGAATTAATGCCCGCGTAGTTTCTATGCCTTGTACACAAGCATACGATCGTCAAGACCAGTCTTATAAGGATAGCGTGCTTACCCCAGGTGTTAAGCGTGTTTCAGTAGAGGCCGGTGTAACAGACTTCTGGAGAAAGTATATTGGCCTAGATGGAGCTGCAGTTGGTATTGATACCTACGGAGAGTCTGCTCCTGGTAAAGTAGTGCTTGAGCATTTTGGCTTCACTGTTGACAATGTTGTTGCAACTGCTAAGTCTATACTGTAATTTTATTCAATCTCATAATAAGGATGCTTAAACTAATAAGCATCCTTATTTTTTAAATAGAGGTTAATTGTTATGGCGATAAATATTGCAATTTCAGGTTTTGGAAGAATTGGAAGATTGGTTCTCCGTGCAATTTATGAGAAAAATTATCAAGATGTCAGAGTTGTTGCGATTAATGCGCCAAGAGGGGATATTTCAAGCAATATTCATCTTTTAAAATATGATACAGCGCACGGAAGGTTTGATGCGGATGTCGAGGTAGGTGAAAAGAGTTTTACCATTAATGGCGATAAAATCGAGGTGCTTGCTAGTAGAGACCCTTCACAGTTAAATTGGGGGAATCACAGCGTCGACCTAGTTATGGAGTGCACAGGTGCTTTTAGGAGCAAAGCATCAAATATGCCCCACATTAAAAACGGTGCAAAAAAGGTATTAATTTCTTCTCCTGGAGATGATGATGTCGATGCAACGATAGTTTACGGCGTTAATCATGAAATTCTAAAAAGTCATCATACCGTGGTCTCCAATGCATCATGCACCACTAACGGATTAGCTCCAATCGCCAAGGTTATAGAAGATGGTATTGGTATTGAATCAGGCCTTATGAACACAATTCATTCCTACACAAACGATCAGTCCTTGTTGGATAACATGCACACCGATATAAGACGGGCAAGGGCTGCTAATGTGTCTATGATCCCAACAAAGACCGGTGCTGCTGCTGCCATAGGCCTTGTTATTCCTTCACTAAAAGGAAAAATGGATGGGGTTGCTATTAGAGTGCCAACCAACAATGTATCACTAGTAGATTTAACCTTAATAACTAAAAGAAAAACTACAAAAGAAGAAATTAACCAATTAATGAGAGAGGCATCTGAAACTAGTCTTGATGGAATTTTAGTTTATAACGACCAACCTTTGGTATCTGTTGATTTTAACCACACCTCTGCCTCATGCTACTTTGATTCAACTTTAACTAAAGTCAGCTCAAACGGAAAGTTAATTAAGATATTTGGTTGGTATGATAATGAGTGGGGATTTAGTTGCCGAATGATTGATACGGCAGTCGCGATGATGAAGGCATAGATATATATGTCAATTCTTAACATCAATGACGTTGATTTAAGGAACAAAAAAGTTTTAATTCGTTCAGACCTTAATGTGCCCTTAATGGAGGGCCACATAACCTCAGATAAGCGCATCCAAGCATCCATACCAACTATTCAGCATGCAATAAATCAAGGTGCTAGAGTCATGGTTACTTCCCACTTAGGACGCCCTATAGAGGGTAAATATTCCGAAGAAAATTCATTACAGCCTATTGCTGAATATTTGGGTGGGTTGCTTCTTTGTCCAGTACGGTTACAAAAAAATTGGGTGGAGGAGAAATTCGCCGTCAATACTAACGAATTAGTTGTGCTCGAAAACTGCCGTTTCAATGTAGGTGAATCAGAAAATAATGAAATTTTAGCAAAAAAATACGCATCTCTTACCGATATATTTATTATGGATGCTTTTGGAACCGCACATAGAAAGGAAGCATCAACCTATGGAGTGGCAGAATTTTCATCCATAGCGTGTGCAGGTTTTTTGTTTGCAAGTGAGTTAGAAGCGCTTGAAAAAGTTATGACCAATACCCAAAGCCCTATGATTGCCGTTGTGGGCGGAAGCAAAGTATCAACAAAATTACGCCTATTAGATTCCTTGTCAGATAAAGTGGACCAGCTAATTTTAGGTGGAGGAATCGCCAATACTTTTTTGAAGGCACAGGGTTATGAAATCGGTCAATCATTATTTGAGCCAAACTTTATACCTCAAGCGGAAAAAATTATACGTAAGTTACAAGCTCGAGGAGCCTCGCTTCCAATATTAAGAGACGTAGTGTGTGGAAAAAAATTTGATCCAAACGAGCCGGCCATTGTAAAACAAATAGATCAAGTAATGTCTGACGATATGATTTTTGATTTAGGCCCGAAATCTATGCAGGTTATTATAGAGATGATTAAAAGTGCTAAGACTATTCTCTGGAATGGCCCTCTAGGAGTTTTTGAGCACTCTCAATTCTCTCAAGGTACGGAGTTATTAGCAAAATCTATAGCAAAATCTACTGGGTATTCCCTTGCTGGTGGTGGAGACACAATATCTGCTATTGAAATGTTTGGGGTAGAAAATGATATTTCATATATTTCAACCGCCGGCGGTGCTTTCTTAGAATTTGTCGAAGGAAAAAAATTACCTGCCATTGAAATTCTTGAAGCTAGAGCAAGCTGATATGGTTTTACTTAATTCATCTATCAAAAGCCTATCGTTAATTCATCAAGGCAAGGTACGTGATATTTACGACATTGACCAGAATAAGATGTTGATTATCACCACCGATCGTCTATCCGCGTTCGATGTCATTATGGGCGAACCGATTCCTCACAAAGGAGAAGTTCTCACGCAGATGGCGAATTTCTGGTTCGATCATCTTAAAAATATACCAAACCATCTCACGCATGAGAATCCTGAGGACTATGTTTTGATAGATGAGATTGATCAGGTCAAAGGACGTGCTGTGGTGGTCAAAAAACTCAGGCCTATCCCAATAGAAGCAATCGTCAGGGGTTATATCATTGGCAGCGGCTGGAAAGAATATCAAGCAAGTCAGAGTATCTGTAATATCAGCTTACCTGAGGGTCTTAAACAAGCGGATAAATTACCACAAGCACTTTTTACTCCATCTAATAAAGCCGATCAAGGTCAGCATGACGAGAATATCACTTTAGAACATTGCAGACAGTTACTGGGAGATGATTTAACACAAAAAATCAGTGAAATGAGTATCTCGATTTATATCAGGGCAGCTGAGTTAGCTAAATCTAAAGGTATTATCATTGCTGATACCAAATTCGAGTTTGGTTTAGATAGCAATAACCAAGTTACTTTAATGGATGAGGTTTTAACTCCAGACTCATCACGTTTTTGGCCTGAAAAAAGTTACCGTGTTGGTATGTCCCCCCCAAGTTATGACAAGCAATATGTTAGGGACTGGCTTGAGACACAAGACTGGAATAAACAAGCTCCAGCACCAACATTACCAAAAACTGTTATTGATGAAACTTCTAATAAATATCGTGAAGCCTTTGAAAAAATTACAGGTAAAAAAATTAGTTAGTTATGCTACCTTGGCTATCCAAGCTTTCTACTGAAAGGTTAATAGCGCTATCATTAATATTTACTGGGGGAGTCAACCTACTAATTTTTGCTTTTGATATTAATGGAGCGTCCGCACTGAAGTCAATGCAAACCAGCAGTTTTTTCCCATCCTCAAAGTTGATAGGTACGGTTTGGACATTGCTTATTGTTATCCTGAGTTACAGCTTTTCTTCTGTCAGTGTAAAATCACCACACATAGCAAAACATATATTAGGGCTATTTTTCTTATGCGTACTATATCCTTTTTATACACTGGGATTTTCGTCAGTAATGCTAATGTTTATCGGGAATACTTTGACTGTGGCATACAGTTTTTTTTTAGCTCTATTGCTGTTCACTAAGTTTAAAAAAGAGGCAAGCTTTGTTTGCTTAATTACCTTATGGGTAATGTATGTAACGATCTTGATGATTGATTTACACAGATTTGGTTAAAAAAAAACCTGCTTTTCAGCAGGTTTTTTTAATAAGCATCAAACCTACAAGATTGGAACTATTAATAGCGCCACAATGTTAATAATTTTAATTAGTGGATTGATAGCTGGGCCCGCTGTATCTTTATAAGGGTCACCTACTGTATCACCAGTTACTGAAGCTTTATGTGCCTCAGAACCCTTACCACCATGATTACCATCTTCGATATACTTTTTGGCATTATCCCACGCACCACCACCGGTACACATTGATATAGCCACGAATAGACCGGTAACAATTGTTCCCATTAGCAACCCACCTAGCGCTTGAGGGCCAAGGAACACACCAACCAAGACAGGAACCGCAACAGGAAGAATTGACGGAATAACCATTTCCTTAATTGCTGCAGTGGTTAATAAATCAACAGCTCTTTCATAATCAGGCTTACCTTTCCCTGTCATAATCCCTTTGATGGTTTTGAACTGCCTTCTTACTTCTTCTACAACTGCTGAAGCTGCTCGACCTACTGCTTCCATGGCCATAGCTGCAAACAGGAAGGGTATGAGGCCACCAATAAATAGACCAATAATTACCATTGGCTCACTTAAATCAAATGATGCCACAATATTATAATGATCAAGTTTGTGAGTATAGTCAGCAAATAGAACTAATGCAGCCAGTCCAGCAGAACCAATCGCATAACCTTTTGTTACGGCTTTTGTCGTATTACCTACCGCATCTAGTGGGTCGGTAATGTCACGTACTTTCTGAGGTAGGCCAGACATCTCAGCAATACCACCGGCATTATCAGTAATAGGGCCGTAAGCGTCAAGAGCTACAATAATACCTGCCATACTTAGCATAGATGTTGCAGCAATTGCGATGCCATAGAGGCCAGCATAACTATAGGAAGCATAAATAGCAGCACAAACGGATAATACTGGAAGGGCCGTTGATTTCATTGAAATACCAATACCAGCAATGATGTTGGTTGCATGACCTGTTTCAGAAGCTTTAGCTATGTGCCTAACAGGCTTGTATTCAGTGCCTGTATAGTATTCAGTAATTCCGACTAACAAAGCCGTAAGAACTAGTCCAACAATAGATGCGTAAAAGAGGTTTATTGCTGGGGTTACCACACCTTCAATAGTTATTCCTTGTGGGAACATATCAAGTGTTACAAAGTAAAATGCAACTGCTGAGAGAATCCCTGCAACCGCAAGGCCTCTGTATAGTGCCGGCATAACGTTTACCATTTTAGAGTTCGCTCGCACAAAGAAACAACCAATGATCGATGCAACAATAGAAACCGCACCAAGCATAAGTGGGTAAAGTACACCGTTTACATCTGAAACCATTAAGGTACCTAAGACCATGGTAGCGATAATTGTCACTGCATAAGTCTCAAATAAGTCAGCTGCCATTCCTGCACAATCACCAACATTATCACCTACGTTATCTGCAATCACTGCAGGATTTCTAGGATCATCTTCTGGTATGCCTGCCTCAACTTTTCCTACAAGGTCAGCACCTACGTCAGCACCTTTAGTAAAAATACCACCACCCAGTCTAGCAAAAATGGATATTAGTGACGATCCAAATGCTAAGCCAATAAGAGGATTAAGCGCTTCGGTAGAAGTAATAGAAGCTCCACCAAGGTATTGAAAAAATCCAGCAACACCTAAAAGCCCCAAACCAACAACTAACATACCTGTAATTGCACCACCCTTAAAGGCAACATCAAATGCTTGAGGCAAGCCTTTTGTAGCTGCTTGGGCCGTCCTAACGTTTGCTCGAACTGACACGTTCATGCCGATAAAGCCACACAAACCTGAAAGTACTGCACCTATGACAAATCCAATAGCAGTAGCTTGATCAATAAAATACCCTACAAGCACAGCTAATATAATACCTACCACCGCAATAGTTTTGTATTGGCGTGCAAGGTAGGCTGAAGCTCCTTTTTGGATTGCTTCGGCGATACTTTTCATTTTTGCATTGCCAGCAGGCAAACCAATAATCCATTTTGACATTACGGCGCCATAAAGAACCGCAAGAATCGCTGCTCCCAAGGCAATTTGAACTACACTAAATTCAGTTATTGACATATTTCCTCCAATTTAAAAATTTTCATTTCACTCCCTTTTGCTTGTATTGCTTGCTCGAGGTCCCAAAAATAATGCGACATTATACCTGTTTTAAAAGTAAGTCCCAAACGCTTTGGATAAAATATTTATAGCAAATGAAATTATTGTAAGGCCATAGAAACCCCGATGATAAGCAAAAGGCTGGCAAACCAATGTTTCGCTCTAGCATCAGATATCTTTAGCAACCACCCAGCCGATAAGTTAACAAAAACTAAGCTGGGAAGAGTTAAAAATATTATCGCTGGAATATATATATAGCCAAACAAAGGAATATTATTATGTTCCATTGATGACGAACTAATAAAGACTGTAATTGAGGCAAAAAGTCCTATAAAAAAACCGAACGCACTCGACGTTCCAATGGCTAACCTTGAGGGCACATTATATTTAATGAGATAGGGGGTAAATAATGTTCCCCCTCCAATACCAAGAATACCAGAGATCATTGAGAAAAATAATCCAACAAAATTAGTCCATAGCAAACCTGGCAACTTAGGTTTTTTTTGGGTAACGTTGCTATTAAAAAGTCGATAAGCAGTAAATAGAGTGAAGAGGATGAATAAATTTTTAAGGTAATCACCGGGGATTACCTTAAAAAAATAGCCTGTAAAAATTGATCCAATAATCAGCCCCAATAAAAATTTTGTTATGATCTTGTAGTCAATATTAGTATTTTTAGTATGAGCATATACAGCCATAGCCCCAGTCATAATCATTGAAGCTAATGACGTACTAATTGCTATCAAAATAGCTTGGTCTGATGCTATTTTTGAAAAATATATTAGAGAATAGGTCACTACCGGCACAATAAGCAGACCCCCTCCTAAACCAAATAATCCCGCAACAATTCCTATAAATATTCCAGAAAATAAAAAAATAATAATTTCAATCATGCGTTATTTTTTTAAAATAGCCGAAATAGTTTTTTTAAGAGGAGAGGGGTTTAATTTTTTCGACAAATCACGCAGCCTTGAAATGCCTTCCATAGGAATACCGTCACCTGGCTTGCCTATTAATTTATTAGCTACATTAACCCTAACCTTAATAGAGGAAATATGCTTATCTTTATCTAGCTGAGGATTTATTTTTTTTATTATATCCCTACTCATTAATTTAATTTTATGTGCAAACCCATTTGATGGCGCAGAAACGAAAAGAATGCCTTTGGTAAATTTGGTCACCTTAAAAAGATTGACCATATTATTTGGTAAAATATCGTCAATTGTATGTTGAAATAAATCGACCTCAATTTTCTTTTCAAGTAAATCAGAAAAAAAGTCTTTTTCGAATAACTTTTTTATAGGTTCCATACTATAATGCTACCTTATTTTTGAATAATTTTTTCATTCGATGAAGATAATCTTTATATCCAAGCCCCATAAGAAACCAATAAACTTGCATGTAGAATTTATTGCCGCACTAACATTACTAGGTATCTTTGTTGTTGCTTATATAGCATACCAATTAGGCGCTGTATCGGCGGATAAGATTGGTCTTGTAGACGGAAGAATAGGAGTAGAAATACCACTAAATGACGAATCGGTTTCTGCATCCAACTATGAAGATAATTTAAATGCCTACATTACACAAATAGCGGAGCTTCATACGCGCCTTATCAATCTAGATAGACAAACCGAGAGAATTCAAGACGTAATGAAAAGGCAGTTGGTTGGGGGAAAGAAGCTACCAAATCTTAGTAAAAAAGACAAACTTAATGGTAAAGGAGGCCCATTCATTAATGATGAGCTCTCAGAAAAGGATATCACCCTGGCGATTAATACGCTTATGGAAAAAATAGAGATTCGGGAAGATTTATATAATAAAATGGAAGCGATGATGCTAAAGCAATCGGTTCTTAAGAATACCCTACCTTCCTTGTATCCTGTTGATGTACCATACAGGTCTTCTAGTTATGGATGGCGACACGATCCTATACTTGGAATTAGAGCTTTTCATAGCGGATTAGATTTTAGTGCCGCAACCGGAGAGCCAATTAAAGCCACAGCCAGCGGGATTGTAACTGCCTCTGGTATTGCACCCGACTATGGTAAGTTTATTAAGATTAAGCATGGCGATGGATTGGAAACAAGGTATGCACATGCATCAAAACTTTTGGTTAAAGAGGGTGATATTGTTTCAAAAGAACAGATAATAGCTTTGGTTGGAAGTACAGGAAGATCTACAGGACCTCATTTACATTACGAGATACGACTCCGTGGTCAGTCTTTAGACCCACGACAATATATTAAGAAATAAAATTACATTATGTTAAAAAAAATTATTGGCACCTTTTTTGGAAGTAGGAACGATAGACTCCTGAAAGAATATGCAGCGAAAGTAGCGAAAATTAATGCGCTAGAGCCGAAGATAAAAAAATTAAAAGACAATGACTTTCCAAAGAAAACTATCGAATTAAAAAATAGGTTTAATCAAGGCGAGGCATTAGATACCTTGCTAATTGAAGCCTTTGCGCATGTAAGAGAAGCTGGCATTAGATCGCTTGGCATGCGCCATTTCGATGAGCAACTCCTGGGGGCTATGGCACTTCATGATGGAAAAATATCTGAAATGCGAACCGGTGAAGGAAAAACATTAGTAGCAACCTTAGCAGTTTATCTAAATGCTCTGAGCGGGAATGGAGTACATGTAGTAACAGTCAACGACTACCTTGCGAAAAGAGATGCCGAATGGATGGGAAAACTTTACAACTTTCTTGGATTGGAAGTTGGAATTAACCTCTCCCGCATGCCAGCAGAGGAGAAAAAAAATGCTTACGAAGCTGACATAACCTATGGAACCAACAATGAATTTGGATTTGATTACCTTAGAGATAACATGGTTTACAGTCCTGGGGAGAGAGTACAAAAACCATTAAATTTTGCGGTAGTAGATGAGGTAGACTCAATTTTAATCGATGAAGCAAGAACCCCGCTAATTATTTCAGGCCAATCAGAAAACAATACTGACCTTTATCTTAAAATTGACAAAATCATCCCTCATCTAGTGCGACAGGAAAAAGAAGATGCCGAAGGAGACTTTTGGATTGATGAGAAGGCACACCAAGCGATTCTTTCGGAAAAAGGGCATGAAAAAAATGAAGAGCTGCTTTTAGAGATGGATATTTTGACCAAGGGCTCTAATTTATATGATGCTACAAACATTAGCCTTCTTCATCACGTTAATTCTGCATTAAAAGCACACTATCTATTCATCAAGGATAAAGATTATGTAGTGAAAGATGGCTCTATAACTATAGTGGATGAATTTACTGGACGAATGATGCCTGGAAGAAGATGGTCTGATGGGCTCCATCAAGCTGTAGAAGCAAAAGAGGGCGTAGTTATTCAGAAAGAAAATCAAACTATGGCCAGCATCACATTTCAGAATTATTTTAGAATGTATAGCAAGCTTGCAGGCATGACTGGAACGGCGGACACAGAAGCGGAAGAGTTTAATCAGATTTACAATCTTGAAACAATCATTATTCCCCCTCATCGTCCAACAATCAGAAATGACAAGATGGATAAAATTTATCGTACTTCAGAAGAAAGATATGAAGCGGTCCTTGACGATATTATTGACTGCAATAAAAGATTACAACCAGTTCTTGTGGGTACAACATCGATTGAAAACTCTGAATTAATCTCAAATCGCCTTACTAAGGCAAAATTGAAGCACCAGGTATTAAATGCCAAACAACACGAAAAAGAAGCTCATATTATTAGTCAGGCAGGACAACCTGGAATGATTACGATTGCAACCAATATGGCGGGAAGAGGAACAGATATTGTTCTTGGAGGAAATACCGATGCCGAAATTATAGAGATAGAGAATAATAACAAAATAAAAGGTGATAAAAAATCACAAAAAATTAAAGACTTAATGGCTGCATGGAAGTTAAGAAATATAAAGGTATTAGATGCCGGAGGATTACATATTATTGGAACAGAAAGACATGAATCAAGAAGAGTTGACAATCAGTTGCGAGGTAGGTCGGGACGTCAAGGAGATCCGGGATCAAGTGCCTTTTACCTATCACTAGAAGATTCACTACTAAGAATTTTTGCTTCAGAGCGTATAGCTTCTATTATGGAGAAGCTTAATATGCCTGAAGGAGAAGCTATTGAGCATAAGTGGGTAAATCGTTCTATTGAGGGCGCTCAAAAAAAAGTAGAGGCAAGAAACTTCGATATAAGGAAGCAATTGCTAGAGTATGATGACATTCCTAATCAGCAGAGAAAGGTTATTTATGAACAAAGAAATGACATTCTGGATAATGCTGATCTTAAGGAGACTGTGGATGGGATTATTGGAGATGTTCTTGAGCAAACAGTCTATGAATACATTCCACTAGAAAGTATTGAAGAGATGTGGGATATTCCTGCTTTGGAAAAAAGGCTTCAAGCCGATTACGCTATTAAAATTACCATCAGTAAATTACTGAAAGACGACCAAAATATTGCTGTCGAAGACATTGCAAGTCATATAAAGCAGAAAGGGCTTGAGCTTTATCGCCTTAAAGAAAAGTTAGCAGGTAAAGAAGCCTTACAACATTTCGAAAGATCAATCACGCTACAAATCTTTGATCACCATTGGAGAGCTCACCTCTCATCCCTTGACAATCTTAGGCAGGGTATTGGCTTAAGAGCATACGGACAAAAAGATCCTAAGCAGGAATTTAAGAAAGAGGCTTTTGTGTTGTTTGAGCAGTTACTAGAGACAATTAAGTTTGAAATTACACGGGTGTTAATGCTTGTCTCGGTTAAAGACGAGAATGAAGCTAAAAAAATTGACAAAAAAAATCAAGAAGCTATAAGTGCTGCTCAGACAGAGAAATCATCTACCTTAGCTGGTACTGATAAAAATACTGACAAGAAGGTGGGAAGAAATGAACCATGCCCGTGCGGTAGTGGGAAGAAATACAAACATTGCCATGGTATATTAAATTAAAGATGTCAGATTTGATTGATCAGACTGTTGAGTCCCCATGCGTAGGCGTTTGTCAATATAACGATGAAGAGTTTTGCTCGGGATGCTTTCGCACCGCATACGAGATATCTGAATGGTCAATGATGTCAAAAGAAACAAAGCGCAAGGTTATCGAACTTTTACCATCAAGAATGGAGGAGCTGTTTTAGAGCTTACCTTTAAATTCACACTGCTGGTAAATAACACATTGTGAACATAAGGGTTTTTGTGCTTTGCAAATATACCTTCCGTGCAGGATGAGTAGGTGATGAGCGTCAACTAGGTATTCATTTGGAGTCAGTTTGGTTAGACGTTTTTCAACTTCTAATGGACTTTTTCCCTTAGCAAGATTAATCCTATTTGCTAGTCGGAATATATGAGTGTCTACTGCTATGACAGGGTCTCCAAAAATAGTATTCAAAATTACATTTGCAGTTTTACGTCCGACCCCTGGGAGCTCTTCCAATAACTCTCTATTATGTGGTACATTCCCAGCATGATTTTTTTGGATTATGCTGCTCGTTTCAAGAATATTTTTTGCCTTTGTTTTATAAAGCCCAATAGTTTTTATATACAATTCAATTTCATTTAGGGATAGCTCGCTTAATTTTTTTGCTGTACCAGCATTGGCAAATAAGGGCTGCGTTGCCTTATTGACTGATATGTCCGTAGCTTGAGCGGATAAGATAACAGCGATGAGCAGTTGAAAAGGCGAATTATATAACAGCTCGGTTTTGGCTTCTGGTATCGATTTTTTTAGAAGAGAAAAGATTTCACTTCTTTTTTGTGCATTCACAATGATTATTTTTTTTGATTGATATAATTGGTCAAGGCTATTAAAAGCGCCAAACCTAAAAATGCCCCGGGAGGTAAAAGTGCTAACAAAAAGCCATGAGTGCTATCAAAGAATTGAATGCTAACAATTTTCCACGACTCTCCAAAGATAAGGTCGAATCCAGAGAATAATGACCCCTTTCCTAATATTTCGCGCATAGCTCCAAGAATAGCCAAGACTATGCACAAGCCCAAGCCCATAAAGAAACCATCGTAGAGTGATGGTAAGGTTGAATTTTTTGATGCAAAGGATTCCACTCTTGCTAGGACGATACAGTTTGTTACAATCAAGGGAATAAATATGCCTAATGCTTTGTATAGAGGCTCGGCAAATGCATGAATACTGAGGTCAATAATAGTTACCAAGGCAGCAACCACCAAAATAAATACAGGAACGCGAATCTCTTCAGGAATCCATCTTCTTATAGGGGCAATAGAACCATTAGATGCAACCATAACCAGCATGGTTGCAATACCTAAGCTCACCCCATTAACTACAGTAGTCGTTACAGCTAATGTCGGACATAGCCCTAAAAGCTGGATAACCCCCGGGTTTTGTTTCCACAAACCATCATTTATCGATTTACTTAACATTAGTTAACACCAATTGAGCTTTATTCTCTTTAAAAAAAAGCAGTGCATTATGGACAGCTTTAATTGCTCCTCTTGCTGTAATGGTGGCACCGGCCATATAGTCGAAATCCCCCCTATCCTTTTTTACTGCCCAACGGGCAGAAGGTTTGTCACTTAAGTTCAATCCTTGGAAGGCTAAAATCCAATTACTTTTTTCTATATCAATGTAATCTCCTAATCCTGGAGTTTCTTGATGTTTAACTACTCTTGAACCAATAATTTCTCCATCCGAGCTGATTCCAACCAATAAAATAATATCGCCACTATAACCATCAGGCGCTCGAGATTCCAAAACAACAGCCCTGACTTTATTTTGGTACCTTGCAACATATGCTTTGCCATTTTTTTTATTTTTTAAGTATGCGTTAGGGGGGATATCAATAAAATCCGTATCTAAATTGTTGTCATATTCCTTGCCACCAATCACCTGGAGTAAAAGCCGCTGCTTTGCCTCAGCTTCACTTTTTAATATGACAGGATTAGAAAATTCAAAAAAAATAGCAAGCAAGGATGCAAAAAGCATTCCAAAAATACTCATCACTAAAATTGTCTGACCGACAATGCTATATTTTTTCAAAAAACTAGTCATGCCCAAAAACCTTTGGTTGGGTTAAATTGTCAATGAGTGGCACACAGATATTCATAAATATCACAGCAAAAGCAATGCCCTCTGGGTACCCTCCAAACACTCTAATGACGTAAACAAGAATAGCTACCATAAAAGCAAACCATAACTTACCTTTTGGAGTAGTTGGTCCGCTCACGGGGTCTGTAAGAATAAAGAATGCGCATAAGATGGTCCCGCCATTCAATAAATGAAATGTAATTGATGAGAAATTATCAGGATCAACAAAATGAAAGAAGCCTGAAATAAATGCAAGGCTTAGTAGGTAGGTTACCGGCAAATGCCATGAAATAATTTTTTTGTATAGAAGGCCGACACCGCCTAGAAGATATGCCAGAGATACTGTCTGTGTACTGGTAAGATTTGTTGAAGTGGAAATAGAGGCGATGGAAATATCCGGAAGAATTTGTCCTTGGAGCAGCTCGGTTTTAACGTAATCTAGTGGGGTAGCTGATGTTAGCCCATCACCCACCACCTCAAGGCCATAGAAAAAAATTTGAAATGCCTGGCCAATTGATTCCAGGCTTAGACTATTCTCTATGGGAGATGGCCATTTAGTCATCAGCGCGGGAAAGGATATCAGTAATACTGCATAACCAATCATTGCTGGATTGAATATATTTGAGCCCAACCCCCCATAAAAATGCTTAGCTATAACTATAGTAAATAGTGTCCCAACTACGATGATCCACCATGGCGCAATCGATGGTATGGACAGAGCTAAAAGCCATGCAGCAACAAGAGCGCTACCATCAGATAAGTATACCTTTGGTGGCAACTTTCTTATTTTAAGGACAAGGTACTCGGCAAGAATAGCGGTGATGGATGCCGCGACAAGGTTGAGAAGAACGCCTACACCAAAATAGTGGACATAGAATACAAGGCCTGGAATTAAAGCTAAAATAACTAGCAACATAATGCTAGTTACAGACGAAGATTTTTGGATGAAAGGGGACTGTTGATTAATCATTATTTCTCAGAAACCTCTTCATTTTTTATGCGTTCAAGCGCCTCAGTGATAGCTTTCCTTTTTTCATCAATGACTTTAGACTTTTCATCAGAGCTAGTGTTTGCTTTCCTTTCCGCAACTTTTCTTGCTCTTTCCTCTTTTTCACGTTGTAATCTGTGTAGTCGAAAATCATTTCTTTCTCGGGCAATATCCGCCTCCTCTTTTGCATGGCGTTCGCCAATTATTTCGCTCTTAGCATATCTGTAGTATTGAACTAAGGGTATGTTGCTAGGACAGACGTAAGAACAACATCCACATTCAATGCAGTCAAACAAATTGTAATTCTCTGCTTTTTCGAACTGATTAGATTGGGAGAACCAAAATAGTTCTTGTGGCTGAAGTGTTACAGGGCAGGCATCCGCACACCTAGCACACCTAATACATGGAAGCACAGGGCTATTATTTTCCACCATTTCTGACCCAGCATTAATGACACAATTCATGGCTTTCGTTACTGGAACATTTACCGAAGGTAATTTAAATCCCATCATCGGCCCGCCCATAATGAAAGAGCTGGACTTTTTGATTACCCCACCAGCATCAACTATCAAGTCAGATAAAGGTGTACCAAAAAGTACTTCATAATTATTTGGGGTGGTTACATTGCCAGTGATGGTAATAATTCTGCTAATAGATGGCTCACCAAGATTGATAAAATTGTATAAAGCAACAATGGTTGCGACATTGAACATCTGTATTCCATACTCCGCCGATCTTTTACCTTTTGCTATCTGAGTTCCTGTTAACAAGTATATGAGCCGCTTAGCATCTCCGCTAGGATAAATGGTTGGTACTACCTTTATGGAAATATGCTCATCTTTTTTTACCAGTACGGTTAATTTTTCTATAGCTTCTGGCTTATTATCCTCAATGCCAATAATGGCATTTTCCGCACCTAACAAATGAAGCACAAGCCTTACCCCTTCGATAAGGTCAACCGACTTTTCCCTCATAAGCATATCGTCACAGGTTATGTAGGGTTCACATTCAGCAGCATTAACAACCAGAGTTTTAATTTCATTATTGTTGTTATGCAGTTTAAGGTGAGAAGGAAAAGTGGCCCCACCAAGCCCAACAATACCTGAACTGTATATTTTTTTGATAGTTTCTTCACGCCCTATTTTTTTCCAGTTCACAGGATCTTTTTTTATCCACGTATCTTTGCCATCTGGAATTAATGTCACACAATAATCTGGGAGTCCTGACGGATGAGGAATAGATTGTTTTTCTACAGAGACGATGATGCCAGAGGTGGGCGCATGGATTGCTGCAGAAACATTGCCATCAGCTTCCGCGATAAGCTGCCCCTTTAAAACTTTTTCACCTAAATTTACTTTTAACTTAGCTACCCGTCCAACATGTTGGCGCAATGGCAGAATTAGCTTCTTAGGCATACTTATTTTTTTTATTGGATGGGAGGTAGAAACGGTTTTTCTTGTGTCTGTCTTAATTCCACCATTAAACTTAAAAATTTTGTCTACAATACTCAAGGGCTGACTCTTTGTTTTTGATTTTTTATACTAAATACTGGGTATTTCCATTTCCAATTTTCCGTATTTTCCTGAAGCGCTACCATATCAATACAATCAACCGGACAAGGAGGGAGGCAAAGCTCGCAACCTGTACATTCTTTTTCTATAATTGTGTGCATATGTTTGGCCGCACCTAATATAGCATCTACAGGACAAGCCTGTATGCATAATGTGCATCCTATACAGGTGCTCTCATCAATAACGGCAATTGATTTGGGCTTGGTGTTTCCATGCTCTTCATTTAAAGGCTTGTATTCAACCCCCAGCAACTCTGCAAGCCTTCGAACGCCATCATCCCCTCCAGGAGGACATTGATTAATGTCTGCTTCTCCTTTTGCTATTGCGGTTGCGTAGGGTTTACAGCCAGGATAGCTGCATTGGCCACACTGGGTCTGTGGGAGGATTGAATCAATCTTGTCAATAATAGGATCCCCCTCTACCTTGAACTTTATCGATGAAAAACCCAAGATACTTCCTATTATTAATGCGAGAAATAGAACAATTAGGACTGAAGTAAGCATTAGCGGTCCAGTCCTATAAAACCCATAAATGCAAGGCTCATTAAGCCAGCGGTTGTCATTGCAATAGCACTTCCTTTAAAGGGAAGGGGGACATTCGCACCGTCTAATCTCTCTCGCAATGAAGCAAATAAAATCAACACAATAGAAAATCCTATTGCTCCCCCAAAACCAAAAAAAGCTGATTCAAGAAGGGTATGACTTGCTTGAGCATTGAGGAGAGGGATGCCGAGCACCGCACAATTAGTCGTTATTAGTGGTAAAAATATCCCCAGCATTCTATATAGGAAAGGGAAGTTCTTTTCCATTAACATCTCAGTAAATTGAACTACCGCAGCAATAACCACTATGAAGGTTAAGGTTCTCAGGTAAACAAGATCATTTGGCTCTAGCAAATAATGATTGATCGCCCAGCTTGTCATCGAGCCAATTGTCAAAACAAAAGCTGTCGCAGCCGACATGCTAACCGAGGTCTCAAGTTTTTTTGAAACACCCATAAAAGGGCACAAGCCTAGTATTTTAGTCAATACAATATTATTAACTAAGACAGTGCTAATGATGATTAGTAGGTAGTTATTTGTCATTCCAATAATTATAGAGTAATACTTATTCTTATGCCTGTGAATAAGTATTAAAATGTTTATAATGTGCAAATATAACAAAACATTAATATAATTTTAAGTAATATATTATTATTATTATATACTTTTTAGTTATAAAGAAATGTCAACCACTAATAGTACGTTTCAAGTAGAATCTTTAAGTAAATTTGATATAGGAAAATTATGTTTCAAGGAAGTATCGTAGCGCTTGTTACTCCAATGAATGCCGATGGTTCGTTAGATATTAAGAGCTATAACGAGTTATTAGACTTTCATATTCAAAATCATTCTGACGGTATTTGTGTCGTTGGGACGACTGGTGAGGCTGCGACGGTAGACTTTGATGAGCATATTTACCTTATAGAGCAAGCAGTAAAATTTATACGAGGCAGGGTACCTTTAATAGCTGGAACAGGGGCAAATTCAACAAAAGAAGCTATCTACTTAACGCAAGCTGCTAAAAAAGCTGGTGCAGACGCATCATTACTAGTTACTCCTTATTACAATAAGCCCTCCCAAAGGGGGTTAGTTGAGCACTACAAGGCAATAGCTCGCGCAGTTAATCTACCGCAGATTCTTTACAACGTCCCATCAAGAACGGGTGTTGATATGGAAAATCATACCGTTATCGAATTAAGTTCTGTGGACAATATAGTGGGGATTAAGGATGCTACGGGCGACATATCTAGAATAAAAACTATAAAAAATGAAGTAAATGGCAATTTTTCTTTTATTAGTGGAGATGATTTGAGTTTTGTTGAGTTTTTGGAGGAGGGCGGAAACGGAGTAATTTCAGTTACTGCAAATGTTAAACCCCTTGAGATGCACCGGATATGTAGCTTGATTAATAATAAGAGTATATCTGAGGCAAAGCAACTAAACGCTAAGTTGGCATTGTTGCATAAAGCGATGTTTATTGAATCAAATCCTATCCCAGTTAAATGGATACTTGCCTACAAAGGTATAATTAAACCATTTATGCGGCTGCCCATGGTGGCATTACATAAAGACCATGAAAGCTTTGTTATAAAAGCCTTGGTAGCTGCTGATGCGTAAACACTTTTTACTTCTTGCAACAATTTTTTTAGGGGTGTCCTGCTCATCGATATCAGATTTTGATATTATTGACGATATAACAGCCCCTGATTATGTTAGCTCATCAAGGGCTAGAAAACTTGAAATTCCGCCTGACCTTAGTCAGATAGAGACGCAATCCGATTACGAGGTACCAGGCGAAGGAAAGTCCTATAAAAATTATCAAAAGAAACAAAATGCACCCCAAAGTAAAGCGGTGAAAGTTGTGGAAGATCCTCAGGGGCTAAAAATTATCAAATCAGGCAATATGCGATGGCTCCTTGTTAAAAAAGATCCTGATACGGTGTGGCCTCATGTGCAAGATTTTTGGGAGGACATGGGTTTTAGGGTGAAGGTAGCAAATAAGCGGACCGGAGTAATTGAAACGGAATGGATTAAGACGTCCGAATTAAAATCGAACGAGGGGGTTGCATCCAAACTTGATGCCTGGCTTGATAATATGAGTGGCTTTGCAGATAGAAGAAAGTTTAGAACAAGGCTAGAAAATGGCTCGCAACAAGGCACAACGGAGATATTCCTTTCTCACAGGTCTTCTAACTCAGGCAGCAATGAACATAAAAGAATCATTAAGGAGAGTCATACGGGATATGACCCTGAGAGCCTCTATACAATTGAGGAATACAAGGCTGATGGCGAAACCGTAAATAATGATATGCAAGTAAATGATGATACCAAGATTGATGATTACGAGATAAATTCTGAGATACTGAGAAGGTTAATGGTAAAGCTTGGGGCAACGGATTTTGATGCTAAAGAAATAATTCAGAACCCACAAGAAATAATCAAAGCCGAACTGGTTAATTCAGAGCAGGGCTATTTTATTAAAATGGCCGATCCGTATGACAGGTCATGGAGAAGGCTAGGTTTAGCCCTTGACATCATCGGCTTTATAACGGAAGACAGAAACAGAAGTGAGGGAATTTTCTACGTGAAATATAAAGATCTAGAATTGCCCAGCGAAGAAGTGGCGCAAGAGAAAGGTATTTTAGATAGCTTGATGTTTTGGGATGATCAGGAAGATAAAAGTAAAGACAAAGAAAAAAGCAAAGAGGATAAGCCGTCAGTCCCATCTCCGGGATCCGTTTATGGCAAAGGAGATGACAATACGAGCAAAGCATATCAGGAAACGGATTTTTCACTATTTGATTTATGGGGCTCCGAAGAGGATAACCCAGACAATGAGAATCGATACAGACTAAAAATTGTCGATATGGACGGTATGGCTAAAGTATATTTAGAGCATCCGGACGGATCACATAATAACTCCAAGCAAGGCCAACAAGTACTCAGGATTATTTACGAGCAAGTTAAGTAAATGCAGTTTTGTTCCATAGGAAGTGGGAGCCTAGGTAATTCTTTTGTCGTTCAGGATAATGATACTTTACTGTTAGTCGATTGTGGCTTTGGTTTAGCGGAAACGGAAAAAAGGCTAGCAAATCTGGATATCAATGCAGAAGACATAACAGCTATATTGCTTACCCATGAGCATGAGGATCATATCAGAGGAGCATTTAGTTTAGCTAACAAGTATACCATCCCAGTTTACCTTACACATGGCACGTTTAAAATGTGCGCAAAAAAAATTAAAAATTCATTTGATATTGAATACCGATTTATTGATAGCCTGGCTACTTTTAATATCAAAGCAATTGTAGTGACACCTATTGTTGTTCCTCACGACGCACGGGAACCTGTTCAGTTCAAGTTTGAGACTGATGCGACATCATTTGCAATTATTACCGACCTTGGGTATGGAAGTAAAAATTTGATCGGATCACTGTCCAATGTTAAGTCACTTGTCTTAGAAGCAAATCATGACCAGGAAATGTTGAATCAGTCAGAATACCCTGAGAGCTTAAAGATAAGAATTGGAGGAAGATATGGCCACTTAAGCAATCACGAAGCAGCAAAAATATTAAAAGAGATTAATGCCGAAGGATTTAAATTTATTGGCGCAGCCCACTTAAGTGATAAAAATAATCACCCGGATATAGTAAAAAAAATCCTTGGAGATGCGATAGGAAAAGAAAGCTCATTCGTAAAGATAATAAGCCAAGACCATGGTATTGATTGGGTGACCGTTTAAATCATAAAGTGGTATTTTTTAAAAGTTATGTATCCTTCGGACAATAAGTATATGATGGCCTCAGCTAGGTCGCTATTGGCTTTATTTGGCGTAATAGGCATCTTCTTCTGGTTAAAAAGGGCACTAAAAAAGACATAGTTCTTCTTGGCAACAACTACCTTCTCACCATTTATGTAAAAGTTATTTTGGTGAATAACTGCCCTTGTATGAATATCAAGATAGAGCATTGTCTCGATATCAATCTTCCTGAATGTTTTTTCTGTAATCTTTTTCTTTGTAAAAATTGCAGTATCGTGAGGTTCTGAGAGAAAAATACCAACAAAGTCATTCATACGATCTGGTTCGTTATGTATGGTTATATTGTTTTTAATAAAAGAGGCAAGAGAATCTGGAATAGATGCTTTGGCATGTTCATCAAGACGCAGATCTTTAAACAATATATTACTTTGCTGATTATCATCTAATAAAAATTCAAGGTAACGGTTTCTAATCTCACTGTTGCTTGGTGATCGAAACCCAATAGAGTAGGTAACACAATCGTCAGTCAGCGAAACACCGTGATGAGGAGTAAAGGGAGGAACATACAACACATCACCAGGCTTTGCTATAAATTGTTGTGTTGACGTAAATTCATTAGTATTATGAGCTCCAACAGCAGATTGAAACCTTTTTTTATCAGTTACGCCAATATCCCAGCTCTTCTCTCCTTGACCCTGAATTAAAAAAACATCATAAGAATCTGAATGAGGACCAACACCGCCTCCTTTAGAGGAAAAGCTCATCATTACGTCATCATGCAGACAGTAGGGAATAAAGTTAATACTTTGGAATAAATCATATGAGAATTGATGGATAAGATTAAATTTATGAATAAGCAATGAGTGGTGCTTATCATCTCTAATCTTATTAAATGGTCCATAGGCTGTTTGGATAGCACCGTCTTCAAATGAAATTATTTTCGATTCAATGTTTTCATTCTTAATTAAATTAAAAACAATGCCCTTCGAAAGTGCTGCACCACTTATATCAATTACATTGTTTAAGAATAGAGCTTGTTTACCCCAGTATTTTTTTAAAAAGGCACTTGGAGTTAAATTTTTTAGCAGATTAATTGAATTATTTTTGGTCATTATGGTGATATATTAACTGATTAAAAAAACATCAGTTAAAATTTAAAGAATGTATTTAATTATTAGAAAATTATTATTTTTATTCGATCCTGAGGTGGCACATCATATTGCTATGTGGGGATTAAAAATAGTAAACAGCCTAGGGCTTCTGTGCCTCTTGCCTCAGGTTCCGAAATGTAAGTCTAGGGTTGTATTTAATATTAAGTTTGAAAACCCTGTTGGATTAGCTGCTGGACTTGATAAGAATGCAGAGTACTTAGATATTCTTTCTAAACTAGGATTTGGATTTATTGAAGTGGGAACAATTACTCCCTTAGCACAACCAGGAAATCCAAAGCCACGTTCGTTTAGACTCACCGAAGAGGAAGGTATAATTAACCGATTTGGGTTTAATAATGTTGGCATAGACAGGGCTATCAATAATATTAAGTCATCCAATTTTTCTGGAGTTTTAGGAATTAATATCGGTAAAAACTTCAGCACTCCGATTGAAAGTGCTGCCGATGATTACCTTATTTGTTTTCGTAAATCTTATTTATACGCAAGTTATATTGTGATCAATATTTCTTCACCTAACACCAAAAATCTGAGGCAATTACAGGGGTACGATTTTTTTGAGAATTTAATCTCCTCTATTAAATCAGAACAAAAGAAGCTTTGTAAGTACCATAATAAATACACCCCTTTCTTAGTAAAAATTTCACCGGATACCTCTATTAATGACCTAAATAATATCTGTGACATTGCTCTAAAATTTAAAGTTGATGGAATTATTGCCACTAATACAACTATCAAAAGAGAAACAGTCAAATCTAATCCTCAGCACGTTGAGGAAGGTGGTCTTTCTGGGAAGCCGCTCTACGAAGATGCATTAAAAACACAAAAATATATATATCAGCGCCTGCAAAAAGAAATTCCTATCATTGGTGTCGGTGGGATTATGAGCGGAGATGACGGCTTAAATAGGCTGGAAAATGGGGCCGATCTCATTCAAATATATTCCGGACTAATTTTTAAAGGGCATAATCTTATTCATGAATTATGTAAAAGAATTCAGTAGCAGAGATATCGATAAACCTTTTTTATTTTCATACCGAAGATGCCCTTATGCCATGCGAGCTCGGATGGCTATGCTGAGTGCCAATATAAGTTTCGATGCTTATGAAATATCACTCCGAGAAAAGCCAGAAGAGTTAATTAAGTTCAGCCCAAAAGCCACGGTTCCAGTACTGCTTTACAATAACAAGGTTATTGACGAAAGCCTTGATATTATGTTGTGGGCCTATGCAATTTCTGACGAGTCTAATCATTTAATAATATTGAGTCAGCATGAACGAGAGGTGACCGACAAATTAATAAAAGTTAATGATTGTGAGTTTAAAAAACAACTAGATGCATATAAGTACGAGCCTAATGAAAATATTTTAGTCAGAGATGATCTCTTTAAAAGGGGGTTGCTGTTTTTAGAGTCTCTTGAGATCTGTCTAGGCAACCATAAATTTTTGATTGGTAACCGAGTTTCATTTGCAGATATTGCGATATTTCCCTTTATAAGGCAATTTGCCCATGTTGATATCGATCGATTTACCAACATAAAGCTAATTAAGACGAAGAGGTGGTTTGAGCGTATGGGAAGTGACGAGCTATTTTTAAGGGCTATGATAAGACCAGAATTTACTAACTAAGCAGAGACTTTTTCTTTGTTTGTAAAGTTTAGGATTATTTCTTCATCCTCGCTTATATCTATTTCTATCTCTCCCCCGCTAATGAGTTTTCCAAATAATAATTCATCGGCAAGCGCTTTCCTTATCGTATCTTGAATAAGCCTTGCCATTGGACGAGCTCCCATTTGTGGGTCAAAGCCTTTTTGAGCAAGAAACTCTTTAAGTTTGGGTGTAAATGTAGCATCAACTTTTTTATCATGAAGTTGACTCTCAAGCTGAATCAGGAATTTATCCACAACTTTGAGAATTATATCGTTATCAAGTGCTGCAAATGAAACGATTGCATCTATCCTGTTCCTGAATTCTGGAGTAAATAGCCTTTTAATATCTTCCTGCTCATCCCCAGCTTGTTTTGAATGGGTAAAGCCAAAAGAAGCTTTAGATAAGGCTTCGGCCCCAGCATTTGTTGTCATAATTAAGGTAACATTCCTAAAATCTGTTTTTCGTCCGTTGCTATCAGTCAAGAAGCCATTATCCATGACTTGAAGCAATATATTAAAGACGTCTGGGTGTGCTTTTTCAATTTCATCAAGCAAAAGTACAGAGTGAGGGTTTTTGTTGACACTTTCTGTCAAAATACCTCCCTGATCAAATCCTACGTACCCTGGAGGCGCGCCGATGAGCTTAGATACCGAGTGTCTTTCCATGTACTCACTCATATCAATTCTTACTAATTCAATCCCAAGAATGTAAGCTAACTGTTTTGCCACCTCAGTTTTACCTACTCCGGTTGGGCCGCTAAATAGAAAGCTACCAACGGGCTTGTTATCAGAACCAAGTCCGCTTCTAGCCATTTTTATAGCTGAAGAAAGGCAGTCTATTGCTTTATTTTGTCCAAATATCACCGCTTTAAGATCTCTTTCAAGAGTTTTAAGAGCACTTCTATCATCTTTGTTGATATTCTGAGCTGGTATCCTGGCCATTTTCGCAATAACGTTTTCTATTTCTTTGGAACCGATAAGTTTCTTCTGTTTGGCTTTTGGAAGAATTCTCTGTGCCGCTCCAGCCTCATCAATAACATCTATGGCTTTATCTGGGAGCTGCTTATCATTAATAAATTTAGCTGATAGTTCAGCCGCGCTAATAAGCGCACTCGAAGAAAATTTAACGTTGTGGTGTTTTTCAAAATGAGACTTAAGGCCTTTAAGAATGCTTATAGTGGTTGCGACATCAGGCTCATCTACATCTATTTTTTGAAAACGCCTTGCCAACGCGTGATCTTTTTCAAATACGGTTCTATACTCTTGGTAGGTTGTAGCACCAATACACTTTAAATTGCCGTTTGCCAGAGCTGGTTTTAGAAGGTTGGACGCATCCAATGTACCACCACTTGCGGAACCGGCACCAATAATAGTATGAATTTCATCAATAAATAATATGGCATTGTCTTGTTCAGCTAAGAGCTTTAAAACGTCTTTCAATCTTTGCTCAAAATCTCCCCTATATTTGGTCCCAGCAATAAGTGCCCCCAAATCAAGTGAGTAAATAACCATGCCTCGCAAAATTTCAGGCGTATCATTTTCTACTATTTTTTTAGCAAGACCTTCTGCAATAGCGGTTTTTCCAACTCCAGCATCACCTACAAGCAAGGGGTTATTTTTTCTTCGCCTACATAATATTTGAATTAATCTTTCAACTTCGGAGTCTCTTCCAATTAAAGGGTCAATTTTTCCTTGAGCAACCAATTTATTAAGATTAATAGTATAGGTTTCTAGGCCTTTGTTGCTTTTAACCTCAGTATCCCCTCCGCTGACCGGTTCTTCGTTATCACTTGTTTCTGCAACTTTAGAGATACCATGAGCTATAAAGTTAACAATATCTAGCCTAGCAACACCTTCCTGATGAAGAAAGTAAACAGCATGAGAATCCTTTTCACCAAAGATAGCCACTAAAACGTTAGCACCAGTGACTTCTTTCTTTCCGGAAGATTGGACGTGTAGCATTGCTCTTTGTATAACGCGTTGAAATCCGAGGGTAGGTTGAGTATCGACCTCATCACTTCCATCTACGATGGGCGTATGCTCTTCAATGTGATCGACTAGATCAGTTCTTAATTTTTCAATATTTGCACCACACGACTTAAGCACATCAGATGCTGAAGGGTTATCTAACATGGCCAGCAATAGGTGTTCGACAGTGATCAGTTCATGACGTTTTTGCCTCGCGTCCATGAAGGCCATATGTAAGCTTACTTCTAATTCTTGTGCAATCATAAATTAAACTATATCTTTTCTATAATACATTGCAAGGGGTGTTGGTGCTCTTTAGCTAAATTTAATACTTGCTTCATTTTAGTTTCTGCTATCTCCAGAGGAAACATTCCACAAACACCAGCCCCCTCTGTATGAATTTTTAGCATAATTCTTGTAGCCTCATCGTGTGATTTTTTAAAGACGTGTTGAATGCTGAAAACTACAAACTCCATAGGAGTGTAATCATCGTTAAGTATAATGACCTTGTAAAGACTGGGAAGTTTCGGTTTAATTCGACTAGGACTTATTTTGACGTCATCGGTATGATTAATTTGGGCCATAGCTTAGTCGTTAGCTTTTATAAATTTTAATAGTCTTAACCGTCTTATCCTGTGCACTAATTATCTCCATAGTTTTACCATGAAGCTTGAAGCTGGTATTTGGCTCAGGAATTTCTTCAAAAAATTCAATAATCAAACCATTCAATGTTTTTGGACCACTGGTAGGGAGGCTCAGCTTCATTTTTTTGTTTAAGGTGCGAAGAGTAATGGACCCGTCGACAATCCACCCATCATTATCAAACGTAATTTTTGATAGTTTTGAAGGAAGCTCAACATTAAACTCACCCACTATTTCTTCCAGGATGTCCTCAAGGGTAACTAACCCAATAAACTCTCCGTGTTCATTTACGATTAAGCCAATCTTTTCCTGATTATCTTGGAAATACTGTATCTGTTTATACAGGCTGGTTCCGGCGGGAATAAAGTAGGGCTCATCAATAATATCCATGATTTGTTGCTTTGCAATAGTACCGTCTTTTGATTTGATCAAAAGCTTGAGTAGTTTATTGATCTCTAAAACGCCCTCAATGGATTCATTGTCTTCTTTCTTAAATAGAATGCTTTGATTGTGAGAGCTAGATACCTTGTTTAACATATCTTCTACTGACTGACTTACATTGAGCGATTCAATATTCGTGTGTGGCATCATAATGTCTTCAACGGTAATTTTTTCTAAGTCAATTAAATTGAGGAATATAGATTTATTTTTGTTTGGGATAAATTGCCCTGATTCGCTAATAATACTTTTAAGCTCGTCCATGGTAATTAAATTATTTTGCGTAAAGTTAATTTTTATATTAAATATTTTTAAGATACTTAATACAAAAATATTCACAAACCATACGATGGGGTAAAGTATTTTCAGTAACGGAAATAAGACAAAGCTACATAGAAGTGCCAATCTTTCGGCATGTGCTGCAGCAATAACCTTTGGTGATATCTCACTAAAAATTAGTATAAGGAAAGTGGTTATAACGGTTCCCGACATAATGATGGCTTCATCCTCACCATAGAGCTGAACGGCGATGATGGTAACTAAGGTTGCTGCTGCTGCATTGCAAAAGTTATTACATAAAAGAATGACGCTTAATAACTTGTCGGTTTCATCGAGAAGTTTTGAGGCTAGAATGGCGCCTCGGTTACCCTTCCTGGCAAGATGCTTCAATCTAAAACGATTGACGGACATCAAGCTCGTTTCAGATAGGGAAAAAAAGGCTGATATTATCAGCAAGCTTGCTAGTAAGATTAATTGATTCGCTAATGAAAAGTGCGTCACTGTAATAAATTATAAAGCGTCTGGATTGTTTTTACTTTCAGGCTTTGCTATCACTAAGTTAGACTGACTTGTTCCTAGCCACATAGCAAGAGGGCAGCCCACCATGATTGATGAATAGATCCCAAACAAAATGCCAATAGTTAATGCCAAGGCAAAGTTATTCAGTATCTCTCCTCCAAAGATAAGCATAGATATAACAACTGTCTGAGTAGATAAATGGGTCATGATTGTTCTGGACATAGTGCGAGTAATGGCATTGTTTATGACGTCCTCAACAGATGCTTTCCTCATCCTTCTAAAATTCTCCCGTACCCTATCAAAAACCACTACGGACTCATTGACTGAGTAACCCAATACAGCTAAAACTGCAGCCAGCACTGTCAGATTAAATTCCCATTGAAAGAAGGCAAAAAAACCTAAAATAATAATGACATCATGGAGGTTGGCAACAATAGCCGCGATAGCAAAGCGCCATTCAAATCGCATGGTCAAGTAAAGAACAATGCCCATACAAACAAATAGGATTGCAAGCGCACCGTCTTCATATAACTCATCTCCAACCTGAGCTCCAACCGACTCCACTCGCATAATCTCAACACCCTCATTGTCAATTTTTAGCGCAGCAGCAACTTTTTCCGATAGCTCGGCAATCGAAAGGTCTGATTTGATGGGGAGGCGAATTAAAACGTCTTGGGCGGTGCCAAAATTTTGTACCTGGGTATCAGTCAAGTCTAGAGCACTTAATGTCCCCCTAATATTTTCGATATTTGCGGCCTCTGGATAGCTGACCTCCATGATAGTCCCACCAGTAAAATCAACTCCAAGGTTTAATCCCTTGATGCTTAAAAAGGCGACAGCAAGCACAAACGTTAAAGTGGATATTACCGCCGAGATACCTCGGTATTTCATAAAAGGAATATCTTTCTTGACTCTAAAAATTTCCATACTTAGTTATTTTCCACTTTAAATATTTCTCCAATTGAGAGTGAATCTAATTTACGCCTTGAACCATAAATATAATTCACGATAGATCTGGATACCCATATTGCACTGTACATAGAGGTGATGATGCCTAAAACATGCACGACAGCAAAGCCTTTTATCGGGCCAGATCCAAACATAAATAGAGCTATGCCAGCTATCATAGTAGTAATGTTGGAGTCAAGAATAGTCCCCCACGCCTTCTCATAACCTATTTTAATACTAGCTTGCGGAGTATTACCATTTCTCAGTTCATCGCGAATTCTTTCATTAATTAATACATTAGAATCAATTGCCATACCCAGTGTCAGAGCTATTGCGGCTAAACCTGGAAGCGTCAACGTTGCTTGGATAACCGAAAGCAAGGCTACTAGAAATAATAAGTTTACGGACAGCCCAATAACGGAAATCACGCCAAATAGCATGTAGTAGGATGCCATCATAATAGCTATTGCCAAGAAGCCCCATATAGTCGAATTGATCCCACGAGCAATATTTTCTTTTCCCATACTTGGACCAACGGTTCTTTCCTCAACAATTTCCATTGGGGTTGCAAGCGATCCAGCGCGTAATAACAAGGCTACATCAGTTGCTTCCTGGGCATTTCGCATTCCCGTTATTTGAACTCTACCACCACCTATTTCGCTTTTAATCACAGGTGCCGTAATAACCTCGGTAATATTTTTTTCTATCAATAGCAACGCAATTCTTTTACCAACGTTTTCACGTGTGACTTGTTTAAAAATATTAGCGCCTGCGCTATCCAAAGTGATAGATACAATTGATTGCCCGGTTTGTTGGTCAACGCCCGGTCCTGCATTAATAATTCTTTCTCCAGTAAGAATAATTTCTTTTTTTACTAGAATGGGGTTACCAAAACGATCTTTGTATAGCTCAGTCCCTGGGGGAAGACTGCCTGCATCTAGAGTTTCTAAATTCTCAGGTGAAGATTGGTCTTCATCAACCATTCGCATCTCCAGAATAGCTGTCCTTCCAATAATTTCTTTTGCCTTTGCGGTATCTTGAACTCCTGGAAGCTGAACAACGATTCTATCTTTGCCTTGTTGCTGAATGATAGGTTCTGCCACACCCAACTCATTAACACGGTTGTTTAGTGTCTCAAGGTTTTGCTTGAGTGCAAAGCTAATGGTATCTTCGTTGGAGATCTCATTACTTTTAACCACCAAAATATATTCATTTGCATTATTTATTTCAGAAAACTCATAGGCCTCTGTCGTTTTAGCTACACTTCCACCAAAAATACCTCGCCCACCGCCTTGGCTTCGAATAATATCCTTAGCCTTATCTAAGTCATCTAACGACCTAAACTTAATCTCGATAGAGTTACCAATTTTTTTAGAAGCAAAGTACTTAACTTTTTCATCACGCAATAATTTTCTTGTATCCTGGAGAAGACCATCACTTTTCTTTTCGGTAACCTTAGAAAGATCGAGCTGCATCAGGAAATGGACCCCACCCCTAAGATCAAGCCCTAAATACATAGGTAAAGCCCCAATATTGGTAAGCCAGCTTGGAGAATTAGATATTAAATTTAAGGCAACCACATAACTTTCTCCCAAGACATCTTGGACGTAAGATTTGGCTGCTAATTGCTCATCTGGAGATGAGAATTTAATTTTAATACTAAAAGGCTCTATTATCAGTCCGGCAATCGTTAAGTTTTTTTCCTTTAGACCATTCTCTACTGATGCGAGAATAGATGCTTCAATTTTCTCTCCGGACTTAATAGGCATGATTTGTATGGCTGGTGACTCACCATAAAGATTAGGCAGAGCATAAACTAAGCTCAATATAACTGTGATAATGATAACGCCGTATTTCCAGCTTGAGAATTGATTCATGTGTATTATTTCAGTTTAAATTATATGGACTTAATCGTACCCTTAGGAAGCAAAGTCTGAATGGTTTGTTTTTGAATTTTTATCTCAACAGTTTTTGCGACTTCAATAGTTGCGAATTGGTCTCCGAGAGTAATAATCTTGCCAATAATACCAGAACTCATTGCGACTTCATCGCCTTTTTTCAAAGCACTTACCATTGATCGGTGGTCTTTCGCTTGCTTCATTTGCGGACGAATTAGCATAAAATAAAATAAAATAAATATTATGATAAACGGTAGAAAACTCATTAAACCTTCATTCATTTTTTGACTCCTTAAAAAGAGCTAGATTTTATCATAAGACAAGCATCTATTCATTAGTCTTACGTTCTTTTAAAAAGTTGGATTTATATGTTTGGAAGGATTGGTTTTTAATGCCCTCACCAATCTCAAGCATCATTTGTTTATAAAAGTACAGGTTATGAATGGTGTGTAGGGTTGATGCTAACATCTCACCAATTTTAAATAAGTGATGAAGGTATGCGCGGGTATAGTTTTGGCAGGTATGACACTGACATGTCGGGTCAATGGGAGAGAGATCGTTCCTGTAGCGTGCATTTTTAATTTTGATATCACCGTACCGTGTAAATAACCAACCATTTCTAGCATTCCTAGTTGGCATGACACAGTCAAACATATCCACACCGTGCTCAATCGAGTTAATTAAGTCTTCAGGAGTCCCAACACCCATTAAGTACCGAGGTTTATCAGCAGGCATTCTCGGTGCAATATATTTAACAATGCGATGCATATCTTGCTTAGGTTCGCCTACCGACAAACCTCCAATAGCGTAGCCATCGAAACCAATATTAGTCAGTGTTTTTAGGGATTGATCTCTCAACTCTTCATGCATGCCACCCTGGACAATACCAAATAAAGCATTGTTGCTATCTTGAAAAGTCACTTTACTTCGATATGCCCAGTCTTCCGATAACTGCATCGATTTTTTAGCCTCCTCAAAAGATGAGGGGTAAGGGGTACATTCATCGAAAATCATAGCAATATCAGAGTTAAGTTTTTTTTGAATTTCCATAGAAATCTCAGGACTTAAAAAACAACTATCTCCATTAATAGGTGATTGAAATGTCACCCCTTCCTGGGTTATCTTTCTTAATTTACCTAAACTCCACACTTGAAATCCTCCAGAATCGGTTAGTATGGATTTATTCCAATTGATAAATTTATGCAAACCTTCGTGTGACTCAATAACCTCCAAACCGGGCCTTAACCATAAGTGAAAAGTATTGCCTAGAATCACATCGAATTGTATGTTGTGTAAATGATCGGGCGTTAGCGACTTCACTGCACCATAAGTTCCTACGGGCATAAAAACTGGCGTCTGTATGGTGCTATGTTTTGTCTTGATTGAACCAAGACGTGCCTCTCCATCTTGGGCTAAGAGATTAAATTTCATTAAACATTCTTTTTATTGAGTAATAGTTAGTATTATAGATACTTTCATACCATTTAACGATGAATATTAAGTGATTCTAGGATAGAATTTAGTTTGATTATGGATAATACAAAACAAAACATTACAAAAAATTCGTTAGGCAAAAAAGGCTTTTATTTGTTGCCTAATTTATTTACTACAGGCGCTTTATTTGCCGGATTTTATTCCATAGTTCAGGCCATGAACGGATCATACGACCATGCGGCATTAGCAATCTTTGCCGCGCTTATTATGGATGGCTTGGATGGTCGAGTGGCTAGGTTAACAAATACAGAGAGTGACTTTGGTGCTGAATACGATAGTTTGTCCGATATGGTGTCATTTGGAGTGGCTCCGGCCTTAGTGGTGTATGTCTGGGCTTTGCAACCACTAGGTAAATTAGGATGGATTGCGTCATTTATATACTGCACGTGTGCCGCCTTCAGATTAGCCAGATTTAATGTGAAGTTAGATCTTGATAATAAGAAAGATTTTTCAGGGCTTCCATCACCCGCCGCCGCAACGTTGATGGCTAGCTTTATATGGTTATCCTTTGACAACGGTGTCAGCGGTGACGAAATATTTTTAGGTTTTTTTCAGATGCAATGGTTCGCATTTATCCTAACGCTCTTTGCTGCCTTGTCTATGACTAGTGATTTACGGTTTTACAGCGGCAAAGATATTAACTTAAGAAAAAGCCAGCCATTTATTGCCATTTTAGTTATTGTTTTTATCTTTGGGATAATTTCGCATAACCCAGCTGAAATTATTTTCTTACTTTCTCTAGGTTACGCATTGTCCGGTTATGTAAGCTTCTTTAAAAGAAAAATGAAGAAAAGTAAAAGTATTTTAGACGGGAATATCTTTGACTGAACAACTCATCATATTTGATACAACGCTACGTGACGGCGAGCAAAGTCCTGGCGCATCAATGACCAAGGAAGAAAAGGTCAGAATAGCTAAGCAATTAGAAAAGCTTGGGGTCAATGTTATTGAGGCAGGTTTTGCTGCCGCAAGCCCAGGGGACTTTGAGGCAATTCAAGCCGTATCAAAAGCCGTTAAGAAAAGTACTGTTTGCTCATTAGCTAGGGCGATAGAGTCTGATATAGAAAAAGCTGGAAATGCAGTAAAAGATGCTCAGTCAAGAAGAATACATACGTTTATTGCAACCAGCCCCATTCATATGGAAAACAAGTTAAGAATGACATCGGATCAAGTCTTAGCAAGAGCAGTCCAGGCCGTTAAGTGGTCCTTAAACTTTACCGATGATGTGGAGTTTTCAGCAGAAGATGCGGTGCGATCAGATATAAGCTTTTTGATTGAGGTCTTTGATGCAGTAATTCAGGCTGGGGCTAAGACCATTAATGTGCCTGATACCGTAGGGTATTCCATTCCACATGCTTGGGGTGAGAGAGTGGGAACGCTTATTGCTAAGGTTCCTAACGCGGACAAAGTGATTTGGTCTACACATTGCCATAATGATTTAGGTATGGCTGTAGCAAATTCATTGTCAGCGGTTATTAATGGTGCCAGACAGGTGGAATGTACTATTAATGGGCTGGGTGAAAGAGCCGGTAACGCCAGCTTAGAAGAAATTGTTATGGCAATTAAAACCCGAAAAGATATCTTTAACTTAGAAACCACAATCAATACTAGCGAGATCGTTCCGACATCACGACTAGTTTCCACTATTACCGGCTATCCAGTGCAGCCAAATAAAGCCATTGTCGGTGCAAATGCTTTTGCTCATGAGTCAGGAATCCATCAGGACGGGGTATTAAAGCACCGGGAAACTTATGAAATTATGAGGGCCGAGGATGTGGGTTGGGGAGCTAATAAAATATCATTAGGTAAGCTCTCTGGTAGAAATGCCTTTAAAACCCGATTAGCTGAAATTGGGATCGAGGTGGAGTCAGATGACATGCTCAATGCCGCATTTAGTCGATTCAAAGAGCTTGCCGATAAAAAATCAGAAATTTTTGACGAAGATATTCATGCGCTAGTAAGTGAAGAATACGTCGAAGTATCGGTTGATCTTTACAAGCTCATCTCATTAAGGTCTCAGTCTGAGACAGGAACCATTCCCTTCGCATCGATAAAAATTAGTATTAATGGGGTTGAGCATGCGGCAGAAGTGAGCGGTAACGGACCCGTAGATGCAACATTTAAGGCGATTGAATCCATAGTCAATTCACAGGCTGAATTATTATTATTTTCAGTGAATAATATAACGTCTGGCACTGACGCTCAGGGAGAGGTAACAGTAAGACTTTCTAAAGGCGGACGCGTAGTAAATGGACTAGGAGCAGATATTGATATTGTTATAGCATCAGCCAAGGCCTACCTAAATGCGCTCAATAAGCTGTTCTCAAAGCTAGAACGTGCACACCCTCAAATTTAAATTTCTATGAATTTAGCTATTTTTGATTTAGATAACACCTTGCTTAAAGGTGACTCCGACTATAACTGGGCTCTATTTTTAATTAAAAAAGGGTTGATTGAAAAAGAAGTTTTTGAAAAAAAGAATGAGCAATTTTTTCAAGACTACCAATCAGGTAACCTCGATGTTTATGAGTACTGTGGGTTTCAGTTTGGAGTGCTTAAAAATAATAAGCGTGATGTGATAGAGGCATTGAGAGACCAATACCTTGATGAGGTTATTTTACCGATGATCCCAAAAAAAGCATATGAGTTAGTTGAAAGCCATAGACAGAAAGGTGATAGGTTACTGATTATTACTGCTACCAATAGCTTTATTACTAAACCCATCGGTAAAATTTTTGGTATCCCAGACCTTATTGGGACAGACCCCGAAGAAATAGATGGCAAATTTACCGGCAAGATAGCAGGAATACCTTCGTTTCAGGAAGGCAAGATACAGCGTTTAGAGGCATGGCTTGGCTTGCAGGGACTAACATTAGAAAGCTTTGAAAAAGCTTTTTTTTACAGTGATTCTAGAAATGATATTCCTTTGCTTGAGCGAGTAACTCATCCGGTAGCAACGAATCCTGATGCAGCGTTAATGGAAAAAGCGAAAATACAGGGCTGGCCGACCATTCATTTATGGTAATAAGATCTCAATAACAAACTTACTTCCAAGATAAGATAAAAATAAGAAGACAAAAGCTAATAAGGAAAAGTGTATCGCTTTTTTCCCACGCCAACCAAAAATTGCTCTAGCAAATAATAGTCCCCCATAAATTAACCAAGCCAAGATAGAAAATACCAGTTTGTGATTAATGACAAGAGACGTACCAAAAAATTCTTCAGTAAAGAAAGTACCAGTCACCATAGTGATGGTTAGCAATAAAAACCCAACCCAGTAAATAGCAAACAAATGACTTTCGAGCGATAAGATGGAAGAGTCACTACAAAATAATGCGTTACCAGTTCTTTTATTATGTAAGTTGGTTTCAACAAAAAGTAAGAAAATAGAAAAGATCGCCCCAAATGCCAGGAGGCTGTAGCCTAGGAGGGCGATAATAATATGTATTAGCGCAGTAAAGGAATAGGTGTTACTAAGGTAGTGGTGATCATTGAGCACAGGATTTATGACTAATATCAAAAGAGCAGGAACGAGTGTGAGAAAATGAAAGCCTTTATGAAGAGCATTAAAATTAATTAACCAATATAAAAAAACGGTAACCCAGCTAATAATTAGCAGGGCATTAGAGAAATTTAAGTCTATCCCTTCACTAAAGGTTGATATATAGAATAGGATCGCGTGAGATAACAGACCTAAAAATAGTGCGCCATTAATTATTAGACGAGTGTTCGACTTTTTTAAATCTACATAGGGAATACACGGTATTAAATACAGCACAATTGTTGCAGAAAGTAGATTCCAGTAAGCCATAGTTTTTTTTGTTTAATGGGTAGAAACAATTATAATGTAAAAACTAATGATACAGTTTTTAAAACAGAGCAAATATCAAAGATGCTAGAAAATTTAACTGATCGACTGCAGTCCGTTATTAAAACCATCCGTGGCCAATCGCGCTTCACTGAAGAAAATATCAGTGACGCTATGCGAGAGGTAAGAATGGCGCTAATTGAAGCTGACGTTGCTATTCCTGTCGTAAAATATTTTATTGATGCAGTTAAGGAAAAGGCTTTAGGCGCAGAGGTTTTGTCGAGCATTAGTCCAGGGCAAGCGATTATTAAGATTGTTCAAGACGAGCTCACTGATCTCATGGGGTCAGAAAAGTCTTCTTTAGACCTAGCAGCAAAACCACCAGCAGTAATTTTAATGGCAGGCCTCCAAGGCTCAGGAAAAACTACGACAGCAGGTAAGTTGGCTAAAATTTTAACGGAAGAAAAAAAGAAAGTGTTGTTGGTTAGTGCTGATGTTTACCGGCCAGCAGCCATTGATCAACTTAAAGCATTAGCAAATGACTTGAAGGTTGATTGTTTTGACTCCTCTCCTAAAGCAAAGCCTAACGATATTGCAAAAGACGCATTAAAGTATGCAGGCAAAAATTTTCATGACGTCATTATTTTCGATACGGCTGGACGTCTTGGTATTGATGAAGTGATGATGAGTGAGATTAAGCAATTACATAAAACGCTATCTCCGGTTGAGACACTGTTCGTGGTGGATGCCATGCAAGGTCAGGACGCCGTAAATACGGCAAAAGCTTTCGGCGATGCTCTTCCATTGACAGGGATTGTGTTAACTAAGTTAGACGGAGACTCTAGGGGGGGCGCAGCACTTTCTGTGAAGCATGTAACTGGGAAGCCTATTAAGTTTGTTGGGGTAAGTGAGAAGCCTAACGGGCTTGAGGCATTTTATCCCGATCGAATGGCCTCAAGAATTCTGGGTATGGGTGATATCGTTGGTTTGGTTGAGGATGCACAAAAACATGTGGACCAAAAAGAGGCAGAAAAGTTAGCGCAAAAAGTCAAATCGGGAAAAAGTTTTGACCTTGATGACTTTAAGGCACAGATCGGACAAATGAAAAAGATGGGAGGCATGGGGGCCATGATGGATAAAATGCCTTCGCAAATATCTGCAGCTGCAGCTAAGATGAATCCTGAAGATGGTGATAAGTCACTAGCGCAAATTGAGGCCATTATTAATTCCATGACCTTTTTGGAAAGAAAAAAGCCGGAGGTAATTAAGGCGAAGAGAAAAATACGTATTGCATCGGGCTCTGGGGTGACTGTGCAGGAAGTTAATAAGCTTCTTAAGCAGTTTGAGGAGATGCAAAAGATGATGAAAATGTTTGCTAAGGGTGGTATGGGAAAATTACTGCGAGGGCTGTCTGGCCGCTTCCCTGGTATGCAATAGTTTTTTATAGTATTTTAGGTTGACCTAGCCCGACTATTCTTAGATAATCTCGAGTTGCTAAAGAATGCGGTGTTAGCTCAGCTGGTAGAGCACCGGACTTTTAATCCGATGGTCGCGAGTTCGATCCTCGCACACCGTACCATTTTTTAGTGCCCATTTGACCCTCAAATGCCTCAATAAATTATCGTTTTTCCCCTTTAAGAAGGACAAGAAAAGGACAAGATTTTCTCTCACCCGAATCTTTAGAATATCACAAATGGCCGAGTGACGCATACTACAATAGACCCCTACTGCCCCGGTACCCCCTCATTTTCAGGATGGGACTCCTATCTACCCCTATACATTCTAATCTGCACAAATGATTGGTAGCACCCTCAAAACACCCCCTATGAAATACAAAAGGCTATGCAAAAAATATTTCTAGCAAAAATTCCCAATACCTAATTTGTACCCTTCAATACTCAGGGGGTAAGATAGTGAAATATATATTTTTAATATCGCGAACCCATTTGATGTTTTAGCCCCTCTTAGTAAGTAAGAGCAAAAATAATATCAATTAACCAAGGAGATCAGTTATGTTTTATATCAAAAATCTTCCCACCTGGGAGCGAGTTTTGCGGATACTAGTTAGCATATTTGCACTATATTACGTATACCAAAACTGGGGGCAATCCAATCTGGACATTGCCATGGGTGTTATTGGTGCAATGTTGGCGATGACCGGCATGATGGGTTTTTGTCCAATGTGTGCAATGGTTGGTAGAAAGCTCGACAAGGCTAAGCAGTAATGCGTGTCAATATTGATCGTAATAACTTGATCTGTGCCGCCCAAACAGGGGATGCAAAAGCCATTAATAGCCTTTTATTGGTGTGTCAGGCAGATGTCCGTCGTTATGCCCGTAAGCATTGCCACATCAGCGACATTGACGATGCCGTTCAAGAGTCTTTATTGATTGTCTCAAAAAAAATCCAACATCTTAAAACCATCGCTGCATTTAGTTCATGGCTCTTTACGGTCATTAAACGCGAATGTCACAGACTCTCAAGAGCAATGTTTAAGCATGAGGCACTTGAAGAGGATGCAGTTAATGAGGAGTTAGCAAAGCGGCCCACAGATGAATTACGGATTGACTTAGCGGCTGCCTTGGAAAGTTTGCCGGCACATTATTTGGAAGTCTTGTTGTTGAGAGATTTCGAAGAATTAACCATCGCAGAAATCGCACAGCGGCTTGATGAACAAAAAGGGGCCATTAAAAGTAGGTTGCACCGTGCAAGAGAGTTAGTTCGGGAATATTTAATGGGTTCCGAATGAGGTAGGAGTGAGTAGCTGGTAGTCGGGAATTGCTGATATTTTATTAATTTAATGAAGGAGTTTTAAAAATGAAGAATCGTTCAATTTTATGTGCAATGGCTGTAACTTCAGTATTAGCAATGTCTAGCCTCTCAGTGCTTGCCGCCGCATGTGGATCTAAATGTGGTGCAAAGTGTAAACCAGCGGCTTCGGCCTCTAAATGTGGGGCTAAATGTGGGGCTAAATGTGGGGCTAAATGTGGGGCTAAATGTGGGGCTAAATTAATTCAAAGACCAGCGGGATATAAGCCCAATTATCCCATTACTCCTGCGACAGTTGCCGCGGGCGAAAAGTTATTCAAAAATACTAAACTATCAAGCAATGGGATGTCATGTGCCACCTGTCATGCTGGCTTGAAGTCTTATAGCGCTACTTTCAAGACTGACTTTCCACATAAAGTGAATATGGCTAGTAATAATTATGGGGTGCCCAGCATTCATTTAGACGAAGTAGTTCAAATGTGCATGGATGGTCCCATGGCTGCCAAACCATTTGATTGGAAGTCCCCAGACCTTGCTAACTTAGTGGCCTTTATTTCTGAGGAGCAAAAGAAATTTGCAGATTAGAGAATATGCATTCAGATGACATTCAAATCCTTAAGGCAAATTTCCTCAAAGCGAGCAATAGCTTAAGGAGTGCTAATATTAATCTCATTGATGAGTTGACCAAGGACGCAAACCTAGCTGATAAAAGGATTCCAAAAGATGAGGCCCTGCATTTTCCTCAAGACGATGTCATTGATAGCCAAACTGGATGCCAGTATTTTATGCATCGACATTCCTCAGAATATGCAGAAGACTCCGTGCATATTCATTTCTTTAAGCGCTGGAGACCATCTGAATTAAATCTTCCTGAAGGTAATACTATCCCAACCCATTTGGCAGCCTTAGAAATTAGCTCTGTGGGTAAGCCTTTGGGTTGGTTTACTTTAAACCAATGGGTTCTCGGTGATTATTGGCAAGCAGCGGATGCCACTATTGCCTTATTCGATGACTGGGCAATACGCAATCCAGACTCGGGACGTGGTGACTCTATGAATCGAATTTGTCATGAATGGCTAGTAGCTTTAATACAGCTAAATCTTCATGGAACGATCCATGACTTGCTAGAGGAGCGAGATCAAAAACTAGATACGATGGTTGACCAAAACCCCAACAAAAATGTTTTAGAAGATCGCACTATTGAAATATTTGGATATAAAAGCATTAATTAAATCAACTTATTAATCTTCAGTAAGGCATAAACCAAGTTTTCAGGTTTACTAAGGTCTAGGCTGAGGTAATCGTTGGGAGGCCTCCCCATAAATTTGGAAGTATGAGTCATAAAGCGGCCCTGTTTCCCTATGTCACAAAGGTAACGAAGTCTACAACCGGTATCTGCCTGTTCCTGCCTAGCTTCCCTAGTGCATTTGCCATGACGCCATGCCCAGTGCTTTGACCCTGTGCTGCCAGGCCGCTTATGCTTCTTGTACTTACGTCGTTGCATTGAGTATCTCCAGTTGAACGGGGTTAACCTCGTGACTTCTTCGCTTAATTAGTGACTGCGATGACAGAAATGACGGGGTTATTACTAAATCTCTAGTATTAATTCTCTTTATAATATTAAAAGTTGTCATTATTGTCATTTTCATAAAAAATGTATTAAAATCAATTAGTTATACATGTCAAACCCTCATAAATACTTGTCATTCCTGTCATGTTATTTCCCAATCAACTGTCTTACCAACGATCTCTTCAAACTCTTTTCTTGCAAGATTAATATGCGGTAGATTAAATCCGCGGGATGTTGCTGTGCGATGTTCTTGTGCACTTGGAATAAGCTTATTGATGGATGATTTAATATCCTCGTTTTGAATTGTTTTATATTTTTGAGCCTGATAGTCATGCTCTTTATAGCAATACTTAAGATCATTAAGCGAGATAAAAAAATTATCCTCCCAATTAGTCGACCCAATTTTTTTTGTATTTAATATTTCATATACCCATCGATCAATACCTTGAAGGGACCGAATAATTTGCATGGCATGAATCTGGGTTTTGGGTCTCAACCTTACATTAAAATCCCTAATGTTTTTCGTTTTCAAAAGATGCACAAAGCCATTCAGTTGGTCAGTATTATTCATGATATCCATAAGCTGATTAAAGTATTGATGGTCATTTTGTCGACAGCTACTAATAGGAACTGCGAATAAACGCCGGTCATCTTTACTTGTCCTTAAGAAATGCTCGTGATTCGTGGCAAGGAAGAATCGATGAAGTGAATTAACGGTTCTTGGCATCTGATGCTTTGCTTCGACATTAATATAAGGCTCTGTAATAAGATTCTTCAACTTCTCTTGTCCAGCGGTATCATTGACGTACATAGCTTCATCTAAATTAATGATTAGTTTGCGTTCTAAACATAAATTAAACCGGCCGGTGATACTCTCAATATCGTTAATCATGAGAGTGGTTCTTGACCAAATCTTACTGAGCATTTGCATAAAGACACCTTTACCACAGCCCTGAGCTGACATCAGGGCAACCATAATGCCGGGTTTTTCTTCAGGTTTCTGATAAAGGTGCGCCAAGTAATTTATCAGGTATTCAAAGATGATCCTGTCGTTACTTGCTATAACGCTATAGAGAAAATCCACGATTTCATAAAAAGGGGTATCGATTGGTTCAATAGTCGGGGGTACCCACAAATTCAGAATATTTTTAGGTTGTTTTTTTGGATGAAATTTAATTTCATTGTAAACATGCGTATTGGGGTCATTCAGGTATTGTAAAAAAACTTGTTTTGGGATCCCTGGTACAGGTTGATTAGTCAAAAATCTTTCAATCAGAATCTTACTATTTCTCTCATTATAAAAATTTAATTCTTGATCAATAGTGCCAAGACGATATTGCGTTAATTCGCCTTCATCCACGACTAGGAATTGCCCTCCCATCTTAAGTAAGCTAAAGTTTTTCTGCACTAATTGAAGTGCATTCATGGCTTGTGATTGTGCTAATCCCATGCATTACTCCTATCTTCTGATGCTGCTGAAGCGTAATGAATTAAGGTACCAAGTGTTATAGGGTTAGTATTTTCACCAGTGCGATTATTATCATAACGATGAACTAAATCACAAAAATAATCCTCATCCCAACGATGCAATTCCGATCTAGACCATGCCTTTGCAATTTGAACCCCCAAGTCACCCCAGCCAAGAGAAAGTACTGAAAAGATAATATTTCTATACTTATCCCCCGGGCAATCTGCGTTAATTTTATTTAATAGGTCATTAATATTGGCTATTTGATTAGGATTTGGTGGTAGGTATTGAGTAAACGTACGGGATTTAATTTTTTTAGGTTTTGGTTTATGCGTATCTGTAAAAGTTTGAATTTCTTTTGTAATATCTTTAATTTCACCACGAGCATCCCTACCAGTGACCGTTAAATAGCGATTAGTTGAATATACCTCAATATGATTATGAGACCAGTTGTTAATAATCTTGTCTGATAAGCCAAAGAGTCTTATCCCTTTCCCGGAAGGGCTTACCTCACTATAGGTCTCATTTAATGCCCTGCGAAAACCTTCAAAATCTGATTCAGTTCTTCCCTCTTGCATATCAATATCAATACCTATTAGATAGCGATTATTAATTGGTAATGCATTAAGTTTGAAGCCAAGGCCACTGATAAGATGATTATTATCGTAATAATTTTTAGCTTCTGAAAAGGATAATAAATTATTGGGATCTTGATAATTAATAATGATTCGAACGTCAGAAGGATTGACGGGGAGTTTGCTAAACTTTCCCCGTACGTCGGTTTCCCCTTTTCTCCAACATAACCAGTTATCAGCATTGGTAAGCGCTTGAGGGATTGGGGCATTGCAATTAAAAAATCTCATAATAGATCCTCCACATCAGTTAACTGTGGATTTGCTTGAGACTCATAATTATTTTCACTGATCGATAAAAAATTACCTTTGTCAGAAGCTTTCATCCAAGCAGCTATTTTTAGTTCATCTCCCGCTTTTAGATCTTTTGATAAAATAATCTTTCCCGTTAGGTCTGGTTGATTCTCCTTGCTTTTGAATTGATTTTTAAAAAGACTGCCGGTTCCTGGTTTATGAGTAAAGATTGTCATTTTTTTTCCTAAGTTGTTAAGACAAGATCATTTTACTCTTTTAAGTCATTGATTTTAAACGATATTAATTCCTATCACTCGCCAGTACTAGGAAAAATCCTTAAGAATAGTTCGATAAATATATGAATATGAATACTTTTTTGATAGGCGACTTTTCTTTAAATCTTGAGAAAAAATTTCAAGATCTCCCGCTAATTTTTGACGATTATTATTAGGATTCGCTTGCTTTATTTTCCTTGCTTCCTTTAAAATTATTTCTACATTAAGCTTTGCTTGATTTTTAATATTGTTACCCCTAACTTTAGGGCCTTTTTTTAGTCCTTTTCTATGTTTTCTTAGCTTTTTATCACTTTCTTCTCGTTTTTTATATTCGTACGCAAATACATTAGACCATTGCTCCGGAGACAGCAGTTTTTTTATACCACTAAATAAATTATTTTTCTTTTTCATAACATTACAAAGCTTTGTCTTGCCTTGATTGTCTATATTAATTATTCAGTTTAATAATTAATGCTTTTGATTGCAAATGGGTATATCGCCTGAGCATTGCCCAACTCTTATGGCCACTGATTGATGCGACTTCTGGTATGGATAAACCCTTTTCAAAAAATCGTGTAATGGCTTCATGGCGTAAGGTATGGAAACTGATATTGGCTAGTCCACTGCGTTTGACTGCTCGCCTAAATGCCACCGAAACAGCATGCTCTTTAATAGGAAATAACTGGCCGTCGCCCTTTTCAATCTCCTGCAATAACACCTTCACTTGATTAAAAATGGGTACCTGCCTATTCTCACCATTCTTTGTATCCTTTAGATGAATCAGGTGTTTAGCCCAATCGATATCTTGCCATGTAAGTTTAATCAATTCAGACCGTCGCATGGCCGTTAGTAAAGCCAGCCTAATAAGGGACGGCAAATAAGGGGATTGGGTATTGCTAATCAATAGATCAATATCATTGTCACTAATCCGGGTTTCTCTAACACTAGGTAATTTAGGTTTATAAAGAAGGGAGACGGGATTTTTTAGTCCCTCATAACCCCATTCATTTTGTGCGACGGTGTACAGATGACTTAGCACAGCAAGATGCAACCTGATGGTGTTAGGACTATAGCCTTGGTTAGTCTGCTCGTCCCGCCATGCTGACAAATGCTGGATTTTTAAGTTGTGCAATATGCGACGACTGAGAGGATGAAGGAGCCACGCTTGGATACGGTAGCGTTCGATATCGGGTCTTTTCTTTCTAGGGTTGACCTCAATCAAGTAGCGTTTAAAAGCATCGCCCAGCGTTATCAAGGCGAGTCGCACCTCAGTAATCCCCAGGTCATAGTCGCGCTCTACCTTCCTTGCCCAAAGTTTCGCGTCGCTCATAGTAAAAAATGTTCTAGCCTGCGAAGGTCCGCTAGTTTTTTGTATCCTTACTTGCCACTTACCATTACGTTTTCTAAAAGTTGCCATATTGTTCTCCAAAAAAGGACAGGAGAAGGACAAAGTGTGCGAGAATAATCTCGAGTTGCTAAAGAATGCGGTGTTAGCTCAGCTGGTAGAGCACCGGACTTTTAATCCGATGGTCGCGAGTTCGATCCTCGCACACCGTACCATTTTTTAGTGCCCATTTGATATATGACATTACTAGTCTATACTTTTATTTAATATGAATAAATATCCTAATTTATTGTTGGATAATCAGTTGTGTTTTTCGTTGTATTCAGCAACCAATGCCATCACCCGATACTACCGTCTTTACCTAAAAGAATTAGGCATAACCTATACCCAGTATCTGGTATTAATAGCTTTGTGGGAAGGGGATTGTAAAAAAGCTTCCGATATTGCGAGTATGTTAAAGCTAGATCTACCAACCATCACACCTATGTTGAAAAAACTAGAGAAAATGGGCTTGATAAACAAAATTCGATCTAGCACTGATGAGAGGGTTATTAATGTTACGCTAACAAAAACAGGTATTGATCTGGAGGAGCAGGTTGCTGCTATTCAAGACAAGGTGGCATGTAAAACCCATTTACCCACCAAAGAATTCAATGCATTAAAAAAGACACTAAATGAATTAACTGCCGCACTGGAAATTTCTGAACATAATCTGGAAGAAGCTAAGAGCTTTGTAAGCTGTGATTAAACAACAATGAAAGTAAAAAGGCTATCTTGCGATAGCCTTTTTTTTGTAAATATTTTAGCTTACCAATTTATTTTGCAATACCATTGTAAGGACTATTGTAAGGACTTGTGTATCCTTTGGTAGGCTTAGTAACAATGTCACCTCTAAAGCTTTGAAGGTCAGCCATAATAGCTAAGATTAAATGATCAGGCACATCAAATGCGTAGAATGTATGAAGACATTCGATCATAATAATATCAAATTCACGATCAGTGATATTAAGATGAGGGTGTGACTGTTTCATATCTTTACCGCGTCCAAATTCATCAGGCTGATAAATTTTAGGTCCACCGGTTCTCTCTACCACCCAATTGGTAAGCATGACTTTAAAGCCAGCCTTCGTATGAGCTGCATCATGCACAGCTTTTAACGCAGGGTTTTTATTTAGAGCATTGTTCACATATATTTTATCCACTAGGTGATCAACCGTTAGTGCGATGTTGTAGGTTCCGCCCAGTTGGGTATATATTGACGGCTCTTGGTCGTCAGCTTTTGCTACCAATGAAAAAAATCCTATTACAAATATAGCCGCAATAGACGTGATAAATTTTTGATTCATTTTTACTTCCTCCTTAGTTATAAAATGAAAGGCTAGCCAATATTTGTTTAGCCATCAACGGTATTATTAGCACACTTATAATTAGTATGCAAACTAATTAATTTAAATGGAATTAAGTCTAAGTTTAACTATCATATAAACATGATTAAATTAATTAAATTGTTAGCTCTCACAGCCCTGGTGTTTACCCACCAAACATCGTATTCCTATCCTGCCCAATCTGAGTTATTCGGACTCAGTGAGTCCATGGTCCATGTGTGGGTAACCTATGGTGACGGGGTTACAGGAACCGGTTCTGGTGTGGTCATAAAGGAGAATCATGTTGCTACAGACTGCCATGTGTTTGCTGATTCCAAAGGGGTAAATGTAGTAAAGACTTTTAAGAAGTACGTCCCCATAGCAGTATTCGCTGACTGGAAGCATGACCTGTGTATATTACAGTTTGATGATCTACCGTTGCCGGCCGTTATGATGGGAATATCCAAGGATTTGCAATATGAAGACAAGGTTTTTGCGCTGACTTTTCCGAATGACAGCCCAATACCTCTTCCATCCTACGGAAAAATTAAGGGGTTACACCCCTTTGAGGACAACCATATTATTAGAACCTCGGCGGCATTTACCGTCGGCTCAAGTGGGGGTGCATTGTTTGATTTAGATTTTAATTTAATCGGCATTACAACATTCAAGAGCCCAGGAAAAAGACTGGGCTATTTTTACGCGCTACCATCAGAATGGATATTGGAATTGCTTAATACAAAACCGCAATTAGATTTAGTTAGTACAGATGCTCCTTTCTGGAGTTTACCTGACAAAGAAAAACCATTCTTCATGCAAGTGATCATGCCTATGCAGCAAGAAGACTGGTTAAAAACACAAGGTGTTGCAAAATCCTGGATTGAGTCAGAAAGCAACAATGCTGATGCATGGTACTTTTTGGGTTTAGCTGAATTCCGTATGAATAATTATGCGAAGGCTATCACCAGTCTTAAAAAATCGTTTGCATTAAATAATAGGCATTTAGATGCTCTTACTGAGCTTCATCAGATCGCCAAACTTCAAGACGATAAAGAATTATCGGGGTGGGTAGTATCAAATATGAGGAAAATTGATCCCGAGTACGTGGAGTACATATTAAAAAAATAATATTTAATTGGCGCGCCCGAAGAGATTCGAACTCCTGACCACTTGGTTCGAAGCCAAGTACTCTATCCAGCTGAGCTACGGGCGCAATTACCCAAAAAAAAATGGCGCGCCCGAAGAGATTCGAACTCCTGACCCCTTGGTTCGTAGCCAAGTACTCTATCCAGCTGAGCTACGGGCGCGTGAGCGATATTATAACTTAATTTCCCAGACCTAAAGCTGAAATAATTTTACTGTGAAACTGGCAGAGTTAGAACAGGCCCTGCCTTTTCAACTGTCCCTGACTGCAGAGCACTGATCTGATTTAACAGCATTAACGTGTATTTGCTCTGCATATCATTGTCTTTGATATAAAACCAATAACCACGATATTGCACCGATACTCCAGAGCTTTCAGGTTTGTCTTTGCTGGAGTGAACAACAAAAAGGTCAGATAAAACATTGTTCCAGTCAAAAACTTCTCCGGTTGATGTTTTAGTGATTTGGACTCGACCCTTATCTATGTCTTCTTTAGGCACCATGACACCATGCGAGAGAAAAAACTGAATACCTGCTAATGAGCGGACATTAATTTCAATTGTATTGCCACCACCATCACCCGAATAATCTGACGTGATAGGAATAATATTGTTTGGAGTTTTCACATTGATCGCATCAAGAAATGCCTTCACTTCCGGGGTGTTTCTTTGGCTGGGCTTAACTAAAAAACCTAATCTTCTCGAGTCGCCTTCTAGTTGATACCCTAGGGTAAAGCTATCCATTTTCTGGAGCACTTTTATTTGGTCTGAAACTAAACGAAATTCTTGGTATTTTGGTGCCATAGAAGGGGTCGGACCAGACGCTTCCGATGCATTATTAACCCCATTGATTTTATTCACTGTTAACCTGATAACTCTATCCGCCGCCCAACCTGATCTCGTAAGCAATAATATCGTGTCAAGACTAATGGGAGATAAAACATTTTTGACGTAATCTGCCCCATTAAGAGGGAGGTAAGTTATGGTGGGCTTTTCGCTATACGAACCATCACCACTTAAACCTAGATTGTTGTCACTAAGGTCACCATCAAAAAATTTAGCAGCTAATCCTATACTCTTTTTCCATTCCAAGGAAGTTGAAACGCTATTGACCTCAAGCACAGCAATACTATCTGCATAGCGCCTCCTTACCAAGTTTAATAAAACTTCTTCATCGTTAGTATTTGCCAGGACTTTGTTGTATTCATTACGATTACCTTCCATGAAGTCAGGGCCAAGATGGGAGCAGCTGGGAAGAAAAAAGAAGGAAATTAGCAAGACTAGGAGCAGAGAAAATTTCTTATTTATGCGTTGCAGAAAAGTTTTGATCATGGAGGGATTATACAATTTTTTAGACATACATCCATTGTTGATTGGAATGTGTTTGTAATTGGTGCACGCCTGATTTTATATTGCACCAATGATTGGCATTTTCTAACAAATTAACTCTTTTAATAACAATGGGACATATTACTACCAATCTAGTAATAATTTTTGATTAATATAATGGAAAGAAATCCTAATTCGGGAGATCAGAGATTACAAGAGAGAAAAAATGAAAAAACTTACCATAAGCATCCTTTTTTTAACCTCAATCAATCTTTATGCTGTACCTAATATGCAGCCTACAATGCTGGCTTACTATCAGCATGAAACCTCATCAAATTATGCTAACGGTAGTTTTTCGGCTAGCCATAAAGACAAGAATAATAAAACATGTGATGCCCAACAGGAAAACGTTAGCCTGTTTGAAGACCATACAATATATAGAGAACATTCTCATAAAAAAACGTTTCTTGGGGTAGATTTAGAAATACTGAAAGGGGCTATAACGTTTCTATCGCTTGGTGTAAATATCTAATATCAATTTATTTACCCTTCCATAATTAGGGGTATCTATTTAGGGAAAGTAAGTACAAACATGTAAATTTTTTACCACATCTTCTAGGGGATTTGCTCAGAAAAATAAAATACTTTGTTGAAGCACTCGATCATCAGCTGACAAATCCCTTATGCATACTATCAAATAGCCCACATCCTTTATGCTAATGACTTCCTGATGAATAAAAATTATAGGCAAATATTACATTAATTATTAGGTTAGATTATGATGACTTCTAACTAAACATTAGGGAACAATTTCATGTCATTATCAATGTATCAAATGTCCGTACCACTATTTATTGATCATTTTGAAATGTGGTCAGGCATTTTATTAAAAGGTGAGAGTTTTGCAGAAAAACGAAAAATAGATCAAGAGATCCTAGTTAACGGAAGACTTGCGCCGGATATGTACCCATTAGCGCGACAAATACAAATTGGTACGGATATGGTTAGAAAGGGGATTGCTCGACTAGCATCAGTAGACGCCCCATCCTATGAAGACGATGAAGTAACTTTCAGCGATCTTCAAGTGCGAATAAAAAATACCATCAAGTTTTTACAAGACATTAAGCCAGAGCAAATGCATGGGTCGGAAGACAAGGCTATTGCCTTTTCAATTAGAGAAAATGAATTTAGCTATGAGAAGGGGTCAGATTATTTGACCCAATGGATCATCCCTCACTTCTTTTTTCATATGACTACCTCCTATAATATTTTAAGGTCAAATGGTGTAAAGTTAGGTAAGCGAAATTTTGTAAAAATGTAAATTTATTTAAATGAAGGAAAAATGACCTATGGATTGTATCAACAACAAACTGAATAAAATGATGATGCCATTTTCTTTTTTAGCTACGTGGCTTATTAGGCTGGGACTAGGTATCGCATTCCTTATTCATGCGTCGAGTAAATTTCCACTACCACCTGAGAAGCTAATGACCTATTTTGGCTTTTCAGATTGGCTGGCTTCATTTGTTGCGCTATCTGAACTATTGGCCGGGACCTTGATTATCCTCGGTGGTTTCTTCCATGATGCATGGGGGAATGTCATAACAAGAATTGCAGCTTTGATGATTGTAGTAATAATGATATTTGCATTTGGCATAGCCCATCAAGATTGGTTTATTACCTCCAAGCTATTTACTAGTGAACAAGCCTTCCTTTTTCTTATTGGTTGTTATTTCTTAATTAAAGGAAATGAAAGATAGACTGTCTCACCGGAGACTAAATTATCTTCAGCAACAAAGCAGTATTCATTTTAAACATAAGGAGTTATTTGGTTGCTCAGTGAAATTGAGAGTTTAGTTAAAGCCGTTGCCGGGTTTGTATGGGGGCCACCCATGATTATCTTGTTGTTTGGTACTCATATCTATTTAAGCATTCAATTACGCTTTATTCAAATAAGAACATTGCCATTAGCCATTAAGATGATTTTTCGTAAATCAGATGATGATGGTGACATCTCACCATTCTCAGCATTAATGACTGCTTTAGCCGCAACGGTAGGTATGGGTAATATCGTTGGGGTAGCTACGGCAATAGTTCTAGGTGGGCCTGGAGCGGTTTTCTGGATGTGGTTAACCGGTTTTTTAGGTATGGCTACCAAATACTCAGAGGCTCTATTGGCGGTTAAGTATCGTCAAAAGGGTGAGACTGGTATGCAGGGTGGACCAATGTACTATCTGACACACGGGTTAGGGAAGCGTTGGTTGGGATGTTTTTTTGCCATCTTCACCGTTTTCGCTACTTTTGGTGCAGGTAATATGGTCCAAGCCAATGCAACGGCAACTATATTTAATAGTACATTTGGCATACCCAATGCCTGGACGGGTATTGTTCTCGCTTTTCTTACTGCGATAGTCATCATTGGGGGCGTCAAGTCAGTCGGTCGGTTCGCCTCTTTCTTCGTCCCATTTATGATCATTTTGTATATAGCTACTATGCTGATGGTGTTGGGCTTCAATGTAGAAAAAATTCCAGTAGCATTTGGTATGATTATTACGGATGCCTTTTCTGGAACAGCGGCAACAGGCGGATTTATAGGTGCTTCGTTAGCCGCTGCTATTCGCTTCGGTGTAGCTAGAGGTTTATTCTCCAACGAAGCCGGATTAGGTTCGGCTTCCATTGCTGCAGCATCAGCAAAAACTAAAGATCCTGTGAGCCAGGCACTTGTAAGCATGACGGGGACTTTCATCGACACGATAGTTGTTTGTACTATGACAGCCCTTGTGATTCTCACCTCTGATGTATGGATGGCTGAAGGTATTAATGCTGCCTCACTAACCAGCATGAGCGTAGAGGCAACATTAGGTTACGGCGGGGCTATCGTCATAGCTATTGCCACTGGGTTTTTTGCCTTTTCCACCCTTATTGGTTGGGGATTTTATGGTGAAAAGGCATTAGAGTTTCTTTTAGGATCTAGGGCGGTAATCTACTATCGATTAGTAACAGTTGCTTTAGTCTTCGTTGGCTCAATCATGAGCTTGAGCCTTGTTTGGAATTTTTCGGACATTATGTTTGCCATGATGGCGATACCTAATTTAATAGGTTTAATTTTTCTTACTAAAGTGATTAAGTCGGAAACCAATCGATTCTTTTTGGAAGATCACTAAATACATACTGGAGATGATAAAGCTGACTATAAAGCCAGTCCAAAGAATGTGTGTTAGAAAATGTTCCCCCTGAGAATCTGAACACCACTTAATACAAAAGCAATAATAAATACTCCGATATAAACGCCTACCTTTAGCCTATCATTTTTAGCGGTATGGCTAGTAACCAAAAAAAAGCCGACGCGTGGGCTGATGGCCAGCATCGCCCATTGGTCAATTGAGAAGGAATGATATCAAACAATTTAATATACAGATGTTGTCCATTAAACAATATAAGATCATTGGGACAATAAGCTGCGGAATAGTCTCTTATCGTATGAATAATAAGGGGTGTGATAATGGCGACAAAAGAGACAAAGTGCACCTTTTTTATAATGAATGGGTCTGGTTGAATCCTTTGGGTTAAAAATAGAGCAGACAACATAACAAACCCGAACCCGACTACGAGCATGAATAATTTAGTGTAGTCGTGCAATTGGTAGCCTAGAGTATTTTCAAGAATAAATTGACCCGTATCAGCGTTAAAAAATATTGTCGATATACCAAGGTCAATGTTTGATGATTGTTCTAAGAGTATTAAAAGTAAAAATATACCCAGATGCGCTATTACAGATTTATGGAGTCTGCTCAAGCTCTAATGCTCATCAGACCGAACGATTAAAGGTTTTTCATAGTTGGCATACATATCCGTATTGACTTCAAAAAGTTTTAAGAGAGTGTCAGCAATAATGTCATGCGAATGGGGTTGATCCTTGAGCAGTCGCGTTTTTGGGTAATCTATATCAGAGTTTTTACCTGCCCAAATAATCAAGGGGATATGGGTTTGTTCTTTAGGGGCGATTGATGATGGCAACCCGTGAAGGTAAAGTCCTTTTTCACCCAATGATTCTCCATGATCACTGACATAGATTAGGGTTATTTCATAATTATTATCAAATTGCTTTAAAAAATTAATGGTGCTCGCAATAAAATAATCTGTGTATAAGATTGTGTTGTCATAAGCGTTAATAATTTCGTTTTGAGCACAGTCCTCCAATCCCTTTTTGCACGCTGGGGTAAATTTTTCAAACGCTTTTGGATATCTTTTGTGGTAGGCGGGACCATGACTTCCCATCTGATGCATGACGATGAGCTTGTTTCCCGGCGCCTTGTTTATAAATAAATCTAAATCCTTAAGCATGCCAATATCCCGACACTCGGGGTCACAAATAGGGTTCCTATCTTTTGTTTTAAAATCTTCATAAACCAAACGATCAGCAACATGCTTTGAACTGGAATTATTATCTCGCCATAGTATTTTGGTGCCCGTCTTGGCAATTGTGTCCAAAACATTTTCCCGGTACTGGGCATCCTTAAGCTTGAAATGCTCTTTATCCCTAAATGAGAACATACACGGCAAAGATATGGATGTTGAGGTGCCACAAGAGCTTACTTGGGTGAAGCTTATCAGTTTAGACTCTTTCGATAGCATAGGATTCGTGAGCCTATTATAGCCATTTAATGAGAAATGATCAGCACGTGCCGTTTCACCAACAATAACAACAATCAACTCTGCCATGGCTTCATTTTTTGGCAGTTCAAATTTAGCGGATAAATTTTTATACTGCTTATTCCTTGAAAAAAATTTGTTCTGAATAACTCTTATAGAGGAATAAAACGGGTATAGAGGTGTTATATAGGTACGTAATTCCTTGTGGTATCTAATAAAGCTCGCATATTCTTTTGTAGAAAGGGTAATAAGGCCTGAAATAATTAGAGTCGATAACAGGGTGGCGACTAAAATTCTTCCTGCATTTTGAAGGTAGGTGTTATTTACAATAGCAATTCTATATAAAAGCAAACTTGGGAGTAGGCCTAAGAAAAGAAGGTTTAGCGTGAAGTTTATGTTAATGATATCGAGCGACTCATCAAGACTAGTCTCCATTACGTTAATGATCATCACATCATTAAATATTGTTCCAAAGTTTGAAGCGAAGTAGTTGGTAACTGCCCCGATAACTAAGAATAAAGATAGTAATGGGCGAAGAGGGATGAAGAGGTTTAATAGATTAATTGTAATATTAAAAAGTAATACGACAACTACAATCAAAGAAATTATAAAATAGGCATTATCAACAAAGGGAAAGACTTGGAGTGTCTTTGACACGAAGGGCCAGTTCTGAAAAAAAACAATAAATAGTGACACATAAAAAATTAAGTTTAATTGCGATAACTTCAATTTTTTTATTTTGGACAGCACGCGGGAATTCAGTCTTAGAAAAATAAAATCATCAGCCAAACAATAAAGCAGTTTAAAAAAGCAATCAGGACTGCCGCGCTACCGATATCTTTAGCTAACTTCGAAAGCTCATTTTTATCCAAAGATACCCTGTCAATTATGACCTCAATACCGGTATTGATAAGCTCTATAACAATCAATAAAATCAATGAAGATACCAACAGTATTTTTTCAACTGTGGTGTCTCCGGTATAAAACGCAACAGGAATCAATATAAGCGCTAAAAAAATCTCCTGCCTAAAAGCTTCTTCATTTTTAAATGTAGCTTTTAAACCTTCGAATGAATGATTCAATGCAGCAGAAAGACGATCAAAGCCTTTTTTATTTTTATGTGGATTTCTCATCTGTTTTCTCGATTAAGGGGCAATTAAAAACTAAAGTAATAATATGCTCACAATTATTATTAGTAGGTTTTATTTTGTGCCTAGAGTTTATTTAGCTAATAAGGATTATCACCTATTTTACCTAAATTTACAGCGATTATCATGATATGCATCCAATCCGATTGACATTGACTGAACACACACTCTATACTTGTTTCAAACTTAACCTAGAGAAAGATTTTTGTTGAAAAAAAATATTGGTAAGCTTTCGCTTGCTTTAGCATTAATTGCTGCCATTTGGCTAATACTTGGAATGTTTAATGTTGTTCCCTTAGTATTTAAGCTTCCGAATGAAACCTATGTTAGGTCGCATGCTTCACTTGCGGTTATATTTTTGTTAATAGCTTCATGGGCATTTTGGAACGAAGACTAAATTTTAATTTAATAAAGGAAATTTTTAATGAAAACATCTGATTTATGTATCTTGCTGTCTGTTACCGTAGCTTTTATTACAACAGCTTATCTATGGTTTAATGGCCAAAAGGAAGAGGGCTTATTCACTGCCACTTGGATTCCTTCTATTCTGACATTCGCCATATATTTTAAATTAATTTCTAGGAAATAAGACGATGGAAGATTCGATAATATTTTATGTAGGATTATTTTGCTTCGTTTTAGCTATTGTAGGAGCCGTAATGACCCACCTAGAATTTAAAAATATAGAACTGAAAGCTAAAAAAAAATAGATTAAGAATGTTCACCATATAACCCTTTTACATAAAGGGTTTTGTGGTATTTAATTGGCGGAGAGCGAGGGATTCGAACCCTCGATACAGGTTGACCCCGTATGCTTCCTTAGCAGGGAAGTGCCTTCGACCACTCGGCCAGCTCTCCGATACTTACTTCGACGTAACGATACGGCAAAGTATCAAAATAATCAATGATTTAACCTTTGTCTAGATCAAAGGCCTTGTGTAAAGCTCGCACCGCATTATCTAGATATTTTTCTTCTAAAATAACCGATATTTTAATTTCACTAGTTGAAATGGTGCTGATGTTTATCTTCTCGTCCGCTAGTATTTTAAACATCTTGCTTGCCACCCCCGCATGCGAGCGCATACCTACACCAACAAGCGATAGCTTTGCTATTTTTTCATCACCAACAACTTCGCGAGCATTGATTTTATCCTTAACTTTGTCGTTAAGGATTTTTATAGTCTTTGTAAGATCTCGCTTATGAACGGTAAAGGTAAAATCGGTTGCTCCGTCCTTGCCTACATTTTGAATAATCATGTCCACATCAATATTAGCATCTGCAATCGGACCGAGAATTTGGTAAGCGATGCCTGGTGTATCAGGAACTCCAAGCACGTTAACCTCAGCCTCATCTCGATTGAATGCTATTCCCGAAATAATTGGATTTTCCATTTTTTCATCTTCCTCAAAAGTTATTACCGTCCCATCGCCTTTAATCTCAAAGCTTGATAGCACTCTTAGTCGCACTTTAAATTTTCCTGCACACTCAACCGATCGAGTTTGCAAAACTTTAGACCCGAGACTTGCCATTTCCAACATCTCTTCGAAAGTAATGGATTTTAATTTTCTAGCTTCTGGCACCACTCTTGGATCCGTAGTATAGATCCCATCTACATCGGTATATATTTGGCATTCATCAGCTTTTAATGCGGCAGCAACAGCTACAGCAGTTGTATCAGAACCACCACGACCTAATGTGGTTATATTCCCATCATGGTCAACACCTTGAAAGCCTGCTACAACAACAACAAACCCAGCCTTTAAGTCATCTTGAATTTTATTGCTATCAATATTGAGAATACGTGCTTTACCATAAGCCTCATCTGTTAAAATTTTTATTTGGTGGCCTGCATAGCTTTTGGCACTAATGCCGATATTGATGAGTGCTAGAGCAGTTAATCCTGCAGTGACTTGCTCACCGGATGAAACAACCATATCAAGCTCTCTTGGGTCTGGATCCTCCATCATTTCTTCAGCAAGGCTAACCAGTTTATTAGTCTCTCCAGACATAGCTGAGACAACCACAATAATTTGGTTTCCTTCTTTATGATATTTAGCCACTCTTTCTGCAACAGCATTTATCCGCTCAGGATTAGCTAAGGAGGTGCCACCAAATTTTTGTACAATAAGTGCCATAGGTTTACTTTATTAAATGATCTTTTATTTGAGCGATAGCTTCGTCAATTAATTTGACATTTGGCCCACCCGCCATAGCCATGTTATCTCTACCACCACCCTTACCACCAACAGTCTCACCAAGCAATTTTGCAATATCACCCGCCTTAATTTCTTTGGTTAGATTGTCAGTTACCCCTACAGCAAACGATGCCTTACTGTTTGTGTGTGAGCCCAGTATTATAACGGCAGATTCAAATTTTTCTTTTAAATTATCGATCATTTCTCTTAATTCATTCACCTCAACACTATCCACTGACACCCCAAGAAATTGATACTTTCCCGTATCAATTGCCTGGCTAACCAGATCATTTCCTTCACTGCCTGCAATTTTTGACTTGAGTTGGTTTATAGTTTTTTCATTGTCTTTTAGTTGCTTGATCAGTTGGCCAACCTTAAGACCAATCTCAGACGCACTAACATTCAGCTCCTTAGATACATTGTCAAGAACAGTCTCTTGAGCTTTAATCAAGCTAATGACGTTAAGACCAGTGGTTGCTTCAATTCGGCGAACACCTGATGATACTCCTGATTCCGATTGAATCTTAAATAGCCCTATATCACCTGTTTTCGCAACATGCGTTCCACCACAAAGCTCTTTGCTGTTACCAATATCAAGCACCCTTACTTGGTCACCATATTTTTCACCAAACAACATCATGGCGCCTGTTTTCTTAGCTGCATCAATATCCATTACCTTGGCTTGTGTTGTTTGATTTTTAAGAATTTCTTGGTTTACCATTAACTCTATGGATGTTTTTTCTTCGGGTGTGAGTGGCTTTGGATGCGAAAAATCAAAACGGGTCCTGTACCTGTCTACCAATGAACCCTTTTGCTCAATATGATTCCCTAGTGTTTCTTTTAATGCTTTATGCATGAGGTGTGTAGCCGAATGATTTCTCATCACATGCTGTCTGTGCTCATCATTAATATCTGCTTTTACTTTGTCGTTGATCGTTAATACACCTTCAACCATTTTGCCGATATGAACATAAATGTTGCCCTTAATTTTAAAGGTATCGGTTACATCAAACACACCTTGATTGCAGGTAATAGAACCGATATCCCCTACCTGACCCCCTGATTCAGCATAAAAAGGAGTTTGATCTAAAATCAGCATAGCTTGTTCACTACTATGGACAGATTTGGCAGATCGTTCGTTTGTCAGTATATGAAGCAATGTTGCAGAGGTCGATTTTTCATCATACCCAAGAAAAAGGGTAGGCTTACCACTATAATCGATTTGTAATTTTGCCTTAAAATTCCCCGCCTCTCTCGCCATATTTTTTTGCTTACTCATTTCGATATCAAATTCTTGGTTGTTGATGCTGATAGCATTCTCCCGACAAACATCGGCAGTTAAGTCCAATGGAAAGCCAAAAGTATCATGAAGCTTAAAAGCTACTTTTCCTGAGATGGTGGTCTTATTTTGCGCCACTAATTCCTTGATTGCATTTTCAAGGATACCCATTCCATTCTCGATGGTTTCAAAGAATCGCCTTTCCTCTAGGAGAATTTCATTTTCAATAAGGCTTGATTGTTCTTTGGAGAAACTATAGCTATCACCCATGACTTGATTGAGAGGCGCAACTAATTTGAAGAAGAAAGGCTCTTTTAGGCCTAGCTTATAGCCATGACGAATAGCTCTGCGAATAATTCTTCTAAGCACATAGCCTCTCCCTTCATTAGCTGGCAATACACCATCAGCAATAAGGAAAGTTGTTGCTCTAATATGATCAGACAGCACCTTTAATGAAGGGTGTTCAGTGGTTGTTGTATTGGTTATCTTTGCCGCTTCCGCAATCAATACTTTAAATATGTCGATATCATAATTTGAATGCACATCTTGTAATACCGCTGTTATTCTTTCTAGCCCCATACCAGTATCAACCGAAGGTTTAGGAAGAGGGTGCATGATACCCTTATCATCACGGTTAAACTGCATAAAGACTAAATTCCATATCTCGATAAATCGGTCACCATCTTCGTTATCGGAGCCTGGCACCCCACCCTCAATACCTTCTCCATGATCATAGAATATTTCACTACATGGCCCACATGGCCCGGTTTCTCCCATCATCCAAAAATTATCTGAGGCATGCTTGCTACCTTTATTGTCACCAATTTTAATAATTTTAGTTTTAGGAAGCCCTATGTCTTTTTCCCATATGCCATATGCCTCATCATCATCGGCATATACCGTGACTAACAACTTTTCTTTTGGAATAGCGTAAACTTCAGTTAGTAGCTCCCAAGCATAATGAATAGCTTCTTTTTTAAAGTAATCACCAAAACTAAAATTTCCTAGCATTTCAAAGAATGTGTGATGTCTTGCTGTATAACCTACATTTTCAAGGTCATTATGCTTCCCGCCCGCCCTGACACATTTTTGACTAGAAGTAGCTCGCAGATAGTTTCTTTGCTCCTCACCTAGAAAAACATCTTTAAACTGGTTCATGCCTGCATTGGTGAAGAGTAGGGTAGGATCCTCATGAGGCACTAAACTGCTGGAAGGGACAATATGATGGCCTTTTTCTTCAAAAAATTTTAAGAATTGAGCGCGTATGTGCTGGCTAGATAACATTATACAAATTATTCGGGTAATTTTCCTGACAAGATCTGGTGTATCAGTGTAGAGTCAATACCTCGGCTTTGAAGGAATCTGATTTGTTTTGCCTTCTCGCCCTGACCTTCAGGTAAGTTCCTAAATTTTTTCTCCCATATATTTTTAGCTAAATCGTATTCTTCTGATTTTATCTTATTAAGCGCATCATGAATGATTATTTCGTCCACACCACGCATCTTTAGCTCATACCCCATTTTTTTTAACCCAAATTTTTTCTTCTTTGAGAATACAAATTGATCAACATATCGCTTATCCGATAGCCAATCCTTTTGTTCTAGTTCAGAGAGTATGTGATCTACTTGCTGTTGAGTGATCTCAAGACTTTCAGCAAAGGGTGTAATCTTTTGCAGTAACTCGTGTCTTGAGTATTCTCTTTTACCCAAATAATATAAAGCTCTTTTTTTTAATAAGACTATATTTTTATCGGTATTATTCTGCAGGGCTTGGTTCATCCTCATCAGGAATCACAGCAGCTTTAATTTCAGCAGTAATGCTTGAGTTAGCTCTTACTAGCTGCTCAATCTCATTAGAGATCTTTGGGTTGTCTTTGAGGAATATCCTTGCATTATCCTTTCCTTGTCCAATCTTCTCACCTTTGTAGCTATACCAAGACCCAGATTTCTCTACAATATCTAGGAGCACACCGTGGTCAATAATTTCACCCTCTAATGATATTCCTTCGCCGTACAGGACGTCAAATTCTGCCTTCCTGAAAGGTGGAGCCACTTTATTTTTTACAACCTTAACTCGAGTCTCAGCCCCTATAACTTCATCCCCTTTTTTAATTGCACCAATGCGTCTTATATCTAATCTTACGGATGCATAAAACTTTAATGCATTGCCGCCCGTTGTAGTTTCTGGGTTGCCAAACATGACACCAATCTTCATACGTAATTGATTGATAAAAATCACCATGGTATTAGTTTTTTTGATATTACTAGTTAGCTTTCTTAATGCTTGTGACATTAGTCTAGCTTGAAGGCCCATGTGCGAGTCTCCCATATCGCCTTCTATCTCTGCTCTTGGCGTTAAAGCCGCCACAGAATCTATTACAACAATATCTACTGAGCCACTGCGCACCAACATATCTGTAATCTCTAATGCTTGTTCTCCGGTATCTGGCTGGGATACCAGCAACTCTTCAATATTAACCCCCAGTTTTGCTGCATACTGAATGTCCAGGGCATGTTCTGCATCAATAAAAGCCGCAGCTCCTCCTGTTTTTTGAAGTTGCGCGATAGTGGACAATGCCAAGGATGTTTTCCCGGATGACTCTGGCCCATAAATTTCAATAACTCTACCCCTTGGCAAACCCCCAATACCGAGCGCAATATCCAATCCAAGTGAACCAGTCGATACTGCCTGGATACCTTCAATCACCTGGCTATCATCCATTCGCATAATAGAGCCTTTACCAAATTGCTTATCAATTTGGGACAATGCAGCATCTAGTGCTTTGCGCTTATTTTCATCCATGTTTTTTTGCCTTATGTGTATATTTTTATTAAAGTTAATTATTCCATATTTGCTGCTACAACGTAAGCTTTAGTAGGCTATTAAGAGCAAATAAAAGCCCTTTTTCTCTGATTTCTTTTCGGGTCCCCTCAAAATGAGCCTCGTGCTCAAAAAGCATCCCTTTTTTATCGCATACGGAAAAAAATACCGTACCAACTGGTTTTGTTTTTGTTCCTCCTGAAGGCCCAGCAATGCCGGTTATACTTAAGCTTAGAGATCCCTGGCTTCTGCGAAGCGCTCCACAAGCCATTTCATTTGCTACTTGTTGGCTAACAGCCCCATAACTCTTTAAACTGCCTTCGCTAACCCCAAGCAAATCAATTTTTGATTGATCGGAGTAGGTGATAAATCCTTGAGTAAACCATTGCGAGCTCCCTGAAATTTGGGTAATTGCGCTACAGATCATCCCCCCCGTACATGATTCTGCAATAACTAAATGATAGGAATTCAGTAGGCATTGAGCCCCAAGATTTTCTACCAGCAATTCAAGATCATTAGAATACATGCGTTAAAAGATAAGTTAGTTGCATAATAAGAACGCAAGGTATCGCGGCGGCTATATCATCCAACATAATACCGAGCCCACCTGTGAATTTTTTCTCTACCCAGCTAATGGGAAAAGGTTTTTTTATATCAAAGAATCGAAACAATATAAATGCCATAACAAAAGAGGTGGTATTAGGCTCTATGAATATAAGTATTGCCATCATGGCAACAATCTCATCGATAACAATGCAAGAGGGATCTTTAAGTTTTAAGTGGCTGCTAGTGATATCTGAGGCATGAATACCTAAAAAAAATAAAGTAATAACGAAGCCCAGTTGAATTTCATTATTTAAGGGTGAAATCAAAAAAAATAAAGGAAAAGCAATTAGTGAGCCTAGTGTACCGGGAGCTTTCTTTGATAATCCTGACCCAAAACCAAGTGCCACGATATGCCAGAAGCTCGCAAATAAGAATTTCATATTAACCAAAGTGTGAAAATCCCTTCTTTAATTTTTTTATTAACCGACCATTAACGTCAAACAATTGTAATATTTTTGATTTATTCGTGCCGCCAATGATTTTGAATTGTAAATTATTTTCGGCAGCAATTTTTTTAATTTTTACTCGATTTTTTTTGGGGGCCGTCAGAGCTAATTGGTAATCCTCTCCTCCGTATAATGCAAAATCATAACCATGATTTTTTTTTATCCACGAAGAAACAGGTAAATATTCACAGAAAATATCAGCACCAATCTTTGACCTATTGAGAATATGTTGAATGTCAGGTATCAGGCCATCAGAAATATCAATAGCACTTGAAAATAAATGGTTTATTTTGCTCATATCAATACTGATCGGCTTTGGTTTATGAAGGGCAAGCAAGGCTTTTTTTGACATAAGGCTTGGCAATGATATGGTATTCATTTGATAGGCAAATCCTAGAGAGGCCAGGCCTAGCTCCCCACTAATCCATATATCTTCATCCTCACTTGCTCCATCCCTTCTTAAAGCACGGTTCTTTTTTACTTCGCCTATGATGGTTATTGTAATAGATAATGAACCTCGAGAGGTATCACCCCCAATCACACTGACTCCATAATGGTTTGCGCAATCAAATAACCCGCTAGAGAACTCCTTTAGCCACTTGTCTTCGACTTTTTCAGTGGAAATGGAGAGTAGAGCAAACTTTGGATTCCCACCCATTGCAATGATGTCTGAGACATTTACTGCCAATGATTTCCAACCTAAATTTTTGGTGTTGGTATTGCGAAGGAAGTGGGAGTCAACATTTAAGGTGTCTTGGGATAAGACGTAGTAATTTTGACTATTTTTTTCAAGTAGAGCACCGTCGTCACCTATACCTAAAGGCACGTCGTTAACTTTCTTATTGAAATATTTTTCAATAAGGCTAAATTCTTTTACCATTATCTTTTCTTAGGCCTGAATGCATTAACGATGTCATTATTGGTTTCAATATATGCTGCGCCTATAAGGTCTAGGCAATAAGGAACGGCAGCAAAGATTCCTGGAACAATGACATTATTGTTTTCGTCCTTTAAGCCTTCCAATATTTGTTTGATGGCTTTTGGCTGGCCTGGAAGATTAATAATAAGAGTGCTTTTCCTGATAACCGCCACTTGTCTAGACAGTATTGCAGTGGGTACAAAATGAAGGCTAATTTGCCGCATCTGTTCCCCAAACCCAGGAAGCTCCTTATCCGCAATACTTAGCGTGGCATCTGGGGTGATATCTCTCAAAGCAGGTCCTGTACCTCCTGTCGTAAGAATAAGATCACAATGACTGTTATCAGTGAGATCCTGTAATGTAGATTGGATGATTGAAAACTCATCAGGGATGATATGCTCTTCGGCTTCAAAAGAACTAATAAGCGCAGAACTTAGCCACTCCTTGAGTGAAGGAATGCCTAGGTCTTTGTAGATACCTTGACTGGCTCTATCGCTAATAGAAATTAAACCAATTTTAATGAATTTATTTGTCATGCTTGTGTCGTATTAAAACAATTAAATATATTACCATTTCTTAAAGGCCATCTTATGCATAAATATCTCGCCATTACCTTTAGCTCAATACTATTTATTTTTAGTACCGCATTATTGGCGGATGAAAATTTATTTGAAAAGAATTTTCAGAGACAAAGCCCAACAGATTTTCAGTCTTTTGAAAAAAATCTAGAAACAAAGATCATGCGTGGATGGGAAGAAAAAACAGACAATATTAAAATGTTGGAAGATGGTTATGATTTAATGGGTTTTAGTGGTTTTGGAAGCACTAATCTTTCTCCTGAGGTTGCGAGAGAGCATGGTCAAAAAATTAAGGCAGATATGATCTTGCTTTACGATAGGCAGGTTAATGAAAATACACGTGCCTCGGCCATAAAAAAAGCTAGAGATAAGGTATTAGCAAAGCAAAAAATTGAGAAAAAAGGCGAGCTTGTTGAGATAGAAATCACGGAGGAAGATTTGGCTGATTCTAATGCGCTCTATACATTTAAAGCAACGTACTGGGTAAAACTTCCTAAGCCAACATTTGGAACTCATTTTATCAAAATAAGCAAAGGCGACAGACAGTCTGAAGTTTCGGGAGCATTGGTGATTGCGGTCATCAAAGGTTCGCCAGCGGCACAAGCCGGGATATTAAGAAATGATAGTATTGTTAAAATCGATAAAGTCACAGTGAACACGCCAGACGATTTAATTAAGGTTATAAGAAAAAGTAAGGGAAAGGCTGTCGTCGTTGATTACGTAAGAAACGGAAAACAAGAAACGGTAACAGTTAACCTATAGTTAAACTATGTGCTCTTTTAGGTACTGAAAAATCTGACGATAGAATTTCGGAGGCTTTGAGTTTTCCCGCTCTTTAATAGTGTTTTGTATGAGCTGCCTTATTAGCTGCCTGTCAATATCAGGAAATTTATGGATAAGCTCGGTGAGTGCATCCTTATCTCGTATTAATCGATCTCTCCACTCTTCTACGATATGATTTTTACGTATCTCAATCTGAGAGCCATTTTTTAATTGATCCATTGTTTGGTGTGCACTTGTGAGATCAATTTCACGAAGCAGTTTACCTAAATATTGCACTTGTCGATTTTTTGCTGCATTTGATTTTAGTGACTTATATTCTTTGATAGCATTAAGGATAGCCTCGGGAAGATCAAAAGATTTTATTTGATCAAAACTTAAGTCACCGATAGATTTTCCAAAGGCTTGTACTTTTTTTGAGTCTTTTTTTAATTCGGTTTTACTGATGATTTCTATTTCGTCATCGGCCAATTGTGTTTGTAATACATTTTTATCCATAAGTTTCTGTATGATATCAGTTTTTATATTTATGTAATTATTATGTCAATTAAGATCCTGAAATATTCAAACCAATCATTGTTAGATATTGCTGACTTCACAAATGATATAGCCACTAAAAATGGCGCTACCAGTTCTGAGGTTGAGGTTAGTGTGGCCTCTGGAAAGAGCATTTCGGTAAGACTGTCTAAGCTAGAAACTATCGAGCTTCATAATGACAAGGCCCTAACAGTGACTGTTTATATTGGCTGTAGAAGGGGTATTGCGTCGACTTCGGATTTTAATTTACCTGCAATTAAGGATTGCGTATTAGCTGCGTGCCAAATAGCAAAATATACAGCTGAAGACAAGGCATTTGGATTAGCAGAAGCTCATTTATACTCGAAAATTACTAAGGATCTAGAGCTTCATCATGCCTTTGATGCCACTGAACAGTTCTTGATTGATAATGCGGTAGCATGCGAAGGTTATGCATTAGATTTTAGTGACAAAATTAATAATTCTGAGGGTGCACAGATAAATTGCTCAGAATCACTATTCTCCTACGCTAATTCTAACGGCTTTGTTGGCGGATTTCCGTCATCACGCTATTCACTTAGCTGTTCGGTTTTAGGGGGGGTGGGAAGCTCTATGCAGAGAGATAGTTCCTATTCATCCGTACGAGCCTTTGCTGATTTAAAAAGCACTAAGGAGGTAGGCGAGGACGCTGCATCGAGAACCTTAATGAGATTAAACCCCCAAAAAATAGATACAGGCATTTACCCTGTTATTTTTGAAGCTCCTATCGCAACCTCAATCATTTCTGCTCTTGTATCAGCAGTATCTGGAGGTAATTTATACAGAGAAAACTCATTTCTAATGAACTCTATCAACACACAGATAGCCTCAGCGGCTATTACTATTGAAGAAGATCCTTTTCTTTTACGAGGCAATGCAAGCACTTACTTTGATGATGAGGGCGTAGCGGTAAACAAAAGAACGGTAGTTGATAAGGGGGTAATGCTAGGTTATTTCCTGTCATCTTACTCAGCAAGACGCCTTAATATGGAAACTACAGGAAATGCCGGAGGGTCTCATAATTTAATCATTAAAGATTCTGGAGTAAGTTTCACGGAGTTAGTCAAAAAAATGGGTAGAGGGTTAATTGTAACCGAGCTTCTTGGGCACGGATTAAATATGGTCACAGGAGACTATTCACGAGGCGCTGCAGGCTTGTGGGTAGAGAATGGTGAGGTGCAATTTGCCGTGGAGGAGATTACTATCGCATCCAACATTAAAGACATGTTATTAAATATTGAGGCCGTTGCTACTGACAGGTATACAAATAGCTCTAAGTACACAGGCTCTATTCTTATTCAGGGGATGACAGTGGGGTCGAACAAGTAGAAGTTACTTATTCTTGAGAAGACAGATCAAGCTGCCCGATAATAATATCATCACTTACGTCAGTCACATCAGTAGGTTTTGCGTCCTCCTCATATGGCTCGAAAGCATTTTCAGCAGAACTCTTATAGTCGATTAAGTCGACATTCCCATCATTGATCAACTTCTCTCGGTATTGAAGGTAAGCATCTCGTTGAAAAGTGTAGGGATCAAGTGCAGCTTGGTCAAGAATGGCAGATGCATTGAGCAATTCCGCTCGCGCATCAACAAATTGAAGTATTCGAATTTGGTTTCTTAATCTTACGTTATCGATGTAAGTGATTGGATCAAGAAATAGCGTGTCAACCACCAATCCTGATGCATCTCGAACTGTTGATGGGCCAACAAATGGAAGCACTAGGTAAGCGCTATTACTCCAGCCATAATATGCTAAAGTCTGCCCAAAATCTTCTTTCCTACGTTCTCCACCAGACATAGTGTGAACATCAATAAAGCCTAATAAACCAACTGTAGTATTGACTAGAACACGGCCAGCATCATTAGCAGCATGCTCGACTTTAAGCTGAAGGACATCGTTAATTACCGTAATGAAGTCTCTGATATTGTTAAAGAAGTTATTTATTCCTTTTACCGCTGGATCAGGCATGACGGCTTTATATCCTTGTGATACCGGCTTCATTATGGAATTATCAACCACTTCATTAAAACCATAAATGGAACGATTCATTCCTTCAAGAGGGTCAATATTCTGTTGCGTTGCACATCCAAACAAGGAAAGCAACAAAGCCAGTACGATTAGGGTTTTGATTTTTTTCATATATTCTGCAATTATCCATGAATGTTGCTTATTTACCAAACAATTTAATGCGTATCACTTTGACATTAAACGGTTTGTTGTTTTTTTGCTACTTTAGGTTGCCTGGTACATTAGCAGAGCTTTTTTTCTCTGTATTGCGTGGTCTACAATGGGAAACGGATAGTCTTTCCCTAAATTAACTTTAAATGTATCCGGGTCTTTTTCATAAAAAAAATGCGGACGATGAATCTGCTTGGAATCGAGAGGTTTGAGCTGAGGTAGGTATTTTTTTATAAATAGACCCTCTGGATCAAATTTTTCAGATTGTAGCAGGGGATTGAATATCCTAAACCATGGCTGAGCATCACAGCCAGTCGAGGCTGCCCACTGCCAACCACCATTATTGGCCGAAAAATCAAAATCAATCAGTTTTTCAGAAAAATATGCCTCACCCCAGCGCCAATCTACTAGTAAATCTTTGACCAAAAAAGATGCCACTATCATTCTTAAGCGATTATGCATAAACCCCGTTTGGTTTAACTGGTGCATGGCAGCGTCGATAATTGGGAAACCTGTCTGCCCACTTTTCCAGGCCTCAAAGAATTGAAGATTATTTTCAAAAGGTATTTGATCGAATTGCGGCTTAAAACTTGCCCCATCATTAATATACGGAAAGTTCGATAGTATTTGAAAGTAAAAGTCTCGCCAAACCAACTCATTGAGCCATACCAAAGAACCCTCTGATTGCTTATTCATAGCAATTAGAGCTTGCTCACGAATAGAAATAGTTCCAAAGCGATTATGCACGGACAGATAGGAAACCCCTTTTTTCCCAGGATAATCTCTTCTTTGCTTGTAATGATCAATTCTTTTTTCAAAATCAAGCAGTAAATATTTTCCACCTGATGAGCCTGTTGGTATCTTTAAGCGATCTAAATTAGTTTTTTTAAATCCCAGGCTTTCTAGGGAAGGTATTTCCTCTGCTTCAACAACAGCAAATTTTTTTTTATTACTTTCACAGTCATGTTGAATTATCCCATCTTGGTATAGCCTATTTAGATGATTGTTTTTATAAGGAGAAAATACGGTATAGGGTTTATCGGACTGAGATAAAATTTCTTTTTCTTCAAATAAAACAGTATCTTTAAACTGGTAAGATTCAACACCTAATTTACTTACACACCCCATTACGTCACCATCTCTTTTGGCCGCATAGGACTCATAATCCTTGTTAAAAAATAAGGCCTCACAATTGTATTTATTTAGGATAGCTGGAATAGCTTCCATGGGATTAGCATGCATTACAATAATGTCAGATTTTATTGAGTTTAATGAAGTCTTCATTTCCTTTAATGCCTCCCATATAAACTCGATGCGTTGATCTTCTTTTGATTTTAAATTATCTAAAATATTTATATCAAATATAAATACACAGAAAACATTGTCAGATTGAGACAGAGCGCTATGTAAGGCGGCATTGTCATGAAGTCTGAGGTCCCTTCGGAACCACATTAAACTATTCTTAAATTGCTTATTCACGATGGTAAGGGTGATTGCTCAAGATGGAGGAAGCTCTGTAAAGCTGCTCAGCAATAAATATTTTTACCAGTTGATGCGGAAGCGTCATAGAGGAAAAGCTTATTATAAAGTTTGCCAGCTTTAAAATGCTTTGATCAAGCCCGTCAGCCCCCCCTATAATAAATGTAATGCAAGAGTAATGCTGAGACCATTGCGAGATCTTTAATGCAAACTCCTTTGATGTAAGCATTTCACCATGCTCATCCAATGCAATAATATAAGAAGAGCCTATATGGAGTTTTATTTTTTCGGCTTCCAATTTTTTTTTCTTATCAGCTGAGTCAAATTTTCTTTCTGACTTTAATTGTATCCATTCCAACTGGAAAATACCGCCGATTTTTTTCGCGTAATCATTAATGAGGGTATTAACAACCTTGTCAGACTTGTTTCCTATGGAAATAATTTTTATTTTGAGCAAGGCAAACAGGAATTATGCTTTAGACCACAATTCTTCTAAATTGTAATATGCTCTCGTAGTCGGTGTCATGATATGAACCACTACGTCTCCAACATCAACCAAAACCCAGTCCCCTTCAGATTCTCCTTCCATTCCTACTACACCAACATTAATTTCCTTCATCCTATCCTGAACGTTGTTCGCGAGAGCCTTGGTCTGTCTAGAGGAGCTAGCACTAGCAATAATCATATAATCAGCAATAGACGTGAGTTTACGAACATCAAGTGAAACAATATCGAAGGCTTTAATATCCTCTAAAGCATCAATAATATTTTTTTTTATATTGGAAACTGAGATCAAATCAAGCAGCTTGCATGGCGATAGAGTTTTTGCTGATAGTAACCTTATTGTTACCATCAACATAAACCAGTAAAGGCTTATATTGGTTTAATTCTATTTCAGTGTAGTCAGCATAAGTTGCAATAATGAGCATATCACCTGGGTTAGCTTTATGAGCCGCCGCACCATTAATTGATATAATTCCTGAACTACCTTCTGCCGAAATCGCATAAGTAGTAAATCGCTCACCATTTGTTATGTTATAAATTGAAATTTGCTCATACTCTTTAATGTTGGCGGCTTTTAACAATTCAATATCAATGGCGCACGAACCTTCATACTCAAGCTCTGAATGAGTAACGGTCACACGATGAAGTTTTGATTTAAGCATTTTTCTTTGCATTATTTGTATTGTAATCCCAAAAAATTTATCGTCACTATTATAGTCAGTTCAATCAATCTATGCAAAATTCTATATTATCAATTAGCCGGATATTATTAAGCTTTGCAGCTACCAAAGCAACCAATGACTTGTCCGTCTCTGAGGGCTCTTTTAGGTCACGCCGCCTTCGAATAGCTACGTACTCAACCACCCAACCATTTTGGCTTAACGAACTTTTTATTTTAGCTACTGCCTGCTTATGGCTTCTTGTCAATTTTACCATCTCGACAAGCTCTTGGAGAGCAAAAAATAATTCATTAGCCTTGCATAGATATTTTTCTCCCAGAAGGTTGTTACGCGAGCTTAAGGCTAATAAGGCTTCAGATCTAACGGTATCTTGCCCAACAATTTTTATGCTGCGGTATTTATTGTTTGCAAAATCTCTAATAAGAAAAAGTTGTTGATAGTCCTTTTTACCAAAAATAGCATATTGGGGCTTAATTAGATCAAAGAAAATATCAATTATTTGAATAACGCCGTTAAAATGCCCGGGTCTATACTTTCCGCATAGATCATCTGCCGCTTTAGGCAAATCATATTCTGTGAATGTTTTGTGAGAAAGTATTTCACTGTCCTTGGGAGAGAACACTATAAACCGATCATCAAAGAAAGGTTCTAGTAGGCTTTTATCTTGTTGTAAAGTCTTTGGGTATGTCTCAAAATCTTGCTTAGAATTAAATTGAGTAGGATTAATAAAAATTGAAACCACAACATCCTTAGATAATGATTTGGCTTTTTCAATAAGAGCAAGATGCCCTTTGTGAAGATTCCCCATAGTTGGAACAAAAGCAATATGGTTGTTGGCTTTGCTGACCGTTTTTAATGACTCTATAGACTGGATAAAGTGCATAAGAGTAAACTCAAAACTAGACCTTTTTTAAAAATTTTTGGACAAGTGCTTCGGAAGAATCATTATGCTTTTTTATCCCATTCCTTTTAAAGACATAGGAATTGCTAGATATCCCCAGAAGATCATGAAGAATTTCAACACAGCCGTCACAACTGTCTGATGACCGGAAGCTAATGGTTGGTATATTTAAATTTTTAGTTATAAGGGCATCCACTCTTTCACCCATCATAGACAAAACAATCATGCTTGCACCACATGCTTCAATACTTTTTGCCTTAGCTAGAAAAACCTTTGGATCGTAATGTTTTTTGGGCTTATCTATGGTTTGAGGTGTGAAACCTATATGTCCGCATACTCTTATGCCATGTTCGGTCAGATGATCAATGATTGGATAAATCTCTATATCACCCTCAATTTTTACCATATCAGCACCCGCATCAATTATTTTGGATGCATTTTGCAGCGCCATTCGTTTTGTATTGAAAGTACCGTAAGGCATGTCTGAAATAATCGGGATAGATTTGGCCCCAGACTTGACTGCCTTTGTGTGGTAAAGCAGCTCATCTAATAACACTGTCTTAGTAGAGATTTCTCCTTTGACATAGATACCTAGCGAGTCACCAACTAGCAAAGCATCACATTTATTTTTTTCGAGCCATCCTGCAAAGCTTGCGTCATAGCAAGTGATAATAGTAATCTTCTTTTTTGATTGTAATTTTTCGATGCGATTCATTTTAGGTGAGCTTGGGATTAAAGTATTCTCTGATACTAGAAATTGACAAGATTCTTTCAATTAGCATATTTAATGAAGATTTATCTTTAAGAATATCTAAGCTTTCATTGTTTACAATTAGTACGTTTGAATTATGGTCATTATGAAAATAGCTGCTATATGATTCAGCTATTCTTTCAAGGTACTCTGTAGAGATCTTTTGTTCATACCCTATATTCCGCTTCTCAACTCTTGCTCTTAGGAGATCAACCGGTGTTTGAAGATAAATAACCAGGTCAGGAGTTGGCGCCTTAATCTCAAGATGTTTATATATTTGATCGTAAAGCTTAAATTCCTCATTATCAAGATTTAGTCGAGCAAAAATAGGATCTTTTTGCAAGAAAAAATCTGCAACTACCCCATTCCTAAAAAAATCCTGCTGTTTAAGCTCATTAATTTGATTAGCCCGTTGAAAAAGAAAGAATAGCTGTGTCGGTAGCGCGTAATGTTTCATGTCTTCATAGAATTTAGGAAGAAAAGGGTTTCTTTCGGCCTTCTCTGAAAACATATTTGCATGGAATTGGCTTGCCAGAAGCCTAGCTAATGTCGATTTTCCTGAGCCTATTGGACCCTCAACGACAATATAGGGGTATTTATTAAAAATATTCATTAGAATATTTTTTCCACAATATCTTTAGGAGCCTTATGTATTAAATCATTAATTGAACCATGTTCGCCAATATCAATATTTGGGGCAATCTCTTGAAGCGGAAGCAAGACAAAAAGTCTTTGATGCATTCGTGGGTGGGGGATCATTAAATTATCTTCCGCAATTTTAGTTTTATTAAATAATAATATATCCAAATCGAGCGTTCTAGGACCATTTTTTTCTTTTCTAATCCTACCGAACAAGCCTTCTATTTCTAATAAATGGTTAAGCAATTTATGAGGACTACCATCAAAACAAATTTTAATGGCTGCGTTAATAAAGTTAGGCTGGTCTAGGATCCCTACTGGCGAAGTTTCATACAGGCTTGATTGGCTTAGAAGCTCAACCCCGTCGATTGTACTAATTTTATTTATAGCATCAAGAACCTGTTTTTTTGGGTCAATTAAATTACTTCCTATCCCAATAAATATATTTTTCATTTAAGCTTAATATTTTGTAACAACACGCTTTTAGTTTTTTCATCTGCTGCTATAAAATTTGTCCACCACCCACAGAGTCCTGGCTCAACTTCCCCATGATAATCTCTTAGCAACATAAAGTCATAGGCTGCCCTGAAGCGAGGATGACTTAGTAAACGATAAATACGCTTAGGGTGCAGCTTACCAAACCTTGGTTGCAATCTCCAAATTTCGCTCATAGTGACGCCAAATCTTTTTTGAATAGGGAATATTTTAGATTGTTTTTCCAGAACACATTCAATTGCATCATTAAGAGCTACTGTTGAATTAATTGATGTTTTTTTTCTTTTCCCCCAAACCTCCTTAACTTCTTTCCATAAAAAGACTGATAAAAGGAAGCCAGGATTAACTGACTTATTGCTATGAATTCTCATATCCGTATCACTAAGACCTTTTAATAAAAAGGATTGAGTTTCCGGATCTGTTGACTTAAAAGAAGGAAAATAATAGCTCGAAAGGTTGAATTTATTAAATAGATCTATACTTTGCAAAGCATGCCCAGTAAGAAATAACTTCATAATCTCGTCAAATAATCTTGAGTAAGGTATCGATTGGAGCTGAGTCTTTTTTGACTCTATCGCTTCTATAATATTTTTATCTATTTTTAAATTTAGCTTTGCAGAAAACCTAATAGCTCTGAGTATTCTTACAGGGTCCTCATCAAACCTTATTTTTGGATCACCGATCATTGATAATTTTTTTTCTTTTATATCTTTTACGCCACCATAAAAGTCAATCACTTTTCTTGTTGCAGGATTATAATAAATAGAATTGCAAGTAAAGTCTCTTCTCTCGGCATCTTCTTTTAACGTGCCATACTCATTATCCTTTGTTACTCCATTAGACATGACTTCTTTATTGTGGGGTTGCGCTCGAAATGTTGAGACTTCTATAATATCTCGTCCATCTATAACATGGACCAGCTTAAACCTTCTACCAATTATTCGAGACCTTCGAAATAAATGCCTTATTTGTTCAGGGGTTGCGTTGGTCGCAATATCAAAATCTTTTGGATTTTTGTCCATCAAAATATCTCGAATTGCTCCGCCGACGATATAAGCCTCATAATTGTTCTTTTGAAGAACTTTTATGATTTCAATCGCATGTTTAGATATTTTGCTCTCATCAATTTTTTGGGAGCTAAATAGCGATTTAACACCGCACTTAACGGCTTCGATAAAATTACTTTTCATGAAGTAGTATTAAATATTTTTTTGCCAGTAAATATCATTAATTTTTTTAGAATGATTAATGTACCTTGCAAAAACAAACAGGAAGTCGGATAAGCGATTAATATATTGCAATGAAATATCATTAATTTTATCTGTTTCCTTGAGTTTGAATAATATTCGCTCGACCCTTCTGCATACTGTCCGTGCATGATGACAAACTGCTGCAGCCTTCGATCCACCAGGAAGAATAAATTCTTTTAGGGGAGAAAGGTCAGCATTCATTTCATCAATATGACCTTCTAAGAATATTACTTTTTCAGCAACAATCTTAATATGGTTTGGTACTGAGAGTTCCCCTCCAATATCAAATAAATGGTGCTGAATTCTAATAAGTGTGTCTTTGAGTTTAGTATCAATATCTTCTGTAAGAATAATTCCTAAAATAGAGTTTAATTCATCAATACTTCCTAACCCATCAATACGCGCATTAAATTTCTCTACTCTTGACCCGTCGCCAAGACCAGTTTTCCCTGCATCCCCTGTCTTGGTATAAATATGTGTTAATCTATTTGCCATAATTTTCCTTTAAGATATTGTACATTAAAGCTTTTGGTAAGCCATTTATAAAACTTTATATAAATATGAAAAACATTCCATCCATTGGTATTTTTGATTCCGGCGTTGGCGGTCTATCGGTTCTGGAGAGGTTGCAGCACGTGTTGCCAAATGAAAGGCTTATATATGTTGCTGACTCGAAATACGCACCATACGGACAAATGACCTCTTCAGACATTAAAAGAAGAGCTTTTATTATTACCGACTTCCTTACTCAACACCATAATATTAAGTTACTTGTTGTTGCATGCAACACCGCAACGGCGGCATGCATTCATGAGTTAAGAGAAAAATATTGTCTACCTATTGTTGGTATGGAGCCTGCAGTCAAGCCTGCAATTTCTGCTAGCAAAAAGAAAAAAATCGGTATCCTTGCTACCGAAGGAACACTTAAAAGTGCTAAATTTATAGCGCTGTTAGAGAATTACGAGGGCGAAGCTATTTTCTATGTTCAGCCATGCGCAGGTTTAGTGGAGCTTATTGAGAAAGGTGAAATACACTCCGATCTAATCAAAAAATTAATACACTCATATTTATTGCCTTTAAAGAACAATAAGGTAGACGTAATTGTTTTGGGGTGTACACATTACGTTTTTATTAAAAAAATTGTAGAGGATTACTTTTCTGGCATGGTATCAGTTATTGATACTGGATTAGCCGTTGCTCTTCATGTTGAGCGCATACTTAAGGAAAAAAATCTAGCTAGCCTAGAGAGCTCACCTTCGAGCCCTTTGGTTTATTCAAATGGTAATGATATTAATGGATCAATTGAATTGCTAGTACCTAGTATGAAAAATAGCTTTATATTTAGCAGGTCATTTACTAGTCTATAATTGCGTATGATGCTCCACAATAAGGACAATTAGCCTCTTTATTTTGTTCTAGATCAATAAAAACTCTTGGGTGCATAGCCCAAGAATCTTTGTTTTTTGGCGGGCAAAAAGCAGGTAATTCATTTTTTTTAATTAGAATAGTTTTTCGAGTTTTTTTAATCAATATAACTTAACCACTTTTTGTACTTTTCATTTCTTCCAAAGACAATATCAAAGTAAATACTCTGAATCTTATCGGTAATCTCACCTTTACTCCCAGAGCCGATATTTCTTCGATCTAATTGTTTTATAGGTGTTACCTCTGCCGCTGTTCCAGTAAAGAAAGCTTCATCTGCCGTGTAAACCTCATCCCGAGTAATGCTTTTTTCAATTACATCGATACCTAAATCTTTAGCAATTGTTATTACTGTATCTCGTGTAATGCCCTCAAGAGCACTTGAAAGTGTTGGCGTGTAGAGCTTGCCTTTTTTGACTATAAAAATATTCTCCCCTGACCCCTCACAAACATAGCCTTGAGTATCTAACATAAGCGCCTCTTGGTAGCCATCAGCAGTTGCTTCTTGATGAGCAAGTATTGAGTTCATATAGTTACCATTGGCTTTGGCTTTACACATTGTTACGTTTACGTGATGCCTTGAGAAGGATGAAGTTTTTACATTTATCCCTTTATCAATTGCCTCTTGACCCATATATGCACCCCAGCTCCATGCGGCAACAATAACGTGTGTTGAAAGAGTGGTTGCTGATATGCCCATAGCCTCTGAACCATAAAAAGCCATAGGTCTAATGTAACCAGATTTGAGATTATTTTCCTTTACCGACTTCTTATGAGCATCGTTGATTATATTTTTGGAAAAAGGCATCTTCATACCAACAATATGAGCTGAATTAAAGAGCCGTTCTGTATGATCATGCAATCTAAAAATAGCTGTACCATCTTTAGCTTCATATGCTCTCACACCTTCAAAGACTCCAAGGCCGTAGTGAAGTGTATGGGTTAAAACGTGGGTCTTTGCCTCTCTCCATGGCACTAGTTTGTCGTCATACCATATTAAACCATCTCTATCTTCCATTGAGCTAGGTATAGCCATTAAATTGATCCTTTTAAATTGAACGCTTATACGTTCTTATTGACATAAGATAGCATGATAAAATGATTTGACCTTTAGAGGAACATCTATGATTAAAAATATTTTTTTTATTATCTTTTCTTTGATATTAGCATCCTGTGCTAAAAATGCAGAATTTAAGTTCAATGGCTCGGATATATCAAATGCCAATCTAAATTCCAGCTTCGAACTTTTATCCCATACCGGTGAAATAAAAAAAATTACTGATTTTAAAGGGTCTGTCGTTGCTATCTTTTTTGGATTTACACATTGCCCTGATATTTGCCCTACCTCTATGCAGGAATTAAAATTTATTAAAGAAAGTCTTGGTAAGCAGAGCGATAAGCTTCAAGTTATATTTATTACCTTAGATCCTGAAAGAGACAACCAAAGCCTTCTAAATAGCTATGTACCTTCGTTTGATAAAAGTTTTATTGGACTGACAGGATCGCAAGATGATATTAATAGGGTAGCAAGTCAATATAAGATTTTTCACATGAAAGTAGGCGAGGGAGACTCATACACTATCGACCATTCTTCTGGGATTTACATTATTGACAAAGACGGAAAGATAAGGGTGAGGCACCCCTACGGCTCAAAAGTTGAAAGTATTATTGAAGACATACAGCATCTAATCTCAATCTAATCTGTAAAGACTAAGTCCTTGATTTTTTAAGTAAGTCTCTGAGACTTTGTAGTTAGGGCACACAGAAGAAACTAGGTGCCAGAACTGGTGAGAATGATTCATGAATCTTGTATGAGATAGCTCGTGACAAATCACATAATCAATTACATCTAAAGGAGCTTGAATTAGCCTCCAGTTTAATCGTATATCAGTTTTACTGTTGCATGTACCCCATCTGGTTTTAGCGTTAGAGATAAACACTTTTCCACTCGTGAACCCATTTTTTTTACAATAAAATTGCACCCTTTCTGAAAAAAAATCTAAAGCATATTGCTTAAGCCATCTATGAAAAAATTGTTTAACCTGCGCATCACTATCATTTTCTTTGTATGTTATAGAGCAGATATTGCTTGATATATTAATTATTCTTATTGATCCGATCTTAGTCTTAATAGAAATTTCGCAGCCTAGCAATTTAAAGGTTTCATTATTGGAAATACTGAAAGAGGGTGGGCTTGGTTCGATGGAGCGGATTTTCGATAACAACCATTTGGTTTTATTTAACAACAATGCATTTATTTTATTTTTACTCATTAGAAAAGGTGCATGAACAACAAGACCATCAAAAGTAACCTTTAGACCTAATGAGCGTCTTTGTCGTCTTTTAAGTAGATAGTGAATTGTTTCACCATTACTTAATGTTACCGATTCAGTTGCGCTAAAATTAAACATTTATTTTAAGCATTGTTTCTTCAATCCATTTTTTTGCAACACCGTTTAATTGATCAGCCTTTAAGCCTTCGGATTTTATTGGTTTACCAATAATAACTTTAATTACACCTGGTTTTTTAATAAAAGAATTTTTTGACCAATAGAACCCAGCATTATGAGCTACTGGAATAACATCTAATTTTGATTGTGTAGCAAGCCAAGCGCCTCCTATATGATACTTTCCACTCTCTAAAGGTTTTGACCTAGTTCCTTCTGGAAATATTACTACAAAAAAACCTTTTTTAATTCGATCTATGCCTTGACTGAGTATCTGATCTAATGATCTCCTCCCTGCTCTTCTATTTATGGCTATTGGTGAAGTCATTGCTAATCCCCACCCAAAAAAAGGGAGCCATAATAATTCCCTTTTTAGAACCCAAACTTGAGGAGGAAAAATTTTTTGCAAAGCTAATGTTTCCCAAGCAGATTGATGTTTGGAGAAAATAATACAAGGGGATCTGGGAATATTTTCAGCCCCTAAAACCGTGAATGATAAATTGCAAGTAAATTTAAGCCATAGCAACATCGCTTTGGCCCACAGGGATATAAATTTATTTCTATTGACGGGAGTAAAAAAAATTGTGCTTGTAGCTAAAAAGGTAAATGGAACTGTAAATAACAACATTCCGAGCTGAAAAATCAAGGATCGAATTACTACGATCATTTATGTCCCTCAATAATCTTTGTGGCTGCCTCAAAAAGATCTTCAAAAACTAAGGAGGTCTTAGGGTACTTATTTTCCAAAAAGGTCTTTTCACCATTTCCAGTTTTAACTAGAATAGGTTGCATGCCAACTTGTTCATAGGCTTGTAAATCTCTTAATGAATCTCCAACCCCACAGATACTCTCAAATGAAACTGAAAACCTATTTTTTATTTCCATAAGCATTCCTGGTTTTGGTTTGCGACAACTGCAATGATCTTCGTCTGTGTGGGTACAATAAAATATTGCATCAATTGACCCACCAAGTTCAGCAAGCATTTTTAACATTTTTGAATGAATGTTATTAAGCTCTTCAATACCATAAAGCCCTCTCCCAACCCCTGATTGATTAGTAGCTATCACAACAGAATATCCATTTTGATTTAACAGGGAAATCGCTTCCAGACTATTAGGTATTGGAATCCATTCATTAGGACTTTTTATGTAGTTAGCACTATCTTGATTGATGACTCCATCGCGATCTAATATTACAAGCTTCATTGGTTGGATAGCTTAGAGATGTCTGCAACGCAATTCATCTCTTTATGGAGTTGTATCAGTAAATTATGCCGATTCACTTTAATTGCATCGTCGTCGGCATTGACCATAATCTTGTCAAAAAATAAATCAATTGGCTCTTTAAGCTTTATAAGCATCGTTAATGCTTGGACATAGTTATCTGCTTTTATGAACTCACTTATAAGCTTGCTAGTCTCATTTAACGATTTAAAGAGAACTTTTTCTTCTGGCTCTATGAGAAGTGATGTATTTATAGCTTCATTGTTATTTGAATTATATTTCCTCAGAATATTTACCACCCTTTTATTTGCAGAAGCTAAGTTTTTTGACTCATTAAATTCAGAAAAAGTTTTAACAGCATCTATTCTTTCAAGAATATTATTTAAGTTATTTGGCATCTCACCAGCTACCGCTTCAACTTGTTGAGAAGTATAATCCTTATCTTTTAAATAATTAATGAGTCGTTCTTGAATAAATACCTTCAATTCATTTAAATTATTTGAATTAGAGCTTGGGTAGAAAGTGTTCAAAATTTCATTCAGGTCTAGGGAAATATTTTTTTCTGCTAAAATTCTAATAAGGCCAATTGCATTTCTTCTAAGCGCAAAAGGGTCTTTTACTCCTGTTGGTTTTTCTCCAATAGAGAAAAGACTAATTAATGTTTCAATCTTATCTGCTATGGCAAGCATGTCCCCCAGCTGATCTTTAGGAAGCTTGTCCCCAGAGAATTTTGGCTTATAGTGATCCTCAATAGCATTGGCGAAAGTGTCGCTGTGGTTTTCTTCTAATGCATAATACCTTCCGATGACCCCTTGTAGTTCAGGAAATTCACCAACCATAAGGCTTAGCAGGTCTGCTTTTGCATGCAGCGCTAGATTTTCAAAATCTACATTATCATCTACATGCAATTTTTTTGATATAAATTCCATCAATTTTGCTACTCTTAAAGCTCTGTCATGTTGTGTGCCTAATTTATTGTGATAGGTAATGGATCTTAGATTTTTAGAATATTTTTTTAATGTATTAGCTTTGTCTTTTTTGTAAAAAAATTCTGCATCTGCAAGTCTGGGCCTAATAACTTTTTCATTTCCTTCTACGATGTTCTGTGTGTTTTTTGGGTGTATGTTTGAAACTATGACAAAGGAGTTGGTTAATTCCCCTTCATCATTAAGTATGGGAAAATATTTTTGGTTGGACTGCATTGTTAGTATTAAGCACTCTTGAGGGACATTTAGATATTGGTTTTCAAACCTGCCAATTAAAATATTTGGCATCTCAACTAATGACGTTACTTCTTCAAGCAATTTTTCATCTTGAATAGCATGAAATTTACTACCAATTTTTTTTACTGCAGCATTTAAGTCATTTTTAATTTTATCTTTTCTTTTGTTAAAGCATACTATTACGCCACCTTCATTTAGCATAATGTTTTCGTATAAGTCCGCATCCTTTATTTGAATAACATCATGCATTGATTGAAACCTATGGCCATAGGTATAAGCCACTGATTTTAAGCCCATGCATTCCAACTCGACCAGTCTACTCCCATGGACTGCTAGAATGTTTTTCACCGGCCTCACAAAGTTAACTGTTGTCCACCCATCATTTAGCTGATAGCTCATCAGTTTTTTTATTGGTAAATTCGTTAGACTATGGTTAATAATTGCAGACAATTCTTCATTTAGATTTTTACCCACAAAACTTTTCTCTAGATATATGTTTGATTGACCATTTTCCTCAACCAGCTCTATATTATTGGTTGCTGATGAATTCTCACCTAGCGAGGCAAGTTTCTTGATCAATGCATCGGTAGGCTTATTTTCATCATTAAAGCCAACTTTAGCTGGCATTAGTTTAATTTTTTTCTTTTGGGTTTCCCCACATAAAAGGACTTGTTTAACTAATACCCCAATTCTTCGTGGAGTGGAGAATGTTTCGTAATCAATTGTTTCTATTAGCTTAAGGTCAAGGATGGATTGGGTAATGCTCTTTGCAAATGCTTCACCTAATTCCTTCTGTGAAAGCGGAGGCAGTTCTTCGGTAAGAATTTCTATTAATAAATTATTTTTTTGCATTATTCTTTATAGCCTTAATTATTTCATTCGCATGCTCCGGGTTGGCTAACGGAAATCCTAATTGCATCCTGCTGTCCAGGTATGACTTAGCAACATCTCTGGAAATATTTCTAATTTTACCAATATATTCCGCTCTTTCTGTTACCCCAATTACACCTCTTGCATCAAGTAGGTTGAAGGTATGGGCTGCTTTTAATACCTGCTCATATGCCGGTAAGGGCAACTCCATCTTGACTAAATATTTTGCTTGTTTTTCATACCCATTAAATGATTGAAGCAAAAATTCAGGGTCGCTGTGCTCAAAATTATAAGCACTTTGCTCTATTTCATTTTGCAAAAATACATCGCCGTAAGTGATGTCGTCATTCCACTGGATGTCATAAACGCTATCAACTTTTTGTATGTACATTGCTAGCCTTTCTAACCCATAAGTAATTTCTCCGGTTATCGGTTTGCACGGAATCCCGCCAACTTGTTGAAAATAGGTAAATTGAGTTACTTCCATACCATTTAACCAAACCTCCCAACCTAATCCCCATGCACCCAGGGTAGGATTTTCCCAATTATCCTCAACTAACCGCACGTCATTTTCTTCTAAATTGAAGCCAAGGCTTTTTAGGGAATTTAAATATAGATCAACAATATTGTCGGGCGATGGTTTTAATACAACTTGAAACTGATAATAATGCTGTAGACGGTTTGGATTTTCCCCATACCTTCCATCCTTTGGCCTTCTGCTTGGCTGAACATAGGCTGCTTTCCATGGTTCTGGACCTAGTGACCTTAAGAAGGTCGCGGTGTGTGAGGTGCCAGCACCCACCTCCATATCATACGGCTGAACTAATGCGCATTTTTGATCCGCCCAGTAAGCCTGTAATTTGATAATAATTTCTTGAAAAGTGATTGCCATAGTTTTTTATTTGATAGGTAACGATGCATTTTACTGTTTTTTTAACCCACATTAAAGCTTAGTGCCACTATTTTTTCTTTTTACAAAACAAAAAATTAAAAGTAATACACATAAACCCACTATTGGATAATTCCCGTATCTAATATATGGGGTTGATCCTTCGAAAGGTTGAACATAATCACTTAAAATACCTTCCTTAAAAAGCGGCAATTGATTGAGTATTCTTCCCTTAGCGCCAATGATTGCGGTAGCACCAGTATTTGTTGATCTTAGCATCATCCTTCCAGTTTCCAGTGCACGACCTTGAGCGATTTGAAGGTGTTGTTTCGATGCAATTGATTCCCCATACCACGCATCATTACTGAGATTTACTAAGATGTTGGCATTAGGAAGAGGTTTGGTAATTTCGTAACCAAAAACATCCTCATAACAGATATTAATAGCCAGCTTAATTCCATTGAATAGGAACGGGTCTTGCAGATTAGGACCTCTTGATAAGTCGCTAAAAGGAATATTTAACCAATTTTCATAAATAAATTTTAAAATAAATTTAAACGGTATGAATTCACCAAAAGGAACAAGATGAAATTTTTGGTACCGTTGTTCACCATTACGACCTATAGAAAGTGCGCTATTAAAGTAGTGACCATCTTGCTTTTCAATGACCCCAATAATAATATCCCCTTCATTTTTATGAGCATGATCGCTCAATCTTTTTTTAAAACCGGAAGGAAGGTTGTGGTAAAGCATGGGTATTGATGTTTCAGGAAGAATAATAAGCGATGAAGAGCTACTCTCAATTAAATTAATGTACTTAATTAAGCTTTGATTTATCAGGTCCTTATCCCATTTTTTATCTTGGGGAATATTTCCCTGAAGTAAGCTTACTGAAAAAGGTTCTTTGAAGGGTTTTGTCCATTCAATCTGTTGAAGAAAGTATCCACCCAACCAAATAAGAATAAGACCAAATAAGCATAAGAGCTTAAGCTTGTTGCGATAGCTTGAAATGATTGTGAAGATAAGCGTTGCAGAAAAAAATATTAAAAATGTTACACCATGAACACCAGTAATTGCAAAGTAACCAGCCAACGGGCTCCCGGGTAACTGACTGTACCCGTATGATATCCATGGAAAACCAGTAAAAATAAAGCCTCTTAACCACTCTGCCAATGTAAAAGTGATAGGGACTAATATAACCCAAAGATGGTGTTTTCCAAATGCAAGGGGAAGAAAGAATAAAGATAAGAATAAGCAAAAAAGTAAGGTTAAAAATGCTGCAAGAAAAATTGGCATCTGCCCAAAGACATTCAGACTAATAAATATCCAATGTATTCCGCCCAAGAAAAAACCTAACCCGAAAAAAATACTAGATAGATATTTGGACGGTGAGCGTTGCTGAAGATATAAAAAAAACAATATTGTTAGGAAAGGAACTGCATAGAAATTAAATGGAGAGAACCCAAAAACAGATATTAAGCCAACGATAAAGGCTAGGGAGTAAGCATGGTAGCTTTTTAAGATTGATGTACAACTAATCATGCATTAATTGTACATCGGTATTTTAAGTGAGTAGAGAGAATTAAAACAGGGTGTCTGGCTTCTTAACTTCGTATTTTTTTCCTTCAATGACCGCGGCTTCGTCAACCCCATTCATAAAAACAACCTCCTCTACAAACCCATCTATAATATCAAGCTCGGTTGTAGGAAAATAGTTTCCTGATTCGTCTGTATTAAGGTTGTGGTAATACCATGTGCTAGCAATCACTTCACGTGATGACTTCATTTTAATATCAATCTTTTTTGCTGGCTCACCAAGAATATTTATAATTTCTTCTGTTGTAAGCAGTCCAATGATGTTAACAAACTCCCAATAAGGGGTTGGAACTTCGGTAACCAGTGCATCAGGAATGATGCCTGGTTCTTCTTCATGATGCTCTGCAAATATAGCATTAGAAAAAATTAATAAGAAAAGAAATATTGTTTTCATAATTTTCATCCTTTTAAAGAGAATAGGAGTGTTTATTTAGATACTAAGTTCAATAAAACCTATGCTTTATCTGGACGAAGATTTACGTAAACCATTAGGGTGTGAATTTGCCTACTATCAGCTCTTAGAATAGTGATATCGAAACCATCAAAAGTTATCTTTTCATTTTTTTCTGGAAGATAGCCAAATTTATTGGTAATTAAGCCACCCACAGTTGTAAAATCTTCATCAGCATATTCGGTAGCAAAAAAAGCATTAAAGTCTTCAATTTCGGTGGCAGCCTTTATTCTAAATTTACCCGATTTCTCTTCGATAATATTGTCTTCAGTCTCGTCGTAATCATATTCGTCTTCAATATCTCCGACTATCTGCTCAAGGACATCCTCAATAGTTACCATTCCTGAAACGCCACCATATTCATCTACAACGATTGCAATATGATTTCTATTTTTTTTAAAATCTTTTAACAAAACATTCAATCTTTTGGATTCAGGTACAAAAATAGCAGGCCTTAATTTGTCGCGGAGTTCAAAATCTTGCCCCTCATTAAAGTTCAATAAATCTTTGGCAAGTAATATCCCAATCACATCATTCATACTGCCTTCTATTACGGGAAAACGGGAATGAGCTGTTTCAATAACGAACGGAATAAATTCTTCAGGTTTTTTTGAGATATCAATGAAGTCCATTTGAGATCGCGGGATCATAATATCCCTTACCTGCATCTCTGAAACGTTTAAAACACCTTCGAGCATCATCAAGGAGTCAGCATCTAGCATATGCTTGTCAAAAGCTTGTTTTAAAATGTCGCCCAGGTGCTCTTTGTCTTTGGGTCTGATAAGAAGATTTCTAATCTTCCGAGCAAATTTTGATTTCTTTTTATTCATCTACCTTCATTATATTGGACTTATATGGATTTTTAATACCTAATTTTTTTAACAATAGCCTCTCTCTATTCTCCATAGCGACTGCATCATCCTCATCCTCATGATCAAAACCCATTAGGTGAAGGCATCCATGGATAAGTAGATGAGTGTAATGGTCATTAATTTTTTTCTTTTGGGCACGTGCCTCTTTTTTAATAATTGGATGGCAAAGAACTAAATCCCCAATGAGCGGGTTACTTTCAATCTGAAAAGATAAAATATTGGTGGGCTTATTAATTTTCCTATACCTATTATTAAGCGCTTTGGATTCAATTTCACTGACTATTCTAATAGTTATGGCGATACGATTTTTTTTGAATACTGAAAGCCAATAACTGCAATTTTTTTTGGACAAGATTTTTTTTTGATGAATGGTATCTTGTATCGTAATGTTATGGTTCATACATATGCTCAACTATCTTGCTCTTGGTATTTTTCATATGCATTTACAATTTTTTTAACAAGCGGGTGACGTACAACGTCTTCAGATTTAAATTGACTAAATGTAATGCCTTTAATATTTTTTAGAATTTTTTGGATTTCAATCAAACCACTTTTTTGGTTTTTAGCTAAATCTATTTGAGTAACATCCCCTGTAACTACTGCTTTAGTTCCAAAACCTATTCTTGTAAGAAACATTTTCATTTGTTCCGGCGTTGTATTTTGGGCCTCGTCTAAAATAATAAAACTTTGATTTAGGGTTCTGCCTCTCATATAAGCCAAAGGAGCTACCTCAAGAATTCCTTTTTCAAAAAGTTTTGTAACATTATCGTAGCCTGCTAAGTCGTATAAGGCATCATACAAAGGCCTTAAGTACGGGTCTACTTTCTGAGCAAGGTCGCCTGGAAGAAAGCCTAACCTTTCCCCGGCTTCAACTGCTGGACGAACCAATACTATTCGTTTTACTTTCTCTCTATTGAGGGCATCTACAGCTGATGCTACGGCAAGATATGTTTTGCCGGTCCCTGCAGGGCCTATGCCAAAATTAATATCATTGCTTTGTATATTTTTTAAATAATCTACTTGTTTTGGAGTCCTACCTTGTAAATCACTTTTTTTAGTAAGCAAGTCTGGAGATTCATTTTTTTTAAAGGAAATTTTACTCATTTCAACTAGGCTTAGCTGAATATCCTCAGCACTTATAGGACCTGATGACCTCATGAATAAACTTTCAATAAGTTGTGATGCAAGCTCTATATCTCCCTGCTTCCCATTTAATTTAAAGTTATAAGCTCTGCGCTGTATGGCAATATCAAATCCGCTGGCAATTTGTTTGATATTCTCATCTAATACCCCACACAAGTTAGCCAGCTTTTTATTGTCTTGGCCTGACAATTTAATTGTTAGTTCCATTATTAGACTATTATTCCCTCTAAATTTTTTTCAGTGATGGCTTGTATTTTTACATTAACGAATTGATTCAACAGGTTGGAACTACCATTAATCTCAATTACTCGATTATTATCCGTCTTACCAAGCAGCACCCCTTGTTTTCTTTTTGATATACGATCTATTAAAATTCTTTGTGTAGTCCCTATCATTTTGAGTGTATGTTCTTTGCCTTGGGTAATATTAATATCCTGAAACTCGCGCAATCTCTGCTCTTTTTCTAGCTTAGAAATATTGTCTTTTATAAAAGAAGCCGGGGTACCTGGACGCGGGCTATAGAGAAAGCTAAAACTGTAATCAAAATTTATTTCTTCCATTATTTTTTTGGTTTGATTAAATTCCTCAACAGTCTCGTTCGGAAAGCCAATAATAAAGTCCGATGTCAGTGAAATATCTGGACACACCCTCTTTAGTTTCTTGATGATTGATTTATATTCTAAGACCGTGTAATTTCTTTTCATGGCAGACAAAACTCGATCTGAGCCTGACTGAATGGGGAGGTGAAATTGCTTGGATAGCTTATCAATTTTTCCAAAGCAAGCAATAAGCTCCTCAGTCATTTCATTTGGGTGGCTGGTTGTAAATCTTATTCTTTTGACTTCCCCAATTTCTGCAACATACTCTAAAAGAGTTGCAAAATCACATACACCATCATGTTTGGAGAAACCTCTATACGCATTTACATTTTGCCCTAATAAAATTATTTCCTGCACACCCAGCATAGTTAATTCAATGATTTCATTTAGGACGTCATCAAGTGGGCGTGATATTTCCTCTCCTCGAGTATAAGGCACTACACAAAATGAGCAATATTTGCTGCAACCTTCCATGATTGAAACAGAGGCAGAAGGGCCTTTAAAGTTACTTACGGGAAGACGATCAAACTTTTCAATCTCTGGAAATGTTATATCAATTTGTGGTACACCAAGTGCATCTCTTTTTTTTAATAAAGTAGGCAATCGATGCAATGTTTGAGGACCGAACACTAAGTCAACGTAAGGAGCCCTTTTAATAATATTTTCTCCTTCTTGGCTAGCTACGCAACCGCCCACTCCAATGCGAATATTTGGATTTGCTTCTTTAAGCGCTCGATACCTACCTAGGTCACTATAAACCTTTACTTCCGCCCGCTCTCTGATGGAACAAGTATTCAAAATTATTATATCTGCATTATCCGGCGACTCTGTTAAAGAGATTTCACCATCCTCTCTGAGAACATCTACAATTTTTTCGGAATCATACTCATTCATTTGACAGCCAAAAGTTTTAATAAAAAGTTGTTTTGTCATTCAGCGCATTAATCCGTAAGTAGATGCTGCATTATAACTTTTTTTAGAATAAAACTTACAGCAACCTGTATGTATAAGCCTTTTATTAGAGTAATATTTTGAAATGGAAAATTTCCCCATTTTTATCAATATTGACCAAAAGCCCGTCACTATTTTTGGTGGTGGGGACATTGCCTTAAGGAAGGCTATTTTGCTTATCAAAGCGAGACCTTTGCTTACAGTAATTGCAAAAGATTTTTCAGAAGAGTTTAAGGATTTTATAGATAAAAATAAGATAGCTTTTGTCCAAAAATCTTACGAAGCCTCTGATATTCGTTCGCAAGTCTTAATTGTTGCAGCAACTAATGATAAAAGAGTGAATAAAAGTATATCAAACATTTCTCAAGCTAATCGAATTCCAGTGAATGTAGTTGATCAGCCTGATTTATGTAGCTTTACTATGGGGTCTATCGTAGAAAGAGATGCTTTGGTGGTCTCAATTTCAAGCGGTGGAAAAGCGCCAGTTCTGGCGAGAATGATACGACAAACATTAGAAAGCCTCATACCATCCCATTATTCTAAATTAGTTAATTTTGCAGGAAGTATAAGGGGGTTAGTTAAGAAAAGAATTACTCACATGGAAAAAAGACGAGAGTTTTGGGAGTATTTTTTTGAGGATACTCTTATTCAGAAAATTGCTAATAGCAAAAAAAAGTTTAGACCACAAGATATTGATGCACTAATAAAGCGAAGATTAAAGAAAGTTGATGGTGAAGTCTATTTAGTTGGAGCAGGCCCTGGAGATAAAGACCTTCTTACTCTTAGAGCGCTCCAGTTAATGCAGAAGTGCGATGTTTGTATTTATGACAATTTGGTTTCAAGTGATGTTTTAGAAATGGTGAGAAGGGATGCAGACATGATTTATGCTGGAAAGAAAAGAGATCAGCATACCTTGGAGCAGTCAAAAATTAATGAGCTACTTATTGAATTAGCAATGAAGGGTAAAAGAGTCCTGAGGCTGAAGGGAGGAGACCCATTTATATTTGGCCGAGGTGGTGAGGAAATTGAGGGCCTGATGAAAAAAAATATCACTTTTCAAGTGGTCCCAGGTATTTCTGCGGCAAATGGAGTTTCGTCTTACTCAGGTATCCCTTTAACTCATAGAGACCATGCTCAGAGTTGTCTTTTTTTGACAGGCCATTTCAAGGAAGGGATTATTAGTTTCGATTGGCCAAAGCTTATTGCAGAAAAACAAACTGTCGTTATTTATATGGGTTTATTAAGCCTCCAAGAGATGAAAAAAAATCTTATTAAATATGGAATGAGTAAGAATATGCCTGTTGCGGTGGTGCAAAGTGGAACCACTCAAAGTCAAAAAGTGGTTATCGGTCAGTTACGTAATATTAGTTCGAAAGTAAATAAAGCAAGACTCAAGTCCCCCGCGCTAATTATTATTGGGACCGTTGTGGAGCTTAGAAAAGGTTTGAATTGGTTCGGCTAAGCTAAGCGAAACTTAAAGGAATAGTTATTCTGGCTTCGAGCCCACCTTCTTTTCGGTTAATTAACTCCAGACTGCCTGAATGAACTTTAACAATCCTGTCTGCAATTGCAAGACCAAGACCACTACCACCTTCATTACCTCTTGCTTCATCAACCCTCTCAAACGGCTTTAAAAGTTGATCTTTTTGATCTTCAGGGATCCCGGGGCCTTTATCTAAGACGCTAATCATAAAGCTCTCTTCTAATAAGGTAGCTTTAATTACCACCTCTCCGTGTGAGTAAAAAAAGGCATTGTTAATAAGGTTATCAAGGCATCTTTGAAAAGCTAGAGGCCTAATGTCTATAAAAAGTTTTTTAGGGACATCTACCCGTATATTTCTTTTTTGTAATTTAAAATTCTGGCCCATTCTCCTATGCTTGCTTTGAACCTCAATTAAAAACTTTCCAAGGTTTGTTGGCACCACTTTCTCATCATCAAATCCTCGAGCATATTCTAGAAACTGATTTATGATATCGTTTATTTCAACAATGTCTTGCTCCATACTTTCCTTCATTAGTTCAGATCCTTTTGGAAGCATCTCAGCAGCTAGCCTTAACCTAGTCAAAGGCGTCCTTATATCATGTGACACACTTGCTAAGAGAAAACTTCTTTCTTTGGATATTTTTGATAGATTGGCTGCCATTTCATTAAATGCCTGACTGACCTCACGAAATTCAGTAACATTATCTAAAGGCAATGGCTCTATGAAATACCCTTGCCGAATTTTTTTAGCACCATTAATTACCTGCCTTAATGGTCTGCTAATTCTTTGAGTTGTAGCGTAAGAGCCTAAAATTGCTAATATAAAAACTATTGTTCCCCATCCAATCCAGTGCCAAGGAAAAGGCCTGTCAATAATGGTTCTTGGAACCACTATCCAGAAAAGTGCATAATCTATCTCAAAACTTACCCAAATACCGGGTATGTCGTAATGGTTAATGGTAATAAGAGTTTCGGGGGGTAATTTACGCTTAATGTTTTTAACAACAAGCTCCAAAAAAGGATCATTTGGTATAGGTTCAAGTGGCTCAAAGTAATAAGCAGGATAAATGCTCACATCTCCTACACCAGACAATTCATTTAAAAGCTTCAGCCTTTTATTGTAGGCTGCGGCTTCTAAGGAAGCCTTTGTAAAATTTACAATTGTGACAATTTCTTGTGCAAGGGATTGTGCACGTGGCTCTCTTTCAAAATAATCAAATATTCTAAGGGATGCAATTTGTGCTATCAAAAGAAGGGCGGAGATTAATAAGGTTAATCTGGCAAGAAACGTTTTAGGAATAAGCTTCAATTATTTGACTTCACTATCCGGTATAAATATATAACCAAATCCCCATTTAGTTTGTAGGAATTTTGGAGTGTTTGGATCTGCTTCAATTAACCTTCTAAGCCTTGATATTTGTACATCAATGCTCCGGTCAAATACATCTAATTCTTTTCCCTTAGACAGCCGCATAATTTGATCCCGTGACAAAGGTTGCTTTGGATGTTCAACAAAGACTCTTAAGAGTTCGTACTCACCCGCAGTAATTTGTATCTCTTTTTCATCTTTAAGCAAACTTCTATTAGTTAAATCAAATACAAAATTACCAAATTTAATTATGGTTTTTTCTGACTGACCTGCAGGAGTTTTTTGCCTTCTTATAATGGCGTTGATTCGGGCAAGCAACTCTCTTGGATTAAAGGGTTTTGGAAGGTAGTCATCTGCACCCATTTCCAATCCTACAATCCTATCCACCTCTTCGCCCTTGGCAGTGAGCATGATGATCGGTGTATCTATTTTATTCACTCTGAGTCGTTGACATATATTTAAACCAGACTCTTCTGGCATCATTAAGTCTAGAACAATCAGACTAATATTATAATTCTTCATTAGCTCGTCAAGCTCGGCTCCATTGGCTGCTGTAACAACTGAAAGCCCTTGATCACTTAAATACTTTGCTGTTAACTCTCTTATTTTTGGATCGTCATCCACCAAGGCGATTTGAGCTGAATTGTTGTTTATTGTCATAATGTTTTAATTGCTGAAGATTGAAAATATATCAATTATTTAACATATTACCCTGAAATAGAAAATTTGGTTGTTACAATTATGTTACAATTTATCTCTATCCTGTAACATTAGATTCACAATTAAGTAGCAGAATAGTTATCCGTTTTGAATATAAGCGTACAAACTGAATGCATAAAATTTTTTTTAACTTATTGTTTATATTAGTTTTTTCATCAATAAGTACAGCATGGGCTGATGTTAATAATGCTAAGGGCTCCCCCGAGCCATCACAATTAGACCTTATACGTGAGGCGTTAGAAGAATTTTCTCATACCCATACTAAGAATAGTGTGATTTATGACCAAAAAAGACGTGAAATGCTAGACAGTGTCGAGCAAAGGTTTTATGCCTGTGATCCAGACAATGATAATACTCTTGATGTCTACGAAGTTACGCAGTGCCTCCCTCAAGTAGCCAGGCAGTTTAGACAAGTCGATATAGATAATGACAATGTTATAACCCTAGATGAGCTATCAATCTTAGCAAAAGATTATCATGAGAAACAATTCAATAAATACAATGCAAATGTTGTGTCTAACAAAAAGCTTAAGGATAGCCCCGTTACCTCACTTAAAAAACAAATACCTACAAGCAATTAAACATTCTTTTCGTTTTAGATAAAAATTTAATTTAAACTTCTAATCTTATGATTGAAGTTATTTCAAAAACAACCTTTGCTGATCTCGAGTCGCATTTTGATCACCTCCCTGACAACACCTTTCTGTCTTATGCATTTTTTAATGCATTAGAAAAATCACTATCAATTGGTAAAGGAACTGGCTGGATACCTTTCCCTATTATTGCAACAGAAGAGGGGAGAGTCATTGGATTTCTACCTACTTTTATTAAAGAACACTCCTATGGCGAATATGTTTTTGACTGGGCCTGGGCGGAAGCATTTCAGAGGCATGGGTTAAGTTATTATCCCAAACTTGTATGTGCTATTCCTTTTACGCCCATAAGCGGACCAAGAATCTTGGCAGAAAATGTTGAAGCTAAGCGCGTGCTAATCAAGTCTTTAGAAAAAATAATGCATCAACATAAAATTTCTTCATGCCATTTTTTGTTTACAAGCATAGAAGACCAACAAATATTGACTGAGTCAGGATGGATGCATAGACAGGGCGTCCAATTTAGATGGATTAATAGAGGGTATAAGAACTACGATGACTTCCTTGCCACCCTTTCCCATCATAAAAGAAAAAAAATAAAACAAGAGCGAAAGAAGCTAAACAGCTTAAGTTTGCGTGTGATTAGAAAAACAGGGAAGAATATAACAGATGAAGATTTATCATTTTTTTACCAATGCTATTGCCATACCTATACAGATCATAATTCAACTCCCTATCTATCCTATGATTTTTTTAATAGAATTTTTAAAGAGATACCCCATAAAATCTTGCTTGTTATTGCTTACGATGAAGAAGGCCCGGTTGGGTCTGCATTAAATATTCTAGATAATGACAACTTGTACGGCAGGTATTGGGGTGCAATCAAATACATTCCTTACCTACACTTTGAACTATGTTATTACCAAGGTCAGGAATACTGTATTGAGAATAATTTATCTATCTTCGAAGGGGGGGCTCAAGGTGAACATAAGCTTGCAAGAGGATTCGAACCTTTCGATACATTCTCAAGTCATTATATTGTAAATGAGCAGTTCAGAGATGCTATCGGTAGATTTCTTGAAGAAGAGGGAGGTAGAATGAATATTTATACCAATGAATTAGAGGAAAGGTCGCCTTATAAAGCCTAGTAATTATCCAACAATAAAAGTCACTAATATACCTAGAACAATCAGCCCTAGAAACACCATAAAAAACCCCACAATCAGAAAGTATTTAACCCCATGCTCCTCTATAAACCTTTCATCTTCCTTAAATTTTTTATTATTTTGAACACCAAAAAAAGCAGCTAATATACTAGTAACAATTTTGTATATTTTCATTTCTATGGTCTCGTGAACAGAGTGATAAAAAGAATCTCGCTACTGAGGAGAATTAAGTATTGGCGATGGGGGGATCGAGCCCCCGACCTCAGGATTATGAATCCTGCGATATAATCAGTTACCAATTTTCTTAGGTTGTACAATTAACCACAAACCCTTTCCCATCATTTGATGGCTCCTTAATTCAATAACATCAAAATACTTAACTAATTTTTCTAACCACCACGATGATGGTTGTTGAATTAAATGAGCATTACGTCCATCTGATAAAACTTTTCCTGCTGGCCCCATATGTATCGTATAAAATCCAATGTTAGTTGTAATTAAAGATAACTCTTTTATTACATTATCAATAAGATCCGGTTCTATATGCTCCAATACATCAATACAACAAACAAGATCTGCGGATTTTGGTTCTCCGTATTCAGGAAATGCTGGATCATAAGGAAAATATTCCTGAGGAGAGTTATTTAGCTTTTCAAGAGATTCGTATAATCTTTTTTTACCAGCACCATAGTCTGCCAAACTATTTATTTTAAAAACTTCTATTATTTCTGAAACTATCGGAGCAAAATAAGTTGAAGCGATTCCATAATTTGGGTTTTGATGTAATTCTTGTTGTAATTTTTTATAACCTTCTGAGATAGTTTTCATAATAATCCTATTTTATACTTTATTGTGCTTTTCGTATTATTTGTATAATTTGTAATTAATTTACAGGTGATTTTTTTATAGGGAAATGGTGGTGATGGGGGGGATCGAACCCCCGACCTCAGGATTATGAATCCTGCGCTCTAACCGGCTGAGCTACATCACCATTAATTTAATACGGGACGAATTATATCAAACATTAAACCTAAAATGCATAACATCTCCATCTTTAACTACATATTCCTTTCCTTCTAATTTCATTTTTCCAGCTTCCTTTGATTTGGCTTCACCTTTATAAGCTACGAAGTCATCAAAGGCGATAACCTCGGCCCTAATGAAGCCTTTTTCAAAGTCAGTATGTATTTCGCCTGCGGCTTGAGGGGCTGTTGCACCAACCTTGGTTGTCCATGCTCTTACTTCTTTAACTCCAGCTGTAAAGTAGGTTTGTAGACCTAATAAAGTGTATGCCTCTCTGATAAGTCGATTTAATCCAGGCTCGGTAAGATGCATTTCTGATAAGAATATAAGCTTTTCTTCGTCTTCAAGCTCTGAAATGTCTGACTCTATTTTGGCGCATATAGAAACAACTGGTGAGCCTGTGTCGCTGGCATACAGCTGAAGAGCATCAAGGTTTTTGTTGTTCTCAAAGCCATTCTCATCAACATTTGCTACGAACATCATCGGTTTAATAGTAATTAAACATAAAGGCTTGATAAGTGAAATTTCATCTTTATCTAATTTTAATTTTATTGCTAAATGGCCTTGGTTAAAATTTTCCTGTAATCGCTCATATAGAGCAATAAGGCTTTTCGATTCTTTGTCACCAGATTTAGATTTTTTTGTTTCTTTTTGGATAGCTTTTTCTAGCGTTTCCATGTCTGCCAAAATGAGTTCTGTGTGAATGGTCTCAATATCAGATGTTGGATCGATTTTACCTGCAACATGAATGATATTGTCGTCATTAAAGCAGCGTACAACATGAAGAATTGCATCTGTTTCACGAATATTCGCTAGAAATTTATTTCCCAGCCCTTCTCCCTTCGATGCGCCCTCAACCAAACCGGCAATATCGACAAACTCGACTATGGCAGGTTGTATTTTTTCAGGATTTACGATGGCAGAAAGCACGCTTATTCTTTGGTCTGGAACCTCAACAATACCGACATTTGGTTCAATGGTACAAAAAGGGTAATTATTTGCGTCTATACCTGCTTTTGTAATCGCATTGAATAATGTTGATTTACCAACATTAGGAAGACCAACTATGCCACATTTCATATAATATCCTTAACGTTTAAGCGGAGTGTAGATTTAACATTGCTTTATCAAGCTCTCCATTTACTAATAGAGAGAAGATTTGGTAGCTACTAAAAATACTATCCTCAATTAGACCCGAGTCAATCTTTGAAGGTTTCTTGAGAACATAGCTACTCACCTCATTTTTATCACCGGGGTGCCCAATACCAATTCTCAGTCTCCAAAAGTTATTCGATCCTAATTGATTTGAAATATCCTTAACTCCGTTGTGACCGCCATGACCACCACCCAATTTTAATTTAACCTTGCCCGGGACAATATCAAGTTCGTCATGGATTATTAGTATTTCTTCTGGTTTTATTTTGTAGAAGCTTGTAATGGCTTGAACAGACTTTCCGCTCTCGTTCATAAATGTAGAAGGTTTTAAGAAATGGACATCAGCATTGTCTTGATAATTAGAGTATTCGCCAAAATATTTAGTGGTTTTTTTAAATGACAAACGATGATTAAGTGCAACAAAATCAAGCCACCAGAATCCTGCATTATGCCTAGTAAGCAAATATTTTTCACCAGGATTACCTAGCCCTACAAATAATTTTATTTTACTCACAAAATTTAACCCCACCCTTATTGTTAAGAGCAGGGTTTATTTTATTATTCGCTTGACTCTGCACCTTGATCATCTGTTTTTTCTGCATCAGAATCACCTGCAGACTCACCTTCTTCGTCTGTTTCAGAAGGAGCGGCAACAACCTCTTCAACGACCACTTTAGGCTTGCTTATTGCGGTAATAACAGGGTCATTTTCATCACTAAGCCCTGTTAACTCAACTCCTTCAGGGACTTTTACTTCTGACAAGTGAATTGAGTCACCAATAGATAGTTCGCCCATATCAACCTCAATGTATTGTGGAAGGTCTTTTGGTAAACAGGCAACATCTATTTCGGTAATAATATGTGAAATTAATCCCCCTTCTAACTTTACGCCAGGTGCAGTTTCTTCATTGGTGAAGTGGAATGGCACTTTTACATGAATTTTTTCATTTTCATTAATTCTTTGAAAATCAATATGCATAATATTATTGCGAACTGGATGCATTTGGAAGTCCCTAAGAATGACTGCTTCTTTTTTACCGTCTAAATTGAGTGTTAGGATAGACGCGTGAAAAGCCTCATGCCTAAACTGCATAAATAACTCTTTACTATCAATCTCTAAACTTGTCGCATCTTTAACGCCACCATAAAGAACGCCCGGTGTTTTCCCTGCATGTCGAAGACGGCGGCTCGCACCCGTTCCTTTCAACTCTCTTACAATTGCTTTTATTTCAATTTTCATTATATTGCTCCTAAATTAAAATAGCCCCGCGACCAGGGCTATTGGATAACTAGACCAAAAATTAGTCGATAAACAATGAACTCACTGAATCTTCATCGCTAATTCGTTTAATAGTCTCAGCTAAAATTTTTGCTACAGACAATTGTCTGATTTTTGTAGTATTTTTAGCATTTTCGCGAAGCGTAATTGTATCAGTAATTACAATTTCATCAAGCTCTGAAGCATCGATCGTTTGAATGGCATTGCCAGACAGGATAGGATGTGTAGCATAAGCAACAACTTTTTCAGCACCTTTTTTCTTAAGTGCTGTCGCAGCTTCAACCAAGGTATTTGCCGTATCAACAATATCATCAATTATGATGCAGGTTCTTCCTGAGACATCCCCAATAATGTTCATTACTTCAGAGACGTTAGGCTTTGGCCTTCTTTTATCAATAATGGCTAAGTCCGACCCTAGAATCTTTGCACACGCTCTTGCTCTGACAACCCCACCAACGTCTGGGGATACGATAACGGGATTTTTATAATTTTGTTTTACCAGGTCCTCAAGTAGGACGGGAGTTGAATAAATATTATCAACAGGTATATCAAAAAAACCTTGTATTTGGTCTGAATGAAGGTCCATGGTTAGCAATCTATTGACCCCGACGGTTGTTAGCATGTTCGCAACGACTTTTGCTGTAATAGCTACACGAGCAGACCTTGGTCTTCTATCTTGTCTAGAATAGCCTAGGTAAGGAATTGCTGCAGTTATGCGTGCGGCTGATGATCTGCGAAGAGCATCAACAATGACTAGTATTTCCATTAGGTTATCGTTTGTAGGAAAGCTTGTAGACTGAAGAATAAACACATCTTTACCTCGGACATTTTCGAGGAGTTCAACCATGGTTTCGCCATCACTAAAGCAACCCACGGTGGCCTTTCCAAGTTTCATGTTTAGGTGACTAACAACTTTCTCAGCGAGGTCTATGTTTGCATTTCCAGCAAAAATCATAAGCTCTTTAGTTTTCAAAGGTTTTTTCCTTGAATAAAATTGGCTGGGGAGGAAGGATTCGAACCTTCGCATGCAGGGATCAAAACCCTGTGCCTTAACCAGCTTGGCGACTCCCCAATTAATCGGTCAAAAAGTGCGGGTGAACCGATAAACCCTTAACGCTAATAATCCTAGTATCTTTTGGTTTTTGTTTTTCAATTAGCCTTGTTAAATTCAAATCATTGGATTTAATAAATAATGTAGATCCAGTGCCTGATATTTTCGGATCTCCAAACTCTTTAAGCCATATAAATAACTCACGTAACCTAGGGTGTTTTTCGAAAATAGTTTCAACTAAATCATTACCAATATTATCATGTTCAATATTACTAAATGAGGTCGCTATTTTCAACGGAATTAGCTTGTTTGTCAATTTAAAATCTTGAAAGATGCTAGCAGTAGATATGGATATACTAGGGATTACAAAAATGTAGCTATAGTTTTCGATTAAAATGGGGCTAATCTTATCACCAACACCTTCAACCCATGCATTTTCGCCGTTAATAAAAAAAGGAATATCTGCTCCTAACTTTAACCCCTGTACCATCAATGTTTTTTTGTTAACCCCTAAGCTAAATATTTGATTTAATGCTAGAAGAATGGTTGCGGCATCGGAGCTTCCTCCTCCCAACCCAGCTCCAACGGGAATATTTTTTTTGACTTTAATGGTGACTCCTAGCTCCCTACCATCAAGAATTAACTGAGCAGCCCTAAGGCACAAATCACTTTCTTTGGAAATGGATTCATCGTCATTTTCTACGATAATCTTTCTATCAGACCTTGGTTTTATAGAAATCTCATCATACAGGTCAACCATATGAAAAATACTTTGCAGATTATGGTAGTTGTTATTCGATTTACTTAAAATTCTTAAGAATAAATTAATTTTTGCTGGAGCGAGAAACCTCATGAAATCTTTACTGATTTTTTTGTCCGTTTTGATTTAAATACCCCATTTATTGATGAAAATTTTTATTGAGATATTATTTTTTTTAAAGATTGTGGTTTGAGCAGTCTGGCCCTGGGGATGCAACCCTATATATCGAATATCCCACCCATCAAAATTAACATCAATTTCCCTGTCTTTTGAAATATTTGTGGGCGGGTTAACCAGGAATTTTTTTAATGTAAAAATATTTTCTTCCGCTAAAAATATTTTTTTTAGCGTTTGGTCGGTATTCGCTTGATTTTTTTTATCCATTACCTGCAGATCAATTTTCTTTTCCGGGTACTTAAGTGTAATTGATGCTATTAAAGAGCTGAATGGATTATAAATTTTGACATAGTCTCTCTTATCATTCGAGTCCCAGGTAAGACTTCCTGAAAAACCTTTATCATCAATAAAGATTACAAACTTACCAGTAAACTTAAAATTTTCAATGAGTCCTTTGTAGGGAATAGCTTCTTTTAATATCGGAGGAGAGTCTGAGTTGGTTGTGATGTAAGCACAGCCAGAAGTGAGCAGCAAACAAAAAATTAAAATTAAATGCTTCATTTAGAAGTTTCGTCTAATTAAATCTCTGGAACGTTTTGTTAAGAACCGAATTGGAAGGATTGTTAACAAGGGAATCTTGCCAGATTCTTTTTGCCTCATCTTTTTTGCCTTTCTTCCAATAAATCTCACCTAAATGTGCTGCAATTTCAGGGTCTTTTTGAATGGCATAGGCTTTTTGGGTAAATTCTAATGCTATATCTATATTTCCAAGTCTATAGTGAAGCCAGCCCATGCTATCAATAATGTAATGATTTTTAGGCTCTATAGATAAAGCTATTTCAATATACTTTTTTGCGTCAGCAAGCTTTATATTTCTGTCAGCATATGAATACCCTAAAGCATTATAAGCTAGAGCAAAATCTGGTTTAATTTTTATAGCTTCTTTTAGAAGTTGCTCCATGAGCAATAAATTGCCCATTTTTTCTGCAAGCATTGCATAATCAAATTTAAATTCCGAAGAATCACTATAATTTTTATCTTCACTTTTCAGGAGGTCAAAAGCATCTTGTGGCCGCCCATCATTGAATAGCATAGATGTCTTTGCTCGAAGAAATCGCAGCTTATCGCTAGAACTAATATTTTTGTAAAGAGAAAGCGATTCAATAGCTTCTTCGGTAGATTTATTTTGCGCAATGATTTCTGCTGCAAGAAGTTTTGCATCTACAAACAATAATCCCGAAATTATCTTATCTAAAATAGACAATGATTTTTTAAAATCTCCTCTTTTATTATATATTCTTGCAAGATACATTTGAATCTTGTCAGGATCGTCATAACCTCGCTCAATAGATTGATTAAAAAATTTCTCGGCTAATTTATCATCATTTAGCTCTAGCGATAGTAGCGCTACTGTTAAGCTTATTTCAGGAGACGCTAATGATCCATCCACTAATTTAAGGAATTGCTTCTTAGCATCGTCATATCGCTTTAAGCTAGTTAATGTCTTTGCAAGTTCTAGTCGAACCTCATTTGAATTTGGATTACTTTTTAAAAATGATTTATAAAACTCCAGTGCTTTTTCCGGCCACTCTTTAGCAATGATATACCCCCTAAATAGGGCTGAGGTTTCCCATTTAGGATTTATAGCCTCCACAAGATCTAGTTCCTTTTCGGTTAACTTAAGGTCGCCAGCAAAATAAGCCGTATGAGCAATGCTGAAATGTGCTTCAGCAAGACCATTGTATGGCTTAGCAATTGCAAGAATGAAACGTAAGGCATTCTTTTTATTTTCTACTTTAGTTAATAAATTGTTTAGGTAAAGAAATCCTTCTGCTCTGGTTTTTTCTAATTCAAGAAGTTTTTCAATAAGCGGCCTCGCTTTTGCAAGATTACCACTGGATATAAAAAGTTCTGCAAGAATCTGTTTAGCCTCTAATGATGAGTCATCAAGCTGCCGCCATAACTCTGCTGAATCAAGCGCTAAACGACCATTGCGAGCATATCCGGCAATATTAGTTGCTCGTTGTGCAAGAGGTATGTTCTTGGTCAGCTTTGCAAGATCGTAATATAGATGCCCTGCAGAGTTTAAGTCCCCACGTTGTGCAGCAATTTCAGCCAACAAAAATTTATACACAAATTCAGCATTCGCTTCTTGGATTTTAGCTGGCTGTGAAATATCAAAATTAGCTTCATCATTAGCCCAGGCAATATTGGCTTGAAATGCAAGCAGCAAAGTTATAATTAAATTTTTCATATTAGCTATATGATACCTCATGTAATTTTTTCGGTTAAGGTTTAGCTTGAAGCAATTTAATGCATTAACTAACAAACTTTCTTAACTAATAAGTACAAATGACTCGAGTTTTTGCATATAATTCAGTCTGGTTTATTTGTTTAAACTTTTTCATACAATAATGCTCCATCATAAACTGGGTTTATTTACTCATTAACGGATAATTTTTAATGGCTGTTTCTACTTTACAAGCAATAAATCTTTCAAGAAATTTTGGCGGTAATCACGCGGTCAGCGATGTTTCATTCAATCTTGAAAAAGGTGAGGTGCTAGGGTTTTTGGGGCCTAATGGCGCTGGAAAATCTACCACGATGCGAATGTTAACTGGAAATTTAGCTCCCTCAGATGGGTCTGTACAAATCTGCGGATTTGATATGGTCAATGAACCTAAAAAAGCTAAAGAGATGATAGGCTATTTACCTGAGATGAGGCCGCTTTATAAAGAATTGACTGTTGATGAGTTTCTTACTATAGCCGCAAGATTTCATAAGGTGGAGTCATCAAAGATAAGCAAAGCTGTAGAGGTTGCAAAAGATAAGTGTGGGCTTGGTCATATGAGCAAAAGATTGATTGAAAATTTATCTAACGGCTATCAGCAACGCGTTGGCATTGCTCAAGCCATAATTCATGAGCCAGAAATTGTCATTCTAGATGAGCCAACAGTTGGTTTAGATCCTATTCAAATTAGGGAGATTAGAAATCTGATTAAAGAGATTGGCAAAAAACACAGCGTTATCTTGTCTACTCATATTCTTCCAGAGGTTGAAATGGTATGCGATCGCGTACAAATTATTGATAAAGGTAGTTTAGTTTTTAATGGATCGATTGATGATCTTAAGCAGCAGAGAAGAGGTAATAAGCTATTGGTAGGCTTTACAAAAACCCCTACCAAAAAAGTATTAACTGAAATTTCTGGCGTTACCCAGGTAGATATCCTTGATAATGCAATGTGCAGAATACATTTTAAAGAGAAATATTTACCAGCTGAAGAAATTGTGGCTTTAGCTGTAAAAAATAAATGGGGCCTATTTCACATAGCACCTGACATTACTAGCTTAGAAGATATTTTTGTTCAACTAACTCAAATAAAAAAATAGATATGATAATAAATATTGCTAGAAAAGAACTCAAGAGCTTATTTGCATCGCCAATGGGATGGATTATCTTGGCCTTACTTATGTTTGGTTTTGGTTTTCTTTATCTAGATGGAGTAAATAAGTATTTTGAGGTCATGTCAGGATCAATTAGGCCGGCAGAGAGGCAAGGGATTACAATCTTTGTTGGACAAAATGTTTACGGAGCAGCTAACTTTTTAATGACCGTTGCAATTCCAATTTTAACGATGAGATTGATTAGTGAGGAAAGAAGAAGTCAAACACTTCCATTTTTATTTAGCGCTCCCATTTCATTAACAGAGATCGTTGTTGGAAAGTTCTTAGGAATGGTGATTTTTCTTGGTATTCTAGTGCTCTATATTTTTATCATGTTGAGTTCTATGAATATTTGGGCTGACATTGATTTCGGTTACCTTATAGGGAACTCGTTCGGTCTTATGCTTCTTATTGGAAGCTTCTGTGCTCTGGGTATATATTTTTCAAGCTTAACTAGTCAGCCTATAATCGCAGCAATATCAACGTTTATTGCATTATTTGCTATGGTAATTTTTGGTAATTTCACAGCCTCAGATCCTACTCATTGGTTTAACCATATATCTATGTCAAAACACTTCCAGTCATTTACAAGAGGGGTTATCGATACATCGGACGTTGTATATTTTATGTTGTTTATTGTCACTTTCATTACCTTGACAATAAGGCGTCTGGATTCAGACAGGCTAACTGGATAACCCTATGAAAACCAATAAAAAATTAAGGCTTCAGTATTTATTTCAAAATAGCTTTTTCATTTTGCTATTTTTTGCACTTATTCTATTGATAGGGATATTGTCCAATCAATTTGTTTTTGTTAAAGATATGACCCAAGCTAGCAGAAGTATTTTAACCAAGGGCAGCATTGAGATTCTTGAAAGCATGAATGGTCCAATCAATATGACTGTTTTTGCTACAAATGATGATGCTAATAAAGGAGATAACTTCAAAAAAGGCCTGCTTGATTTTGTTGCAAAGTATCAAAGAGAAAAAAAAGACATAACAATTAGCTTTATTAATCCAACCCTAGAGCCAAAATTAGTCGAAGAGCTTGGAATTAGGACTGATGGCGAGGTCATTGTAGAATATAACAAAAGAACCGAGCATATTACCCCACCTTTTGCCGAGCAAGAGTTAACTAATTTGTTAGTACGGCTTTCTAGAACAAACAATAAGCCAATAATGTATTTAGATGGGCATGGCGAAAAAAACTTATTAGGGCTAAAGAATCATGACCTTGGTGCATTTGGACAGCAACTAGAAAGTAAAGGTTTTAAATTCTCCAATCCTGACTTAACTGCTCTTAATGAAGTTCCAAAAGAAGGCGCTATGTTAGTTATAGCAAGCCCTCAAGTTCCGGTAACTAAACCGGAGGCCAAAAAGATTTTGCGGTATGTAGAAAGTGGAGGAAATATTTTATGGTTGCTTGACGATAATAACTTTCAAGGGCTAAATGATTTAGCAAATTATCTTGGATTAAGGTTATCTGATGGAAAAGTAGTAGATAAATCGTCGCTGAACTTTGGATCAAGCGAGGATGTGTCCTATGCGTTAGTCTACGGTGATCACCCTATTACCCAAAACTTTATGTTGAGAACGCAGTACTCCGATGCCTATGAAGTTTTTGCAAAAGGAACTTACGAGAATGGATGGAGAGTTTCGAATTTGATCGAGGTAGCTCCAAATGGTTGGCTAACTTCTAGCAAGAAGAAACTAGAAAATAAGCTAAGCTTTGATCCTACGTTTGATAAGAAAGGACCAGTTAATATTGCTGTGGCAATGAGCAGGGAATACGGTGATGTAGGTCAGAGAATTGTTGTGGTAGGAAATGCATCATTTCTGTCTAATTATTTTATTACTTCTGGCGGAAATTTAGATCTAGGGATTAATATGGTTAATTGGTTATCTGGTGATGACCAGCTGATTACCATACAACCAATGCCGCTAAAAGACGTTAATGTAACGATACCCGCAGACGATAAGGGCAGATTAATTGCTTGGACTATTTTTCACCTATTTCAATACTTCATTCCTATTGGGTTGTTTGGGTTAGGCTTTTGGGTATGGTATAGGAGAAGAAAAGCTTAATATGAATAAGAGATGGATTTTAAATGCTGCTTTATTTTTAGCCGTCATTGCCCTTGCTATTTTCACTCTTAGTAATAACGAAGTGGAT
>Ga0208414_1000029_pt1 | contig 169239 bp, 153 predicted proteins | sample AntAceMetag02UKE_FD_184770 | JGI IMG/M metagenome (GOLD analysis project Ga0208414, IMG submission 184770) | Saline lake microbial communities from Ace Lake, Antarctica - Antarctic Ace Lake Metagenome 02UKE (SPAdes) (version 2) | ecosystem: Environmental > Aquatic > Non-marine Saline and... | reverse complement strand
GAGCGGTTGCCGCCCGAAGTCAGGTTACTTCAACTTTAAGTCGCTTTCCACCGGCGGCTCGGGCCGCCCGCGCCGCGCGGTTGAGCCGGATGCGGGCCGGCTTGACACCTTTCTTTCCCCTTGCGAGGCTCGTCGCGACCCGTCGGCCCGCGCCCGCGGCACCGATGCTCGACGACAAGAACCTGCAATCAGGGGGAAACATCATGAAGCTGCTGCGCTATGGCCCGCGCGGTCAGGAAAGGCCGGGCGTGCTCGACGCTTCGGGCGCGATCCGCGACCTGTCCGGCGTGGTCTCCGATATCGATTCCGCGACGCTGGCGGCCGGCGGTCTGGCGACGTTGAAGGGGGTCGACCCGGCAAGCCTTCCGAAGGTCGACGGGAGCCCGCGCATCGGCGCCTGCGTCGGCGGCATCAGCAAGGTGATATGCATCGGGCTGAACTATTCCGACCACGCCGCCGAGACCGGCGCGCCGATTCCCAAGGAGCCGATCGTGTTCCTGAAGGCGGTCAGCGCCGTCCAGGGCCCGGATGACGACGTCCACATCCCGCGGACCTCGGTCAAGACCGACTGGGAGGTCGAGCTCGGGGTGATCATCGGCACGCACGCCAAGTACGTGTCCGAAGCCGAGGCGTTGAGGCACGTCGCCGGGTATTGCGTGGCCAACGACGTCTCCGAGCGCGCTTTTCAGGCCGAGCGCGGCGGCCAGTGGACCAAGGGCAAGTCCTGCGACACCTTCGGCCCGATCGGACCGTGGTTCGTCACCGCCGACGAGGTCGCCGATCCGCAGAACCTCGACATGTTCTGCGACATCAACGGCAAGCGGATGCAGACCGGCAACACCAAGACCATGATCTTCCCGGTCAAGCACATCATCCACTATCTCAGCCAGATGATGTCGCTGCACCCGGGCGACGTGATCATGACCGGCACGCCGCCGGGCGTCGGCCTTGGCGTCAAGCCGGAGCCGGTGTTCCTGAAGGCCGGCGACGAGATGCACCTCGGCATAACGGGTCTCGGCGAGCAGCGTCAGAAGCTCGTGGCCGACTGACGGCCATGGCCGCGCTCAACCTCACGGTGGAAGCCTGCCTGCCGGAGGACCGGCAGCGGGCGACCCTCGTCGGCCGGATCTGGCGTCCCGACGCCGACGGCCCCTCGCCGGTCGCGATCCGCGGCGACGCGGTGGTCGATCTGTCGGCCACGGTCCCGACGGTATCGGAACTCCTGAACCGCGGCGACGCGGGAGCGATTGCCCGCGAAGCACCGGGAGAGACGGTCGGAACGCTGGCCGACATCCTCGCCAACTCGGCCCACGATCGGCGTGACCCCTCGTTTCCCTGGTTCCTGTGTCCGGTCGACCTGCAGGCGATCAAGGCCTGCGGAGTCACCTTCGCCTCCAGCATGCTGGAGCGGGTGATCGAGGAGAAGGCGAAGGGCGACCCGGCCGCCGCCGACGCGATCCGCCGCGAGATCGGCGACCGCATCGGCCTCGATTTATCGAGCATCGTGCCGGGCTCCGACGAGGCGATGGCGTTGAAGGCGGCGCTGGTCGAGCGGGGCATGTGGTCGCAATATCTTGAGGTCGGCATCGGGCCGGACGCCGAGGTGTTCACCAAGGCGCCACCGATGGCCGGCGTCGGGATCGGCGCAGAGGTCGGGCTTCACCCTGTGTCGTCGTGGAACAATCCGGAGCCGGAGATCGTGCTGGCGATCGCCGCCGACGGCCGGATCGTCGGAGCCACCCTCGGCAACGACGTCAACCTGCGCGACGTCGAGGGCCGCAGCGCCCTGTTGCTGGGTAAGGCCAAGGACAACAACGGCTCGGCGGCACTCGGACCGTTCATCCGGTTGTTCGACGATGGCTTCGGCCTCGACGACGTCCGGGTGGCGGAACTGGACCTCCGGGTCGAGGGGCCGGACGGCTTCGTGCTGAAAGGTCGCTCGTCGATGAGCCGGATCAGCCGCGATGTCGCCGACCTTGCCGCCCACGCCATTGGGCCGACCCACCAGTACCCCGACGGCCTGGTGCTCATGACCGGTACCCTGTTCGCGCCGACCGAAGACCGTGGAGCGCCCGGCCAGGGCTTCACCCACCATCTTGGCGACGTCGTCGCGATCAGCTCCGCGAAGCTGGGTGCCCTGATCAACCGGGTCGATCGGGCCGACAGGATCCCACCCTGGACCTTCGGTGCCGGCGCCCTGATGCGGAATCTGGCCCGCCGCGGCCTGATCTGAGAGGATATTCCATGGTCGCCTACGACTTCACCGGACGCAGTGCCATTATCACCGGCGGCGCCCGTGGCATCGGTCTCGCCATTGCGCACCGGCTGTCGTCCAGCGGCGCCTCGGTCAGCCTGTGGGATTCCGACGCCGCCAAGCTCGCCGAGAGCAAGGCGGCCCTCGGTCTTCCGGACGAGCGCCTCCACACCGCCGCGGTCGACGTCACCGATGCCGGCGCGGTGGACCGTGCAGCGGCCGAGGTCGAGCGCGAGTTCGGCCGCATCGACATCCTGGTGTCGTCGGCCGGCATCACCGGCCCGAACAGCACGACCTGGGAATACACCGTCGATGCCTGGCGGCGGGTGATCGATATCGACCTGACCGGTGTGTTCCTGTGCTGCCGGGCGGTAGTGCCCTACATGCGCTCGCGCAACTATGGCCGGATCGTCAACATCGCATCGGTTGCCGGCAAGGAAGGCAACCCGCGCGCACCGGCCTATTCCGCAGCGAAGGCGGGTGTCATTGGCCTTACCAAGTCGCTCGGCAAGGAACTGGCAGACACTCCGATCACGGTGAACTGCGTCACTCCGGCGGCGGTCAAAACCGAAATCTTCGATCAGATGAGCCAGGAGTTCATCGACTTCATGCTCACCAAGATTCCGATGGGCCGGTTCGGTCAGGTCGAAGAGATCGCCGGTCTGGTCACTTGGCTCGCCTCGGAGGAATGTTCCTTCTCCACCGGCGCAGTGTTCGACTGCTCGGGTGGCCGGGCGACCTACTGACGTTGCCGCGGAGCGCGCGGACCGCCTGCCGCGCGGGACGGCGGGATGCCCGTCGTGCTAGCGTCGGAGGATCGTCGCCCGTAGGGATGCTTGCGATGAGCCAGGAAGCGGCCGTCCTGTTCGCCAACGAGGCGTTCTATGTCGCCTTCGCCCTCAAGGACATCAAGGGTATGGAGGAACTGTGGTCACGGCACCTGCCGGTGACCTGTGTCCATCCTGGCTGGCAACCGCTGTTCGGCCGCGACGCTGTCATGGACAGCTGGGTCGGCATCTTTGGCAACCCGGGCGCGCCCGGGATCGAGTGTCGTCAACCCCGTGTGTTCCTGTACGGCGACTTCGCCCAGGTCTGCTGCTACGAGGTGATCGAGGAGGGCACGCTGGTGGCGTGCAACCTGTTTGCCCATGATGCCCGGGGCTGGAAACTCGTCCACCATCAGGCCTCGCCGGTAGCCGAGAAGCCGCGGTTCGACGACCTGGAGCCGCCGCGCCGCCGCCTGCAGTAGTCGCCCGTCGCCCGCGCTTCCGCGCCGACACCGCGCCACCCGCCCAACAGAAACGGGGCGGATGGTTTCCCATCCGCCCCGCGGTTCGTGCACCGATGTCAGGTCGAGATCACTTCCGGATGTCGATCTTCACGCGGCGGTTCTTCTCTTCCTTGACCCCGTCCGGCGTCACCACCAAGTTCTGCGACTCGCCGAAAGCCTCCAGGGTCATGGCCGGCGCCTGGGGACCGATCAGGTTCGTCAGTTCCTTGGCAACTGCCTCGGCGCGCCGCTGCGACAGCCGCATGTTGTAGGCCTCGGAGCCGGAACGGTCGGTGTAGCCCGACACGGTGATCGACTTGGCTGCCATGTCGTCGGCAGCGTTCGCGGCGTCGATCAGGATCGCCTGGGTCTGCGGGGTCAGCGTCGACTTGTCGAAGTCGAAGTAGACCGTGAAGTTGGCGAACGTGACCGTCGGCTTCGGCGCTTGGGCCTTCGGGGCGGGAGCGCCGATTTCGGCCATCGCCGCGTTGAAGCGATCCTTGCACCACTTGATGTCGGCAGGCTGGAAGTTCTCCTCCTGCTCCTGCATCCAGCAGTCGAAACTGGCCTGGGCGCGGGCGGCAGCAGCCGGCTTGGCAGTCCCGGCGCCAGCGGCGAGGGCCTCGGTCAGCTTGCGGCGGGCTTCGGCCAACTCGCCCTGGGCGGCGGCCGGGATCTGGCGAGAAGCCATCTCCTCGGGGGCCGGCGGGGTGCCCTTGGCCGACGCGATGGCGCGCATCGAGAACTCGTCGGAGTCCTCATAGTCGCCTTCGGCGAATTCCATCTCCGCCAGGACCAGATACTCCTTGTACAGCGCCGCGCTGAACGCATCGCCGGACGGGGTCAGGCCCTTCGCATTGTCGAGCTGGAAGCCGGCACAGGCGCTCAGTCCGAGCATCGCGGTCGCCGCCAACGCCATCTTGGTGGCGCCAATCATTCTTGTGAGCATGCGCGTCTCCTTCTCGCGACTCATCGCGCCTCGTTTCTGAGGCGGAAGCCCCCGACTAACGATCGAGACCGTGGCCCCCACTTCTCGTGGTGCTCGCCGGAATACCCCCGCAAACACGCCGGCAATATGCCTGAATTCTTGGAAAAGTCCAATCCTGTCACGTGGGAGACACGCGAAAGGGCGCGCAATCCTCCGGGGTCTACACGCCGGTCGCGAGCTTTCATGACGTTGGCGCGCCGGTTACGCGCGATGATCGGCAGCCTTCGACCGATGCGATGGGAAACGTGGCGGAAAAAATTGATCCAGCGCAGTGTCGGCGTGTCCGGTCCGACGGATCCTAGGCTCGACACAGATCGACCGGAGAGGATCCGCATGGCCAAGGCGAGCATGATCCCCGCGCCCGCTGGCGCGACCAACACCGTCACCGCCGGGACGACCCGCGCCCCGGTGAGGCCCGATGCCCCCTGGGCATGGTTGGCCGCCGGCTGGCGCGACCTCTGGCGGGTGCCCCGCATCAGCCTCGCCTATGGCGTCCTGTTTGCCGGCGTCAGCGGCTTCCTGACGTGGATGCTGTTCGGCCTGGAGTTGCAATACCTTCTGTTGCCGATGGTGGCGGGCTTCATGCTCGTCGGGCCGCTGCTTGCCGTCGGCCTCTACGAGACCAGCCGCCGCCTGGACGCTGGCGAGGCGGTCGGCCTCGGCAGCGCGCTTTTCGTCACCACACGGTCGCCGACCCAACTGGCGTTCCTCGGCGCGCTGCTCATGCTGATGCTCCTGGCGTGGATCCGGATCGCCCAGTTGATCTACGCGCTGTTCTTCGGCCTCGCTGGTTTTCCCGGGTTCGAGCAGTCAGTGCACCTTCTGTTCTTCACGCTCGACGGCCTCGCCATGCTAGCTATCGGGTCGCTGGTCGGCGGCGTGATCGCCGCCGGGGTATTCGCGGTCGCCGTCTTCGCCGTGCCGATGCTGATGGTCCGCGAGGTCGACGCGATCAGCGCCATGATCGCCAGCGCCGCCGCGGTTCGTGCGAATTTCTGGCCGATGCTGGTATGGGGCTGGCTGATCGTGGTTCTGACCGGGGTCGGGATCGTCACCCTCTATGTCGGGTTGATCGTCACGTTCCCGTTGCTCGGCCACGCTACCTGGCACGCCTATCGGCATGTCGTCGACGGGGTAGCACCGAGCGAGGCGTGACACGCTCGCCCGCGCGTCGCGTCACCGGCAAACCGGGATCCCGGTTTGCCGGTGGCGCACGATCGGTCGCTTGACCGTCGAACCGGCGCGGACCATCGTCCCGCCGCATGACCGCAGACGACCCGATCCCATCGCGTACCGGTCGCCTCCTGGACCATCTGGACCGGCTGGTCGAGCGGCTCGGCGAGCCATTCGCATTCGCGGCTGCCGTCGTCGGGTACTACGCGATCGCGTTCCTGATCCGCGCCTTGGTGCTAACCGGCTCGTCCGGCGACGAGGCGCAGCTGATGCTTTACGGACAGGGCATGGCGTGGCTCTACGACCTCGGAAACCCGCCGATGGCCGGCTGGCTGGCGACGGCTGCGGAGAGCCTGCTCGGTCCGTCGCTCGCGGTCGCGCTGATCATTCGCTACGGCCTGATGGCGCTGTTCCTGGTGCTGATGCACGCCGCCGCCCGCGAGGCGTTCGACGACCGCCGGCTGGCTCCGGCGGTGGCGATGTCCGCCTTCGGTCTCTGGTTCTATGGCTGGGAGTCGCTGCGCAACTACATGGATTCGCTGGTGCTGATCACGGCGCTGGCGGCGACCGTCTGGTTGATGCTGCGGCTTGCCAGGATGCCGACACGGCTGAACTACGCGGGCCTCGCCATCGCCGTGGCGGTCGGGACGCTTGGCAAGTTCAGCTACCCCGTGGTGCTGCTGTGCCTGATCGCGGCGGCGGGTGTCGATGCCGGGCTGCGGCGGGCGTTGTGGAGCCGGGCGGGCTTGGTGACGGTGGCGGTCGGCCTGGCGGCGGCGATGCTGCCTTATCTCTGGGCGTCGGCGAATCTTGAGTTGTGGCTGTCTGTCGCCGACGACCGCCTCGTGACCAGCGCGATTTCCGACCGCGAGATCGCGGGCGCTATCGACCGCGGGTGGCTGGTGCTCGACTCGGCGCTGAACTTCACGCTGCCGCTGCTGCCGCTGTTCGCGGTCGCGTTTCTGCCTGACCTTGTGCGGCGGGGGCCGTTGCCGCCAACATCGGCGCGGCGCCGGGTTCGGCGATGGCTCGGGGTGTGGCTGCTGCTGCTGTGGGCGGTGGCGACCGCTGTCGTCGTGGCCGTCGGCATGAGCAAGCTGCGCGAGCATTACATGTTCGTGCTGGCACCGTTGCCGCTGCTGCTGTTCGCCTGGCTGCCCGAGGCGGTGGTCGACACGGCGGCGCATCGTCGCCGGGCGGCTGCCTTCTGCGGTGTCCTCGGGGTACTGGCGATGGTCGCGCTCGCGGCCCTGGCCGGCCAGCGGGTGGTCGAGGCGGCCGGTTGCACCAAGTGTCGGCTGATCATGCCGTGGCGGGCCTTCGCCGACCAGCTCCGGGCGGCTGGATTCGAGCGTGGTACGATCGTCAGCTACGACTCCCCCTACACCGACGCCGGGGCCAATCTGCGGCGGTTCCTGCCGGACACCAGGGTGGTGTCGGACAAGCGGCCGCTGGTGGCGCCTGCCGCCCTCGACCGCCCCGGCGGCTGCCTGGTGGTCTGGAACGACGCGCGCTACCCGCAGATCGCCGACCAACTGCGCGCCGCTCCGATCCGCGAGATCGGCGCCCCAGTTCCCCCCGAAACCGTCTTCGGGCGGTTGGAGGCACCGCTGGTCGGCACCGCCAACCCCGCTCCGGCCCTCGGCTACGCTCTTATCGAGGCGGGCGCCGGCGACTGTCGTTGAGGTTCCTCGGCGCAGGCCGCAACCAGGGCGCGGAACAGGCGAAGGTGCCTGGGGCTCCAGACCATCAACTCCGGGTGCCATTGCACCCCGAGCCGGAACCGGTGCCCGGTCACCTCGATGGCCTGGACGATGCCCGCGTCGTCGACCGCCGTCACCTGCATGCCGTCGCCGAGCCGGTCGACCGCCTGGTGGTGCAGAGCGTTGATCCGCAGCGGCCGCTCGCCGATCAACTCGACGAGCCGGGACGGGCCGCGCGGGTGGGCGGTCTTGCAGGGAAAGATCGAGCGCGGGTTTGCCGCTTCGGGGTGCGAGCGGCCGAGGTCCAGGACCAGGGTGCCGCCGCGATGGACGTTCATCAGCTGGGCGCCGCGGCAGATGCCGAGCACCGGCCGGTCGTGCTGCTCGGCCCAGTCCAACGCCTGGATCTCCAGGGCATCCCGGTCCGGGTCGTAGGGCCACTCGTCGATCGTATCGATGCCGTACAACCGGGACTCGATGTCGACGCCGCCCCCGACGATCAGGCCGTCGAGCCCGTCGAACCGAGTCCGCCAGCCTGGACCGATCCGCACCGGCACGCCGCCCGACAACAGGACCGCGAGTGAATTCGCGAGCCGCATCGTCCGCCCCTTGTAACGGCCGGTGGTGACCCCGATGCGGGGCCGAGGACGCCCGAACAGTTTCAGAAAAGGGCGTTCCAAAGTCTCTCCCCCTGCCGGCGATTACGCTCGGCGACGCGGGCTGCCAGGCCGTCGACATCGAGGGCCCGCTCCTCGACGCCCTGCCATCGCGCCCATTGCCCGGCGACCGTCCAGAGCGGATCCTCGAGATCCGCGTTGGGCAGCCGCCAATGGAAGGTCGGCCTGGCCGACACCTTCGGATCGGCGATCGCCCGCTGCACCCGCTCGCGGTCGATCGACGCGAACAGAGGCAACAGGTCCAGTTCGCGGTTACGCGTGGGGTTGAACCGCAGGTAGTCGGCGATCAGGCAGTCCATGGAGGGTCGATAGCCCGGGTCCAGTACGTGGTCGACATAGCCCGCAGGGAACGGCTCGACGAACGGCAGAAGCGACCGCACCGGATCGACGTCGATGGCGACGCGCAAAGCCGGCGCTTCCAGGAGATATGATTGCAGGACCGCCAGAATCCTTGGTGCCGTCAGGTCGGCAGGGCCAAGCGCAGGGTTCAGGTGCAGTCCGAAGCCGTTCAGCAAGCCGGTGCGCGTACCCTCCGCTCCGAGCCGCACCAAGGTCTGCACCAGGGCGTCGATCTCGGGCAGCCGGCCGGCCGGTAGCGGTGGCGTCACGATCTCCGTGGGGACCCACTCACGGCCAAGATCGCCCAGAAACTCATTCGCCTTGTCGACCAGACCGCCATCGGGCTTGGTGCCGTGCACCCAGTCCCAGTCGAGCTCGACACGGAAATCTCCTATCTCCGTCGCTTCAACATGAAGACGATGCGGTCCGTCCGACCGAGTGACCCCACCGAAGCGCTGCCGGACCGCCTCGGCGGCGACGGCAGCGGCGAGCCGCCCAAACTCGATCTCAACCCCGACCCGGCGCTTTCCGCTCCGTCCAATCCAACTGGCGCCATCCTGTATCACATGGTCCATGTGGGTCCGTGCGACGCCTCATCAAGGCGTTCCGCCGGGGGAACGCGCCGCCGTTTGACACAGGGCCTGCCGCGCGGTACCGCAGCCGCGCCATGGTCGAGGTTCTCCCGTCCACCGCTGACGACGTCGGCGCCCTGTCCGACGTGTCCGACCGCCGCGCCGAAGAGCGCCGGCGGCGACGGTGGCTGACTGGCCGGGCCCACGTCGCTCTGCCGGCGGTGGCGCTCTCGATCGCAGCGGGTTTCGTGGCCGGGATCCTGGCGGTTGCCCAGGCCTTTCTCCTCGCGCGCCTGATCGCCGGCGCCATTGGCGGGGCCGGTGTCGATACCCTGGGGCCGACCGCGGCTATGGCGGTCGGCGTGCTGGTGGCGCGCGCCGGTCTGTCGGCGCTGTCCGACATCGTCGCCGCATCGGCGGCCTCGCGGGTGAAACGCGCGGTGCGGGCCGACCTGATCGCGGCGCTGGAGCAGCTCGGCCCATCCTGGCTCAAGAGCCGACGGACCGGCGCGGTTACGGCGACGGTGATCGAGCAGGTCGAGACGCTCGACGGTTTCGTCGCCCGCTGGCTGCCGGTCCAGGCGTTGGCGACGGCGATCCCGGTGGCCCTGCTGGTCCCGGCCTTCATGGTCGACGCCGGCACCGGCTGGATCCTGCTGACGGCCGGTGCCCTCGTGCCGCTGGCGATGGCGGCGGTAGGCTGGCGCACCGGCATGGCGGCGCGCCGCCAGATGACGGCCATGCAGCGCATGAGCGGGGTGTTCCTCGATCGCCTGCAGGGGCTGACGACCCTGAAGCTGTTCGGCGCCGCCGAGCGCGAGCTCGCCGCCATCCGCGACGTCGCCGACGGCTTCCGCGCCTCGACCATGGCGGTGCTGCGGCTCGCGTTCCTGTCGTCGACGGTGCTGGAGGTGCTGGCCATCGGCTCGCTCGCCCTGGTGGCCGGACGGCTCGCTTCGGCGCTGATCGCCGGCGGCGCTCCCGGCCTGGAGGCGGCGCTGTTCCTGCTGATCCTGGTGCCGGAGGTGTTCCTGCCGCTGCGCCGGCTCGGACTGCACTACCATGATCGCTCGGCGGCGGCCGGCGCGGCCGAAGGCATGCTGGAGATCCTCGATGCGGCCGAGCGGCTGCCGGTGGCGGCTGGGCGGCGGCGGCTCGAACGGGCGCCGGAGGTGGTGTTCGATGGGGTGTCGCTGGCCTATCCGGGCGGGCGTCGCGCCGCCCTTGACGGCGCCAGCTTCCGGATCGGGCCCGGTGAGACGGTCGCCCTGGTGGGGGAGAGCGGGTCGGGCAAGTCATCCGCGCTCGCGCTGCTGATGGGGTACGAGCGGCCGACCGCGGGGACGGTGCGGCTCGACGGCGCGGCGGTCGAGGGGGCGGGGGCACGCGCCTCCATCGCCTGGGCCGGACAGACCCCCCGCATCGTCGCCGGCTCGCTGGCCGACAACCTCCGCCTCGGCCGGCCTGACGCCTCGGACGAGGCGTTGCGGGCGGCCGCCGACGCCTGCCGGGTCCTGGAGTTCGCCGAGCGCTGGCCGGACGGACTGGCGACGATCGTCGGCGAGGGTGGGCGCGGGCTGTCCGGCGGCGAGGCGCGGCGGGTGGCGTTGGCGCGGGCCTTCCTGCGCGACGCTCCGCTGGTGCTGCTGGACGAGCCGACGGCCAATCTAGACCGAGACAGCGAGGCGGCGGTGCTGGATGCCATCGACCGGTTGCGGGTCGGGCGCACCGTGCTGATCGCCACCCACTCGGCCGAGGTGGTGCGGCGGGCCGACCGCGTGGTCCGGATCGATGCGGGACGGGTGACGGCCGCCCGGGAAACGGTCGCCGTTGACTGACCTGCTCGCCCTGCTGGCGCTGGCCCGGCGACGCGTCGGCTGGATGGCGATCGGCGCGGTCTGCTCGCTGGCGGCGACGGCGGCGGGCATCGCGGTGCTCGGCATCGCCGGCTCGCTCATCGCGGCGGCGGCGACCGGTGGCGTCCTCGCTGGCTTGCTGTGGCTGCGGGCTTTTGCCGTCGCGCGCATCGCCGCGCGCTATTTTGAGCGCCTGACCACCCATGAGGCTACGTTCCGGGTGCTGGCGGACCTCCGGCTCTGGGTCTTCGAACGGGCGATCCCGCTGGCTCCCGCCCGGCTCGGCGGCTGGCGTGGCGGCGATCTGATGGCCCGCCTGGTCTCCGACATCGACGCGCTCGACGGGCTCTACATCCGGCTGGTGACGCCGACGGTGGTGGCGGTCCTGACCGCGATTGGCCTGGCGTTCCTGCTGGGCGCCTTCTCGCCGGCGCTGGCGGCGGTGGTGATCGCGCTGATGGCGCTGGCCGGGGTCGGCGTGCCGGCGCTGGCGGAGCGCGCCGGACGCCGGGTCGGCGCCGATCAGGTGATGGCGGGGGCGCGGCTGCGCGTGGGGGTGGTGGACCTGATGCAGGGGATGGCCGACCTCGCCGCCAACGAGGCGCTCGGGCGCCAGGCGGCGACCATCGCCGCCGCCGAGTCCGACTGCGAGGCGGCTCGGTTCCGGCAGACTGTGATCGCGTCGCTGTCGGCGGCGGCGACCGTCGTGGTCGCGCAACTGTCGCTGGTCGCCCTGGTCCTGGGTTGGGCGGCTCTCGGTCCGGCGATCGCCGGCGGCGGGCCGGCGGTCGCGGTGGCGGTCCTGGTCACGCTGGCGGCGTTCGAGGCGGTGGCGCCGCTGCCGCTCGCCTGGCAGATGCTTGGGCGCACCGCGGCGGCGGCGCGGCGAATCCGCGAACTGGCCGAGGCGGCGCCCGCGGTGGCCGATCCGCCGGCGGAAAGGCGTCGTCAGGTGCCGCAATCGACCGCGCTGGCGCTGGAGAGTGTGGGGTTCAGCTACCCGGGCAGCCCGGTCGCCGCCCTGGAGCGGATCGACCTTGCGGTGCCCGAGGGCGGCCGCCTCGGCATCGCCGGCCCCAGCGGCGCCGGCAAGTCGACCTTGCTGGCCATGCTGCTGCGTTTCCACGATCCGGACACAGGACGGGTCACGCTGGGCGGCGTCGACCTGCGCGATCTGGCGCTCGCCGATGTGCACGCCCGCATCGGCGTGCTGTCGCAGTCGACGGCGATCCTAGCCGGCAGCCTTCGGGAGAACTTGGCGATCGCCGCGCCCTACGCCGACGATTCCGCGCTGGCCGCGGCCCTGGAGCGCGCCGGGTTGGGGCCGTTCCTGGCGGCCCTGCCGGACGGTCTCGACACCTGGCTCGGCGAGGCCGGGGTGGCGGTGTCGGGCGGCGAGGCGCGCCGGATCGCGCTTGCCCGGGTGCTGCTGAAGGACGCCCCGATCCTGCTGCTGGATGAGCCGACCGAAGGGCTCGACGCCGATACCGAGCGCTCGGTCCTGGCGGCGCTGCGGCCGGCGATGGCCAGCCGCACCGTGATCGCCATCAGCCACCGCCCGGCGGCGCTGGACGCCATGGACCGGGTGGTGCGGATCGAGGGCGGGCGGATCGTCGAGGTTTGACCACTAACTCTCGTAGCCGAACGGGTCGTCGACGCTGTTGGCCGGCTCGGTGAACCAGCGAGGGCCATCCCCGGTCATCCGGATGTGGTCCTCGAGGCGCACGCCGAACTCGCCGTAGACGCAGATCATCGGCTCGTTCGAGAAGGTCATTCCGGGCACCAGTACGGTTCTGTCGCCCTTCACGATGTATGGCCACTCGTGCACGTCGAGGCCGATGCCGTGGCCGGCACGGTGCGGCAGGCCCGGGGTGGCGTAGCCGGGGCCGAAGCCCGCCGCCTCGATCACCCGCCTGGCGGCGGCGTCGAGATCCTCGCAGCGCGCGCCGAGGCGTGCGGCCTCGAACACCGCCGCCTGGGCCGCCTTCTCGAGGTTCCAGATCTGGCGCTGGCGTTCGCTGGCTTCGCCGAACACGTAGGACCGCGTGATGTCGGAAAGGTACCCGCCGACCGGCGCGCCGACGTCGATCAGCACCATGTCGCCGTCCTTGAGGGTCTGCGGGTACGGCACGCCGTGCGGGAAGGCGGTGGCCTCGCCGAACAGCACGATGGCGAACGGCGGCGGGCCCTCGGCGCCGAGCCGCTTGTGGGCCTCGCCCAGGAACGCCTGCACCTCGGTGGTGGTCATGCCCTCGCGCAGGATGCGCGCGGCCGCCCTGTGCACCTCCATGGTGATGTTCTTGGCGGTCTGCATCAACGCGATCTCGGAATCCGACTTGATCGCCCGGCAGGCGGCGGTGATCGCGCCGGCGTTGATGAAATCGTAGGCGTTGCCGGCGCGCCGCAGGCCGTCAAAGCTGAAGAAGGGGGTGGCTTCGTCGACGCCGACGGTGCCGGCGGCGATCCCCTTGCCGCGCAGGGTGTCGGTCACCAGGGCGGTCGGGTCCTCATGCTCCTCCCACACTGCGACGTCGTCGCCGATGGTCAGCATGGTGCGGAGCTTCTGTTCCTCGAAGGCCGGGCAGACATAGGTCAGATTGCCGCGTGCCGGCAGCACGGCGCCGTGCAGGCGCTCGCTGCGCCCAAGCTTCAGGCCGGTGAAGTAGGTGAGGCTGGTCGAGACGTCGAGCCACAGCGCGTCGACCCCGGCCTCGCGCATCAGCGCCTGGGCGCGCTCGATCCGTCCCAGCCGCTCGGCCTCGCCGATCGGCGGGACATCGCCGCGCATCGAAGTCATGGCGGCCAGTTCCGCCTCGACGGTCGAACCGCCGACACCGATCGTCATCAGATTGCTCTCCCGAAAATGAACCGTCAGTGACCACGGTAGCCGGTCAGACGCCAGATCGTCAGCCGCCTGGTTCGACCGAAACTCGTGACGGAGAGGGCGGCGATCGATTCGGCGCCGGCGAACTTCTCCAGGATCGGCAAGGGATCCGGCCAGTCGGTGATCAGCAGGACCGGGTCGCCCTGGCCGCCGTCATAGGCGTCGGCCAGCTCGTAGTGGTTCTCCGGCGCGTTGTTCCAGTCCCACATCCAGGTCGCCATGCGGGCGTCGCCGGGCGCGGGCTCGCCCTCGGCGATCCGGTCGCGCAGGTAGTACAGCAGCGCCGCCATCGTCATCCGGTCGCTCATCAGCACCGGCGTCGTGAGATGACGGTCGAGGATCGGGCGGATCTGCTGGGCCATGGTCTCCCAGCCGGCCAACCGGCCGAGGCCCTTCGACACCAGGGGCGGGGTGATCGCCGGCCAGGTCGCGACCACGAACAGAAAGCCGAGGCTGGCGGCCAGATGCGGCCCGACGGTCCACAGCCGCCAGCCCCGTGCGCGCCCCGATTCGGTCAGCCACAGCGCCACCAGGACCGCCGCCGTCGGGTAGGCGGTGACGGCCCAGTTGGCGTTGGCGCGCGACAGGAAGGCCTGGACCGTCACCGCCAGCAGCGGCGGCAGGGCGAACGCCAGCAGGAAGCGTTCGGCGGGGCTGGCCTGGCCGCGGACCCAGGCCAGGCCGCGCCACACCAGGACCAGGAACGGCAGCGGCCCGAACACCCCGGCCTGCTGGCCGATGAACTCGACGGCGTGATCGAGGTGGAACAACTCGCCGCGCAGATTGGCGTTGTCGCCGAGATGGCCGACCGTGGCGAACTGGTTGGCGGCGTTCCACGCCAGGTTCGGTGCCAGGATCGCCAGGGCCAGCGCGACGATCAGCAGGCCGCGACGGTCGCGCAGGATCCAGCGGTCGTCTCGCGCCAGGGCGAGATGCAGGGCGAGCCCGGCGAGCGCGTAGGCCATGGCGTATTTCGCGAGCAGCCCGAGGCCGATGGCGACGCCGGCGGCGGCGGCCCAGGCCCAGGCGTCGCGCCCGCCGTCGCGTCGGTCGAGGGTCTGCCGCAGCGCCAGCACGGCCAGTGCCCAGCAGGCCAGCAGCGGCACATCGGTGGAGACGAGCAGGCTGGAGAACGCCACCGACGGCAGGGTGATCCACAGCACCGCCGCCCACATGCCGGTCCGGGCGTCGCGCAGCGTCGTCCCGAGCCCGTACAGCGCCATCGCGGTGACGGCGTGAAGCAGCGGCGACGAAAGCCGGGCGCAGGCCTCGCCGTCGCCGCAGACGGCGGTGGTGGCGGCGATCGTCCAGGCGATCAGGGGCGGCTTGGTGAAGTAGCCGAAGTCGAGCTTCTGCGCCCAGCTCCAATACTGCGCCTCGTCGCCGTGCAGTTCGAGCCCGGTGGCGGCGAGGCTGGCGACACGCAGCGCCGTGATCGCCAGCACCCAGGCGAGCGCCAGGCGCAGCGGCGACATCGAAGCGAGGACAGGGGAGGACGAGGATGGCATGGGCGTTTGTAGTCACGCGCCGCGCCGGACGCTACCTCCGCCGGCTCAGTCAGCGCCTCGCCGTTCCCGCGTCGGCCTCGGAACCTGGGTCGGGATCCCGCTCATCCGCGAGGCGAAGGTCCTCGTCGAAGTCGGTGATTGCCTTGATTGCCGCGGCCGCCGCATCGTCGAAGGCGTAGAGGATCAGGTCGACCGCGGCCTTGTCCAGGTGCTGGATCTCATCCAAGTCGCGCACGGTAAGGGCAATCCGCCCGCCGAACCGATGGGTGCGAATCGCCGTCAGCAGGCCGCTGCGGGCGTCGGTCTCGGTGAGCAGCACCGCGCCGTGGGAGATGGCGAGAACGATCCAGCGGGTCCTGGTCAACGGCAGTTCCGTCCAGAACTCTTGTTCGGTGACATCGCCGTAGCGCACGTCGTAGCCCTGAGCCGACCAGCGCCGGGCCACCCGGGGATCGAGATCGACCCCCAGCACCCGGAAGCCCGCGTCGTTGAATCGTTTCAGCATGTGGCCGCCGAGCCGGCCGAGGCCGAACAGGATTATGTCCACCGGCGGCCCGTTGCCGTCGTCCGGCGCCTCGGCTTCCCGACGGGAGCCGAAATCGACGAACCGCAGCACCGGCCTGACCCACTGATACAGCCGCTCGGAGTAGGTGATCATGTAGACCGACAACGCGATGGTGACGAGACCGACCATGGTCACCAGCCCGACCGCCGACCCGTCGATGTGCCCGAGGCTTAGCCCCATCGCCATGAAGATCAGGGAGAACTCGGAGATCTGCGCGACCGTCAATCCGGCCAGGAATCCCGTGCGGGCGCGGTACCCCAACCAGGCCATGATCAGCAGGACGATCAGCGGGTTGCCGATCAGCACGAAGATCGAGAACGCGAAGGCGCTGCCGAGGTCGCTGCCCAGCGTCGACAGATCGAGCGAGGCGCCCAGCGACAGGAAGAAGAACAGCAGCAGGAAGTCGCGCAACGCCGCGAGGCGCGCCGAGATCATGTCGCGGTACGGAGTCGAGCCAAGGGACACCCCGGCGGCGAGACCGCCCAGTTCCTTGCCGAGCCCGACCATGTCGCCCACCGCCGCCGCCACCGCCGCCCAACTGACCGCAGCGATCACCAGCAGCTCGGGCGTGCGCGCCAGCCGGCCCGACAACGAATCGGCGACGTAGCGCACGAACAGCACCAGCAGGGCCGTGGCGGCGACCAGCGAGAGCAGCACCAGCCCGACGCGTTCGAGGCTCCCTTCGCCGTCACCGGCACCGATACCGAGGGTGGACAGGACCACCATGGCGACCACCACGACGATGTCCTGAACGATCAGGAAGCCGAGCGCGATCCGCCCGTGCAGAGTTTCCAGCTCACGCTTGTCGCCGAGCAGCTTCACCACGATGATGGTGGAGGAGAATGTGAGGGCGACCGCGACGTACAGGCTGGTCACGGCATCGAGGCCGAGCGCGAGGCCGATCAAGAAGCCGAAGCCGGCGGTGAAGCCGATCTGGCCGAGGCCGGTGGCGACCGCCACCGGGCCGAGCGTGGTGATCAGGCGCCAGTCGAGTTTCAGTCCGACAAGAAACAGCAGCAGCGCGATGCCGAGTTCGGCCAGGAAGTCGATCTGGGTGGCGGTGCCCTCGCTGCTGGGGAAGTATGCAGTCAACAGAATTCCGGCGGCGATGAACGCCACGATCACCGGTTGTCGCAGGGTGGCGCCGATCAATCCGATGGCGGTGGCGCCAAGCAGCAGCCAGGCAATCTCGTGGAAGACACCCTCGGGCATCCGTTTTCCTGGATTTCCGTAGCTGCGCGACGACAGCTCCAGCGTATCACAGTTCGATCAGCCATTGCCGCCGGGCGGCGGCGGGTTGACAGCGCGTCCCGGCGCCAGAGTATCAGCCTCATCGATACGAGCGGAAGGCATGAGCATGCGCGCCACACCACGTCGCCTGATTGCCCTTGCCCTGGTGGTGCCGGCGGTTCTCGTCCTGTCGGCGGGGTCGCCGGTCGGCGCGGCGCCGGAGCCACTCGACGCCTTGCTGGAGCCGGTGCGCGCCGAGCACGCGCTGCCGGCTCTGGCCGCGGCCGTCGTGAAGGCCGGCGAGATCGTCGCCGCCGGCGCCGTCGGCGAACGCGCCCTCGGCTCGGGAGTTGCGGTGACCCTGGACGACCGCTTCCACATCGGCTCCGACACCAAGGCGATGACCGCGACGCTGGCCGCGATGCTCGTCGAGGAGGGTCGGCTGGGCTGGGATTCGACGGTCGGCGAGACCATCGGCGCGGCGTTTCCGGGCATGGCGCCGGAACTTGCGGCGGTGACCCTGGCCGAACTGCTGTCGCACTCGAGCGGCATCCCCGGCGATACCGTCGAGATGCTGAATCTGTATTTCAACCTGGACGCGTTCGATCACGGGCCCTCGGCGCGCCGACTCAGGGTGATCGACGCCTGGAAGACGAACGTGCCGGTCAAGCCGGAGGGGTCGCCGTTCCAGTACTCGAATTTCGGCTACCTGATCGCCGGCGTCATGATCGAGGCGGCGGCTGGTCGGCCGTGGGAGCGGTTGATCCGCGAGCGGGTGTTCGACCCGCTCGGCCTCGTCACCGCCGGACTGGGCGCGACCGTGACCCCGGGCCGGCTCGACGCGGCCGCCGGCCACGTCCGCGAGGAGGATGGCAGCGTCACGTTGCGGCTCTGGGGCATCGCCGCCGACATCCCGCCGATGCTGGGGCCGGCGGGCACCGCCCACATGTCGGTGCTCGACTTCGCGCGCTGGGCCGGCTGGAACGCCGGCCAGGGTCGGCGCGGCCCGGCGCTGCTGACGCCCGAAACCCTGGCGACGCTGCACGCCGTCCGGGTCCGCACCCCGCCGCGACCGGACGCGCCGCCGGGGACGCCGGACTCCGGCGGCTACGGCCTCGGCTGGGGCGTGGTCGAGTTCCCGTGGAGCGACCGGCCGCTGCTGGCCCACAACGGCTCCAACGGCATGAACCTGGCCAAGATCCTGGTCGACACCGACCGCGACCTCGGCGTGGTGATCCTGACCAACATCGGCGGCAAGGCGGCGGAGGAGGCGGCCACCGCCGTTCAGAGGGCGCTCTACGAGCGTTACCGCTAGCTCTGGGGCTCTGGCGTTTCCGGTCCTGCCGGCACCGCCAGGACATCGCGGTCGGCGCCGCGCAGCACCTCCGCCGCCACACTGCCGAGCAGGTACCTGGTCACCCCGCTCCGACCCCGGGTGCCGATCACCACGAGGTCGGCCGCGACCTCGCGCGCCGATGCCTGGATGACATGCGCCACCGATCCTGAATTGTGCTTCAGGATACGGGCGACCGGATCGAGGCGCAGGGCTCCGAGAACAGCATCCATCTCCCGGCCGATCCGCTCCTCCTCGCCGGCCAGGTAGCCGTCGACCTGGTCGGCTGACAGCGACGCCCGGGCCATCAGGCCGGTGCCCGGGGCGTCGTACACATGGATCACCGAGATTGCGGTGTCGAGATCCAGCCCGAGGGCAGCGACCGCCCGGATCGCGTCGCCGGAGCCGGCCGCCAGGTCAAGCGCGATCAACGCGTGGCGGTAGCCGCCGGCCGGCACCCCGTTGGCCATCAACACCGGCCGCCGGCTCTCGCGGATCGCCCGCTCCGCGGTGGTGCCGACGAACACGTCCCTCAGCACCTCCCGGCGGTGCGGACCGATCACCAGAAGGTCGGCCTCGTGCTCGTCGGCGGCCTGGGTCACCGCCTCGAAAGGGTCGCCGAGAACCAGCAGCGGAGTGCAATCCAGCCCGTCGACCTCGAAGATCGATCGCGCCTGGTCCTCGAGCAACGTCCAGGCCGCTGTCCGCTCGGCGTCCACGATCCCTCCCGGCTGATCGTCGTCCACCGCGTGCACAAGCCACAGGGCGGCCCGGGCCTTCTTGGCGAGCAGGACCGCCCGGCGGATCGCCCGGTCGGACCGCACGGAGAAATCCGTGGCAACAAAGATGGTCTTCATGCGCCTGTCCTCCCGACGTGCGCCTGCGGAGCCGTCCGCGCCGGACGGTCGCCCGCATCTTGCCATTGCCAGCGCTCGCTGCCATCGGGTGAATGGTCTTGACGGGCCCTGGTTGCCAACCCAGGTCCCCCGTCGTATCTCCAGGACGCCCCCTGGGAGAGACGCGATGACGGACCCGTCCACCGAATCACTCGCCCTGGCTGCCGAGTTTCCGGCGGCCGACCGGGACGCTTGGCGGGCGTTGGTCGAAAAGGCGCTGAAGGGCGTTCCCTACGAGAAGGCGCTGGTCACTGAACTGGCCGAGGGAATTCGCACCGAGCCGATCTACAGCCGGGCCGACGCGCCGGCGCCGGCGTCGGCCGCCACGCGCAACGCCGGGTCACTGGACCGCGCGGCGGTCGGCTGGGACGTGCGCGCGCTGCACGTCCATCCCGACCCGGCCGTCGTCAACGCCGAGATCCTCGCGGACCTGCAGAGTGGAGCGAACTCGGTGGCGTTGCGTTTCGACGCCGCCGGCCGGCTCGGCCGCACCGCGCGCGACGAGGCCGCCGACGCCGGGCGGGGCGGCGTGATGATCGACGGCCTGGGGGCGCTGGACCGGGCGTTGCAGGACGTCTATCTCGACGCCGCCGTGGTGGCGCTGGAGCCGGGGGCGGCGTATCTGCCGGCGGCGGCGCTGCTGACTGGGTTGTGGGAACGCCGGGGGATCGCCGCGGACGCGGCGATGGGCCATGTCGGCGCCGACCCGCTCGGCGCGCTCGCCCGGCTCGGCACCGCCGGAGAGCCGCTGGACGCGGCGCTGGCCCGGCTGGCAACGATCGCGCTCACCCTGCACGACCGCTTCCCGAACGCGACCTCGGTGTCGGTCGACACCTCGCCCTACCACGCCGCCGGCGCCGACGAGGCGATGGATCTCGGCTACGCGATGGCCACCGGCGTCGCCTATCTGCGCGCGCTGGAGGCCGGCGGTCTGGCGCCCGAGGACGCCGCCCGGCAGATCGTGATGAGCCTGCCGGTCGGGGTCGACGTCTTCCTCGGCATCGCCAAGCTGCGCGCCGCGCGCGGCCTGTGGGCGCGGGTGCTGGAGGTGTCGGGCGTGGATCCGGATCGCCGGGGGCTGACCCTGCACGTCGCCACCGCCGAGCGCGCCTGGGCCGGGCGCGACCCGTGGGTCAACATGCTGCGGGCGACCGCCGCCACCTTCGCCGCCGCGGTCGGCGGCGCCGACAGCCTGACGGTGCTGCCCTACACCCAGGCGCTCGGCGTTCCCGACGGCTTCGCGCGCCGCATTGCCCGCAACACGCAGTTGATCCTCAAGGAGGAGTCCCACCTCGCCCGGGTGATCGACCCGGCCGGCGGCAGCTGGTACGTCGAGGTTCTCACCGACCGCCTCGCCGAAAAGGCCTGGGGCCATTTCCAGGCGATCGAGGCGCGCGGCGGCATGGCCGCGGCACTCGCCGACGGCAGCGTGGCAAAGGCCTGCGCCGAGGCGTGGGGCGCCCGTGAGCGCCGGATCGCCCGCCGGCGCGAGGAACTGACGGGGGTCAACGCCTTCCCGAAGGTCGACGAGGCGACGGTCGACCTGGCCGATGTCGACCATGCCGCGCTGGTCGCGGCCGCCCGCCGACGGCTGGGCGCGGCGGGCGAGGCGCTGCCGTCGGCAGCCAGCGTCGAGGACCGGGCCCGCGCCGCCGAGGCCGGGGTCGACCTGACGGCGCTGATGCCGGCGGGACCGGCAGTACCCCACGCCGCGCCGCTGCCGTCGCACCGGCTCGGCGAGGCGTTCGAGGAACTGCGCGACGCCTGTGACGCCGCCGCCCGGCGGCCGCGCGCCCTGCTGCTCGGCGTCGGCGGTGCCGCCGCCTACACCGCCCGCGCCACCTTCGCGCGCAACCACCTCGGCGCCGGTGGGATCGAGGCGGTCGACCGCGAACTCGACGACCCGGCGACGGTCGCCGAGGCCCTGGACGGGGCTGGCGCCGATTTGGTCGTGATCTGCTCAAGTGATACCGTGTACGCCGAGCAGGCGGCCGAGATCGCCGGGGCGCTCAAGGCCGCAGGCGTCGCGCGCGTCTGGATCGCCGGGCGGCCGGGCGACCGCGAGGCCGAGTGGAAGGTGGCTGGCATCGACGGCTGGGTGTACGCCGGCGACGACACCCTCGCCACCCTGCGGGGACTGCTCGCCGATCTGGGCGTGTGGACGCCCACAGGAGGTGCGTGATGAGCCGGATCCCGAATTTCGCGACGGTCGACCGCCGCTCCGAGGCCGCCGCCGCCGGGCCGGTTGAGGGCGCCGCGGTGTGGACCACGCCGGAGGGCATCGACGTCAAGGCGCTGTACACCGAGGCCGACCTCGACGGCCTCGACCATCTTGCCACCTGGCCTGGCCTGCCGCCGTACCTGCGCGGGCCGTACCCGACGATGTACGTCAACCAGCCCTGGACGATCCGGCAGTACGCCGGCTTCTCCACCGCCGAGGACAGCAACGCCTTCTACCGGCGCAACCTGGCGGCCGGCCAGAAGGGGCTGTCGGTGGCCTTCGACCTCGCCACCCACCGCGGCTACGACAGCGACCATCCGCGAGTATCCGGGGACGTCGGCATGGCAGGCGTGGCGATCGACTCGATCCTCGACATGCGCACCCTGTTCTCGGGCATCCCGCTCGACCGGATGAGCGTGTCGATGACCATGAACGGCGCCGTGCTGCCGGTGCTGGCGCTCTACATCCTGGCCGCCGAGGAGCAGGGGGTGGCGCCGGAGGCGCTGAGCGGAACCATCCAGAACGACATCCTCAAGGAGTTCATGGTCCGAAACACCTACATCTACCCGCCGACGCCCTCGATGCGGATCATCTCCGACATCTTCGGCTTCGCCTCCGAGCGGATGCCGAAGTTCAACTCGATCTCGATCTCCGGCTACCACATGCAGGAAGCCGGGGCGACCGCCGACCTGGAACTCGCCTACACGCTGGCCGACGGGGTGCAGTACCTGCGCGCCGGCATCGACGCCGGGCTCGACGTCGACGCCTTCGCGCCGCGGCTGTCCTTCTTCTGGGCGATCGGCATGAACTTCTTCATGGAAGTCGCCAAGATGCGGGCCGCGCGCCTGCTGTGGGCGAAGCTGGTGAAGGGGTTCGGCGCCCAGAGCGCCAAGTCGCTGTCGCTGCGCACCCACTGCCAGACCTCGGGCTGGTCGCTGACCGCCCAGGACGTGTTCAACAACGTGACGCGCACCTGCGTCGAGGCGCTGGCCGCCACCCACGGCCACACCCAGTCGCTGCACACCAACGCCCTCGACGAGGCGCTGGCGCTGCCGACCGACTTCTCGGCGCGGATCGCCCGCAACACCCAGTTGCTGATCCAGCAGGAGACCGGCACCTGCCGGGTCATCGATCCCTGGGGCGGCAGCTACTACGTCGAGCGGCTGACCCGCGACCTGGCCGAGAAGGCCTGGGCGCACATCCAGGAGGTCGAGGGCTACGGCGGCATGGCCAAGGCGATCGAGGCCGGCATCCCGAAGATGCGGATCGAGGAGGCGGCGGCCCGCACCCAGGCCCGCATCGACGCCGGCCGCCAGACCATCGTCGGGGTCAACAAGTACCGGGTCGAGGGCTCCGACAACATCGAGATCCTGAAGGTCGACAACGCCCGGGTCCGCAAGGGCCAGCTCGAGAAGCTGGCGCGGCTGCGCGCCGAGCGTGATGCCGGGGATGTCGCCGCGCGCCTGGACGCGCTGACCCGCTCGGCCGAGACTGGCGACGGCAACCTGCTGGCGCTTGCGGTCGACGCCGCCCGGGCGCGCGCCACGGTCGGCGAGATATCGATGGCGCTCGAGAAGGTGTGGGGCCGGCACGTCGCCGAGGTCCGGGCGATCTCGGGCGTGTACTCCAGCGAGGTGGGAGCCAGCCGCATGGTCGACACCGTCAGGAACCTGGTCCGCGAGTTCGAGGAACTTGAGGGCCGCCGCCCGCGCATCCTGATCGCCAAGATGGGCCAGGACGGCCACGACCGCGGCCAGAAGGTGATCGCCACGGCGTTCGCCGACCTCGGCTTCGACGTCGACATCGGGCCGCTGTTCCAGACCCCGGAGGAGGCGGCCCGCCAGGCGGTCGAGAACGACGTCCACATCGTTGGCGCCTCCTCGCTTGCCGCCGGGCACCTGACGCTGGTGCCGGCCTTGCGCGACGAACTGGCCAAGCTCGGCCGTGACGACATCATGATCGTGGCCGGCGGCGTGATCCCGCCGCAGGACTACGAGGCGGTCAGGGCCGCCGGCGCCGCGGCGATCTTCCCGCCGGGCACGGTGATCGCCGAGGCGGCCATCGACCTGCTGCGCCGTCTGATCGCCTCGCTCGGCCACGAGAGCCGGGCGGCGTGAGGGCTGTGCCGAGGCGTTTCCCGGGCAACGGGGCGTCGGGTGGGTCCCGGGTCGCGCTGCGCTTGCCCGGGATGGCGTCATAAGGTGGTGGCTCCCTGCTCTCTTCGTCATCCCGGACGGCCGATCGGCCGATCCGGGACCCACCCAGCGACGGGCCTCACGTGAGCACGCACCCTGCAACTCGGCGGCGCCTCAGCGTCGACGACTACGTGGCCGGCGTGCGTGCCGGCGACCGCGCCACCGTCGCCCGCGCCATAACCCTGGTGGAGAGCCGCAAGGCCGAGCACCGGGACCGCGCCCAGGAGATGCTGGTCCGGCTGCTGCCGCACGCCGGTGCCGCCCACCGGGTCGGCATCACCGGCGTGCCGGGGGTCGGCAAGTCGACCTTCATCGAGGCGCTCGGCACCCACCTGACCGGGCAAGGGAAGCGGGTGGCGGTGCTGGCGGTCGACCCGACCAGCGGCCGCTCCGGCGGCTCGATCCTCGGCGACAAGACCCGGATGACGGCGCTCGGCCAGGACCCCCGCGCCTTCATCCGTCCGTCGCCGTCGGCCGGCACCCTCGGCGGGGTGGCGCGCGCCACCCGCGAGAGCATGGTGGTGGTCGAGGCCGCCGGCTACGACGTGGTGCTGGTCGAGACCGTCGGCGTCGGCCAGTCCGAGGTGACGGTCGCCGAGATGGTCGACCTGTTCCTGGTGCTGATGCTGCCGGGCGCCGGCGACGAGCTGCAGGGCATCAAGAAGGGCATCCTGGAGATCGCCGACCTGCTGGTGGTCAACAAGGCCGACGGCGACAACCGCGAGCGCGCCATGAAGGCGATGCGCGAGTACAAGTCGGCGCTGCACATCCTGCAGCCGGCCGACCCGCACTGGACGGCGCGGGTGCTGGCCTGCTCGGCGCTGTCCAAACAGGGCATCGACCAGGTATGGGAGACGGTGGAGGAGCACCGCCGGGCGCTGGAGGCGGCGCGGGTCGGCGCGTCCGACGCCTTCGCCGCCAAGCGCGCCGGCCAGCAGGTGCGCTGGATGTGGGCGATGGTGCGCGACCGGCTGACGGCGGCGCTCGAGCGCTCGCCGGCGGTTCGGGCCGAGGCCGGCACGCTGGAGGCGGCGGTGGCGACCGGCGAAACGACGCCGGCGCTGGCTGCCGAACGGCTGCTGAAGGCGTTCGGGGTCGGCGAATGACCGCGATCGATCCGGTGTTCGCCGGCTGAAAGCCGAGCCCGGCCGCCAAAGTCGCTCTGGCGGGAGTCGATTCCGGCGCTATGCTCGCTTCGCCTTTGCCGCGCTATCAGGAGACCGTGATGACCACCCCGCCCCCCGCCCGCGTCGGCGATCCGGTCGACGCCATCGACACGCCGGCCCTGGTGATCGACCTCGACGCCTTCGAGCGCAACCTGGATCGCATGGCGCGATTCGCCCACGACACCGGCATCCGTGTGCGGCCGCACGCCAAGACCCACAAATCACCGGCGGTGGCGCACCAGCAGATGGCGCGCGGCGCCGTCGGCCAGTGCTGCCAGAAGGTCGGCGAGGCCGAGGTGCTGGTGAACGCCGGGATCCACAACGTGCTGGTGTCGAACCAGGTGGTCGGCGCCCACAAGCTGGCGCGGCTGGCGGCGCTGGCCCGGCGCGCCTGGATCGGGGTGTGCACCGACGATCCCGCCCAGGTCAGGGCCTACGGCGAGGCCGCCCGGCGCGCCCAGGTCGACCTGCACGTGCTGGTCGAGATCGACGTCGGCGCGGCGCGCTGCGGCACCGCCCCCGGCGCCCCGGCGGTCGACCTCGCCAAGCTGATCGCCGACACCCCGGGGCTCAGCTTCGAGGGCCTGCAGGCCTATCACGGCTCCGCCCAGCACATCCGCGGCCATCGCGAGCGCCGGGCGGCGATCCAGACCGCCGCCCAGGCGGTCCAGCTCACCACCGAAAAACTGGGGGTGGCGGGCCTCGAGTGCCGCACCATCGGCGGCGCCGGCACCGGCAGCTTCCGGTTCGAGACCGAGACCGGCCTGTGGAACGAGCTGCAGCCGGGCTCGTACTGCTTCATGGACGCCGACTACGGCCGCAACCTCGACGAGACCGGCGAGGAGCGCGGCGAGTTCGACCACGCGCTGTTCGTGGCGGCGACGGTGATGAGCGCCTCGGCCCCCGGCCGCGCCGTGGTCGACGCCGGCCACAAGGCGTCGGCCATCGATTCCGGCTTGCCGACCGTCTGGAAGCGCTCCGACACCACTTACGCCGGGGCGTCCGACGAGCACGGCAAGCTGTCGCTCGGCGCCGGTGCCGCGCGGTTGTCGCTCGGCGACCGGGTCTGGCTGGTGCCGGGCCACGTCGACCCGACGGTCAACCTGCACGACTGGTACGTCGGCGTGCGCGGCGGCCTGGAAGCCGGCATCGTCGAATGCCTGTGGCCGGTGGCGGCGCGCGGCGCCCTGACCTGAGGCGGTTTGTCGCCGGGCGCGTGCCGCGTTGACAGCCGCGGCGTTCCGCGCCACCTGAGGGGCGAGGAGGACCGCCGCCGCATGGATGCCACCGCCACGAGCCGCCCGTCGCCCGCCGAGGAGCAGGAGGAGCTGATCGGCGAGTTCGCGTTCTTCGACGACTGGATGGAGCGCTACCAGTACCTGATCGACCTCGGCCGCAAGCTGCCGGCGTTTCCGGACGAGTACCGGCGCGACGAGTTCAAGCTGAAGGGCTGCCAGTCCCAGGTCTGGCTGGTCGGCGAGAAGCGCGACGGCCGGCTGGTGTTCCACGCCATCAGCGACGCCGCCATCGTCTCCGGCATCATCGCCGCGCTGCTGCGGGTCTACTCCGACCGCACGCCCGAGGAGATCGTCGCCACCGAGCCAAACTTCGTGGCCGCCATCGGGCTCGACTCGCATCTGTCGCCGACCCGCAAGAACGGCCTCGGCGCCATGTTGACGGCCATCAAGGGCCGGGCCCGGGCCGAGATCGACGCGGCCGCGTGACGGACGAGGCGACGGTGACCACCACTCTCGACGCCGTCTACCAGGACCGCCTGCTGGAGCTTGCCGCCAGCATCGCCCGCGACGGTCGCGTGCTGGCGTCGCCGACCGCCAGCGGATCGGCCCGCAGCCGGGCCTGCGGGTCGCGCATCGCCGTGCAGGTGGCGCTCGACGGCGACCGCGTCACCGATTACGGCCAGCGGGTCGAGGCCTGCGCCCTCGGCAGCGCCGCCGCCTCGGTGGTGGGTGCGGCGGTGGTCGGCTCGACGGTCGCCGAGGTGCGCCGGGCCGCCGCCGAACTGGAGGCGATGCTCTCCCGCGGCGGGCCGCCGCCGACCGGTGGCTTCGGCGAGCTGGCGGCGCTGGAGCCGGCGCGTGCCTTCGCCAACCGCCACGCCTCGATGCAGCTGGCGTTCCGCGCCCTCGAAAAGGCGTTCCGCAGCGTCGGCCTGTAGCGACGGTCTATCGCGTCGGCGCGGGGCCGGCCTCGAGCTCGTCGATCATGCTCTCCACCAGTTGCAGGCCACGGTCCCAGAACGCCGGGTCCGAGGCGTCGAGCCCGAACGGCGCCAGCAGTTCCTTGTGCCGCTTGGTGCCGCCGGCGGCCAGCATCTCCAGGTACTTGTCGGCGAACCCGGCCTCGGCGTCCTGGAACACCGCGTACAGCGAGTTCACCAGGCAGTCGCCGAACGCGTAGGCGTAGACGTAGAACGGCGAGTGCACGAAGTGCGGGATATACGACCAGAAGGTCTTATAGCCGTCGTCGAAGCGGAACGCCGGGCCCAGGCTCTCGGTCTGGATGTCCATCCAGATCTGGCCGAGCCGGTCGGGCGTCATCTCGCCGGTCCGGCGCTCGTCGTGGACCCGGGTCTCGAAGCAGTGGAAGGCGATCTGCCGGACCACGGTGTTCAGCATGTCCTCGACCTTCGAGGCCAGCATGACGCGGCGCCCGGCCGGGTCGGTGCGGCGCTTCAGCAGGGCCTGGAAGGTCAGCATCTCGCCGAACACGCTGGCGGTCTCGGCCAGGGTCAGCGGGGTGTCGCACATCAACTGGCCGTGCCGGCCGGCGAGCACCTGGTGGACGCCGTGGCCGAGCTCATGGGCGAGGGTCATGACGTCGCGGGTCTTGCCCTGGTAGTTCAGCAGCAGATAGGGGTGCGCGCTCGGCACCGTCGGGTGCGCGAAGGCGCCGGATGCCTTACCGGGTCTGGTCGGGGCGTCGATCCAGGGGTTGTCGAAGAACTTGCGGCCGACCTCGGCCAATTTCGGCGAGAACCCGGCGTAGGCGTCGAGCACGGTGTCGCGCGCCTCGTTCCACGGGATCTGGGCGTCGTCGTCCTCGGGCAGCGGGGCGTTGCGGTCCCAGTAGTCGAGCTTTTCGACGCCGAACCAGCGCGCCTTCAGCATGTAGTAGCGGTGCGACAGCCTGCCATACTTGCCGCGCACCGCCGTCACCAGCGCGTCCACCACCTCGTCCTCGACCTGGTTGGCGAGGTTGCGCATCGAGATCGGCTTGGCGTAGCGCCGCCACTTGTCGTCGATCTGCTTGTCCTTGGCGAGCGTGTTGGTCACCAGGGCGAACAGCCCGACGTTCTTGCCCAGCACTTCCGCCAGGCTCTGCGCGGCCTTGCGGCGCATCGCCCCGTCGCGGTGGCTCAACCGGTCGAGCACCTGGGCGGTGGTCAGGTCCTCGCCGTCGAGCGGAAAACGCATGCGCGCCATGGTCTCGTCGAACAGGCGGGTCCACGCGGCGCGCCCGGCGACGTATTTCTCGTGCAGCAGCTTCTCCAGATCGTCGGACAGCTGGTGCTCGCGGAACGCCCTCGTGTCGCGCAGCCAGGGCCGGAAATGGGCGAGCTCCGGGGCCGCCAGCTTGGCCTCCAGGTCGGCCTCGTCGATCCGGTTGATCTCCAGCGCGAAGAACAGCAATTCGGTCGAGATCGCGTTCACGCGCTCCTGCATCGACTGGAAGAACCGGCCGATCTCGGGATCCGACATGTCGCCGGCGTACAGCAGGTGGGCGTAGGACATGACCCGCCCGAGGATCTCGTCCATGGTCTCGTAGGCGGCGATGGCCCGGCCGAGGTCGGTGCCCGGCATCGCCGCCACCTTGCCTTCGTGGCGCTCGCGGAACGCCTTGGCGTCGGCCTCGCAGCGCTCCAGGTCACCGGCCAGCTCGGGCGAGTCCGGGCCCGGGTAGAGGTCCCCGAGGTTCCAGCTCGGCAGCGGTCCGAGGTCGGCGGCGGTGTCGGCCATGCTGAGGTTCCCGGTCGGTTGGCGGGCGCGCGAGGCCGGTTCGGGTGGAAACGACGCTCAAGCCAGCGATATAACCATCCATCAGGGGTGCGCCAAGCGCCCGCCGCGGGATTTCGCATCCGGTGCGGGAAATCAGGGAGGTCTCATGGACTACGCGGCGGTCCGCAATCTGCCGACCATGTTCTTCGACCAGGCCCGCCGGCTCGGCGACCGGCCGTTCCTGTGGGCGAAGCGTGACAAGGCCTTCGAGTCGATCACCTACGGCGCGGTCGCCGACAGCGTGCGCCGGCTCGCCCGCGGGCTGGTCCGGCTGGGCGTGAAGGCCGGCGACCGGGTGGTGATCGTCTCCGAGAACCGGCCGGAATGGGCGATCGCCGACCTCGCGGTGATGGCGATCGGCGCGGTGTCAGTGCCGGCCTACGTGACCAACACCGTGGACGATCATCTCTACATCCTCGACCACGCCGGCGCCGTCGCCGCCATCGTGTCGACCGGCCGGCTGGCGCGGCGGGTGATCCCGGCGGCGCGCGGCTCGGAGGCGTGCCGCACCGTCGTCACCATGGAGCCACCGACCGACACCCATGCCGCCGGGATCGACGTTCACGGCTGGGACGACGTGATGGCGATGGGCGACGGCGTCGACCACGACGTCGAGGCGGCGGCGCGCGGCATCGACCGCGAGGAGACCGCCTGCTTCATCTACACCTCCGGCACCGGCGGCCGACCGAAGGGCGTGATGCTGACCCACCGCTCGATCCTGGCGAACTGCGACGGCGCCTACGGCCTGCTGGAGACCATCGGGCTCGGCGACGAGGTGTTCCTGTCGCTGCTGCCGCTGTCGCACTCCTACGAGCACACCGCCGGGCTGTTCTTCCCGATCTCGATCGGCGCGCAGATCTACTACGCCGAGGGTCCGGACCAGTTGGCCGCAAACCTGCAGGAGGTGCGCCCGACCATCATGACGGCGGTGCCGCGACTCTACGAGGTTCTGCACGACCGGATCCTGCGCGGCGTCGAGCGCCAGGGCGGGCGGAAGGCCAAGCTGTTCCACGACGCGGTGCGGCTCGGCCGCAAGCGCTACGACGATCCCGCCAGCCTGTCGATCGGCGAGCGGCTCTACGACTGGCTGCTCGGCCTGCTGGTCCGCCGCAAGGTGGCGACCCGTTTCGGCGGCCGCCTGAAGGCGTTCGTGTCGGGCGGGGCGGCGCTCAACCCGGACATCGGCCGGTTCTTCCTGGCCCTCGACGTCGCCCTGCTGCAGGGCTACGGCCAGACCGAGGCCTCGCCGGTGATCTCGGCCAACCCGCCGGGCGCGATCAAGATCCACACCGTCGGCCCGGCGCTGCGCGGCGTCGAGGTCCGGATCGCCGAGGACGGCGAGATCCTGGTGCGCGGCGACATGCTGATGAAGGGCTACTGGCGCGACCCCGAGACCACGGCGGCCACCATCGTCGACGGCTGGCTGCACACCGGCGACATCGGCGTCATCCACCCCGACGGCTACATCGAGATCACCGACCGCAAGAAGGACATCATCGTCAACTCCGGCGGCGACAACATCTCGCCGGCCCGGCTGGAGAGCAAGCTGACGCTGGAGCGCGAGATCCAGCAGGCGCTGGTGTATGGCGACAAGCGACCGTACCTGGTGGCGGTGGTGGTTCCCGATCCCGACTTCGTCGAGGCATGGGCGACCGAGAACGGCCGCACCGCCAACATCGAGGCGCTGTGCGACGACGAGGGGTTCCGCAAGGCGGTCGCCCAGGCGGTCGACCGGGTCAACGGGAACCTCGCCCAGATCGAGAAGATCCGCCGCTTCGTGGTCGCCCGCGAGCCGTTCACCACCGAGAACGGCATGATGACCCCGACCCTGAAGATCCGCCGCCACAAGATCCGCGAGAACTACTGGGAGAAGCTCGACGGGCTGTACGGGCGGGGGTAGGGGCGGGACCGTCGCCGCTCAGGCCCGCTCGATCCGGCACTGGTAGCAGTTGTTCGACGCCGAGCGGATGTGCAGGTAGGCGATCCGCGGGTCGTCGAGCATTGCCGCCGCCCTGGCCGGGATCTCCGGGGTCTCGACGATCTGGCCGGTGCCGTAGACGATCCGGTCGTCGGCGCCGTAGCCGCGCACGATGTACTGCCGCGACGCCAGCGCCGGCGGGATCGCCGCGCCGTCCGGCCAGCGCTCCCGCGATTCCGCGTGCAGGAAGATCGGCCCGATCTCGGCGTAGGGCTGTGGTGCGGCAAACGGCCGGTGCGCCAGGATCAGGTAGGGCTCGCCCGCCGGCACGGTGCGCAGCGTCAGCCGGCACGGCACCCCGTCACCGTTGGAGATCCGCCGCTCCGGCGCCTGGCCGTTGGCGTCGGCGCCGCCATCCTGGAGCCGGCGGGCGATCTCGAGGGGAAGGGCGACGAATCGGATGGCGGGCATCGGTGCCTCCTCGGGCGCGTGGTGTGTCGCCGCCAGGGATGCCCGAGCCGCCGCGACGGCTCTATCCGCGGCTTGCGGGGGCGGTCAGAATGGCGCGTCGAGAGGCGAGGAGAGCGACGCGATGACCTGGATACGCACGGTTCCGTACCCCGAGGCGACTGGCCGGCTGAAGACGCTGTACGACCGGGTGAAGGGGCCGGGCGACAACGTCGACAACACGTCGTTGACATTAGTGTAACTGACGTCGATCATCGGGCTCGAACAACCCGGAGCCCCGCCGGTGACATCAAGCCAGCCCCGTGCCTACTCCTACATCCGATGGTCCAGCGAGAAGCAGCGAGCGGGCGACAGCCTGCGGCGCCAGACTGAGGCCGCTCGGAAATGGGCACAGGCTCGGGGGCTGGAACTGGACGAGTCCACGAGCTACCTCGACGCGGGCGTTTCGGCCTTCTCAGGGACCAATGCAGAGACCGGTCGGCTCGGGGAGTTCTTGCAGGCCATCAAGGACGGCATCGTGCCGCGCGGCTCCTATCTGCTCGTCGAGAGCCTAGACCGCATCAGCCGACGAAAGCCCCGGCCTGCGGTACGGGTGATGGAGAGCATCTGCGACGAGGGGGTCGCGGTCGTTACCCTCGCCGACGGACGGACCTACACGAAGGACAGCCTAGACGACGACCCGATGTCGTTCATCTACGCCATCATGGTCGCGATGCGGGCGCACGAAGAGGTTGCCACCAAGTCGATGCGGGTTCGGGCCGCCAGGGGACGGAACCGGGAGCAGGCCGCCGCGGGGATCAAGATCACCTCAAAGACCCCCGCATGGCTCATCCTGTCGGCTGATCGTAAGTCCTTCGTGGTTGACGAGAAGAAGGCAGCGGTGATCCAGCGCATCTACGAGATGTACGATGCTGGTCTGGGAACCACCACCATCGCCCGGACCCTGAATGAGGACGGAGAGCCGACGTTCGGCGGTGCTGCGGGGTGGATGAAGCAGTACGTGGGCAAGATCCTGCATTCCAAGGCGCCTGCCGGCACGTTGGAACAGCACGTCCACCGAGAGCCGGGCTCGACGCAACCCCGTGTGACCAAGGTGGACGAGGTTCCGGGCTACTTTCCCCCTGTGGTCGACGCGGCATTGGCGGCGCGGGTGGCGCTGAAGGTCCAAGGAGTGCAGCCCAAGGGCCGACACGCACACCAGGTAGTGCGCAATCCCTTTGCCGGCGTCGGCCGTTGCCCGACGTGTGGCGGCTCCATCGTCCGGGTGTCGAACAGTCAACGGCACGGCAACGACCGGCTGATCTGCGCTCGGGCTCGGAGCAGGGCCTGCACCAATGGCAAATCTGTCACCCTGAGGTTCGTCTTAGACGCGCTACGGACCCAAGTGGGCCGGCTCCTGGACCCAACCGAGCAGGCCGGGACCGCCGACGTCCACGCGGTTCACGAGGCGGACATTGCCGTAGAGCAGGCGAGGGAGGCGGTCATCCAACTAGCCGAACAGATCGCGATGGACCCGTCCCGTGGAGTGATTTTGCGGGCAGCCATGGACATCGCTGAGACGCGTCTGGAGGAGGCTCAAGAAGCCCGGAAGCGGGCCGTAGAGGCCGCGTTGACTGCCGCCGGGCCGGCATGGAATGTCGAGAAGGCGCGGCTTTTGGGGGCCTTGGAAGCCGGGGACGTGCCGGGCGTCAACCAAGCCCTGCGGAGAATGGCTGCCGAGGTGGAGATCGACATCGCCGGTAAGACCATAACCGTCTTCTGGCGAACGGGGGTCTCTGGCTCGGTCGCCTGGGGCAGCGTGTTCCCGAAGTGGCCCCCTGCACCAGAGACCGACGTGGTCGGTCATGGCGGTTCGGCGTCCGAAATTTCACCCGGAGTTTCGTGAAGGGGATCACCTGCGCGCGTGCCTCGTGTCTTCCCCCGGTCCCCCGGCGGGCCGGCGGGTCCCTGTCGGGCGGCTCCTGAGGCCGGGGGGCACCCCTTCGCACCTGTCGTCGCCGGGGCTGCGGCTAGGGAGCGGCGGGGCCGGACCAGTGCTGTCCTGTCCCATTGGGGCAGGCCCTAGTGAGTCGTCTCGCCGTCCGCTCGGAAACGTCCCACACGAATGGGTCTTGATTTTTGGGGCAGTACGTCTTAGACCCTTGTGGGACACCACACAGCGGAGGCGGACATGCTCATCGGTTACGCGCGGACCTCGACCATCGAACAGGAAGCGGGCCTTGAAGCCCAGCAGCGGGACCTACAGGCCCTCGGGTGCGAGAAGGTGTTCTCCGAGCGGGTCTCCTCGGTCGCCCCTCGTGGCCAGCTTGAGGCGGCCCTGGACCACCTTCGGTCCGGCGACACGCTGGTGGTGACCAAGCTGGACAGGCTCGCCCGCTCCGTCATCCACCTTGGCCAGATCGTCGAGACCGTCCAAGCCAAGGGCGCCCACCTGCGGATCGAGGCTATGGGCGTCGACACCAGCACAGCCACCGGCAAGCTGATGCTCAACGTCCTGGGGTCGGTCGCACAGTTCGAGCGGGAAATGATGTTGGAGCGGCAGCGCGAGGGGATCGCCAAGGCGAAGGATGCCGGCAAGTACAAGGGCCGGGCGCCTACCGCGATGGCCAAGGCCGACGACGTGCGGCGGCTTCGGGACCAGGGCGTCGGGGCGACGGAGATCGCTAAGCGGCTTGGGATCGGCCGAGCGAGCGTGTACCGGGCGCTGGGGGAGGCGGTCTAGTGGCCATCCTCGACACCGCTTTAGTGATCGTCTGGGCGCTGACGGTCGCCTTCACCGTGTGGGCGGTCTTCAACGGGCGATCCCGCTAGTCCACCACCATCCGCGTCGATGACCTCGACGGCGACCCCTGGTTCGTCTCGGCTGACATGTGCCGTGTCCCGGACCTCGCGGCTCATAAGGACGGGTCGTTCTCCCGCCACCTGCCTTGCCAAGAGCAATCCCCCGATCTGCATGCGCTGCCCCTTGCTTCATTGAGGCATTTCCTAGGAAGATCGTCGAAGATTGATGGAGTTGCAGATGGCCTCCCGTGCTTGATGAGAGAACCTATCTTGACCACGCCACGGAGCAGATCACGAGGGAGCGCGGAGCCCGCCCTTCTGAAGCGATAGACCTTTCGACACGGTACTTTTTGATTGCAGCAGTAACGTCTTTCTTCATTCGGATCCTGGAGTGGCCGTCGTGGGTCATCTTGGTGCTAGTTCCGACGTTAATATTTTTAGTCCAGTTCCGGCGAGTGCGGCAGTGGGACGAAGAAGTCAAACAGCGCGAGCGGCGACTGAAGTTCGAGGTGCGCGGCTTTCATGCCGATTAGTCTCTGAGTGACGTCGCTTATTGATCAGTCGATGGCGCCCCCTGGTTCGTCGCAGCCGACGTGTGCAGGGCCCTAGACCTCGCGGCCCACAAGGACGGGTCGTTCTCCCGCCACCTGACCAAGCTGGGGACGGACGAGCGCCGGCTGATACCCACCAGTCAGGTTGGTGCGGGTCGCGGCCGACATGTGCCGGGTCCTGGGGCTGTCGAGCCACAAGGGGAGCTGCGGCAAGCACTTCGCAAAGCTGCACACCGACGAAATTACCCCGGTGTCGAACACCGGGCTAAAGCTGACCGGCTCCGGGATGAGCAGCGCCCGCCGCGTCTCCGAGTCCGGCCTGGAGAGGCGCGGCACCCTTGGTCTGGCCAAGGGTATGGCGATGTCCTCACCTCCGCGTTGGGGAGCGCCCCGAACGCGACGACTCCGCCACGCCCGCCAGGAGTCCACCAGCGGGCTCTGCGGGGCCGGCCGCTAGGGTCGTAGCCGCCGAGCCTGTCGGCTGTCAGCGGGGCTCCTACGGGCTTACAGGGCCTGCGGATAATCTGACGCAATTCCTGGGCCTTCTGAAGACCATCAGGGATCAAACAGTACAGAGCGGATACCGAGGGTTCCTGCGGGCCTCAGAGGCCCATAGTTCGACCACAGATCCGGGACCGGGGAGGAGGGGTCCAAAGGGGACCATTGGTCGCCTGTGAGCCCTGCTCCTCTTAGTCAGAAGCTGGAAGAGGTACGGCAGACTGCAGCCCTCTGCCCCCACCGGATCCTTCTTGGCCACAGGGCGCGACAGGCGGGCGGCGCGGGGCCTCCGATGGATCCCGCGATTGGTTCCGCTACTGGATCGGTAGCACCCGCTGCCCTCGCGGTTGTTCGCCGCCAACGCTGCGTCCCTTACCCTCCAGTGAGGGGCCGACTCTGCCACGTTTCCACCAAGAAAGTGGCCATTGTGCCCGCGAGGTTCACTGCTAGTGCCGCATGCCTGGGTGCGGGGCGAACGGGATTGCGGCCCTGCCCGTGCGCATCGCCGATCCGGTTCCGCAAGGTCCCCAGCGTCTGAACCACTGTGTAGCAGCCACCGAGGATCGACCTGAACGCTTCCTCGGTGTGCTGAGAGGGTGATAGGTTCAAGACCCGCGCCGTCTTCCCGTACAGCTTCGGCAGGTCATCGTCCCCGTAGGCCTCCCCGGCCTCGTCGAGGATCCGCTTGCAGACCGTCTCAACTAGCGTCCTTGCGGCTGTGACGGCTCCTTCCGGGTCCTCGTGCCTCCGAGTGAGTGCCTTCTGCCACGCCCGATGGACACCTTCCGGGTCGAATGACGCGAGGACCTCCGAGATCGCGTTGTCGGAGGGTGCCCCCTCAGGGGTTTCCAGGTGGTCCAGGAGAGGGCGGAAGTTGTCGTAGATGTAAGCGCGGCGGTCACGCCAAGACCCTGCGCCGGAGGCGACATTCAGCAGGTGGTCCAGAAGTGCCCCCTTGTCGCGACAGGTCCGCACAAAGGAAGGAGTGAGCGACTTCGGCGCGCTCTCAATCAACGCAGCCCGAAGCGACCGGTATAACTGTTCATCAAAGGCCCCATTTTGAGACAGGGCAATTGTCATGCCTTGCAGCATCGTCGCCTGCTCAAGCGGAGTGTCCGGTATTTCAGGCTCATCCGGAGACCAGGACATTGTGGGGTTCCATCTCCACCTGGGAGGAGCAGATATGTCGGCATGCGTCAGGGGAAGCAAGTCCTGCGGGTGCGTCTGGACACCCTGCTCGGCAAATCCAAGCCGCGCTTCCGATCCTCTGTTTTTGTGGACCGCGAGACAACGGCAGGCAATCGCGTGGGCCGAAGGACATCTGTCGCGCTGCTGGTGCACAGCCTGACCCCCATGTACAACCGGGAGGCCTAAGGGCCGACAAGGGGAGGGTGCCGATGGCAACCGAAGCGGCTTTCGATCCGCTGTACTGGCCAACCATGCTCCAGGCAGCCGCAACGCTGTTCGCTGCCGTGGCGGCAGGGGCGAGCCTTTGGGTCGCTGTCCTGTCGCCCAGGCGATCTGCCGAAGAACACGCAAAGTTGGCCGAAGCAGCTGAGCGGCGACGTCTGAAGCTGTGGGTGTTCAGCTCAATCATGCAGGACCGTCCCCGGCTCAATAGTCAAGAAACCGTCCGCTGCCTGAACCTGATCGACGCGCTGTACCATGATGTGCCGGAGGTGCGGGACTGCTGGGCTCGACTTCACCATGCACTAAGCACCGGAACGGTCTGGGATCAGGCAAAGGACATCGAGGTCAAGGGCCGCACTAACGAGTTGCTGTCCGCTATGGCGAAGTACCTGGGACTGGCCGCCGACTTGCGGGCGGCTGATTTTGCACGAGTATACTACCCCGCAAACATGGTGGATCAGCAGGAACTTGAGTACCTTCAAAGGCAGGTTGCGAAGCGGCATTTGAACCAGCAGTTGGCCACGCCGCCTCCTGCGGCTCCCGCCGAGGCCCCACCGTCGCCGCCTCCTCCGGCTCCTCCACCACCGCCTCCGGGACCGTAGGCTCTGTAGCTGACACTAGGAGGGAGACCGCCGCATGACCTGGATCAAGACCATCCCGTTCGAGGAGGCCACGGGGCGCCTCAAGGCCCTCTACGACCGCGTCGTTGGCCCTAATGGCAACGTCGACAACATCATGATGGCGCACTCGCTCCGGCCGCATTCGATGGAGGGCCACATGACCCTCTACAAATACGTCCTGCACCATTCCGGCAACCGGGTGCCGAAGCATTTCCTGGAGACGCTGGGGGTGCAGGTCAGCCTGCTGAACGGCTGCTCGTACTGCGTCGAGCACCACTTCCAGGGCCTGCGCCGGCTGCTCGGCGACGACGACCGGGCGAACGAGATCCGCGCCGCCTTCGAGACCGGCGATCCGGCGGCCGCGTTCGACGCCCGGCAGCTGGCGGCGGTGCGCTACGCCGAGCGGCTGACCCGCGACCCGGCCGGGATGACCCCCGACACGGTCGAGGCGATGCGCGCGGCGGGGTGGGACGACGGCGAGATCCTGGAGATCAACCAGGTCGTGGCCTACTTCGCCTACGCCAACCGCACCGTGCTCGGCCTGGGAGTCGACACCGACGGCGACATCCTCGGCCTGTCGCCGGGCGAGAACGACGATCCGGGGAACTGGAACCACGCCTGATCGCCGGCTGGCCGCCGATCGCTCGCTGGGTCCCGGCTCCGTCCCGCCGGGGGCGAGACGGTCCGGGATGACGGCATTGAGGGGGATGGACCCGACCGCCGAACTGATTGCGACAGAGCGCCAACGCCTCCCCCCTTGGCCGTAATCCCGGCCAAGCGCAGCGCGAGCCGGGACCCAGCCGCCGCTCCGTCCGGGAGCGACGACGGACGGAGAGGGCCGCTACCCCAGCACCTCCGCCAGGGCGGCCAGCAGGGCGTCGGTGTCGTCGGCGGTGGCGGTGGTGACGCGGATGTAGTCGTCGAAGCCGGGGACGCCCAGGCGGCCGATCATCACGCCGCGGGCCTCAAGCTCGGCGCACACCGTGCCGGCCGGCTTCGGGGTGCGGGCGGCGATGAAGTTGCCGACGCTCGGGAACGGCTCGCAGCCGAGCCGGACCAGCCCGGCGGCGATGCGCTCGCGCTCGACCCGGGTGCGCTCCAGGATCGAGCGGGTGTGCTCCTGGTCGCCAAGGGCGGCGAGCGCGCCGGCCTGGGCGACCGCGCTGACGTTGAAGGTGCTGCGGATCTTCTGGAACGCCTGGGCGACCGCGTCGGAGCCGCACAGCGCGTAGCCGACCCGCATGCCCGCCATGCCGTAGGCCTTGGAGAAGGTCCGGAACGACGCCCAGGGTGCCGCGATCCCGGCTTCGGCGATCGCCGCCAGGTGGTCGTCGCCGCCGGCGTGCCGGCCGTACTCGTAATAGGCCTCGTCGACCACCAGCATGGTGGTGGTCGGCAGCCCGCGCGCCAGCCGCACCACCTCCTCGGTCGACAGCATGCCGCCGGTCGGGTTGTTCGGGGTGCACAGGATCACCAGCCGGGTCCGACCGGTCACCGCCTCGAGCATGCCGTCGACGTCGGGGGCGCCGTCCTGGCGGACCCTCACGGGCACCAGCCGGGCGCCGTTGACCGCGGCGCATTTGGCGTAGCCGGGGAAGGATGGGGTCGGCACCACCACCTCGTCACCCTCGGCAAGCGCCAGGCGGCCGACCTGGACGATCAGCTCGTCCGAGCCGTGGCCCATGACGATGCGCTCCTGCGGGACGCCGGTGTGCGCCGCCAGCGCGGCGGTCAGGTCGCGCCACTGCGGGTCCGGGTAGTAGTTCACCCGGGTCACCGCCTCCTGCATCGCCGCCACCGCCCGCGGCGACGGCGGGAACGGCGATTCGTTCAGGTTCATCCGGCGGATCCTGGCTGGGTCGATGCCGGAGGTGGAATCGCGCTGGGTCGGCGGCCAGCCGGGGGCCGGCAGGGCGCCGATGACGGTTTTCGGGAAGGTCGGCGACGGGCTCGCGTCGGCCATGCGCGGGTCTCCTTCAGAGGGCTCGGCGCGCAGAGTAGAGGGGAAGGTCGCGGTCGGTAAGGGGGGAGTCGCGGCTCGGCTTTCCGCCGTCCGGAACGAACGGCACGGCTGGTCGGTTGCCCGGAGACACAGCATCCGGAGAGGAGGCCGAACCATGACGCCGACTACCGCCGAACGCGTGCCCGCCAACACCGCCGGGGACATCAATCGCCGGATCGCCCGGGACGCCGAGGTCAGGCTTGCTTACTACCGAGATCACCCGGACGAGATCGCCGACCGGATCCGGGAACTTGATCTCGAATGGGATGTCGACCGGGTGCTGGAGGCCAACGCCGCCACCCTGGCGTTCGCCGGCGTCGCCTTCGGGGCAATGGGCTCACGCGCGTGGCTGGTCCTGCCGGCGCTGGTGACGTCGTTCCTGCTGCAGCACGCCGTTCAGGGCTGGTGCCCACCGTTGCCGGTGCTGCGGAGGATCGGTTTCCGGACTGCGGAGGAGATCAGCCGGGAACGCTACGCCCTGAAGGCACTGCGGGGCGACTTCGACGATCTCCGTCAGGCCCAGGACCGGTTGGCGGCGGTTCTCCAGGCGGTCGGCATCGGCCAGCGTCACGGCAGTACGCCTTGACCGTCCCAGGCGGCCCCGCCGGCTCCGGCGGGGCCCCGACCATCCGGTATCCGCGCCGCCCTACATGGTCCGGGTCCAGCCGATCAGTCGGCTAGGGCCGACCGCGGTCACGAGCCCGGGAATCTCGATGAGTCCCGCCACCTCGGTGCGCCTCACCTCCGCGATCGAACGGGCGTCGTCCTCGTCGTCGGCCAGGACGATCAGCGTCTTCGGTTCCGACTGCGGATCCTCGTCGCGGACGTTGACCTCGAACAGCCTCTTCAACTTCATCTTCCGTTCCTCGCGTCGCTCGGTTTCACCTGGAAGCGGCGCCATCGCCGGCGCCCCGAGCCGTGGAGAGCAAACGCTTCCGCCCCGGCGCAGGGTGACAACCGCGCTCGAGGCTCATGGTTCGCCGGCTCCGCCGCATCATTTTTGGGGGGCGTATCCGGCTGATCCGCAAGCCCGGCACGATGGGGTCGAAGTGAACGGGCCCGGAGGTCGATGGTTAGGACAGACAGGACCGTGCGCGGTCGCGGACTTCGTCCAGAATCCGGGTTTGATCCAAGCGGATCGGGATTATCATCATCAAAAGTAAGTAAATTTAATGGGAAAATGGATATTGAAAACAATATTAATTAATTATTCATCATCAATATCTTATCCTTCAGCTGATACACGTAGGAAGCGCGCGGAAATGTGCTTTCGACAACCGTTGATTTTGACGATTGCCCTTGTGGCGTTTTGACTGGCGGAGCGCCGGGGAACGCATCGGAGCCGGCGCCGTCCAGGACCTGATGACCTCCAAATTGCTCCAGACGATTCGTGGCTGGGCGTCGACGCAATTGGTCCGCCTTACCCTCAGCGAACTCAACGACCGCCAGGCCCGGTTCGACCAAGCCGTCATCGACGCGCTCGACCGGCAATGGGTCGAGGAGCGCAAGGCCGACGACCAGCCGCTGATCACCGCGGTGCTGTCGAGCCCGCTGTCGGGTTACCTGCTGTGTTGGCGATTGCCGGCTGGCTGGCGCTCGGGCGCAGCATCGTCGTGCCGGTGGCCGGCCTGACAACGGTGATGGGCCGGCTGACCGAGGGCGACCTTGGCGCCGCCATCCCGGCGACCGACCGCGGTGACGAACTCGGCCGGATGGCGCGAGCGGTCCAGGTGTCAAGGACGGCATCGTGGAGAACCGGCGGCTGCCCGAGGAGCAGCGGCAAGTGGCCGACGAGAAGCTGGCGAGGGCCGAGGAGGTGGCGCGGCTGATCGCCCGGTTCGAGGGTGATTCGGCGGACATGCTGGCCAAGCTGGCCGAGCAGGCCGAGCGGCAGTCGACGGCGGTCGCCACCGCCGCGACCGAGGCCGGCGCGAATGTCCAGAACATGGCCGGCGCCACCGAGGAACTGACGGCCTCGATCCAGGACATCAGCCGGCAGACCCAGAAGGCCAGCAGCGACGCCGCCCAGGCAGCGCAGTCGACCGAGGGCGAGTGCCGCGATGGCGACGCTCTCGGCGTCCGCCCTCACCATCGGCGAGGTGGTCAAGCTGATCACCGACATCCCCGAGCAGCCCAACCTGCTGGCGCTCAACGCCACCATCGAGGCGGCCCGCGCCGGCGAGTCCGGCAAGGGTTTCACGGTCGTGGCCTCCGAGGTGAAGGCGCTGGCCACCCAGACCGCGAAGGCGACCGAGGACATCCGCGCCCAGATCGGCGCGATCCAGGGCGAGACCGATCACGCGGTGCGCGAGATTGCCGAGGTCGGGCGGATCATTCAGGGGGTCGAGGAGGTGTCGACCGCGATCGCCGCCGCCATGGAGCAGCAGACCGCGGCCACCCAGGACATCTCCCGCAACGTCAGCCACGCCGCGCACGGCGCCGACATGGTCGTCACCAACATCCAGGGGGTCAGCGATGCCGCCGGCGAGTCCGGGCGGCAGGCCGGGGAGGTGCTGTCGGTGGCGCGTCACATGGCATCGGCGTCCGACCGGATGCGGAATTCGGTGCATGCGTCCTGGAACGCATCCAGTCGGCGAGACGGCACGGGGCTTAAGGATTTGTTCATAGCAGCCGGATAAAACCTTCCAGGGACGCGGACCGGTCGAGACCCTCCGAGAGCGCCGGGATGGCGATCGACGAGGTGGGGGAGCCGGCGGCGGGCGCCTCTCGGGGGAGGGGCGCCCGCCGTACCGGTGTTCGAGGTGGTCGGTTCGGGTCCGCTTCGGGGGCCTGGGCGGTTGGTCGCTCTTCGCGTGCGCCGCTATCCCCGCCGCGCTATCGTCGCCGCCATGACGGCGACCACCCCCGACGACACCTCCGCCTCCGCTCCGACCGCGTTCACGCGGGCGATGATCCTGACCACCCTGACCATGGTCACGATGCTGTACGCGATGACGGTCACCATCGCGAACGTGTCACTGCCGCAGATGCAGGGGTCGCTGTCGGCGACCACCGACCAGATCGCGCTGGTCGTCACCTTCAACATCATCGCCACCGCGGTCGCCACGCCGATGACGGGCTGGCTGGCGGCGCGTTTCTCGCGGCGAGCCATCCTGATCTGGGGGGTGGTCGGCTTCACCTGCGCATCGCTGGCCTGCGGTCTCGCCACCTCGCTCGAGGGCCTGGTGCTGTTCCGGGTCCTGCAGGGCGCCTTCGGGGCGCCGCTGGTGCCGCTCAGTCAGGCGATCGTGATGGACAGCTATCCGCGCGAGAAGCAGGCCTCCGCCATGGCGATTTTCGGGATGGGCGTGGTCGTCGGGCCAGTGCTGGCACCGACCGTCGGCGGCATCCTCTCGGAGATGTACAACTGGCGCTGGGTCTTCTTCATGATCGTGCCGTTCGGGTTGACGGCGCTGGCCGGTGTGATCGTCTACATCCAGGACCGCAGCCGGGCCGGCGCCTCGCACCTGGACTGGACCGGCTTCCTGGCGTTGTCGGTGTTCATCGCCAGCTTCCAGTTCATGCTCGACCAGGGTGAGCGGCTGGACTGGCATCAGTCCGGCATGATCCTGCTGTGCGGCGCGCTGGCGGCGCTGGCGCTGTACATCTTCATCGCCCACTCCGCGACCACCGAGCGGCCGTTCCTGAACCCGAAGCTGCTGGCGGACCGCAACTACGCGCTCGGCCTGGCGATCGTGTTCGTCTTCGGGATGCTGAACTTCACGCCGACGACGCTGCTGCCGCCGCTGATGCAGGGGGTTCGCGGCTACCCGGATTCCGTCATCGGCATCGTGCTCGGCGCGCGCGGGGTCGGCACGCTCATCGGCTTCTTCCTGATGTTCTGGGCGAACAAGTTCGACCCGAGGTTCCTGCTGGTCATGGGCTTCGCCTGCCAGGCCTATTCAGGCTGGGTGCTGGCGCATTTCAGCGTCGACCTCACGACCTGGGGCGTGCTCTGGACCAGCGCCCTGCAGGGTTTCGGGGTCGGGGTCATCTGGGTGCCGCTGACGCTGGTCACGTTTGCGACACTCGACAAGCGAAACACCGCCGAAGCCACGGCCATCTTCCACCTGGTGCGCAACATCGGCAGCTCTATCTTCATCTCGCTGTCGATCACGGTGGCGTTGCGGACCGCCCGGATTACCTACTCCGAGCTGGCGCCGAACGCCTCGCCGATGAACCGGGCGCTGTCGATGCAGGAGGGGATGTTCGGCAGCTGGTCGCTGGACGACGCGGCGTCACTGGCCGCGCTCTCCCAGGAGATCAGCCGACAATCCACCATGATCGGCTACCTGAACGCCTTCCACCTGTTCGAGTGGACCGCGCTCGCGGTGATCCCCCTGGTCCTGCTCGTCAAGGTTCCGAGGCGATAGCGGCGCATCCTGGATGCACGCCAGGGTCGATCGAATCCACGTCTCGAAGTGCCTTGGCTCGCCGCTGTCGCGATCCGAGGAAAAGCGAACGCCGGGGCCTGCCGGCCCCGGCGTCGCTGCGGTCCCGCCTGGACCGAGGAGTCGAGTGCGGGCTACTTCAGGTAGCCGAGTTCCTTCCAAGGCGCGTACTTGTCGCGAAACGCCTTGTAGGCCTGGTAGATCCGGTTGAAGTCCGGGTTGGAGGCCGCCTGCTCCTCGACCACCTCGTTCCAGGCCTTCTGGAAAGCGGCGATGGTCTCGGCCGGCCACTTGTGGACCGTCACACCCTTGGATTGATGGAAGGCGATGGCGTCGCCCTGGGTGGCCTCGGCACGGCCCATGGACCAGAGGTTGGCGTCGCCGCACGCCATCTCGACGACGCGGCGCTGGCCGTCGGTCAGCGACTTCCACTTGTCGGCGTTCATGATCACCTCAAGCAGCGAGGCCTGCTGGTGCCAGCCGGGGAAGTAGTTGTGCTTGGCGATCTGGTAGAAGCCGAGGGCCTTGTCCAGCGACGGGTAGGAGAACTCGGTGGCGTCGATCGATCCGAGTTCTAGCGCCGGGTAGATGTCGCCGCCGGCCAGCAGCTGGGTTGAAACCCCGAACTTCTCCATGACCTTGGCGCCGAGGCCGAAGAACCGCATCTTCATGCCCCGAAGGTCCTCAAGCGAGGTGACTTCCTTGCGGAACCAGCCTGACGATTCCGCCACAACGATCCCGCACACCTTCGGGACCACGTTGTACTTGCTGTACTCCGCGGCGTGCAATTCGTTGCCGCCGCCACCGATCATCCAGGCGAAATACTCGTTGACGCTCGGGCCGAAGGGCACCGAGGAAAAGAAGATAGCGTGAGGCAGCTTGCCGGCGTGAAACCCAGACGAGGTGTACGACGCGTCGACCGAGCCGGTCGAGACCGCGTCGAACACCTGCAGGGCCGGAACCAGGGCGCCGGGTTCGAAGAACTGGATTTTCAGGCTGCCGTCGGTGGCCACGTCGATGTTGTCGAGGGTTCGCTTGATGTTCTCGCCGAACACATCGAGGTTCGAGCCGTAGGAACTGGCGAGCTTCCAGCGCTGGCGCTGGGCATCGGCATCGGACGCCGTGGCGAGGATCAGGCTGCCGGCGAGGGCCGCCAGGCTGGCGGCTCGCAGCAGGGGTGTCACGCGCATCGGAATTCCTCCCATTTCTCGTGTTAGGGGCGGTTGGTCCGCCCTGGCCCAGGATTCGAGCAATCGAGACGGCCTTGGCTTCTCGGTCCGCATTCCGTCTCGCCTCATATGATAGATATTAGAGTGAGTGGCGGGTCAATGTCGGGCCGTGCCGCGGCGGATTCCCCAGCCCCGGACAGGTTGCGGCGGTTTTCCGGGACGACGCGCCTGCTTCGAACACTTGACCGCGGTCCGAGTACCGTTACGCTGGACCCTGGTTTCGTCCATACGCGACGATCTGGGAGAGGGTCCGTTGCTCGGACCCGTGTCCGACCCTCTCCACGATCCCGTGACGGCTTGACCCAACAGACGCCTGGCGCGACCGAGAAGGCGATGCCATGGCCCGCGGTCCGGGGATCACGTTCGGCCCCGGTCGTCGTCATCGACGAACGAGAGACTGGGAGAGAACCTCGATGAAGATGAAGAACCTGTTCAAGATCGTCGCCGGCGCCATGCTCGCGACAATGGTCGTGGGCGCGGCGTCGACCGCCGACGCCGAGCGTGTGCGGTGGAAAGTGCATTCGGCCTTCGGCAGCAAACTGTTCGTGATCGGCACCGGCCCCTACAACGTGTCGAACAGCCTGAAAGCCATGTCCAAGGGCGAGATGGACCTGCGGGTGTTCGAGCCGGGCGCGCTGGTGCCGGGCATCGCCTACTACGATCCGGTGTCGAGCGGCTCGATCGACGCCGCCTGGGGCACGCCGGGCTTCAACGTCAACAAGAACTTCGCCTACGCGTTCTTCTCGTCGGTCCCGTTCGGTCCGAACGGCGGTGAATATCTGGCGTGGATGCGCTACGGCGGCGGCGTTCAACTTGCCGATGAGATGTACGGCCGCGACGGCATCGTTTTCTACATCTGCAACATCATCCCGCCCGAGACCTCCGGGTGGTTCCGCAAGGAGATCAAGTCGCTCGACGACTTGAAGGGCATGAAGATGCGGTTCTTCGGCCTCGGCGCCAAGGTCATGGAGAAGTTCGGCGTCTCCACCCAGCTTCTGGCAGCGGGCGATATCTACCCGGCTCTCGAGCTTGGGACGATCGACGCGACGGAGTTCTCGCTCGCCGCGATCGACAAGGATCTCGGCTTTTACCAGGTCGCCAAGCACAACTATTTCCCGGGCTGGCATCAGCAGGCGACGATCGGCGAACTGCTGGTCAACAAGGCCAAGCACGACGCGCTTGAAGACCACCAGAAGGCGTTGCTGAAGGCGGCCTGCGATCAGCAGACCCTGCAGGGCTTCGTCGAGGGAGAGGCCGGCCAGTTCGAGGCGATGCTGTTCCACAAGGAGAAGGGCGTCACCATCCACCGCTGGTCGGACGACGTCATCGAGCAGTTCAGAAAGGCCTGGCTCGAAGTCATCCAGGAGGAGCTCAAGGCCAGCAAGGACGCCCAGGTCATCTGGGCCTCCTACAGCAAGTTCCGCGATGACTACGCGATCTGGCGTGAGAATGGCTACCTGAAGTAGCCGCCACCACCACCGGACCAAAGCTCTCTCGGCCGTCCCCTGCGGGGACGGCCGTTTGCTTTCAAGGCTCTCTTGGCCGTCCCCGCAGGGGGACGGCCGTTTGCGTTCAAGGAAGGGGTCCTGTTGACTCGATTGGGCGGATACGCCGGCAACCGTGGGTGTGCGGGATCCTGCAGGATTTGGGTGGCCATCGACCTTGACGTCGACGGCGAGCGCTTCGGGCGCCGTGGATGTTCCGGGCCCCGTGCGGCCGCGGGACCTTCTGGCCAGCATCGCGGTCGACCTCTAGGCAGGGCACGGCATTTGCCGGCTCCGCGAACCGGATTCCGAGGGAACAAGTGAGGCGCTGGAAGGTTACCGAGGACCGGTTGCAGAACTCGTTGTGGGCGCCGTGGCTGGGTGTCGATCGTGATCATGGGCTATGTGGACAAACATCAAGACTCGCTGGACTGGATGGGACTGGCACGGGGTGTCGCTCTTCAACCTCAGGTCACCATCGTCGCATCCTGAAATCGTCAAGCAGATCATCGACGAGTTTGTTCTTTCAAGGGGCGACTCCGCGCGGATCCTCGATGTCGGGGGCACCAAGCAGGGCTTCGTGGCCCATCTCGGCAACGATTATCACCATCTGGATTCCCGGGTGTGCCTGGTGAACCCACGCGGCGGCGACGAGATTTCGTATCGCGACATGGCCTCCATTCCGGAAGGCATCGAGCCGTTCGATCTCGCCATGATGTTCGGTGTCATGGTCTACCTGGACGAACCCAACTTGCTGGAGATGTTGCGGCGGATACATCGGTTCCTTCGGCCGGGAGGGGCGCTCATCGTCTCGGACCCGGACGGGGCGAAGTGCGTCAATCACCTGGAGCGGCCTATCAAGCCGCTCTTCGGCCTTCCAAGCGACATGTACACCGAGGCCGAGACGATCAGGATCCTTCGGGCAATCGGGTTCGTGAGGTGCCGAAGGCGGCCGGACCTCAGTGGAAGCAGTCGCTATCTCACCATCGTCGCTTACCGGAACACGGCGGATTAACGCGCGGGGCGCTGCGGCCGGCGCCGCCAAGCATGGCTCCTCCGCGGATTGTGCACATCCGTTGCCTAGCTGATCATGCATGATGCGGGAGCAGGTTGCGGCCGCAGGCCGTGTTCGAGTTTGGATAGCATGGCATGACCAGCGCCGCCGCCGAACCTTCCCCGACCGCCGGCTACGGGCGCGGCATCGCCATGCAGGTGTTGGCGGTGGCATTGTTCGCTTGCATGGGCATGGTGATCAAGCTGCTCGACGGCCGTTACCCGGTCTCCCAGATCATCCTGTTCCGCTGCGCCCCGGCGTTGCTGCCGCTGTTGCTTTACCTGCCGATGCAGGGCGGGTGGAGCGCGCTCAAGACGAGTCGGCCGGGCTGGCATGCGGTCCGCACGGTCGCCGGCCTGCTCTCGATGTATGTCGGGTTCTACGCGATCGCCCGCATGGCGTTCGCGGACTACGTGGCGATCTCGTTCACCGCCCCGCTGTTCGGCACGCTGCTCTCGATCCCGTTGCTCGGCGAGCGGGTCGGGATCTGGCGGGCCGGCGCGGTCGGGCTCGGCTTCGCCGGCGCGTTGCTGACCGCCGGGCCGATCGCCGGCGAGGCCGACCCGATCGCGCTGTTCGCGCTCGGGTCGGCGTTCGGCTACGGCGTCGCGATGATCGCCATGCGCAAGCTCGGTTCGACCGACAAGTCCGCCGCCACGGTGTTCTACTTCACGGTGGCCGGCGCCTTGTCGGGCCTGGTGTTCGTGCCGGCTCACTGGGTGGCGCCGACGCCCGAGGACCTGACTCTGCTGGTCGCCATCGGGCTGATCGGCGGGGTGGCGCAGATCTTCATGACCGAGGCGTTCCGGCTGGCTCCGCCATCGGTGGTGGCGCCGTTCGACTACACCGCGATGCTGTGGGCGCTGATTTTCGGCTTCTTCGTGTTCGGAACCTTCCCGTCGCCGGGCGTGCTGGCGGGTGCCACGCTGATTTGCGCGTCCGGCCTGTTCATCATCCACCGCGAGACCGTGCGCGGGGTGCGTCGCGCCAAGCTCAAGAGCTCGAGCCTGTAGCCTGCTAGCCCCGGTCAACGCACCCGGGCGAATCGCCCGGGTGCCGGCCGAGGAATCCGTCGACATCGTCGAGCACCGTCGACCAGAGCTGGAGCGGACGAGCCAGCGAGGCGACCACCGCGATGTGGCCGATGCGGTCGTACAGCCGCTCCTCGGCGACACCGCCGGCGTCACGGATCCGTGACGCCAGGCGGATGGTGTTGCGGGGCAGCACGGTGGTGTCGTCGCGGCCGGTGGCGAGAAGCATCGGCGGCGCCCGGCCATCGACATGGTTGATCGGTTGCGTCCGCGGCCGGGTTTCCTCCGGGCCGAAAATGTTCCTCAGCTTGTTACTCTGCAGCGGCAGGAAATCGTAGGGGCCGGCCAGCCCGACGGAGGCGGTGACGGTGTCGCAGACCCCGATACCCGCCTGCTCCAACCAGCGTCGCTCCAGCGTCAGCATCGCCGCGATGTAGGCGCCGGCGGAATGGCCCAGCAGGTAGAGCGGACCAGCAGGCCGGCGGTCGCGGCGCGCATCCGCGCCAACCCGGGCGACGGCAGCGGCGGCGTCCTCGAGGAAGTCGGGAAACCGCACCTCGGGGTAGAGCCGGTAGTCGGGGATGGCCACGGCGTAGCCCCTCGATGTCAGCGCTTGGCCGACAAACCGGTAGTCCTCCTTGGACCCGCTATCCCAGCCGCCGCCATAAAAGAAGACGATAGTCGGGGTCGCCGGTCCCGCCGTCTCGGGCAGGTAGAGGTCGAACCGATGGCGCGGCCCCTCGCCGTAGGCCTGGTCCTCGAGCACGGTATATCCCTGGCGCGGGACCAGGCTGTTCAGCAGGTCGGCTCCCGAACAGGCGGGAAGCGCCAGAAAGGCGAGGGCTGCCGCCAGGACGCGGCATGGGGTTCTCATCGGACCTCCAGACTGTCGCTATACGCGCGGTGACCCGGGCCGGATGACCGCGGGCTCTGGATGACCGACCGCAAGCCGGATGGTGAGGTCAGCCACCGACGCGATCATGGGCCATCCGCACCCGTGGGAATGGGAGGCCGAGGCGGTGCGCGAACCCTGGATCGTGGGATCGAGTGGCAGAGGGTGCTTTCGAGGGTCAGTGCCGCAGTAGTGCCGCCACCCGGGCGCGCAACTCCGGTATCAGTTCGTCTCGGAGCCACGGGTTCTTGCGCTCGATGTTGAGCGAACGCCACGACGGGTGAGGCAGCGGCAGGTAGCGCGGCCCGTAGTCCCGCCACGCCGCCACGGTTTCGGTCAGGGTGCGCTTGCGGGTCCTGCCGAGATAGCGCGCCTGGGCGTACATCCCGGCCAGGACGATCAGTTCGACGCCGGGGAGGTGCTGCAGCACAGGGTCGTGCCAGAGCGGCGCGCATTCCCGGCGGGGCGGCGCGTCGCCGCCGTTCGCCAACACTCCCGGATAGCAGAAGCCCATCGGCATGATGGCGATCCGCTCGGGGTCGTAGAACGTCTCCCGGTCGACGCCGAGCCACTCGCGCAGGCGGTCCCCCGAGCGATCGTTCCACGGGATCCCGCTCTCATGAACCCGTGTGCCCGGTGCCTGGCCGACAATCAGCAGCTTCGCCGTCGGGCGCGCCACCAGCACCGGCCGAGGCCCCAGCGGCAGATGCTCCGCGCATCGCCGGCAGTCCCGGATGCGGGCCAGGAGGTCGTCGAGGCTCACGGTGGCGCTGTCTTTCAGTGTTGATCGAGACGACCTGACGGCGATCGCCGGGTCGGGTGATGCGCGTGAAAGTTATTCTCTTATGCCGGCGCCACTGTACAATTCCGAACGGGGTGGATTGGATGCAACGGTCGACATCGTCCTTGCAGAAGCGTCGCGGGAAAAATCGCCGGGCGGTCCTGGAGGCCTTGCCGTCGATCCGCACACCAAGCGCCCCATCAGCGGAGCGTCGGCGATGAACCCCCAATCCATCAAGATACTGCAGCAGATTCTCGCCGCCGACGGCCGTTACGCCGGACCCGTGAACGGGACCCGCGACGTCCTGACCGTGGCCGGTGTCGACGCCATGATCACCGCCCGCGTCGCCGAGCTGATCGAGAGCCCGGGCGGCTGGTCGGCGCGCCGCAGGGCCGTCGCCTGCCTGCAACTCGCCTGCAGGGATCGTGGTATTCCGGCCGGGCCGGTGGACGGGCTGTGGGGCACCGAGACCCAGACCGGCTACGACGACCTGCTGGATTTGCTCACCACCGGAGCGCGGCCGCAACCCTGGCGTGACCGCGCCCCGTCGGACGTCAACCCGAACGGCTGGCCGACACAGGCCGAGGCGGACCTCCGCCGGTTCTTCGGCCCGCCGACCGACGCCGGGCTGGTGGCGGTGGCCTGTCCCTGGCGCCTGACCATCGCGTGGGATCGCCAGAAGTCGACGGGCGCCATCCGCTGCCACCCGAAGGTCGCCGGCAGCCTGGAACGCGTCCTCAAAAGGGTTCATGGCCACTACGGCGAGGCTCGTCTGCGGGAACTGGGACTGCACCTTTACGGCGGCTGCTACAACCACCGGCCGATGCGAGGCGGGACCGCGCTGTCCACGCACGCCTGGGGAATCGCCATCGACTGGGATCCCGAGCGCAACCAGCTCAAATGGGGGCGGGACCGCGCCGCGCTCGCGGGGGCGGCCTACGAGCCATGGTGGCAGGCGTGGGAGGCCGAAGGCTGGTTAAGTCTGGGCCGCGTCCAAAATTTCGACTGGATGCACGTCCAGGCTACGCGTCTCTAGGCGACCGATGACCGTCGTCCCGGCTGCTTGACTCGCACCGCCGCCGGGTGTTCCCTCAAGTCACCGCGCCGATTTGAGCCTCCAGCTTGCGGGCGCGTTACAAATGCAGCTAAAGCGGCGCAGGTTTCGGAACCCGCCCGCAGGCTCGTGGCGGGTTTTTGTTTGCCCGCGCGACGCCCAGGGCCCGTGGCCCGCGCGCGGCGGCTGCGTTTGGTCCCTTCGACCGCTAAAACGGAGCGAGCCATGACCACGCCGTCCAAGTTTCCCGAGACCCTTGCGTTGCACGCCGGCTACCGCGCCGACCCGGCCACCGGTGCGGTGGCCGTGCCGATCTACCAGACCACCTCCTACCAGTTCCGCGACACCGAGCACGCCTCCAACCTGTTCGCGCTGAAGGAACTCGGCAACATCTACACCCGCATCATGAACCCGACCTGCGACGTTCTGGAGCAGCGGGTCGCGGCGATCGAGGGCGGAGTCGCCGCTCTCGCCGTCGCCTCCGGCCAGGCCGCCAGTGCCTTCGCGGTGCAGAACCTCGCCAAGGTCGGCGACAACATCGTCAGCTCCACCGACCTCTACGGCGGCACCTGGAACCTGTTCGCGAACACCCTGAAGGATCAGGGGATCGAGGTGCGGTTCGTCGACCCGGCCGATCCCGAGGCCTTCGCGCGCGCCACCGACGATCGCACCCGTGCCTATTACGCCGAGACACTGCCGAATCCGAAGTTGCAGGTGTTCCCGATCCGCGAGGTTGCCGACATCGGTCGTCGCCTCGGCATTCCGCTGATCATCGACAACACCGCCGCACCGATGTTGTGCCGGCCGTTCGATCACGGCGCCGCGGTCATCGTCTACTCCACCACCAAGTACATCGGCGGCCATGGCACGTCGATCGGCGGGCTGATCGTCGACGGCGGCAACTTCCCCTGGGAGGAGTTCAAGGAGCGCCAGCCGGCCCTCAACACGCCCGACCCCAGCTACCACGGCGCGGTATGGACCGAGGCGGTCAAACCGCTCGGCCCGGTGGCCTACATCATCAAGGCGCGAACCACGCTGCTGCGCGACCTCGGCGCGGCGCTGAGCCCGTTCAACGCCTTCCAGATCATTCAGGGCCTGGAGACACTGGCGCTGCGGATCCGCGCGCACTGCGAGAACGCGGTCAAGGTCGCCGACTTCTTGAAGAGCCATCCGTCGGTCGAGCGGGTGATCTTTCCCGGCCTGCAGGGCGGGGAGGAACGTCGGCGCGCGGACGCCTACCTGAAGGGTGGTTACGGCGGCCTGGTCGGGTTCGAGATCAAGGGGGGGCGGGCTGCCGGCAGGGCCTTCATCGATCGTCTGAAGCTGTTTTACCATGTTGCCAACATCGGCGACGTACGCTCGCTGGCAATCCATCCCGCCACCACCACCCACAGTCAGCTGTCTCCCGAGGACCAGCTGGCGACCGGCGTGTCCGACGGCTACGTCAGGCTCTCGGTCGGCATCGAGAACATCGAGGACATCCTGGGCGATCTTTCCCAGGCCCTCGAGGTCGGCGCGGTGACGGCGGCGGCCGAATAGCCGAGTCCGGTGTCCGGGGCGGTTCGGTTCTGGCCACTGCCCCGGACATCGCCGAGATTTCGTTGCATCAGGCGATCGCCCTCTGCGACGTGTCGGCCCAGTCTTCGACCGGCTGGCGAATGTAGCGCTCGCCGAGTTGGCGTCGCAGCGACAGCGGGTGCCGGTCGACCAGCGCTGGAAACAAGTCGACCTCCTGCGCCTGGGCGTGGTCTTCGATGGCGCGGGTCATCTGGCGCGCCGCCGAGGCGACCGCCTGACGGTCCAGCCCCGGCTGCGAGGCCAGAACCCGGTCGAACGTCACGATCAGCCCTTCGCCCGCCGGCGGCGCGCCGAGTTGATCCAGCACCTCGCGCTCCATCCGATCGTGCCGCGAAAGCAACTGCCGGAACGCGTAGAGGTCGCCGGGCCAGGTCTCTTCGCCGCCACCCGCCGTTCGCGCGAGGCTCTGTGCGGCTTCGAACAACCTGGAATGCTGAGTCTCGAGAAGCAGGATCACGCACGGCATAGCTTACCTCCTGTCGCGCGCGTACGTCGGGCGGCTGCAAGGCGCGGCAGCGCGACGAAGCGTCTGCATTTGCAACAGTCGTCTGTGACCGTGGTTCCATCGCTGTGGCATTGCCGTGACGATTCCGGCCTGCAGGCCCGGACGGGTGGTCGCGGGGTGTGACCCTGGACGACGCGGGTATGGGGTTGTCAGACCGCTTCGCTGACGGAAAGCGTGACGCCGGCCGACGCCATCTCGCGCATTGCCGACGCCAGCGAACCGTTCAGATCGATCGCCCGGCAGGCGTCGGTGATCACGACGGTTTGGAAACCGAGTCGGCGGGCGTCGAGTGCGGAATACGCGACGCAGAAATCAGTGGCGAGGCCGGCCAGCACGACACTTCGGAAGCCACGGTCCTGCAGGTAGCCGGCGAGGCCGGTCGGAGTCGTCCGGTCGTTTTCGAAGAAGGCCGAATAGGAATCGACTTCCCGCCGGAATCCTTTGCGGATGATCAGTTCGGCGCCGTCGACGTCGAGATCGGCGTGAAACGCGGCACCCGCGCTGCCCTGGACGCAGTGGTCGGGCCACAGCACCTGGCTCCCGTAGGGCATCCAGGTCGTCTCGAACGGCGTCTTGCCCGGGTGTGAACTGGCGAACGAGGAATGCCCGGCCGGGTGCCAGTCCTGGGTCAGCACCCGGTGCGGGAACAGCCTCGACAGACGGTTCACCACCGCCACCACGGCATCGCCCTCCGGCACGGCAAGCGCGCCGCCCGGGCAGAAATCGTACTGCACGTCGACGACGATCAGCATTTCGGAGGCTCGGTCGGCCATGGAAGGTTTCTCCGGCGATTGCCGTTGTGACACCGGTCGCGGGGGTCTATCGTTTTCATTAACCACGTCTTTTCCACCGTGGAAGCGATTTCTTCCATAGCCAACCCACTTGCCGCCCGGCGCAACAGGGGTGACGGGACTCATGCCCAAGCTGACACGTCGCGACATACTGAAGGCCGGGGCCGCTCTCGGTGTGGCCGTTGCGGGCGCGCCGATGCCGGCGGTCCACGCCGCCGAGCCGATCCGCATCGGCGCCGTGCTGCCGTTTTCCGGCGGGCTGGAGTTGTTCGGAAACCAGGCGAGGCTCGGCCTGGATTTGGCGGTTACCGAGATCAACGATGCCGGCGGCATCCTCGGGCGCCCGGTCGAGGTGCTGTACGAGGACAACAAGACCGACCCGAAGACGTCGGTCGAACGCGCGGCCACGCTGATCCGGCGGGATCAGGTTCTGGCAATCACCGGGCCGATCACCTCGAACGCCCGCGACGCCATGATGCCGACCATGACCCGCCTTAAGACCCCGCTGTTGTACGCCACCAACTACGAGGGTGGCGGCTGTGACCGCTATCTGTTCGCGTTCAACACTGTTCCCAACCAGGAACTGGAGCGTCTGCTGCCGGTGATGAAGCAGAAGTTCGGGTCGAGCTTCTACATGTTCGGGGCGGATTACGTCTGGCCGCAGAAGATGTTCTCCACCGCCGCGACGCTGATCGAGGGAATGGCGGGAACGGTGGTCGGAACCGAGTTCACCCCGTGGGGCGTGAAGGAGTTCGCGCCGGTGATCCGGCGGATCCGGGAGTCCGGTGCCAAGGTGCTGGTGTTCGCGCTGCCCGGCGCCGACGGCATCACCTTCATCAAGCAGGCCGAGGAACTGGGCCTGCTGGCCGACGTGACGGTCGCCTTCCTCGGCTTCGCCGAGACCTATCTGGGGGCCTTCGGCCCCGGCAAGGGGCAGAACATGTGGGTCACCGTCCCGTTCGCGTCGAGCCTCGACAGCCCGGCGGCGCATGACTTCGTGCAACGGGCGGCGGCGGCCGGCGGGGCGGTGCCGGTGTCGCACTACGCCTTCACGCACCACAACGCGCTGAAAGCGGTGAAGGAGGCTCTCGACAAAATCGGCCGTGTGGATCGAGAGGCGCTTGTCGACGGCCTCGAGGGCCTCAGCTTCGGCACCTCGACCGGGCCGCTGACGATCGGCGCCAGGGACCATCATGTCACCCTGCCGATGTTCCTGGCGCGGACCCAGGGCGATGGGCTCGAGGTGGTCGACCAGCTCGGCGTGATCGCGCCGATCGCCGGTTGCGCCTGAGGCGCCGACCGATGGCCGGTCCGGGTTTGCGGGGGTGATCGGGACCCATCCAGTCCTGTCGCGGGCGCCGGGCTCTTTCCTGGAAATTGTCGGACTCACCCGGGAGTTCGGCGGGGTCCGGGCGGTGGACCGCCTCGATCTGACCCTCGACGCTGGAGCGGTGCTGTCGATCATCGGCCCAAACGGTTGCGGCAAGACCACGTTGTTCAACCTGCTGACCGGCCAGCTCCGGCCGAGCGCGGGCCGCGCCCGCTTCCTAGGGCGCGACCTCGACCGAATGCCACCGCACCGCATCGCCCGGGCCGGAATCGTGCGCAAGTTCCAGGTGCCTTCGGTGTTTCCGAACCTTACGGTGACGGAGAACCTGCGGACTGCCCTGACGGCCCCGGCCGCCAGCGGCAGCCCCGCCCGCCTGGAGACGGTGGGGCTGCTTGAACTGATCGACCTCGAGGCGTTCGCCGATTCCCCGGCCCGATCGCTTGCTCACGGCGAGCGGCAGTGGCTTGAACTTGGGATGGTGGTTGCCGCTGGTCCGCGGCTGCTGCTGCTCGACGAGCCGACCGCCGGGATGACGCGCGCCGAGAGCGAAGCGACCGTGCTGCTGATCCGCCGCCTGCAGGAGGCCACCGGTGCCGCGGTCGTCGTGATCGAGCATGACATGACGGTGGTCGAGATCCTGGCGGCGCCGGTGGCGGTGATGATGGCGGGGCGGATTGTCGCCCAGGGAGGGTATGCCGAGGTGCGCCGCGACCCGGTGGTCCGCAGCGGCTACTTCGGGGACCCGGCGGCCAACCCGGCGACGCTGGCGGCCGGCCATGCTTGAGCCGCCTCTGCTTGAGGTTTCCGGCCTGGTCGCCGGCTACGGTGGCGGAACCACGCTGCACGGCGTCGGGTTTACCGTGGCGCCGGGCGAGGCGGTGGCCCTGCTCGGCCGCAACGGAGTCGGCAAGACCACTTTGATGCGGGCGATCATGGGGCTGATACCCGCGCATGCGGGTACGATCCGGTTTGCCGGCGTCAGGATCGACGGCCGCCCGTCGTTCGCGATCGCCCGTAGCGGGGTCGCCTATGTGCCCCAGGGTCGCGCGTTGTTCGGAGGTCTGACGGTGGAGGAGAACCTCATTCTCGGTGATCTCCGGGCCGCCGACGCCGGCCGTGTCTATGCCCTGTTTCCGATGCTGGCGGAGCGCCGACGCGATACCGCCGGGCGGCTGTCGGGCGGTCAACAGCAGCAACTGGCGATCGCTCGGGCGCTGATGGCCCGGCCGAAGCTGCTGCTGCTGGACGAGCCTTCCGAAGGCGTGCAGCCCTCGGCGGTGCTGGAGATCGCGGGCGTCCTCGCCGACGTCGCCGCCGCCGAGCGCATGGCGGTTGTGCTGGTCGAGCAGAACATCGACCTCGCCCTGCGCCTGACCACCCGGGCGGTGTTCATGGATCGCGGACGGGTGGTCGCGGAGGATCTCGTGGCTGACCTGCGCGACGATCGGTCCCGGCTCGACGCCCATCTCGTCCTGTAGCCGGAGACGGTCCCATGCAAGCGGCAACCATGTTCCTCGATGGCGCCAACGCGGTGCTCATCCTGATGCTGGTGGCCCTCGGCCTCGCGATCGTGTTCGGTCTGATGAACGTGATCAACCTGGCCCACGGTGAGTTCCTGATGCTGGGGGCGTATGTGGTGCTGGCGAGCGGGCAGGCGGGGTTGCCGTTCTGGGCCGGCCTCGCGTTGGCCCCGGCTGCCGTCGGACTGGTCGGGCTGGTGGCGGAAGGCCTGTTGATCCGCCACACCTATGCCCGCCTGCTCGACACGATCCTTGCAACCTGGGGTCTCTCGATGGTGCTCCGCCAGTCGATGGTGATCCTGTATGGCCCGGGTTCGTATTCGGTCGCGGCGCCGGACCTCGGCTCGGTCGTCGTGGCCGGAGCGCCCTACCCGGTGTATCGGCTGGCGATCATGGCGATTAGCCTCGCCGCGATCGCCGGGACCTTCGCCCTGTTCTTCCGCACCCGCTTCGGGCTGGCGGCGCGGGCGGCGATCGCCGACCGCGCGATGGCGTCCTGCCTGGGCATCGACACTAGGCGGCTCGATCGCTGGACGTTCAGCATCGGCGCGGCGCTCGCGGGTCTGGCCGGCGCTGCCGTGGCTCCACTGATATCGGTGGATCCGCAGGCCGGTCTCGGCTGGCTGGTGCCGGCGTTTCTGGCAATCCTGGTCGGCGGGCTCGGCTCGATCGCCGGGCCGCTGGTCGGCGCCGCCGGGGTCGGAGGGCTCGACAGCCTCGTCGCAGCCCTGGCGTCGCCGGTATGGGCCCAACTCGTGGTGTTCGTGGCCGCCATCCTGGTCATCCGGCTGCGGCCGACCGGGCTGGTCGCCCGCCCGGACCGGGAGGCCTGACGGCATGATGCCTCGCCGCACCGTCGATCTGGTCGGCCTCGCCGCGCTGGCGGTGTTCGTCGCGCTCCCGACTCTGGCGGCCTCATGGCTGCTGGGCGACCTCGCTGTCTATTTTGCTTACGCGGTGCTGGCCGTCAGCCTCGCCTTTGCCTGGGGGCATTGCGGGCTGCTCAGCCTCGGCCACGCGGTGTTCTTCGGCATCGGTGCCTACGCCATGGGGACGCTGACGCTCGGAATGCTGCCGGGCCTTGAGACCATCCGCTCGACCTGGATCGGCCTCGCGTTCGCGGTCGTGGCCGCCGGGGGGGTGGCGTGGTCGATCGGGTGGTTCACCTTCTCGGGGCGAGGGCTGCACGGCGCGTTCTTCGGGATCGTCACCCTGGCGCTCGCGGTGGTGTTCGAGCGTCTGGCGATCAACTGGGACTGGATCGGCGGGCTGAACGGGCTGATGAACGTGCCGCCGATCGTTCTCGGGCTGAACGGCGACGGTCACGAGCTTTGGGAGCCGGTGCCGGTCTACTACGTCATGCTGGGGGCGCTCGCCATCGTGGTCGCCGGGCTGACGGTGTTCCAGCGCTCCGATTGGGGCCTCGCCCTGGCGGCGCTGCGAGAGAACGAGCTGCGCGCGCGCACTCTCGGCTACGACACCGGCGCCATGAAACGGCGGGCCTACGCCCTCTCGGGGTCGGTCGCCGGGCTCGCCGGCGCTCTGTTCGTGGTGCAGTTCGGCTTCGTCTCGCCGTCGTTGATCGGCTTCGCGTTGTCAACCGAGGCGCTGATCTGGGTCGCCCTGGGCGGCCGCGGCGAACTCGTGGCGGCGGCGCTCGGCGTCATCGCCCTGCGTCTTCTCGAGGGCCAATTGTCCAGTCGTCTGGACGCCTGGTGGCCGCTGGTGCTTGGTTTGATCTTCATGGCGGTAGTCGTCTTGCTGCCGCGCGGCGTGTTCGGCGAGGCCATCCACCGGCTTACCCGAATGCGCGGAATCTGAGCGGCCCCGCTTCGTTGGCCGTCACTCTGGCAGGGATCGGGCCGTCGCTGTTCATTGTGATCCTGGAAGCGTCGCTAAAATTCGCACGCAGGCGAATAATTTGTGCCCGCCGGCACTCTTCTCAACAGAAGCGTTGCGCGCCGGCTCGCGCCGGCTCGCGCCGTCGTCCCGACGCGCCTCGGCAGCATTGAAGGTTTGACGCATGTTTGACGAGCGGAAGCCGGCACCGCACACCTCTTCCAGGGCCTCCCGGTCGCTCTCCCTGCAGCCCGCCCGCGCCAAGCCCGGCGGCACAACGACAACGACAAAGCCGGGCGCAGCGGCGAGACCGGAGGTTTCCCAGCCGCGTCCGTCGGCGCGGGCGCGGGTGCGCCGGACCCTCGGGCAGGTGCTGCCCGAGGCAGCGGTCAGCACCATCGGCACCACCTTGGCCAAGGCGCAGATCAAGACCCACTCGGTGCTCGGCGACCCGATGCAGTTCGGGCGCGCGTCGCTGGCGCGAGAATGCCCGCTGTGCGGCCATCGCGGCCGGTTCTGGAGTCATGGGACCCCGCCGCGCAGCGAGGCGATGTGCCCGCGATGCCTCAGCCTGGAGCGCCACCGGCTGCTGCACCTGCTGGTCGACGCCCACCAGCCCACCGCGTTCGACGGTCGCGACGTGCTGCACTTCGCTCCGGAAGGCTGCATCCGCGACCGTCTCGCGCAGATCTCACGCTACGTCACGGCGGATCTCTCCGGTCGCGGCGTCGATTTGCAATGCGCGATGGAGGCGATCCCGTTCCCGGACGGGGCGATCGACACGGTGATCGCCAACCATGTGCTGGAACACGTTGACGACGACATCGTGGCGATGCGCGAGGTGCGCCGTGTGCTGAAGCCGGGCGGAATGGCCATTCTCTCGGTTCCGATCATCCACGGCTGGGACGAGACCTACGAGGATCGAACCATCGTGGCGCCGGCCGATCGGCGCACCCATTTCGGCCAGGAGGATCACAAGCGGATGTACGGCCGCGACTTCTCCGATCGGCTGCGCCGGGCGGGCTTCGGCGTCGAGATCTTTCGGGCCGATCCCGCGAGCGAAATCCGCTACGGGCTGCGGCGTGGCGACCAGTTCTTCCTCGCCCGCCCGGATCGTCCGGCGGCGACGACGGAAGTCTGATCGCCCCGCGCCAGCCAGCGTTCCTAGGGCTTGCGTCCTGCGAAGAAACCATTCAGTTCCTTGCTGGATGCCGCCCGGGTGAAGGTCGTAAACTGGCCCTCGTCCGCGATCTCGCGGGCGGCGCGCAGGAATTCCCCGTAGGCGGCGCGGGCGAGCGAACCGCCGACGCTGATGCGGCGCACCCCGAGGGCGGCCAGGGCGTCGACCGGCATCCCCATGGTCAACACGTTCACCGGCTTAGGGGCGACCGCCCGCACCACTGCCGTGATCTGAGCGTCCTCGCGGATACCGGGGGCATAGAGGCAGTCGGCCCCGGCCTCGGCGAACGCCCGCAGCCGGCGGATCGTCTCGTCGAGGTCGGGGCGCCCGTTGATGAACCCTTCCGAGCGCGCGGTCAGAAAGACCTCGCCGCCGCTGGCGTCGATGGCGGCACGCGCGGCGGCCACGCGCTCCACGGCCAGGGTGAAGTCGTAGAGCGGGGAATCGCGGTCGCCGGTGGAGTCCTCGATCGACAGGCCGGCGATCCCGGTCCCGGCGGCGAGACCGACGCTGACGGCGACACCCTCGGGATCGTTGGCGAAGGCGTTCTCGTAGTCGGCGTTGACTGGAACGTCGACAGCCTCGACCAGGGCGGCGAGGTGGGCGAGGACGTCGTCGCGGGCAACGCCGTTGTCGGGCAGGCCGAATGTCCACGCCATGCCCGCGCTGGTCGACGCCAGCGCCTGGAAGCCGAGCGATTGCAGAATGACGGCGGAGCCGACGTCCCACGGGTTCGGGATTACGAAGCACCCGCTCTCGTGCAGGCGGCGGAAGATGGCGCGCTTCTCGGCGACGGTCGGGCGCATGATGGCCTCTCGTTGTGGCGGCAACGGTCGAACGCGAGAATGCCAAAGGATCTGTATGCCCGCGTAGAGCCACCGGTGGGCAAAACGATGGAGCCAGACGGGCTGCGAGGCGTCGTAAGGACCTGGCGCTTTACGGGATCCGTTCGACCCGTAGCACGTTTGTCGATCCGGGGGTGCCCATCGGCACGCCGGCGGTGATCACCACCTTGTCGCCGCTGGTGCCGAACTCCTCCCGGCGGGCGATCTCGGTGGCCCGTTGCACGACCGCGGAAAAGCGATGTTCCTCGGCCATGTGGACCGCGTGCACTCCCCACGCCATGGCGAGCCGGCGGGCAGTGGCCAGGCTCGAGGTGATGCACAGGATCGGCACCTTTGGGCGTTCGCGAGACGCCCTCAACGTGGTCGAGCCGGAGGTCGTGTAGGTGATGATGCAGCGCGCCTTGATCGACTCCGCGACCTCCCGGGCCGCCAGGGTGATGGCGTCCGACACCGTGCCTTCCGGCGTGGCGTGCTGGGCGTGGGCGTGGTCGAGGTAATAGGAATCGTTCTCCACGTTCTGGATGATCTTGTTCATCATCGTCACCGACTCGATCGGGTACTGCCCGGCGGCGGTCTCGGCGGACAGCATCACCGCGTCCGCTGAATCGTAGACGGCGGTGGCGACGTCCGACGCCTCGGCCCGGGTCGGGGCCGGGGCGGCCACCATGGAGTCGAGCATCTGGGTGGCGACGATCACCGGCTTTCCCATCGCTCGGCAGGTGCGCACGATCCGCTTCTGCAGCGGCGGCACCCGCTCCGGCGGCAGTTCGACCCCGAGGTCGCCGCGCGCCACCATCACCGCGTCGGAGATCTCGATGATCGCCTCCAACTGGTCGATCGCGGCAGGCTTCTCCAGCTTCACCAGAACGGCGGCGCGGCCGGCGATCAGGCGCCGCGCCTCGGCCACGTCCTCGGGGCGCTGCACGAAGCTGAGCGCGATCCAGTCGGCGCCCATGTCGAGGGCGAACGCGAGGTCCCTGCGGTCCTTCTCGGTCAACGCCGACAGCGGCAGCACCGCGTTCGGCACGTTGACGCCCTTGCGGTCCGACAGCGGCCCGCCGGTGATGACCTCGGTGTCGGCGAAGTCCTTGCCGCTCTTGACCACCCGCAGGCGGATCTTGCCGTCGTCCAGCAGCAGGTCGGTGCCGGGGCCGATCGCCGCGAAGATCTCGGGGTGCGGCAGGGTGGCCCGTTTGTCGGTACCCGGGCTCTGCGCGAGTTCCAGCCGGAAGGAGCCGCCCGCCTCGAGCCGGACCGGTCCGTCGGGAAAAGTGCCGACTCGGAGCTTCGGTCCCTGCAGGTCGGCCATGACGGAGATCGGCCGCCCGGCGTCCGCTTCCAGCCGCCGGACGACGTCGAACCGTTCCTGATGGTCGGCGTGGGTCCCATGGCTGAAGTTGAAGCGGAACACGTCCACGCCTGCCTCGAACAGGGCGCGGATGCTCGCTTCGGTGGAACTGGCCGGCCCGAGGGTGGCCACGATCTTGGTGTACCGGTATCGCCTCATGCGGCGATGTTAGACGCGGTGGGAGGCGAAGGTAAGCGAACATCGCGTGACACGGGCGAATTCGGGATCATCCCCCTTGCGGCGCCACGCCAACCTTATAGTCTGCTAGGCAACGATCTCTGGAGGATGATCTTGAGCAATCCCGGTTCCCCGGCGAAAGCCGGTTCGACGAGCGCGCTGGTCTGGCTGGCCTACCTCGCGGCGTTTGCCGGGGTCGCCAGCCACGCCTCGAGCGAGTTCGTGGTCAAGCTGACCGGCCTGCTGGGCGCCGAAGTTTCGGTCTGGCGGTTCACGCTGGGCGGCCTCGCGCTGGTGCTGGTGGCGCTGATGCAGAAGAGCAGCCGCGACCTGGTGACGCCTCTCCGGGTCGACCCGATCCCGGTGATCGGGCTGTCGATCTTCGGAATGACGCTTGCTCAATTCCTGTTCCACTGGGCGCTCGACTACGCCACGGTGGTGCAGGTGGCGACGCTGGTCACGACCATGCCGATCTTCGTGGTGTTCGTCGCCCGCGTGGTCGAGGGCAACCCGGTGACGGCTCCGAAGATCGTCTCCGGCATCGGCGCGTTCCTGGGTTGCCTGTTCCTGCTGACCGATGGCGTGCTGCACAAGGTGGAGGGCGACGTCAGCACCCTGCCTGGGATCTTCCTCGCCCTTGGCTGCGCGGTGTTCGGAGCCGGCTACCTGGTGCTGGTGCGGCCCTACATCCGCAAGTACGGCGCGATCCGGATGACCACCTACACCTTCGCGCTCGGCGCCCCGGTGCTGTGGGTGGTGGTCGGCGCCGCCTGGGGGATCTGGGTCGATCCGCTGACACTGTTCGACCGGCCGTCGGGGCAGGCATGGGCGCTGGTGACGCTGGGCGTGTGGAACACCTGCATCGGCTTCATCCTGTGGCTCTGGGGCCTCGGGCACGTGCCGGACCCGGCGCGCGGCAACTACCTGTTCTTCCTGAAGCCGGTGATCGCAGCGCTGTTGGCCTATTTCATCCTCGGGAGCGATGTGACGATCACCCAGATCCTGGCGATCGTCGCCATCACCGGCTTCGTCCTCGGCGAGATCTTCTACGACGAGATCCGCGCCGCCATCGGCCGGCGCAAGGCGAAGGCGTAGGCGACCCGATCACGCCTTGCGGCCGCGCTCGGCCAGCCAGATGCCGCCGAGCACGAAACCGAGGGCGAGCGCGTGGAAGGTCTGGAATCGCTCGCCCAGGATCACCACCCCGAGGGCGGCGGCGAAGATCGGCACCAGGTTGACGAACAGCCCGGCGCGGCCGGGACCGACAAGGTCGACCGCCCGCAGGAAGAAGATCTGCGACAGGAACGACGGGAACACCACCACGAACAACAGCACGCCCCACCCGGTCGCCGTCGGCAGCACCATGGCGCCCGCCGCCGCCTCGAGAGCCAGCAGCGGCAAGGAGGTGACCAGCGCCGCCACCGCCAGCACCGAGAACATCGCGATCCCGGAGACCGGCGGGCGGCGGCGCAGCGCCACGGTGTAGCCGGCGTACAGGGCGCACGCCCCGATCATCAGCAGGTCGCCGTCGGCGAAAGCCAGCGACCAAAGCTGACCGAGGTCGCCGTGCGAGGCCACCAGCGCCACCCCGACCATGGTGACCAGCACCCCGAGGACCTGCACCGCCGAAACCGGCGTGCGGTAGACCAGGAAGGCGCCGACCAGCACGAACACCGGGATCGCGCCCTGGATGATGCCGAGATTGATCGCCACGGTGGACTGGGCGGCGATGTAGAACAGCGCGTTGAAACCGGTGAACCCGAACGCGCCGAGCACCGCCAGGAACGGCAGGTGGCGCCGCAGCACCGGCCAGTCCTGGATCACATGCCGGCGCGCGAACAACGCGATCAGCGCCACCACGCCGATCCACCGGAACGCGGTCAGCACCATCGGCGAGATCTCGCCGACTGCCAGCCGCCCGGCGATCGTGTTGCCGCCCCAGCTCAACGTCGTCAGCACCAGCAGCAGGTAGGCGTTGCCGAACAGGCCGCGCATCAGGATTCCAGGCGTCGAAGCGTTCAAGCGACCCTCCCCCGGCGGGGCCGTATGCCCCGCCGCCGTCGCCCCGGTTCAGGCCGACCGGCTTCTCTCTACCCGATCCGCCGGCCGGCGGCACCCGCTTCCGCGCCCAAGGAGTTGCCCGGCGGGCGGTAGCGGCCGCCAGCAACGGTCGTCGCGGATGGTGCCGCGCCGCGCGAGTCGGCGCTTACGCCATCGCGGCACCGAGCGCCTCCTCCACCCGCACCCGCACCGCCACGAAGGCGGGGTCGGTGCGCACCCTCGGCGACGGCAGTGACACCGGCAGGTCGGCGACGATTCGGCCCGGGCGCGGCGACAGCACGATCACCCGGTCGGCGAGGTAGACCGCCTCCTCGACGTCGTGGGTCACCAGGAGGACGGTCGCTGGCGAGGCCGCGCGCACCTGGACCAGCAGGTCCTGCATGCCGTTGCGGGTGATCCGGTCGAGGGCCCCGAACGGCTCGTCCAGCAGCAGGGCGCCGGGCGATGGGGCGAGGGCCCGGGCCAGCGCCGCGCGCTGCGCCATGCCGCCCGAGAGCTGGCGGGGCAGGGCGCGCTCGAACCCGGCCAGGCCGACCGCCTCGATCCAGCGGGTGACCCGGCGGTCGGCCTCGGCCCGGGCCATGCCGGCCTCGTCCAGGCCGAAGCGGATGTTGGCGGCGACGTCCAGCCAGGGGAACAGCGCCGGCTGCTGGAACACCATGCCGCGCTCCGGCCCGGGTCCGTCGACCGGCCGGCCGTCGGCGGTGACGGTGCCGGTGGTCGGCCTGTCGAGGCCGGCGACCAGCCGCAGCAGGGTTGACTTGCCGCAGCCCGATGGCCCGACCAGCGCGGTGAAGCTGCCGTCCTCGACCGTCACGCCGATCGGGTCGAGCGCGGCGGTACTGCCGAACCTCCGGGTCACGCCGCTGAGCGCGATGGTCGCCATGCGTCTTCCTCCTCGGCCCGCACTGCTTATGCCATCGCCAGACGCCTGGGCGCCAGACGCCCGGTCACCAGAGGCCTGGACGCCGGACGCGGACGACAGTGCGAATCAGCTTGTATATACAAGTGGCCCGTGGTTACGATCGACTCTGGCGTTTCGGAGAGGCGGTGCGGTGAGCGAGGCGACGGTCCCACGCTACCAGGCGGTCAAGGACTGGCTGGTCGACCGCATCGGCTCGGGCGAGTTGCGTCCCGAGGACCGCACGCCGTCGGAGAACGACCTGGTCGAGGCGCTCGGAGTCAGCCGCATGACGGCGAACCGGGCGCTGCGCGAGCTGACCGCCGAGGGCCTGCTGCGGCGTGTCCAGGGGCTCGGCACCTTCGTCGCCGATATGCGCCCGCAATCCGAGCTGGTCGAGCTGCGCAACATCGCCGACGAGATCCGCGGCCGCGGCCACGTCCACCGCGCCGAGGTGCTGGGGCTGGCGGCGACGCCGGCCTCCGCCGCGGTGGCGGCGGCCCTCGGAACGGCGGTCGGCGTGGCGGTCTTTCATTCGGCGATCGTCCATTACGAGGGTGCCCGCGCCGTCCAGTTCGAGGACCGCTTCGTCAATCCCGCCGCCGCGCCGGACTATCTCGACCAGGATTTCACCAGGGTCACCCCGAACGAGTACCTGACGCGAGTGGCGCCGGCCCCGCGCGTCGAGCACGTCGTCCAGGCGATGGTGCCGCCGGAACGCATCTGGGCCGCCCTCGCCATGCGCAAGGGCGAGCCCTGCCTGCTGCTGCACCGCCGCACCGCGCTCGGCCCGCGCACCGTCTCGCGGGCCTGGCTCTGGCACCCGGGCGACCGCTACAGCCTCGGCGCCGCCTTCGACGTCGACCCTTTCCACGCCCCCGCTTCCAGGGAGAACCACCGATGACCGCGCCCTCCCGTCTCGACAACGCCCGAAAGATCCGCGCCCCCCGCGGCCTCGAGATCACCGCCAGGAGCTGGCAGACCGAGGCCGCGATGCGGATGCTGATGAACAACCTCGACCCCGAGGTCGCCGAGAAGCCGGAAGGGCTGGTGGTGTACGGCGGCATCGGCCGGGCGGCGCGCGACTGGTCGAGCTACGACCGCATCGTCGCGGCGCTGAAGAACCTGGAGGACGACCAGACGCTGCTGGTGCAGTCCGGCAAGCCGGTGGGCGTGTTTCGCACCCACGCCGACGCGCCCAGGGTGCTGATCGCCAACTCCAACCTGGTCGGCAAGTGGTCGACCTGGGAGCATTTTCACGAACTCGACCGCAAGGGCCTGATGATGTACGGCCAGATGACGGCCGGGTCGTGGATCTACATCGGCAGCCAGGGGATCGTTCAGGGCACCTACGAGACCTTCGTCGAGATTGGCCGCCGGCACTTCGGCGGCAGCCTGAAGGGCAAGTGGATCCTGACCGCCGGGCTCGGCGGCATGGGCGGGGCGCAGCCGCTGGCCGCCACCATGGCCGGCGCGTCGATGATCGCCGTCGAGTGCCAGCCGAGCCGGATCGAGCGCCGTTTGGAGACCCGTTATCTGGACCGAAAGGCCGATACGCTCGACGAGGCGCTGGCGATCGTGAACGACGCCTGCGCGCGCGGCGAGGCGGTGTCGGTCGGCCTGCTCGGCAACGCCGCCGAGATCTATCCCGAGATGGTCCGCCGCGGCGTGCGCCCCGACGTCGTCACCGACCAGACCAGCGCCCACGACCCGATCAACGGCTACCTGCCGGCGGGCTGGACCCTCGACCAAGCGGAGCGGGCACGCGAGACCGACCCGGAGTCGATCGCCCGTGCCGCCAAGGTGTCGATGGCCGAACACGTCAAGGCGATGCTGGTGTTCTGGCGCCTCGGCATCCCGACGCTCGACTACGGCAACAACCTGCGCCAGGTGGCGTTCGACGAGGGGGTCGGCGACGCCTTCGACTTCCCGGGCTTCGTGCCGGCCTATATCCGGCCGCTGTTCTGCCGCGGCGTCGGACCGTTCCGCTGGGCGGCGCTGTCCGGCGATCCCCAGGACATCTACCGCACCGACGCCAAGGTGAAGGAGCTGATCCCCGACGACCCGCATTTGCACAACTGGCTCGACATGGCGCGTGAGCGCATCAGCTTCCAGGGCCTGCCGAGCCGGATCTGCTGGGTCGGCCTCGGCCAGCGCGACCGCCTTGGCCTCGCCTTCAACGAGATGGTGGCCAAGGGCGAGATCGGACCGGTGGTGATCGGCCGCGACCATCTCGATTCCGGCTCGGTCGCTAGCCCGAACCGCGAGACCGAAGCGATGAAGGACGGCTCCGACGCGGTCGCCGACTGGCCGCTGCTGAACGCGCTGCTCAACTGCGCCTCGGGCGCCACCTGGGTGTCGATCCATCACGGCGGCGGCGTCGGCATCGGCTACTCCCAGCACGCCGGCATGGTGATCGTGTGCGACGGCACCGAGGCGGCGTCGCGCCGGCTGGAGCGGGTGTTGTGGAACGACCCGGCGACCGGCGTCATGCGTCACGCCGACGCCGGCTACGAGGACGCGGTTGACTGTGCCCGCGAGCACGGGCTCAACCTGCCGTTCCTGGGAGGCGCGTGATGGCTGGGCTTCGGATCACCCCGGGCGCGCTCACCCTGGCCGAGCTGCGCCGGCTGTACCGCGAGCGCCCGGCGCTCGAACTCGACCCGGCGGCGCGCGAGGCGATCGCCGATTCGGCGGCGACGGTCGCGCGCGTCATCGCCTCCGGCCAGGTGGTGTACGGGATCAACACCGGCTTCGGAAAGCTGGCGCAGAAGACCATCCCGACCGAGCGACTGGAAGAGCTCCAGCGCGCGCTGGTGCGCTCGCACTGTGCCGGTGTCGGCGACCCGCTCGCCGACGACGTAGTGTTCCTGATCCTGGCGTTGAAGGCCAACGGCCTGGCGCGCGGGCATTCCGGCATCCGCGGCGAGGTGATCGACGCCCTGCTGAGGCTTGCCAACACCGGCGTGCTGCCGGTGATCCCGTCGCAGGGCTCGGTCGGGGCGTCGGGCGACCTGGCGCCGCTCGCCCACATGTCGGCGGTGCTGATCGGCGAGGGCGAGGCGCGGCGCGACGGCCGGCGGCTGATCGGCACGGCGGCGCTCGACGCCGCCGGCCTGGCGCCGGTCACGCTGGCGCCAAAGGAGGGGCTGGCGCTGCTGAACGGCACCCAGGTATCGACGGCGCTCGGGCTCGCCGGGTTGTTCGAGATCGAGCGGGTGTTCAACGCCGCGATGATCGCAGGGGCGATGACGGTCGACGCCGCCATGGGCTCCGACACCCCGTTTGACGCGCGCATCCACGCCCTGCGGGCGCATCCGGGGCAGGCCGAGACGGCGGCGGTCTACCGTCGGCTGCTGCACGGCTCGGCGATCCGGGTCTCGCATCTGGAGTGCGATCGGGTGCAGGACCCGTACTCGCTGCGCTGCCAGCCGCAGGTGATGGGGGCGGTGCTCGACCATCTGCGGTTCGCCGCCGGCCGGCTTGCGGCCGAGGCAAACGCCGTCTCCGACAACCCGCTGGTGTTCGCCGACACCGGCGAGATCATGTCGGGCGGCAATTTCCACGCCGAGCCGGTGGCGTTCGCCGCCGACCAGATCGCCATCGCCGCGTCGGAGATCGGCGCGCTGTCGGAGCGCCGCACGGCGATGCTGATGGACGCCAACATCTCCTCGCTGCCGCCGTTCCTGGTGGCCGAGCCCGGCATCAATTCCGGGTTCATGATCGCCCAGGTGACGGCCGCCGCCCTGCAGTCCGAGACCAAGCTGCTGGCAGCACCGGCCAGCATCGACAGCTTGCCGACCTCGGCCAACCAGGAGGATCACGTCTCGATGGCGACCCACGGCGCGCGCCGGCTGCTGGCGATGGCGGCCAATCTGCGCCGCATCGTGGCGGTCGAACTGCTGTGCGCCGCCCAGGGCGTCGACCTGCGCCGGCCGCTGGCGACCTCGCCGGCGCTCGCCGAAGCGGTCGCCGAGGTGCGCTCGGTGGCGGCGTTCTTCGAGAACGACCGCCAGGTGGCGCCGGACATCGAGGCGGTGGCGGCGCGCATCGGCGCCGGCGCGTTCGACCGGATCGCGGCGGTGTCGGTCGAAGGGGGCTGAGAAAGTCGCTCGGCCAAGCGGATCGCACGGTCGGCGCTTCTCACTCCCCGTTCGGCTCCGGCAGGTGAACCTCGATTGACGGGTCGGCTTGGTCGTCGTCGCTGACTCGGAAGAGGATAAAGTGCCTTCCTCTTCGCCGGCCGATGTGCAGGGTGAGCAGACCAGGACGGATGTCGTCGCGCACCCTCACACTTGGGTGCCGGGGCCCTCCATCAGCGTGCCGAACGCTCCAGCTAGAACCTCCTTGTAGGCTTTCGCCTGCGGTCGTCCAAACCGCTCGCCCGTCCATCGAATGATCCGCTCGACATCGGCCTCCGCGGCACCTGTCAGCCGCACCCGCCACGAGTGTCCGGGCCGACTCAATCGATCTCGGTGTCGCTACGGGTCGCCCTATCCATCACGGCCCGGAGATGAGCGCGCAGGGCGGAGGGCTCTTCGAACTCACGATACCGTCCGGCCTCGATATCGGCCTCGCCGGTGCGGGCGGCTTCGCGCAAGGCGACGAGGCGCGCCTCCTCCTCCGCGTTGCGGGCTTCGACAAGGCGCAGCCCTTCGCTGGCATTCTGGTATCGACCGGAAGCGACGAGGCGCTCCACGAGGGCCGCCTGATGCCGCGTGAGAACGACGTTTCGCGTGGGCATGTGCCAAACACCTGAGCTTCGATGGCGCAGTATGCCATTGACCGACGCCGATCGCACCACCGGTCAGCCCAGCCGCGGCGCCTGCTTCTCCAGCGCTCGGATCCGGTCGAGGCCGGGGACCATCTCGGCGAGCAGCCAGTCGGCGCGCTTGTTAGGGCTGCCGGCGGCGTTCGGGAAGTCGGCGTGCCACTGCTCGATCTTGACCGACAGCCCGCACAGGATGCCGCCGACCACCAGGTGGTGGCTCTGGATCACCTGGCGCAGCACGCCGTAGCGTTCGCGCGACAGGTCCTTCCAGAATTCGCGGCTGGTCCCGTCGAACGCCTGGAAGCGGTGCACGACGAACTTGATAGAGGCGTCGACGTTCGCGCTCACCAACTCGCAGGCGCGCACGGCGTCGCGGTTGTGGCGCAGATGAGAATCCGTGATGCCCTCCCGCATCCAGACCTTCATCGCCTCGAAGTCGGGGCGGATCTGGTCGAGGTAGCGCTTGAAGTAGCTGAGCGACAGGAAGATGTCGCCGTAGTCCTCGAGGAAGCCGGGGATCTGGTCGATCGACAGCCCCAGCGCATCGGAAATCGCCTTGATCCGGCGCAACGCCTCGTCGCGGTCGACCGCGCGGAACATGTCGATGATCTGGGTCGCCGAGGAAATGTCCCGGGTGTCGTCGCCGAACACCTTCTGGACCAGCGGGCGCGTGAACACCCGCATGTACTCGGTCAACCTCTCCTGCATCAGCGGCGACAGGCGCAGATGCGCGGACTCGTTGACCTTGATGTTGTGCGAACGCAGCGTCAGGCGCAGTGAATAGACATCGAAGCTCGGCGCCTCCGACAGCGCCTCGATGATCACCCGGTCCTCGGCGAAGGTGGGGGCGGAGGAATCGAAGAAGTCGGCAAGGTTCGCGATGTCGATCTGACCGGATCCCGAGCGGGTGTCCTTGAAAAGTTCCACAACGGTCTCGAAGCGGGCGTTCTTGATCAGCCGGACGCGGCGTATGCCGGGCGTTTTCAGCGGGATGATTGCCATGGGCAGGATGTGCAGCGCATCCTTGTCGTCGTCCGAGTACAGTTCGGAGTCCATTCCTTCCGCCGACATGGACGTTCCCCTACGACCGCCGACGGCGTGGTGACGCTCCGCTGATCATGGACCTTCCTTATCAGACCCGGCGTCGGGCGAAAAGTCCGGTGGCTCGCATCCCGGGCTGGAAGCGCTTAGAATGTCAACGACATGCCTTAAACGGGGGAGCAGGGTGGACTGGCTGAGGCGCATCTTCTCGGGTCCCGGGCGCGAGGCGGAGCGACGGCGCTACCCTCGCTATCCTGTGTCGGCGACGCTCGAGGTCGATGTCGGCGGGATGACCGTGGGGTGCCGGCTGGACAATGTCTCGGCCGGGGGGATCCGGCTCACGCCGGCGGTGGTCGCGCCAGCGGGCGCGGCGGTGACGGTGCGCCACGCCGCCTCGGGGCTGGCCCTGCGCGGCCGGGTGGTCGGACAGGACGATCGCGCCACCCGGGTGCAGTTCGACTCCGAGGACGCCGGAATCGTGGTGTCGTCGTGGCTGCGCATGGCGCACGAGAGCGAGGAGGTGAGCGGCGGCCACCGCGATGGGTAGCCGCCGTTCCGCCCGGCGTCAGGGCACGTCGACCAGGACGATCTCGGCATCCTCGACGGCGTGGATTTCGACCGTCGCCTCGTCTGCGACAGCGACGCCGTCGCGGGCCTTTGCTGGCACGCCGTTGACCGTGATCGACCCCGTGGAGGCCACGAGATAGGCCTTTCGGCCGGCGCCGAGCGCGTGCATCACGGCCTGTCCGGCCTTGACCGTGGCGCCGAGCACGGCAGCGTCCTGATTGATCCGCAGCGCGCCGTCGTCACCGGCCCGCCCCGACGCCAGCACCACCAGTTCACCTGCCCGGTCGTCCTGCGGGAATTGCCGGGCTTCCCAGCGCGGCTCGTGACCGGTGCCGGACGGCAGGATCCAGATCTGGAAGATCTGCGTGGTGTCGTCCTCAAGGTTGTACTCGGCGTGGACGATCCCGGTGCCGGCCGACATCACCTGGACGTCGCCAGCCTCGGTCCGCCCCTCGTTGCCGAGACGGTCGCGGTGGGTGATCGCACCCTTCCGGACATAGGTGATGATCTCCATGTCGCGGTGCGGGTGCGGGTCGAAACCGGTGCCCGCCTGAATGGTGTCGTCGTTCCAGACCCGGAGCGCGCCGAATCCCATGCGCCGCGGGTCATGGTAGTGGCCGAAGCTGAAGTGGTGATGGGCCTTCAGCCAGTCGATGTCTGCCCGGCCCAGGCTGTCGAAACTGCGGACGTCGATCATGGAACCCTCCTCGGGGTCGGGGCGTCGAACTCAGGCGGCCAGTTTCGCGGCGATGCGCGCCACGTGCGCTCCCTGGAACTCCGCCAGGGCCAGCTCCTTCTCGGACGGCTGCCGGCTGCCGTCGCTGCCGGCGATGGTCCCGGCGCCGTAAGGCGACCCGCCCTTCACTTCGCTGATATCGGAGAGTTGCGGGGCGGAGTAAGGAAGGCCGACGATCACCATGCCGTGGTGCATCAGGGTGTTGTGGAACGAGGTGATGGTGGTCTCGTTGCCGCCGCCGGTGCCGGTCGAGGTGAACACGCTGCCGACCTTGCCGACCAGTGCGCCCTTGGCCCACAGGCCACCGGTCTGGTCGAGGAAGTTGCGCATCTGCGCCGCCATGTTGCCGAACCGGGTCGGGGTTCCGAAGATCACGGCATCGTAGTCGGCCAGCTCCGGCGGGGTCGCGATCGGCGCCGCCTGATTTAGCTTGGCGCCAGCCTTGCTGGCGACGTCGTCCGGCATCAGCTCCGGCACCCGCTTCACCGTCACCTCGGTGTCCGGCACGCCGGCGGCGCCCTTGGCGATCGCCCCGGCCATGGTCTCCACATGGCCCCAGGTCGAATAGTACAGCACCAGGATCTTGGTCATGGTCGTCTCGCTCGCTCGCTTGGGCAGGCCACGGCCGTGCCGGGTTGCGGGTGTGGACGCCTCGAGGGACGACCACCGTGACTGGCTATCTAATAGTTGCCTCGGGAGATCGTAAGGCCGATCCTGTGCACAGATCGTTTCTCACAGGAAACAATGATGCTGGACAACCTGACCACCATGGTGAGCTTCGCGCGCGTCGTCGACGAAGGCGGGTTCTCGCGCGCCGCCATCCGTCTGGGCTTGTCCAAGTCCGCGGTCTCCAAGCAGGTCGCGCGGCTCGAGGACCGGCTGGGCACCCGGCTGCTGAACCGCAGCACGAGGCGACTGGCGCTCACCGAGGCCGGCACCCGGCTGTATGAACGTTGCCAGCGCATCATCGCCGAAGCCGAGGCGGCCGAGGCCGAGGCCGGCTCGCTTCAAACCGATCCGTCCGGCCTGCTGCGGGTCAGCGTCGGGGTGTCGTTCGGGCAGGGCCACCTGGCGTCCCGCTTGCCGGCGCTGCTGGAGCGGCATCCCGGGTTGGCCGTCGAACTGGTGCTGAACGACCGCATCGTCGACCTGGTCGAGGAGGGCTACGACATCGCGCTCCGGATCGGGGATCTCGCCGACTCCACTCTGATCGCGCGCCGCCTGGCGCCGGTACGCCGGGTGGTCGCCGCGGCACCGTCCTATCTCGCGCGCCATGGCACGCCGGTGGTTCCCCGCGATCTCGTCGACCACTCCTGCCTCGGCTACAGCTACAGCGCCGGCGGCAACGAGTGGCGGCTGCGCGGGCCGGAGGGCATCCATCGCCATCGGTTCCGGCCGTGCGTGGTGTCCAACAACGGCAGCGCGCTCGCGGCGATGGCGGCGGCCGGCGCCGGAGTCGTGCAGATGCCCACCTTCATCCTGGAGCGGTACCTGCGGACCGGGACGCTGGTGGCGGTGCTGGCCGAGCATGAGCCGCCGCCGCTCGGGCTCTACGCCGTCTACCCGCCCGGTCGGCCGCTCGCCGCCAAGGTCCGGTCGTTCATCGACTTCGCGGCTGAGACCTTCACGGATCCGCCATACTGGGACCGGCCGGCGTGACGATCGCGCCCCGGGTCAGTCACCCTCACGGCGCCACGCCGCGACGAGCGTGCCGATCAACAGCGCCAGGGCCAGGAAAGCCGGCAGCGCCGGAATCGTCAGGACGCCGGTGACGACATAGTCGCCGTTGGCCCGAAGGCCGAACCAGCCCCGGCCCGAGGCGGCGCGGTCGGCGGAGACCCGGCGCAACGCTGGCACGCCGTCCTCGGCGAGCCACTGCATGCCGCCGCCGGTCGCTTCGGCAACCGGCGCCAGACGTTCCTCGGTGGTGGCGACGTCGGTCAGTTCGACCGGGTTGAGGGCACCGACGGCGACCAGGGCCGAGCGGGTCCCGTCGGTAAGGCGGTACAGCCCCGGGCGGTCGATCTGGACGGTCGCGGTGCCGTGGCCGGCGCCGATCTCGGTGAGCGGGACGTCGCGGGTGCTGCCGTCCGGGCCCGTCAGACGCACCGGCGCCAACTCGCCGTCGAGCGTGCGGCGGTCGATCTCCAGGCTGTCGCCGCGCGCGAACGCGCGAAGCACGTCCTCCTCGAGGTCGGGCTCGCGCATCAGCCAGTGGGCGGTCCGGCGCAGCAGCTCGGCTTGCGGGCCGCCGCCCTCGTAGCCGCGGCTCCACAGCCACATGTGGTCCGACAGCAGATGCGCCACCCGACCCTCGCCGACCCGATCGAGCACCAACAGCGGCCGATCGCCGTCGCCGGCCATCACCACGCTGCCGCGGACGTCGCGGGCCTCGATCTGCCGGAACCAGCGGCCCCAGGTCGGTTCGACGCCCTCGCCGCCGGCGCCGGCGAGGCCGGTGGTCACCGGGTGACGCTCACCGACTTCGGTCACCCTGGGCCGGAACCCCTGCTCGAAAACGCCGCCGGTTGGCTTCGCCGGCAGCACGTCGCCGATCGGCGTGTGGGCGAGGCTGAGCCGGCTCGCGAAGGTCGGTCCGGAGGCTTCCAGCAGGGCGCCGCCGTTGCGGACGTAGTCGGCGATGTTCTGCATGTACAGGCGCGGCAGCACGCCGCGCCGCCGGTAGCGGTCGAAGATGACCAGGTCGAAGTCCGCAAGCTTCAGCTCGAACAGTTCGCGGATTGGAAAGGCGATCAGGGACAGTTCGCGGATCGGCGTGCCGTCCTGCTTCTCCGGGGGCCGCAGGATCGTGAAGTGCACCAGGTCGACCGACGGGTCGGATTTCAGGATGTCGCGCCAGGTGCGTTCGCCGGCGTGCGGTTCGCCGGACACCAACAGCACCCGCAGGCGGTCGCGCACGCCGTTCACCGCCACCACCGCGCGGTTGTTGTCGAGCAGCAGTTCCTGGCGCCCGGGCTCGGCGGCGAACTCCAGGATGGTCTGCCCACCGTGCTCGATCGGGACCTCGATGGAGTGCTCGCGGTTGACCGGCACCCCGACCGCGGTCGGGGTGGCGCCGTCGATCGCCAGCATGACCGTCGCGATCTCGCCGGCCTCGGCGGCTGGGTCGACCACCTCCAGGGTGATCGTCACGGTCTTGTCGACCATGCCGAAGCTCGGCGCGCGGACGATCCGCAGGCGGCGGTCCTGCTCGCCGCGGTCGCCGGTCAACAGGACGTGGAACGGCGCGGGCGCGCGGCCGGCCGCCAGGGCGGAGCCGGCGTCGTGGACCTGCCCGTCGGTGATCGCGATGACGCCGGCGAGGCGGTGCTCGGGGATGTCGACCAGCGCCTCGCGGACCGCGGCCATCAGCCGGGTCCCATCCTCGGCGCCCGACAGTCCGGAGCCGGCGACCTCGACCCGCTCGACGATAACGTCGGTGAGCCGCGCCAGCCGTTCGTCGAGGGCGGCGCTGGCGGCGCTGGTGCGCTCCGACCGCTCGCCGATCGCCTGGCTGGCGGTGCGGTCGACCGCCACCACGACCACGTCGGAGCGCGGCTCCCGGCGCTCGGCGACGATCGACGGGTTGGCGAGCGCGAGCACCAGCAGCGCCAGTGCCAGGGCGCGCCACCATCCGCCCCGGGCGCGGCGGGCCAGCACCAGGGCAGCGACAACCGCGGCGACCGCCCCGAGCGCGGCGATCACCGGCCAGGGCACCAGCGGCCCGAAGGCGAGGTCGATCGCGTCCGGCATCATTGGCCGAGCCTCTCGAGTATGGAGGGGACGTGGACCTGGTCGGCCTTGTAGTTGCCGGTCAGCGCGTACATCACCAGGTTGACGCCGAACCGGAGCGACATCTCACGCTGGACCTCGCCGCCCGGCACCACCGGGAAGCGGTAGCGCCCGGCCTCGTCGCGCGCCCAGGCCGACACCCAGTCATGGCTGCCGACCAGCACGGGGCTGACCTCGCTGCGGGGATTGCCGGCGCCGTCCTCGATCCACACCGTGCCACCGGCGTAGCGGCCCGGAAAGTCCTGCATCAGGTAGAAGGTCCGGGTCAGCACGTGGTCGGGCGGGATCGGCGCCAGCGGCGGAATTTCAAGGTCACGGCTGATCTCGATCAGCCGCTGCATCCCGGGTCCGCCACGCGATCCGGCGCCGCCGATCTGGAACCGGTCGCGGGTGTCGAACAGGATGACGCCGCCGTTGCGCATGTAGGCGTTCACCCGCGCGACCGCGGTCTCGGACAGCCTCGGCTGGGTGCTGGTGATCGGCCAGTACAGCAGCGCGAAGAACGCCATCTCGTCGCGCTCCAGGTCGAGCCCGTAGGGCTCCGAAGGCTCGACCGCGGTCCGCCGGGTCAGGGTATCGGTGAGTCCGATAAGGCCGTCGCGGCTGACGCCATCGACCCAGACGTCGCCGGTGACCACGTAGGCGAGGCGGGTCTCGCTGGACGCCTCCAGCGCGAACCGCTCTGGATCGGTGGGCGTGCCGGTGGGCCCCTGGGCCTGGGCCGCATTAGGGCCGAGGGCGCTGCCGGCCACGAGGGCGGCGCCGATCGCCAGCCCGGCCGCGGTGCGCGCGAACGGCAGCAACCCCCGCAACGCCAGGCCGACCAGCGTGTCGACAAGCGTCAGCAACAGCGCCGCGGCGAGCAGCCAGCCCTGGAGCTCGACGTCCCGTCCGGCCTCGAGCGCCTGGACCACGCTGCCGGCCGGCGGCGGGGCGCGGCGCTCAAGCGCTGCCAAATTCGGGCCGAGGTTGATCGCCTCGCGGTCGGAGTCGCTGCCGTAGAAGCCCGGCGGGCGACGCGGACCGACCGTGAGCGGGCCTTCGCGGTCGCGCGCCGCCGCCGCCGGCAGCGGCTCGGCGCCCGGCTGCGCCGATCCGAGCCGGCCGAAGCCGTCCAGGCTGGACAGCGGCGGCATTGCCCGCTCGGACGCTCCGCCGACGCCCTGGCTGAGGCCAACGACCCGACGAAGCATCTCGACGAACAGGCCGCCCAGGGGCAGGTTGGTCCAGTCGGCGTTGGCGGTGGTGTGCACCAGGATCAGCCATCCGGCGTCCCGCCGTTCGGCGGTCACGATCGGTGTCCCATCGGCGAGCCGGGCCCAGGTCCGCTCCCCGAGATCGATGGCGGGCTCGGCCAGAACCTGGCGGGTCACCGTGATCTCGTCCGATACGTCGAGGCCGTGGAAAGGGCTGTCGGGCGCGAACGGCGCCAGCGAAGCCGGGCGCGCCCAAGACAGGGCGCCGCCGAGGGTGCGGTCGCCCCGGCGCAGCCGGACCGGCACCATGTCCTCCGACCCGAGACCGTTCGTCTCGACGCCGGCGGCGGCGAGACGCGGGCCGGCGAAGCGCAACGCCACCCCGCCGTTGCGGATCCAGGCGTCGATCGCCTCGCGCTGTCCGAACGGCAGGCCGCCGATGTCGGCCATGACCAGCACGGCCAGCTCTCGCGCCAGCAGGGCCTCCAGGTCGCCACGCCGGATCTCGGTGAATGGCGCCAGCGCGCGATCGAGGTAGTAGAGTTCGTCCAGCAGCGGCTGGGCGCCCTCGAACTCCCGCGTCGACACCAGCCCGACCGGCCGCCGCCGGAACCGCTCATCGACCAGGAAGACGCCGGCTGCCGTCGACTCGCCCTCGACCTCGATGCGCGCGACCTCGTTCCGCAGCTCGGTCGGCAGCTGGATGGCCAGGCTGGTCCGGTCGGCGTCCGGTGGGATCCGGCCGGCGACCCGGGCCAGGACCCGGTCGTCCTCGGTCACGGCACGGACCGCGAACCCTCGTTCTGGCCCGGACGGCAGACGGCGGATCTCCGCCGTCAGGGCGTCGGCCAGCGGATCCGGGGCGTCCAGCCACAGCGGTCCGGCGCCGTCGGAGTCGATCACCACCAACTGCCCAAGGTTGCGAAGGCGCTCGCCGAGGCGGGCGGCACCGGGTGTGGCGTCGTCGCTGCGGATCCAGACCGCCGTGGCGCTGGCGGTCAGGACCAGCGCGTCGATCTGGGCCAGGGTGCGATCGAGGTCGAGACCCCAGGGACGCGGCGTCAAGGCGCCTACGGCGGCCTTGACCCGCGCGGCCGGGGCCAGCGCGACGTCGCGACTCTCGCCGGGCCGAGGCAGCGAGGTGGTCACGAGCGCCACCGGTCGAAGGTCGCGATCGGCCTGATCGAGGATCCTGATGGCCCGCTGGCGCCGGGCTTCGAAGTCGCGGCCCGATGCCCAGCCGTCGTCGATCACCAGCACGATCGGCCCGCCCTCGGGGATTGTCGTGCCGGACGGAATCAGCGGCCGGGCGATCGCGAGGATGACCAGGGCGGCGATCATCAGGCGCAGCAGCAGCAGCCACCAGGGTGTGGTGTGCGGGGTGTCCTCCTTCGGGCGCAGCCCCTCCAGCAGCCTGATGGCCGGGAACGAGACGCGGCGCGGCGACGGCGGAATGACCCTCAGCAGCCACCAGAGCACCGGCAGCCCGATCAGCACGCCGAGCGCCCAGGGGACAGCGAAGGCCAGGGGGCCGAGGGTCAGCATCGCAGGCTCCTCACCCGAACCGGCCGCCGATGGCGGCGTACAGCGTCAGCAACGCGCTCTCCGCCGATCGGTCGGTGGTATGATGGGCGAACGTCCATCCGGTCTCGCGTGCCAAGTCCGCCAGGCCCTGGCGGTGACGGGCGAGGCGCTGGTGGTATTCCGCCGACACAGCCTCGGCGCGGCCGAGCAGGTGCGGCACTTCGGCCTCGAGCCCCTCGAAACGCACGCGGCCACGGTACGGGAACGCCTCCTCGGCCGGGTCGGTGACCTGAAGCAGATGCCCGGTGACCGCTTCCGACGACCAGCGCTTCACCACCGCCGCGAGGTCCGAAACCGGGTCCAGAAGGTCGCCGATCAGCACCACCGTGGCGTGCCGTGGCAGGGTTTCGAAGGCCGGCAAGGAGCCGCCGCCGTCGCGGGTGGCGGCCAGCAACTGGGCGACCGGCTCGATCGTCGTCCGGCCGGTGCGCGGCCGCAGAGGCTCGCCCAGCAGGGCCACGCGCTCGCCGGCTTCGACCAGCAGGATGACCAGCGCCAGGGTAAGGAGGTCGGCGTGCTCGCGCTTCTCGGGAAGCCGTCGGTCGGAGCGCCAGCGCATCGACGGCGAGGCGTCGCGCCAGAGGTAGATGGTCTGCGCGGTCTCGAACTCGCGCTCCCGCACGAAGGTCGTGGAACCGCGCGCCGAGCGTCGCCAGTCGATCATGCGGGCGGCGTCGAAGGGCTGGTATGCCCGGAATTGCCAGAAGGCGTCGCCGGGTCCGGCGCGCCGCCGGCCATGGGCCCCGGGTGACACGGTCGCGGCGACCCGTTGTGCGGCCACCAGGAGCGGCGGCAGCGTCGCGGCGAGATCCTGGGCCCGATGGCGCATCCGGCTCTCGGGCTCAGCGATGCGGTTCGCAGAGGCGGTCGATGACTGAATCCAGGGTGACTCCCTCGGCGCGGGCCGCGAAATTGAGGGCCATGCGGTGCCGCAGCACCGGCTGCGCCAGCGCCAGCACGTCGTCGATCGACGGCGCCAGCCGGCCGTCGAGCACCGCCCGCGCCCGGATCGCCAGCATCAGCGCCTGGCTGGCGCGCGGCCCCGGCCCCCACGCAACGTGCCGCCGGACCTCCTCGATCGGGCTGTCATCCGGCCGGCCGCTGCGCACGATCGACAGGATCGCCTCCATGACCGTCTCGCCGACGGGGATGCGCCGAAGCAGCCGCTGGGCGCGAATCAGTTCCTCGCCGGAGAGCACGCGCTCCGCCCGGACGTCGTCGCTGCCGGTGGTCGCCAGCAGCATCGCGCGCTCGGCGCCAAGGTCGGGGTAGCCCACCGAGACCTGCAGCAGGAACCGGTCCAGTTGCGCCTCCGGCAGCGGGTAGGTGCCTTCCTGTTCCAGCGGGTTCTGGGTCGCGAGAACGTGGAACGGCGACGGCAGCCGGTGGGTGTGGCCGGCGACCGAGACCGTCTGCTCCTGCATCGCCTGCAGCAGGGCGGACTGGGTGCGTGGGCTGGCGCGGTTGATCTCGTCGGCCATCAGCAACTGGGCGAACACCGGACCGTGGATGAAGCGGAAGCTGCGGCGCCCGTCGGTATCCTCTTCCAGGACTTCCGACCCCAGGATGTCGGCCGGCATCAGATCGGGCGTGCACTGGATGCGCTTGTCGTCGAGACCGAGGATGATCCCCAGGGTTTCGACCAGGCGGGTCTTGGCGAGCCCTGGGACGCCGATCAGCAGGGCGTGCCCGCCGGCCAGCACGGTCACCAGGGTCTGATCGACCACCTCCTCCTGGCCGAAGATCAACCTGCCCACCCCCTCGCGGACGCGGATCAGGCTCCGGCCGAGCTGCTCGACCTCCTTGACGAAGGCCAAGCCGTCGGTGGGGTCGAGGGTGGTGGTGTGGGTCATGGCGGGTATACTCACTCCAAGTGAAAGTCCCGATCCGGACGAAACCGCCGACAGACGGAACAGCGACGCGTCATGGGCAAGAAGACCGACCGTCCCGCTTCAGGACTAGAGCGTATCGCAGACGCGGCGCGCGGCAAGGGGCGGGCCGGGCCCGACCATCATGATCGCGTGATGGGTGAACATTCCGCGCCCGGTGAAAGTTGCGGCGACTTTGACATGCGGATCGCCCGGGACGGGACGTGGTACTACCAAGGGTCACCGATCAACCGCCTGCCACTGGTAAAGCTCTTCGCCTCGGTCCTGCGTCGCGAGCCGGACGGCAGGCACTGGCTGGTGACGCCGGTCGAGCGCGGAATCATCCTGGTCGAGGACGCCCCGTTCATCGCCGTCGACGTCGATCGGCAGCCCCGGGAGAGTTCCGGGACCGCCGAGGACGAGTTGATCTTCCGGACCAATCTTGACGAAACCGTGGTGGCGGGGCCGGAGCATCCGATCCGTGTCGAGATCGATGCGGACACCGACGAGCCGGCACCCTATATCGAGGTGCGGGACGGGTTGGAGGCGCTGATCAACAGGGCCACCTTCTACCGTCTCGTGGAGTTCGCCGTTGGCCGGGTCGATCCCGACGACGGCCACGAGGTGCTGGGGGTATGGAGCAAGGGACGGTTCTTTCCGCTGGGTCCGATTTCGTGACCCTGGACGAGTTCCGCGCCGCGTTCGCCGGCGTGGCTACGGTCGATGAGGGCGGTCTGGTTCCGGTCGCGCGCGGGCGCGGCGATCATGATCTCAACCCGGGCATGGGAGTGCCGGAGAAGCCGCGGCCGGCGGCCGTGCTGGTGCCGATCGTTGGGCGCCCGGGTGGGCTTACCGTGTTGCTCACCCGGCGATCCGACACCCTGCCGGTGCACAAGGGCCAGATCAGCTTCCCCGGTGGCCGCGTCGAGGACAACGACGTCGACGACGTCGAGACGGCGCTGCGCGAGACCGAGGAGGAGATCGGCCTGGCGCGCGACCGGGTCGAAGTGATCGGCCGGCTCGACACCTACACCACGCGCACCGGCTTCCAGGTCACGCCGGTGGTCGGGTTGATCCGGCCGCCGTTCGACCTCATCCCGGATCCGGTGGAGGTCGCCGAGATCTTCGAGGTCCCGCTCCGGTTCGTGCTCGACATCGGCAACCACCAGCGGCACAGCCGGGAATGGCAGGAGACGGTCCGGCATTTCTGGGTTCTTCCCTACCAGCACTACTACATCTGGGGCGCTACCGCCGGAATGCTCGTGAACCTGGCGGACGTCATGCTCGGCGCCATGCGGCGCTGACGGCCGGCATGCGCCCTGTCGACCGCGTTCCCGTTCAGCCCTGGATGACTGGGCCGGCTCCGACTGCGGTGTTCGCCGCCCTGGCCGCCGGCGGAGTCGAGGCGCGCTTCGTGGGCGGGTGCGTGCGCGACACCATCCTCGGCTTGGCCATCGGCGATCTTGACGTCTGCACGCCGGCCCGGCCGGAACTGGTGATGGAACTGGCCGGCGCGGCCGGCCTGAAGGTGGTGCCGACGGGGATCGTCCATGGCACCGTGACGGTGGTCGCCGATCACACCCCCGTGGAGGTGACGACGTTGCGCCGCGACGTCGAGACCGACGGGCGGCGGGCCGTGGTTGCCTATACCGACGATTGGGCCGAGGACGCGGCGCGCCGGGACCTGACGCTGAACGCCCTCTACCTCGACCCGGATGGCACGGTTTACGATCCCATCGGCCAGGGATTGGCCGATGCCCGGGCCGGACGCATCCGCTTCGTCGGCGACCCCGAGACCAGGATTCGCGAGGACGTGCTGCGGATCCTGCGGTTCTTCCGGTTCTGGGCACGGTTCGGGCGCGAGGCGCCGGATCCGGACGGTCTTGCCGCGTGCGCGGCGCTCGCCGAGCGCATCCCGGCGCTGTCGGGCGAGCGGGTGTGGAGCGAGGTCGAGCGACTGCTGGTGGCCCGGCGCGCCGTCGAGGCGCTGCGGTTGATGGCGGGGGCCGGCATTGCCGCCCGTCTCTGGCCGGGTGCCGCCGCCGTCGATCGCGCGGTCGCGCTGATCGCGCTCGAGCAGGCGCTCGGCCTCGAAGCCGACCCGGTGCGGCGGCTGACGGCCCTGATCGGTGGCCGCGGCGGGGCGGATCCGGCGATCGACCGTTTGCGGCTGTCGCGCGCCGAGGCGGCGCGGGTGCGGCGTGCCCTGGCCACCGACGGTCGCCCGGCCGTGGGCGACGCCGAGCGTCGCGCGCGAGTCTACCGGGCCGGCGGCGTGTCGTATCTCGATGCCCGGATGCTGCACACCGCCGCGATCAGGTCGGCGGCGAGCACCCTGATGGCAGACCGGGCCGTGGCGGGGGACTGGACGCCCCCGTCGTTTCCGATCGGCGGCAGGGATGTGGCCGCGCTCGGGGTGCCCCCGGGCCCTGTCACAGGCCGGCTGCTGCGGGCCGTCGAGGACGCCTGGATCGCCGACGATTTCAGCGGCGACGCCGAGGCCTGCCGTGCCAAGCTGGCGGCGCTGATCGAGCAAGGGAGGCAACAACAATGACCGACGACTTCACGGGCGCCATGGTTGCCGCACGGCGTTCCGGCCGACGGGCCCCGACCCCGGCCGCCGTGCCGGAAGACCGGGCGGCGGCGTTTGCGGCCCAGATCGCCACCCTCGACGGGCTCGGCCTCGGCATCGCCGGTTTCAAGGTCGGCGCCAATGGGCGCGCCGGCGAGCCGAGCGCCGCGCCGCTGGCAGCCGGCACGATTCACCGCGACCGGGCCCGGATCACTGTGTCCGGGCATCACCCGCTGTGGCTCGAGGCGGAACTGGCCTTCGTCATGGGCGCCGATCTGCCGGCACGCGACGCGCGCTACGCCACCTCGGAGGTTCTGGCGGCCGTCGAGGGACTGGCGGCGGCCATCGAGATCGTCGATCCACGTCTGGCCGATTGGCCGAAGGTACCGCCGCTGGTCGCGCTCGCCGACTTCCAGGCGAACGGGGCCACCGTGGTGTCGTCGGTCGGGCGCCGAGCCGACGGTCTGGATGTCGAGGCCCTGACCGTCGACTTCCGGATGGGCGATCTGGTCAAGACCGTCCCCGGGACCCGGTATCCTGGAGAGGACGCGATCCGGCTCCTGGTCTGGTTGGCCGACAACCTGGGGCTCTGGGGGGCGGCGATGCGCGCCCGCGGCCTCAAGGCCGGCGACGTCATCATCTCCGGATCTTGGACCAGCGTCGATCAGGCGGCCGCCGGCACCACCGCCACCAACACCATCGCGGGGATCGGGTCGGTCGCGGTCGAGATTGCCGGCGGGTAGGGTATCAGCGCTGGCACTTCCCCGCTCCGGATCGAGGTCAGGGCCAGTTCACCTCGGGCGGCAGGCTCATCAGGATCGCCTCGACGTTGCCGCCGGTCTTCAACCCGAACAGCGTGCCGCGGTCGTATAGAAGATTGAATTCGACATAGCGCCCGCGTCGGACCAGTTGGTGACGCCGTTCATCGTCAGTCCAAGCTTCGTTCATGCGGCGCTCGACCAGTTTAGGGTAGATGTCGAGGAAGGCGAGCCCGACGTCCCGCGTGAACGCCAAGTCGGCGGTGAAGTCCCGGTCGACGTAGTCGTAGAAGATGCCGCCGACGCCGCGTGGCTCGTTGCGGTGTTTCAGGAAGAAGTACTCGTCGCACCAGGCCTTGAACCGGGGGTAGTAGGCCGGGTCGTGGGCATCGCAGGCCGCCTGCATGGCGGTGTGGAAGGCGCGGGTGTCCGCCTCGTCCGGGACCATCGGCGTCAGATCGGCACCGCCGCCGAACCAGCTCTTGGTGGTGGCGATGTGCCGGGTGTTCATGTGCACGGCGGGCACCCGCGGCGAGTGCTGATGGGCGACCAGCGAGATGCCGCTGGCGAAGAATCGGGGATCCTCGGCCGCTCCCGGGATCGAGGCGCGGAAGTCCTCGGAGAACTCGCCTTGAACCGTCGAGACGTTGACACCGACTTTCTCGAACACGCGGCCGTGCATAACCGCCATTTCCCCGCCGCCGCCACCCTCGCGCTCCCAGGGCTTCAACGTGAAGCGGCCGGCTGGCCGGTCGCGCAGCGGTCCATCATAGGCATCCTCAAGGGCCTCGAAGGCGGCGCAGATGCGATCGCGCAAGGTCTCGAACCAGGCGCGTGCCGTGGTGCGCTCAGCCTCGGTGGAGAGATACATCGCTTGCTCCGCCTGCCCTCGATCCATCGATCCGACTTTGATGCCTCAGGTCGGGCGGCGGCGCAAACCGGATCGTATGGCTTGGCGGAAGTGATTGGATCGATCAGCCGGGGGCCCGGCTCCTGCCGGCGTCATTCCCGCTGGTTGATTTCGCCGGTGGCTCGGGCGCTTAGTCCTTGGCCTTCGCCCGGTTCTCCAGCTTCGGAGCGGTGTCGAGCGGCTTGGCCTTTGTCGGGCCCTTTGCCTTCACGCCCCCGGAAAACATCGCAACCTCGAGCAGCCGCTCGCACTGGCCCTTGAACTCGGCGGGCGCCTTGTACTTCATGGCGCCGGCCAGCTTCTCGCGAGCCTCCTTGATCTTCTTGCCGCGCAGTTCGGCGTCGTCGGACTTCGCGGCGTCCAGCGCGCCCTTCGCGGCAATCGCCGTCGCCTTCATGAAGCCGTGCAGCAACAGCGAGTCGAGCACCCCGCGCGCCTGCTTGGAGTAGTCGCCGGGCAGTTTCGGGTTCTTTAGGGTCTCGACCACACGCTTGGCAGCCGCCTCGCAGCGGTCGGTGTTGCCGGCCTCGGCGTGCGACTTAATGTGGGCGAGAGCGGCCTCTATCGAGGTCTTCATCGCCTCAAGTCTGCGGGCTTCGGCCTCGGCTTTTTCGTCGTTCTTGTCGGACCGTCCAAACATGCGGTGTCCCTCCGCCTTCCAGAGTTGCAACATAGCATTAATAAAATAATAACGTAACTTGCCAGATAGGCAGGCCGAGTGAGGTTTAATTGCCTTATATTTTAGAAAACGTGCTAGGTATTTTCCAGTCGATCCGGCGGCGGGCCCGATCCGCCGACCGGGCCCACTGTTCGCAGGAGGCATGATCACCGCCGCCGGCGGTCCAACTCCAGACTGGCCGTCGGTCGGTCAGAGGTCGACCCGCTCTTCCGATACGGCCTTGCGCGCCGCCTTGTTGAAGCGGTCGGCGTAGATCGGACGCTCGCCGGTAGTGGGGCCAGGATATTGCACGATCAGGATCTCGCCGCCGGTCTCAGTGCGGAACTCGCCCTCGAAATGCGGGTCCGGATGGAAGAGCATGCTTCCCGGCGTGATCAGCGCGCCGTTGATCGTGAATTCTCCCTTCAGCACATACCAGATTTGGGCGAAACCGTGATAGTGCTCGGGATGATACGCGCCGGGGTCGAGACGCAGGATGCCGGCGTTCGGTTCGGTCGGTCGCTCGGGCCGGGGATGGAACAGCATCTTCCCGGTCTCGCCGGGCCAGCGGATCGTCTCCCACTCCATGTCGTCGACGTGCCTGACCTCATAAGGCAAGTGGTCCTTGCGCGATGCCTCGCGCAGCGACGCGGTTTCCTGTGTCATGGCGTTTCCTCCTTGCTGTCGTGTTGGCCGGATGCGGCAGGCAGCCGCCACCATTCCAGCGGCTCGGCGCCGTCCGATGGAGCAGAGACGGTCATCAGGACGTGGGCTTCCTGGCCGCCGACGTTCTCGGCACGGTGCGGCAACGCGGAGTCGATCAGGATGCCGTCCCCGGCGCCGAGCCGATGGCGGTGACCGCCGACATGGAACAGGATCTCGCCGCTCAGCACGAAACAGTGCTCCTGCCCCGGGTGCGAGACCAGGGTCTCCATGGCTTCCCGCAGCGGGAACACGAGATGGAACACCTCGAGCCGATCGAGCGGCGCGCCGCCTGCCAGCGGCCGCCAGCGATACCCTGTCCCGGCGACCTCTGAGAACTCGGCCCGGCTGCCGCGGTGGACCGTCACCGCGGTCCTCTCTTGGGCGGTCCGATCAGCGAACAGGTCATGAAGCCCGAGCCCGAGCGCGTCGGCGATCCGGATCATGTTGGCGATCGACGCCGAGGCCTGGCCCCGCTCCAGCCGGGACAGGAAACCTTCCGACAGATCCGCCCGCCCAGCCAGGTCGGACAGGGTTAACGCGGCGGCGTTGCGCGCGGCGCGAATCCGCCTGCCAAGCTCCTGGGTGACGACGTCGATTCGCCCCTCGTCCATGTCTCTATACTGCGCTGATCTGTCGTCATGGACAACTAAAATTGTTCCATATGCAATATGGAGATCGTCCGGATGTCTCAACGGATCAATAATTCAAGTGCCAAAGTTTCCGACCGAACACCTGCTTCCGACCGAACACCTGCTATCGGCAAGGCGATCCGATGGGAAATATGCAAGGCGCCGGCCAACTGTCTCGGAACATCCAGGCGTCTGCGCGTGTTTAGTGAACTCGGGGGCGGATCGAAGGCCTGGATAAAGCTTTCGTCCTGCAGTTGAGTCTGGAGTTTTATCATGAGTACACACAACATCGTCCGGCGTTATGCCGCTCCGATGATTATCACTTGCGCGCTTGCGGGAGTTCCGGCGGCGGCGGTGGCGCAAAGCGTGGATCGAAGCGCCGACAGCTACCCCCACACGGCGCGAGAAGCGCAGAATCCCGTCAGCGCGCCGAAGCGCGAAGACACCCGCAGCGACAGCGCCCGGGGCACCGGGAGCGGCGAACTCAATCCTCACACCCGGCGCGAGGCTCAGAATCCGGTCAGCGCCCCCAGGGGCGAGGCCGACCGAGGTGCCATGGCGGGCCAGCGTGGCGTTACGAGCGGCAACGTCAGCCCGCAATCCGATCGCGAGCGGCAGAATCCCGCCAGAGCGGGCAACACGCCGACCATGGGGCTCGGCGCCGACGAGGATGAGCGGCGCACCCGTCAGCGCCCGCAGAACTGACCGTTCAGGCGCCCCCCGGCTGATCAACCCGCACGATCCACGACAGCGGATCGTCGACCGGTCCGGGACCTCAAAACCAAACGGGGCCGGCACAAAGCGCCGGCCCCGTCCGATTCACAGCTTCGCGATACCGTCGAGGCGATCGCCGATCAGCTGCAGCCGCTGGTGCCGCCGCAGGTGTCGCACTTCAGGCAGGTGCCGTTGCGGACCAGCGTGAAGTTGCCGCACTCTCCGCACGACTCGCCCTCATACCCCTTGATGCGGGCCTCGCGGATCTTGGCGAGCTTGGCATCCACTGTGCTCATGACCTTCTCGGAAAACGCTACCGTGGTGGTGGAGCGCTCGGCGACCGCCACGCCGCCGTCGTGCAGGGTCGAGGCCGAGGATGTCTGCAGTGTCATGCCCCCGGTGCCATTGGCCCGGCCGGACGGTCCATGGGCGTGGCCATGGCCGTGCCCGTCGGTGCCGGTGGCGACGCCGCCGTGCAGGACCACCAAGCTGGACCGGACGTCGGTGCGCGCGAAGCCGCGGCTGGCGGCCTGACCGACCCTGTCCAGCAGGGCTGCGTTGGCGGCGGCGATGCTCTGCTCCTCGGCGCCATCGCCGACGGTATCGGGAGCCAGGTCCTCCTTGCGAACGTGCGCGAGGTCGTCACGGTCCAGGTAGGAGATGGCGAGCTCTCGGAAGATGTAGTCGATGACCGAGGTCGCCATCTTGATCGCGTCGTTGCCCTGGACCATGCCGGAGGGCTCGAAGCGCTGGAAGATGAACGCGTTGACGTAGTCCTCCAGCGGCACCCCGTACTGTAGGCCGATGGAGACGGCGATCGCGAAGTTGTTCATCAACGACCGGAAGGCCGCGCCCTCCTTGTGCATGTCGATGAAGATCTCGCCGAGCCGGCCGTCCTGGTATTCGCCGGTGCGGAGGTAGACCTTGTGGCCGCCGACCACCGCCTTCTGGGTGTAGCCCTTGCGACGCTGGGGCAGGCGCTCGCGCTCGGCGGCGCGCACCACCTTCTCGATCACCCGCTGCACGATTCGCTCGGCAACCACCGGCGCCTTGACCGCCGCCGGCTGGGCGGCGAACTCCTCGGCCTCCTCCTCGTCGGCGAAGTCGAAGGTCGAGGACGACAGCGGCTGGCTCAGCTTGGAGCCGTCGCGGTACAGCGCGTTCGCCTTGATGCCGAGGCGCCACGACAGGATGTAGGCGTCCTTGCAGTCCTCGACGGTGGCGCTGTTCGGCATGTTGATGGTCTTGGAGATCGCGCCGGAGATGAACGGCTGGGCGGCTGCCATCATCCGGATGTGCGACTCCGCCGACAGGTAGCGCTTGCCGATCCGGCCGCAGGCGTTGGCGCAATCGAACACCGGCAGGTGCTCGACCTTCAGGCGTGGCGCGCCCTCCAGCGTCATCGCGCCGCAGACATAGGTGTTGGCCGCCTCGACTTCGGCCCGCGAGAAACCGATCGCCGCCAGCAGGTCGAACGACGGATCGCCGAGCTGCGCGTCGGAGAGGCCGAGGGTGTCGTGGCAGAACGCCTCGCCCAGGGTCCACTTGTTGAACGCGAACTTGATATCGAAGGCCGACGCCGCCGCCTCCTCGAGCTTTTGGATCTCGGCCGGGCCGAACCCCTTGGCGAGCAGGGCGTCGTGGCCGATCGCCGGCGAGCCCTTCAGGGTGCCGTGGCCGACCGCGTAGCGCACGATCGCCTCGATCTCGGCCTCGCCGTAGCCCAGCGTGCGCAGCGCCTGCGGCACCACCCGGTTGATGATCTTGAAGTAGCCGCCGCCGGCCAGCTTCTTGAACTTCACGATGGCGAAATCGGGCTCGATGCCGGTGGTGTCGCAATCCATGACCAGGCCGATGGTGCCGGTCGGTGCGATCACCGTCGCCTGAGCGTTGCGGTAACCGTGCCGCTCGCCGAGTTCCAGCGCCATGTCCCACGCACGGCGGGCCGCGACGACCAGTTCCTGGTCCGGGCAGTTGCCGGCGTCCAGCGGGACCGGGGTGATCGACAGGCTCTCATAGCCGGCGGACTCGCCGTAGGCGGCGCGTCGGTGGTTGCGGATCACCCGCAGCATCGCCGGCGCGTTCTCGGCGTGGCGCGGGAAGGCGCCGAGCTCGCCGGCCATCTCGGCGGAGGTGGCGTAGGCGACGCCGGTCATGATCGCGGTCAGCGCGCCGCACATCGAGCGGCCGGCCGGGCTGTCGTAGGGCAGGCCCATCGCCATCAGCAAGCCGCCGATGTTGGCGTAGCCGAGACCGAGTGTCCGGTAGTCATAGGACAGCCTGGCGATCTCCTTCGACGGGAATTGCGCCATCAGCACCGCGATCTCGAGGGTGACGGTCCACAGTCGGGTGGCGTGCTCGTAGGCCGGCACGTCGAACGAGCCGTCGACGCGCTGGAACTGCATCAGGTTCATCGACGCCAGATTGCACGCCGTGTCGTCGAGGAACATGTATTCCGAGCACGGATTGGACGCGTTGATGCGACCGCCGGCCGGGCAGGTGTGCCAATCGTTGATGGTGGTGTCGTACTGCACGCCCGGGTCGGCGCAGGCCCAGGCGGCGTGGGCGATCTTCTCCCACAATTCGTTGGCCCGGACGGTGCCGGCCACCTTGCCGTCGGTGCGGCGGATCAGCTTCCAGTTGCCCTCGGCCTCGACCGCGCGCAGAAACTCGTCGGTCACCCGGACCGAATTGTTGGAGTTCTGGCCTGAAACCGTCAGGTAGGCGTCGCTGTCCCAATCGGTATCGTAGACCTTGAAGTCGATCTCCGTGAAGCCCTGGCGGGCGAACTGGATGACGCGCTGCACGTAGTTGAGCGGGATCATCGAGTCCTTGGCGGCCTTGATGGCCGCCTTCAGCGGTGGGTTCGCGGTTGGCTCGAAGGCGGCGTCGCCAAGGTCCGCCTTCGCCTCGACACAGGCCCTCATGACGGCCTTCATGTGCTTGGACGCGAGCATGGATCCAGTCACCAGGGCAGCGACCTTCTGCTCCTCGACGACCTTCCATTCGATGTAGGACTCGATATCAGGGTGGTCGATGTCGACCGTCACCATCTTGGCGGCCCGGCGCGTGGTGCCGCCGGACTTGATCGCGCCGGCGGCACGGTCGCCGATCTTCAGGAAGCTCATCAGCCCGGACGACTTGCCGCCGCCGGCCAGCGGCTCGTTTTCGCCGCGCAGCTTGGAGAAGTTGGAGCCGGTCCCCGAGCCGTACTTGAAGAGACGGGCCTCACGCACCCAGAGGTCCATGATGCCGCCTTCGTTCACCAGGTCGTCGGCGACTGACTGAATGAAACAGGCGTGCGGCTGCGGATGCTCGTAGGCCGATTTGGAGCGGACCAGCTTGCCGGTCTTGAAGTCCACGTAGTGGTGGCCCTGGGCCGGACCGTCGATGCCGTAGGCCCAGTGCAGACCGGTGTTGAACCACTGCGGCGAGTTCGGGGCCGCCATCTGGCAGGCCAGCATGTAGCACATCTCGTCGTAGTAGGCGCGGGCGTCGGCCTCGCCGTCGAAGTAGCCGCCCTTCCAGCCCCAATAGGTCCAGGTGCCGGCGAGCCGATGGAACACCTGGCGGGCGCTGCGCTCACCGATCGTGCGCTCGCCCACCGGCAGCGCGGCGATGGCCGCGTCGTCGGGCGTCTCGCGCCACAGCCACGACGGGACATCGTTCTCCTCGACTTTCCGGCGCACCGCTGGGATGCCGGCCTTGCGGAAATACTTCTGCGCCAGGATGTCGCTGGCGACCTGCGACCATCTCGCGGGAACTTCCACATCGTCGCGCCGGAACACGACCGAGCCGTCGGGGTTCTTGATCTCGCTGACCGTGGTGCGAAAGGCCACGCCCTCGTAGGCGTCTTTTCCGGCCGTGGTGAACCGACGCTCGATCTTCATCGCTCTGACTCCCTGACCATCCCATGCCGCAACGCAAGGCGGAGAGCCTCACCGTGCGACGCGGAACCATATCTTGTGTGTGTCGAAGGTCAGGCTACAGAATGTGGGGGAGGCTGCGCAAGCGGGAAAAATGAAGAAATGTTAATTTTGCCGCCGCCGCTTTCTGATCTGTTGCTCAAAATCCACAATCGGATTCTAATCGGAATGAATCGTGCTAAATCATCGTCACTGCCGACCGCCAGCGCCTTGATCTGTGGAAGCTCGGCTCTGGATGTCGGCGCGGCGAGCGACCCACTCGTGCGGATCGACGGCATCACACGTCATGCACCGCGCCCCCACGTTTCAAACGGTCACAAGGATGTGGGAACGTGCCGGTTGGCGCAACAGATTTTGTGCGCGAATTGACGAGCCCACCTACATCTAGCTGGCCGAGGCGGGCTTGAAGCCCTGTGTGTGGCCGCCGGACCTCCAGTGTTGCTGCGGGTTTGGTGGTCCACCGGCAGACATGCCGGATCGTGGCGGTCAGTTTGCCCGCCACCTGCTCTGGGCGAGGGCAATTCCGGCCAGCACCACCACGCCGCCGACGAGCTGGATGCCGCTGAGGGCCTCGCCGAGGACGACCGCGGCGAGAGCTACGCTAACCACCGGCTCCAGGTTGCCGGCGACCGCGGTGGTGACGGCCCCGAGCCGCTGGATGGCGGCGAACAGGCAGGACAAGCCGACGGTGTAGGCCACCGCGTTGCCCGCCACGCCGACCCAGCCACGGGTCGTGACCGGCAGGTCGATCGCGCCGTGGAACAGCAGCAAAGCCCCGCACACCAGGGCGCTGGCTCCAGCGACCACGGCGGTCAGCAGCATCGGCGAAACCTCGATGGTCAACCGACGCGAGACCTGGAACGATACCGCGACGCAGACGCCGCCTCCGAAGGCCAGCGCCAGGCCGAGTGGGTCGGCGTGCGCCACGCCGCCTTCCAGCACCAGGGCGATGCCGGCAAAGCCGACGCACAGGGCCAGCACTCGCCTCAGCGTGAGCCGCTCGTCGCCGATCAGGTGCGCGAGCGGGCCGACCATCAGCGGAAAGGTGAAGAACACCAGGCTCGCCACTGGCACCGGGATGGTGCGCACGCTGGTCATGTAGCCATAGGAGGCGCCCGCGGACAGCAGCACCAGGACGGTCACCAGCGGCAGCAGGCGCCGCGCGATCGGCGCTATCCTTCCGGTGGCGGCCAGAAGCAGCCAGAGCCCGACGGCGGCAAAGGCGAAACGCGCGAACTGCAGGGTCAGTGTGCCGGTGCCACCGTCGAAGGCGAGCCGGGCTAAGGTCGGCGCGGCGCCGAAGAAAAGTGCCACCACGGCGACCAGGCCGTATCCCGTCAGCGCGCCGGCGGCGGGGGGAGGAAGGATCGGCCGGGGGAGCGGCGGCGGGACGGCGCGGCAGTTCATCGATCATGCTCATAGGGGCGCGCGGAAGCGAGCGCAACGGCGCTCTCCGGCCATCCGCGGGCGGCACGCAGGCTGGACGGCGGCGGGCGGCGATGACATAGTCCGGCCGCGTTGCGACCGGACGCCGAGGATCACGCATGGACGTCGGACTGCGCCTGTTCACCTGGCTAAACGGAAAGCTTGTCGGCGAGGACGCCTACGGCAATCGGTACTTCGTGCACAAATCCGGGGTTAAGCGCGACGGGCGCGAGATGCGCTGGGTCGTCTACCTCGGGATGGCCGAAGCCTCGAAAGTCCCGCCGGAGTGGCACGGCTGGCTGCACCATTCGACGGACGTCCTTCCCGGCGGCCAGGAGCCACCGCGCTTTGCGTGGCAGAAGGAACACATGCCCAATCTCACCGGGACCCGGTACGCCTACCGGCCGCCGGGCCATGTGCTTCAGGGTGGCAAGCGTGATCGGGCGACGGGGGACTACGAGCCCTGGACTCCGGCGTGACCGAGGCGCCGTCATGAATCGCAGCCTGATCGAGACATTGATGGGCGCCCTGGTTCTGGGTGTCGCGGGGATGTTCCTGATGTTCGCTTACACCACCGCCGACCTCGGTCGTGGCGGCGGCTACGAGGTCCACGCCGATTTCACCACCGTTGGCTCGCTGCGGGTCGGCAGCGACGTTCGGATGGCCGGGATCAAGGTCGGCAGTGTGGTTCGCCAGGAACTCAACCCCGAGACCTATCTGGCGCGCGTGACGTTGAGCATCGACTCCTCGGTGAAACTTCCGGGCGACACGTCCGCGTCGATCTCGAGCGAGGGTCTGCTTGGTGGCAATTTCATCGACCTGGCGCCCGGTGGCGATGACCAGATGATCAGTTCCGGCGGGCAGATCCGGTATACCCAGGACGCCGTGGACATGGTTCAGCTGCTGAGCAAGTTCATCTTCTCGGCCGGGCAGGCGGGCGCCGCCGGCGCGTCCGGCGCGGCGCCGAACTGATCGGTCCGGCCGCGGAAACGCCGCATTCTTGCGGCCTGATCCGTTTCTGTTCGACAAAGCTTTCCGAGAGAGACCGCGACGTGGTGAATCGACGAACCGGGCGCCGGGCGACAGGCGCGATCGTCGGTCTGGTGTTGGCGGCGACGATTCCGCCGGCCGTCGCGGCTGACGACCCGGAATGGATACAGCGGACGGTCGTGGTGCTGCAGGGTCTCGACAAGGTGACGGCGCGAATCTCGACCGTGACCGCTCCGGTGGGGCAGACCGTCAGCTTCGGCACCCTGAGGATCTCGCCGCGCACCTGCCAGGAGCATCCGCCGACCCTGGCGCCGGAGAGTGCCGCTTTCCTGGAGATCGACGACCAGCCACCGGACGAGGCGCCGAAACAGGTGTTCGTCGGCTGGATGTTCGCGTCGAGCCCCGGCCTGAACGCGTTGGAGCATCCGGTCTACGACGTCTGGGTGCTGTCCTGCAGCAAGGAGACGACGGCCGGCCAGTCGTCGTCGGCCGGAACGAACTGAGCCGGCGAGGCGATCGCCCGCTGCAGGCGGTCGCGGTACTCCTCGCGAGGAATTTCAAAGGCGCCGAAGCGCTGCAGGTGACTGGTGATGAACTGGCTGTCGAGCAGCACGAAGCCTCCGGCCTTCAGGCGCGCGACCAAATGCACCAGCGCCACCTTGGAAGCGTCGGTCTCACGGCTGAACATGCTTTCGCCGAAGAACGCCCCGCCGAGCCGGACGCCGTACAGGCCGCCGACCAGCGCGCCGTCGCGCCGCACCTCGATCGAGTGGGCATGGCCGCGGGCGTGGAGCGCGATGAAGAGCCGGAAAATCTCGTGGTTGATCCAGGTGTCGGGGCGCCGCTCGGTGGCCGCCGCGCAGCCCTCGAGGGTGCCCGCAAAGTCGAGGTCACAGGTCACCTGGAAGCGGCGCTGCCGCACCGTCTTGCGCAGGCTGCGTGACATGTGGAAGCCATCCAGGGGAAGAATGCCCCGACGTTCGGGGTCGACGAAGAACAGCCGCGGGTCGTCGCGTCCCTCGGCCATCGGGAACACCCCGACGGCGTAGGCCTGAAGCAGCAGCTCGGGTTGCAAATGTGCCATGGTCACCCAGATGGGCGGCGCGACACGGAAACGCTAGCGACAGCTGACGCCCGCGCAACCGTTCACGGTCACAATTCCAGAAAATCGCGCTCCAGCCACCGTATGTGGTAATCGCCGTTGATGAAGGAGCGGTTTGCGACCAGCCTCTGGTGCAGGGGGATCGTCGTCGGCAGGCCCTCGATCACGAACTCGTCGAGGCTGCGGCGCAGCCGCAGCAGGCATTCGTTCCGGGTCGATCCGTGCACCACCAGCTTGGCGATCAGGCTGTCGTAATGCGGCGGCACCGGGTAGCCGGCGTAGAGGGCGGAATCCACCCGCACGCCGAGGCCTCCTGGAACATGGTAGTTGCTGACCCGTCCAGGGCGTGGCTGGAACGTCACCGGGTCCTCGGCGGTGATCCGGCACTCGATCGCATGGCCGGTGAAGGTGATGTCCTTCTGCGTCAGCCCGAGCGGGGCTCCGGAGGCGATCTGGATCTGCAGCCGGACAAGGTCGATGCCGGTGATGGCCTCGGTGATCGGGTGCTCGACCTGCAGGCGCGTGTTCATTTCGATGAAGAAGAACTCGCCGTTCTCGTAGAGGAACTCGAGTGTGCCGAGCCCGCGATAGCCCATCTCGGAGATCGCGTCGACCGCCCGGCGGCCGATGCGCTCGCGCTCCTCGGCGTTGAGTGCCGGAGACGGTGCCTCCTCAAGGACCTTCTGATGACGGCGCTGGATCGAGCAGTCGCGCTCGCCGAAATGCACCACCGAACCGTGCTCGTCGCCGGCGATCTGGATCTCGATGTGGCGCGGTCGCGACAGGTAGCGCTCCATGTAGACTTCGTCGTTGCCGAAGGCGGCGGCCGATTCTCGGCGCGCCATCATGAACGCCTCGTCCAGGTTCTCCGGCGCCTCGGCAACCTTCATACCGCGCCCACCGCCGCCAGCCGCCGCCTTGATAAGCACCGGGTAGCCGATGCGGTCTGCCTCGACGCGCGCCGCCTCGATGGTGGCGACCGCGCCCTCGGTGCCAGGCACGCACGGGATGCCGAGCGCGATCATGGTGCGCTTGGCGGTGATCTTGTCGCCCATCGACTTGATGTGCTCGGGCGACGGGCCGATGAAGGTGATGCCGTGGGCCTCGACGATCTCCGCGAAGGCGGCGTTCTCCGACAGGAACCCGACACCCGGGTGGATGGCGTCGGCCCCGGTCACCGCGGCCGCAGACACGATTGCCGGGATGTTCAAATAGCTGTCGCGGGCCGGCGGCGGGCCGATGCAGACACTCTCGTCGGCCAGTCGGACATGCATGGCATCGGCGTCGGCGGTCGAGTGCACGGCGACCGTCTTGATGCCCATCTCACGGCAGGCGCGGTGGATCCGCAGCGCGATCTCGCCGCGGTTGGCGATCAGGACCTTCTCGAACACCGGCGCCCTCCCGTCGGCCTGAAGGTGAGCGTCATTCGAGCACGACCAGGGTCTGCCCGTACTCGACCGGCTGGCCGTTATCCACCAGCACGGCCTTCACGGTCCCGGCCCGCGGCGCGATGATCGGGTTCATCACCTTCATCGCCTCCACGATCAGCAGGGTGGCGCCCTTGGCGACCTTGCTGCCGGGCTGCACGAACGGCGCCGACCCGGGTTCGGCTGCGAGGTAGGCGGTCCCGACCATCGGCGACGGCACGGCTTCACCGGTCTCGACGGTCGCCGCCGGCGCCGTGGCCGGCGCCGCCGCAGTCATCTGGACCGGCGACGGAGCCGCCATCGCGGTCATGTGCACCGCAGGCCGGGCGATCCGAATCTTCAGGTCCTTGGTCTCGTACTCGATCTCGCCGAGCCCGGTCTCCTCCAGGAGGGCCGCCATCCGGCGGACAAGCTCGTCGTTGAAGTCGCTGGTCACGAGGTGCTCCCGTCGTCGACGACGCCCACCAGCTTCGCCATCGCCTGCAAGGCGAGGAGATAACCATGAGCGCCGAAACCGCAGATCACGCCGACCGCCACGTCGGAGATGTAGGAATGATGGCGGAACGGCTCGCGCTTGAAGGTGTTCGAGAGATGCAGTTCGATCACCGGCAGGTCGGTCAGCGCTAGCGCGTCGTGGATCGCCACCGAGGTGTGGGTGTACGCGCCGGCGTTGATGATGATGCCATCGTGCTCGTCGCGGGCCTGCTGGATGATCGACACCAACTCGCCCTCGAAGTTCGACTGCCGGAAATCAACTTCCAGCCCGAGCAGTTCAGCCTCCGCGATGCAGTTCTGCTCGACCTCGGCCAGCGTGGTGCGCCCGTATATCGCCGGCTCGCGCACGCCCAGCATGTTCAGGTTGGGTCCGTTCAGGACCAGGATATCGGGACGGTCGGCCACGGTGTCGTCTCCCGGTGAAAGCCGGTCGGCGTTATAGCACGAGGCGGCGAGGCCGCAACGCGCGCGGCCCGGATGGCGGGCTTGGCCCTTGGTGCCGCCGGCCGCTCGCCGGTCGAATCGGCTTCAGTTGTCCAGCGACAGGGTCAGGTTCGAAAGGTCGCCCCGGCGCTCGGCGCGGGCGCGGCTGGCGGCCCGGCCGAGCATGTAGCGCGCCAGCAGCAGGTGACCGTCGTCCTCGAGAACGGCGTCCGGACTCGGTCGCATGGCGGTCGGCTCCAACAGGTCGGACGAAGACCTTGCGCGAGTCGAGCATCCGCGAGGCGATCATCTGGATGGCCGAGGTAACCAGGAAGCTGCCCGAGAAGGTGAGCGCGGCGCCGATGACCGCCGCCGGCATCGCCAGCAGCAGGGCGCCCAGCTTCGGCACGAAGGCGAGTCCGATCAGCAGCGCGCCGATCGCGAAGCCGATGATCCGGCTGTTGGCGCCGGTCGCCTGCGACAGCCCGACGGCGCCCGAGGTCGGTCGAGGCCTGCCCGAAGCCGCCGAGCAGGCCGGCGACAACGTTCGCCAATCCATCGGCGGTTATGCCGCGGGTCAGCGATTCCATGTCCGGCCGCTTCCAGTCCGGGTCGTCCACGCGCTGCGCCGCGGTGATCGCCCCGACGCCGTTAAAGGCGATCGCGACCGCGGCGATGGTGAACGGCACCAGAAGGCCGGGGTCGAAGGCCAGCCCCGACGCCAGCGGTCGCGGCAGGCTGACCAGCGGGGCTGCGTGGAAGCCATAGAGATCGGATGGTCCGAACAGTCGCCATCGCGTAGCCGACGAGGATGCCGATCAGCGTGCAGAACAGCCTCAACCGGCCCCCCCCACACACGTTGAGCGCGACCATGACCGCAAGGCTGGTGACGGCCACCGCCAGCGTGATCTCGACGTCCTCGTCGGGCATGCCGACGCCGAGGAAGTTCCGCATCGCCAGCACGGCCACGCTCCCGTCAGGGCGAGACCCTCGCGACCACGTTCGGCATCAAGACGAACGGGCGGGATTCAGGAACGTTCGCTACTGCCGAGGGCGCCATGGTCGGATTCCATCGTACGCCGGGCTACGAGACTTACGAAGGTTCGGGCTGGTACGGGGTGCTCGTCCAGGACTAGCGTCACGGCTGGGCGCCGTCGCGCCCGGGGCGGCATCGGGGGATGCGGGATGTCGAGGCGGGTGTCGGGTGTCGCTGTCTTGGTGACCTTGGCGGTGCTGGCGAGCCTCGTTCCGCCGGCTGCGGCGGTGGTCATCCTCGACAGCACCTGGCGCGCCCAGGGTGGCGCCAAGGGCAGGGAGGCTGCCGGGTTCGGTGCGCACGTCGCGCTGGCGTCGGAGCCGCAATTCGATCCCGTCGTGGCGCTCGGGAGCAACGAGCGGACTTGGGGCGAGGCATCCGGGACCTGGATCGGAAACCATGACGGGCGCGGCTACATCCTGACGGCGGCGCACATCTTCGATCTTCCCGGCGATCCCGGCGACTATCGTGTGCGCACGCCCGGCGGCCGGGTGCTGCGCGCCGACAGGCTGTGGATCCATGCCGACTGGGACGGCGACCTGGAGTACAGGACCGGCCTCGACCTCGCGGTTCTTCGGCTGAGCGCGCCGGTGACCGACGCCGGACCGCCGCCGCTCCTGTACGCGGGCGACGGTGAAGCCGGAAAGCTGATCACGTTCGTCGGCTTCGGCAGTCGTGGCATCGGCTCGACGGGCGAACAGGACCGGTTCTACCGCGGCTCCCACAAGGTGGCGGCGCAAGGAGTCGTCGACTATTGGATGGCGCTGGTGTCGCCGTCGCCGGGCGACGCGGACCATGGCAACTATCTCGGCGTCTTCCTGCCCAGGGAGGACGGCGGCGTCCCCAACCCGTATGGCGGCGCCTCCAAGCCGGCGAGCCCGTTGGTCGGCCTGCTGGGGTCAGGCGACAGCGGCGGGTCGGCGTGGATGCGGTCGGGTGCCGCCTGGGTGATCGTGGGCGTCAACTCCAACGGGACTGGCACCGCGCAGTACGGCGATACCTCGTGGTTCGCCCGGTTGGCCCCGCACCGGCGCTGGATCTCCGGCATCGTTCCCGGTGTCAGATTCGTCGATTAGGGCTGTGCCCGACGTGGCAGCACGCACCCCTGGAGGCGGCTCGGTCGCGTTCGCCTTAACGAAATTGTAACCTGTTTTCAATTCATGCTCGTCGAAATCCGAGGGGAGGTCGAAAGTGCTCAAGATGAGGTATTCCGCCTGTCCACGTCTGGACGTGACGGTGGCGCGGTGACGATGAGCGGCGTGAAACTCGGAGGGGCGCCGATACGACGGCCGATCTCCGGCGACACCGGCCCGGTGTGGGTCCCGACCGCCGAGCAGGTTGAGGCGCTGGTTCGGGCGATACCGTACGGCGAGAGCCGCAGCGTGAAGGATCTGCGCCTGGACCTCGCCGATGGGCAGGGCGCCGATTCGGCCTGCGCCGTGGCGACCGGCCGCCATCTGCGCAACCTCGCGCAGTCAGTCGCCGAGCAGCTCGCGGCCGGCGCCTCGGTCGAAGAGGTCGCGCCGGTCTGGAGGGTGCTGGACGAGACCTCGCCGCTGCTGCGCCGGTTGGCTGGCGGCTCCAGGCCGCTGGCGTCGCGCCGGCGCGCTGAGGTGCCGGCTGCGATGCGCTAGCGGCGCCAGCCCGGACCCGCTGCGTCTTCCAGCGCGCCTGTCTCAACCGATTCTCGATCGGCATTCTGTCGAGAGTCGGAAAACCCGTACTGACGTGTTCCGGGATGCCATGATCAGATATTCCGATGGTGGGGAAATCTGGCCCGGTGGCGGGTGTTCGGCGGTGGCTGCTAACGACCCTGGTGTCGTTGACCATCCTCGGTGCCGGCGGCGTCGGTTCGTACTGGGTCTATCAGAGCGAAAAGGACGATCTCGTCGCCGAAGCCTCGGATGATCTCCGCCGGGCGTCGGAAGCTTTTGTGCGCGCCCTCAACCATGTTTTCCAACCGGCTTTGACGCTCAGCAGCAGCGTGGTCGACTCCGGGCTGCGACGTCGCGACGGTGACGACCTGGCCGAGCATTTTTTCGCCCTGGTGAACGGCCCGGTCCGGATCTTCGAGCAGGTGAACGGGGCGTTTCTCGGGTTCCCCGACGGACGGTTCCTGCACCTCCAGGATCTGATTCTGGCCGGCGAGGCGGCCTCGGATCCGGCCGCCGGCGGCACCGTCCGGCGCCGGATCATCGACAGGCCGGACAGCGATGGGATCGGCCGCTGGGAGCAGTTCGAACCCGCGAGCGATGGGTGGAGCCCGGTGGCGGTCGACGGGCAGGTCTACGATCCGCGGCGCCGGCCCTGGTACCGAGGGGCGGCTGACAGCGGGTTGCCGATCTGGACCGATGCGTATGTGTTCTCGTCAAGCGGTCAACTCGGCGTCACCTATGCCCGACCGATCTACGATCAGTCCGGTGCGCTGTGGGCGGTCTTCGGGGTCGACCTGTCGATCGGCTCCCTGTCGCGGACCCTCGTTACGACCTCCGGCGAACTCGCGGAGCTGGGCGAGGTGGTGTTCGCGACCGACCTCGGCGACAAGGTGATCGGCCACCCTGATTTCATCACCCGGGCGGCCGAGCTGGACCGCGACACCGAGGCGTTTCTGGCCCGCTACCGACGGCCCGACAGCTTTGAGAGCATCGTCGTCCGCTCGATCGCCGTGCCCAGCGCCATCACCGCGGTCGAAGCCGAGGGACGAACCTTCCTCGCCACAAAGGTGCAACTCGATCCGACCACGGCCATGCCGCTTCAGCTGTTCCTGGCGCGCGACCTTGAGGCGGTCCTGGCGAGCGCCGTGTCCGGCGTTCAGCGCAACGTGGTCCTGGTGTTTCTGGCGATCGTCGTGTTCGGCACGGTCGCCAGCTACGCCGTCAGGCTGCGGGTGGAGGCGACGGCCCGCCGCCGGGCCGAGGCCGAGCTGATCGACGCCAGGGACGCCGCCGAGGCGGCCACGCGCGCCAAGTCCAGCTTCCTGGCGACCATGAGCCACGAGATCCGCACGCCCATGAACGGCGTGATGTCGATGGCCGAGTTGCTGTCCCTGACCCGCCTGGACGCCGAGCAGAAGCGGATGGCCCGGATCATTGGCGATTCCGCGACCGCGCTGCTGACCATCATTAACGACATCCTCGATTTCTCGAAGATCGAGGCCGGAAAGCTCGAGATCGAGCGGGTCGGGTTCTCGCTCTCGGAGGTCGTCGGCGGCTCCGCCGAGTTGCTGGCCGCGCGCGCCGAGGATAAGGGCCTGGATCTGCTCGTTGACATCGATCCGTCCCTGGTTGACGCCCGTCTCGGCGATCCTACCCGGATCCGCCAGGTGCTGCTGAACCTCGGCAGCAACGCGGTCAAGTTCACCGAGCGGGGCGCGATCGGGATCCGGACGACCGCCCTCGACGATGCCGGCCGCTGGCTGCGCTTCGAGGTCACCGACACCGGAATCGGCCTGTCGCCGGAGGCCTGCGGCAAGCTTTTTCAGGCCTTCGTTCAGGCCGACACCTCGACGTCGCGGAAATACGGCGGCACCGGCCTCGGCCTGTCGATCTGCCGGACCCTGTGCGAGCTCATGGGCGGACGCATCGGTGTCGACAGCACCCCGGGCGTCGGCTCGACGTTCTGGGTCGAACTGCCGCTCGATCCCGACGCCGCGGAGCCACCGCGCTACCCGTCCGACCTCTCGAACGCGTCGGTTTGCCTGGTCGGTTTGTCGGACGCCGTGAACGACCTCGCCGAACGCAGTCTTCGGGCTACCGGGGTGGTCCGGATCGCCCGAGCGCCCGAGGTGGCGGCTGCCGGCGACGCCGATCTGCTGGTCGTGGATTGCCGGACCCCCGATCTGGCCGTCGCCGGGCTCGAACGGCACCGCGGCTTGGTGGCGCTGGTCGGCCGGCGCTCCGAGCTGGGCGCGCTTCCCACGGGCATCAGGACGGCGGCCTCGGTGCTGCTGACCCTGCCGTTGTCGAGCCGGATGCTGTGGCGCGCGGTGGCAGTGGCGATCGGCTTGGAGGCGGCCGACGCGGTCGAAGCCGACCAGCGCGAGGATCTTTCGTTCGCGCCCCCCGAGATCGAGGAGGCGCGCGCCGCCGGCGCCCTCATCCTGGTCGCCGAGGACAACGAGACCAACCAGGCGGTGATCCGCCAGTTGCTCTCCCGAATGGGCATGGCCTGCGAGATGGCCGAGAACGGACGCGTCGCGCTGTCGATGCTGGAGACCGCGGACACCGGGTATGGCCTGCTGCTGACCGACTTCAACATGCCGGAAATGGATGGCTGCGACCTCGCCCGCGCGGTCCGTCGGCTGGAGGAGGGCACCGCTCTACGACTGCCGATCGTGGCGTTGACCGCCGACGCGATGTCGGGGGCCGAACAGGCCTGCCGCGACGCCGGCATGGACGGGTATCTCACCAAGCCGATCGACAGCCGCAAGCTCGGCGCGACCCTGCTCCAGCACCTGCCGCAGGCCTTGGTGCTGCGCCGGCCCGCCGTCGCCGCGCCCGCCCCGGCGACCGAGGGCGCGCCGCCGGACTGGGACGCCGACATCTTCGACCTGGACGCGCTCGGCGACGGCTCGGGCAGGCTTGACGACGAGGCCAGGCGGCTGGTGGCGGCAGCGTGCGACAGCTGGGGGCCGCGGATCGCGGAGATCGCCGCTGCGCTGGCCGACGGCGACGCCCGGCGGGCCCGCGACATCGTGCATGGGCTGAAGGGCGCGACACTCTCGGTCGGGGCCATTCGCCTAGGGCGGATTGCCTCGGACGTCCAGGATTTCCTGGACGCCGGCGACCTCGACACCGCGCAGATCATGGCCGAGGTGCTGGAGCCGACGCTCATGGAGCTCCGCGAGACGCTGCCCTCGATTCTCCGTTACGCCGGAAGATGATGATGTTCGATCCGAAGGCCGAGCTTCCGTACGAGAACCTCCGGGTGCTGGTGCTCGAGGACGAGACCTACATTCGCCAGATCATTTGCCGTCTGCTGCGCCAGATCGGCTTCAAGCTGATCAACGAGGCCGCCGACGGGGTCGAGGGCTTCAAGGAGATCCTGCGGGTGCGCCCGAGCTTGATCCTCTGCGACATCCACATGGAGCCGGTTGACGGAATCATGTTCTTGCGGAAGCTGCGCGCTCTCGGCCATGAGCAGCTGTCTCGGGTACCGGTGATCTTCCTCACCGCCGACAAGCAGCACGATACCGTGCTGGCGGCCAAGGAGTTGCGGGTCGACGGCTATCTGACCAAGCCGGTGTCGCAGAATGCCTTGAAGGAACGCATCGACCACGTCCTGACCCAACGTCGAGGGCGTTAGCGCGCCGCGTCGGCGCGGTAGCCTTCCGATGGCGGTTCGCGGCACCATGGCGTGCCTGCCGCATGGAGGCCCGCCGTCATGTCCCGCCTGACCCGCGCCGATCTCGAGCGCCTGGACGCTAACGACCCCTTGGCGCCGTTCCGCGATCGCTTCGTGCTGCCCGAGGGACTGATCTACCTCGACGGCAACTCGCTGGGCGCGATGCCGAAGGGTGTGCCGGAGCGTGTGCACGCCATGCTCACCCGTGAATGGGGCGAGCACCTGATCGGCGGCTGGCTGAAGGACGGCTGGATGGCGAAACCGCTGGAGCTCGGCGACCGGCTGGCCTCGCTGGTCGGGGCGGGGCCCGGCGAGGTGGCGGTCGTCGACACCACCTCGATCAACCTGTTCAAGTTGCTGTCGGCGGCACTGGCGATGCGCCCCGACCGCCGGGTGATCCTGTCGAACACCGAGAACTTCCCGACCGACCTGTACATGGCGCAGGGCCTGATCGCCCAGCTCGGCGGCCGGCACGCGCTCAGGGTCGTGCCGGACGACGAGGTGGTGCGCGCCATCGGCGACGACACCGCCGTCGTCATGCTGACCGAAACCAACTTCAAGACCGGCGCGGTCTTCGACATGGCGGCGGTCACGGCGGCCGCCCACGCCGACGGCGCTCTGACGCTGTGGGATCTGGCGCATTCGGCCGGGGCGTTTCCGGTCGACCTGAACGGTTGCCGGGCCGATTTCGCGGTCGGCTGCTCCTACAAATACCTGAACGCCGGTCCCGGCGGCCCGGCCTGGCTGTTTGTCGCCTCGCGTCACCAGGCGGTCGCGCATCAGCCGCTGACCGGCTGGCTCGGCCACGCCTCGCCGTTCGACTTCGTCCTCGACTATCGCCCGGCCGAGGGCATCCGCCGGCAGGTCTGCTCGTCGCCCGGAGTGCTCGGGCTGGTGGCGCTGGAGGCCGCGCTCGATGTCTCGCTGGACGCCGACATGGACGCATTGCGCCGAAAGTCGGTCGCGCTCGGCGACCTGCTCATCGACTTGGTCGAGCAGGAATGCGGCGGTGCGGGCGCGCGCCTGATCTCGCCGCGCGACGCCGGTCTCAGCCCGCCGTGGCGGCGAGGCAGCCAGGTGTCGTTCGCGCACCCCGACGGCTACGCCATCGTGCAGGCGCTGATTGCCCGCGGCGTGGTCGGCGACTTCCGCGATCCCGACGTCATGCGCTTCGGCTTCGCGCCGCTGTACCAGCGCTACACCGACGTTTGGGATGCGGTGGCGGCGATGCGCGCCGTGCTGGAGGCGGGCGAGCATCGCGCCGAGCGTTACCAAGTGCGGGCCTCGGTGACCTGAGGGTGGCGGCGGGTTGAGCGCTGCCGCCGGCGGAGCGGCAGCTGGATTGGCTCGCGCGTCGCTTGGCCGGGATGACAACAAGAGGGCGGCGGCTCCGGGCTGTCCCGAAACCGTGCCGTGCGGCCCCTCCGACGTATTCGATCGTAAACCGCCGCCGGCGTAGCCATGTCTGGTCATGTCCAGGCGTTAGCAGCGAACGCCGGCCCTTATCGCGACCGGCCGAGCCGGTCGCAGGAGATTCCATCATGCGGCTCAGCGTCGGCTACGAACTCATCTACGACCTTCCGCAGCCGACGCCGATGATGTTGATGCTGAACATCCACTTCTCGCGTGCCGCCGATATCGTCGACGCCGACCACCTGACGGTCGACCCGGCGGTTCCGGTGGCGACCTACCGCGACACGTTCGGCAACTGGTGCAGCCGGCTGGTGGCGCCGGCCGGGCGGATGCGGATCCACACCAGCGCCATCCTCGACGACAGCGGCGAACCCAACCGGGTCGACCTGTCGGATCCGCAGCATCCGGTAGAGGATCTCCACGATGAATGCCTGATGTTTCTGCTCGGCAGCCGGTACTGCGAAACCGATCGCCTGTCGGACACGGCGTGGTCGCTGTTCGGCAACGGCCCGGTGGGCGCGGCGCGGGTGCAGGCGATCTGCGACTATGTCCACAACCACATCGTCTTCAACTACGACAACGCCCGCTCAACCCGGACCGCCTGGGATGCCCTCAACGAGGGCCAGGGCGTGTGCCGCGACTACGCCCACTTGGCGATCACGCTGTGCCGCTGCATGAACATTCCGGCGCGCTACTGCACCGGCTATCTTGGTGACATGGGCACACCGCTGCCTCATGGAGTTCCGGATTTCGCGGCCTGGTTCGAGGCCTATGTCGGCGGGCGCTGGCAGGTGTTCGACCCACGCAACAACGTCCCGCGGATCGGCCGGGTGCTGATCGCGCGCGGCCGCGACGCGGCCGACGTGGCGATCAGCAACACCTTCGGCCCGAATACCCTGGCGCGGTTCACTGTGTGGACCGACGAGATCGCGGCCGCCGCCGCCGCCCCGCCCATGTCCGGGTCCGGCCGACCGACATGAACGACGGCGGTATCCGGCCGGAGCCGGCCGGTAGCCTGCTGACCGTGCGGCATATCACCGTCTATCGCTACCGCGAGCCGGTCCGGCTCGGCGAACACCGCATGATGTTCCGCCCGCGCGAGAGCCACGACCTTCGCCTGCTGGAGTCGCGCCTGGATATCCTGCCGCGGCCCGCGGCCCTGCGCTGGCTGCACGATGTGTTCGACAACTCGGTGGCGATCGCCTCGTTCACGGAGCCGACCGACGAACTGCGTTTCGACAGCACCGTCACGCTTGAACACCACGTAACGGCGCTGCCGGACTACGCGCTGGAGGCCGAGGCCCGGGCCTACCCTTTCGCGTACCCCGAGGAGGACCGTCCCGACCTGGCCGGCGGGATGGTCCGGCGCTATCCGGATCCCGATGTCGATCGCTGGGCGGCGCGGTTTCCGGGTGAGTTCGGCTCGGCCGGCACGCTCGGGCTGCTGCACGCGATGACCCGAACGGTCCGGCGGGAATTCGACTACGAGCGGCGATCGGAGAAGGGCGTCCAGACGCCGGGGGAGACGCTGCGCCGGGGCCGGGGCAGCTGCCGCGATTTCGCCCTGCTGATGATGGAGGCGGTCCGGTCGCTCGGTCTCGCGGCGCGCTTCGTCAGCGGCTACATCTTCATGCCCGAGGCTGGGCCGGCGTTGAACGGCGGCGGGTCGACCCACGCCTGGCTGCAGGTCTACCTGCCGGGCGCCGGCTGGGTCGATTTCGACCCGACCAACGAGATCGTCGGCAACCGTAACCTCATTCGCGTCGCGATGGCCTGGGACCCCCGGCAGGTGCTGCCGCTGTGGGGCACCTACTTCGGCCCGCTCGGCGCCTCGCTGGGCATGACGGTCGAGGTCGCCGTGTCCGAGGAACCACCGCTCGTTCGATGAGGTCCGGGGGATCGGCGGGCTCATGTGATCGGCGCCCTCAATCCACCCCGCCGGACTCGCCATCATCCGGGCCGGCCAGCGCCCCGGCGCGGTCGCCGAGTCGGTCGAGGAGCCGATCGAGGATCCGGCGCTCGTCCTCGGTGAAGCCGTCCAGCAGGATTGCCTCGCGCGACCGGGCGAGCGGCACGATCTCGCGATACACCTCGGCACCCCTGGCGGTCATGGCGACGCTGGCACGCCGGCGGTCGGCGGGGTCGACGCGTCGGCTGACCAATCGGGACGCGGTCAGGCGCTGAATGGCGCGGCTGACCTGCACCTTGTCCATGGCGGTTCGGGCGCGGATCTCCGCCGAGGTCGCCGGGCCGCGATCGCCAAGGATCGCCAGCACCCGCCACTCCGGAATGGTGATCCCGAAGCGGTCGGCGTACAGCCGCGCGATCGCCCGCGACACGGTGTTGGCCAGCACGCTCAGCCGGTAGGGCAGAAAGCGGTCGAGCACCAGGCCGTCGTCGTCGGCCGGGGCAACGTCGGCCGGGGCGACGTCGGAACGCTCCGGCCCCGCAGACGTTTCCAGACGGCTTGCGAATGGTTTCAAGTGAAACTATTCTCCAGTTTCGTTGCAGATGAAACTAACACGCCGCCGGTCGCCGCGCGAGATCGCGCCCGCGGGCCGCGGCGTCGGCAACACAAGGAGGCACGCGATGGCCGAGGCCACCCGCCCGCCGGTGCCCCAGGGCACGGCCGAGAACCCGATGGCGACCGACGGCTTCGAATTCGTCGAGTACACCGCCCCCGACATCGCCGACCTCGACCGGCTGTTCACCGCCATGGGCTTCCGCCCGGTCGCCCGGCACCGCTCCAAGAATGTGACGCTGTACCGCCAGGGCGGCGTCAACTTCATCGTCAACGGCGAGCCCGACAGCTTTGCCCAGGCCTTCGCCCGGGTGCACGGCCCGTCCTGCTGCGCGATTGCCTTCCGGGTGAAGAACGCGGCCGCCGCCTTCGAGCGCGCGGTGGCGCTGGGGGCCAAGCCGTTCCAGGGCAAGGTCGGGCCGATGGAACTCAACATCCCGGCGATCCACGGCATCGGCGACAGCCTGATCTACCTGGTCGACCGCTACGGCGACCGCACGATCTACGACGTCGACTTCGTGCCGGTGGCGGGCGAGGCGCAGGATCCGGAGGGCGTCGGCCTCACCTACATCGATCACCTGACCCACAACGTCCACCGCGGGCGCATGGCGACGTGGGCGGAATTCTACGAGCGGCTCTTCAACTTCAAGGAGATTCGCTACTTCGACATCGAGGGCAAGCTGACCGGGCTGAAGTCCAAGGCGATGACCAGCCCCTGCGGCAAGATCCGCATCCCGATCAACGAATCCTCCGACGACAAGAGCCAGATCCAGGAATACCTCGATCAGTACAAGGGCGAGGGCATCCAGCACATTGCCCTCGGCAGCAACGACATCGCTGCCTCCGTCGACGGGCTGCGCGGTCTTGGCATGGGCTTCATGGACGCTCCGCCGGCGACCTACTACGAGATGCTGGACGAGCGCCTGCCGGGCCACGGCGAGGACGTGGCGGGCCTGCGGGAGCGCGGTATCCTGATGGACGGCGCGCCGACCGAGGATGGCGGCCGGCTGCTGCAGATCTTCACCAAGACGGTGATCGGGCCGATCTTCTTCGAGCTCATCCAGCGCAAGGGCGACGAGGGCTTCGGCGAGGGCAATTTCCGGGCGCTGTTCGAATCGATCGAGCGCGATCAGGTCAAGCGGGGAGTGCTGAAGGAATGAGGGACTACATCCGCCTCTCGAAGGTCGAGGGCACCGCGTCGCGCCAGGCGCACACCGACCTGCCGGAGGGCACCTACGAGCGCGAGATGTCCAAGGAGGGCTTCTTCGGGCCGGCCGCGCACCTCTACCACCAGCGCCCGCCGACCGGCTGGATCGACTGGGAGGGACCGCTGCGGCCCCGCGCCTTCGACCTGAACCGGTTGAACCACCGGCCGAACTCGCCGTTCAAGGCGGCGGCGGTGCTGCACAACGCCCACGTCAAGCTGCGGTTCTGGCGGGCGTCGGGCAAGATGGAGCGTCTGGCCCGCAACGGCGACGGCGACGAGTTGCTGTTCGTCCACGACGGCGCCGGTCAGCTGTTCTGCGATTTCGGCCGCCTGGACCTGCGCGCCGGCGACTACGTCATGCTGCCGCGCGGCACCATGTGGCGCACGGAATTCGACGGCGACGCCGACCTGCTGATGATCGAGGCGACCAACGACAGCTACCACCTGCCGGACAAGGGGCTGGTCGGCCACCACGCGATCTTCGACCCCGCCATGCTGGACAGCCCGGTCATGGACGACGCCTTCAGGGCGCAGCAGACCCCGGTCGGCAAGGAGGAGGTCTGGCGCGTCGACATCAAGCGCCGCGACGTCCTGTCGACGGTGACCTACCCCTACAACCCGCTCGACGCTGTCGGCTGGAAGGGCGACCTGACGCCGGTGAAGATCAACGTCGAGCATTTCCGGCCGCTGATGAGCCACCGCTACCACCTGCCGCCGTCGGCCCACACCACCTTCGTCGCCCGGCGGTTCGTGATCTGCACCTTCTGCCCGCGGCCGATGGAGATGGATCCGGTGGCGCTGAAGGTGCCATTCTTCCACAACAACGACGATTTCGACGAGGCGCTGTTCTACCACCGCGGCGATTTCTTCAGCCGCGACAACATCGAGCGCGGGATGATCACCTTCCATCCCTGTGGCTTCACCCACGGCCCGCACCCGAAGGCGCTCGCGGGCATGTTCAAGCCGCGCAAGACCGAGACCGACGAGTACGCGGTGATGCTCGACACCCGCGACGCGCTCGAGATCGGCCCGCTGCCCGAGGGCGTGGAGAACCACGCCTACGTGAATTCCTGGATGCCGAAGAAGGAAGCCGCCGAATGAGGCTGGGATCGCTGAAGATGGGCGGACGCGACGGCACCCTGGTCGTCGTGTCGTCCGACCTGACCCGCGCCGTCGCCGCCGAAGGCGTGGCGCGCAGCCTGCAGGCGGCGCTCGACGACTGGCCGGCCGCCGAGCCGAAGCTTCGCGACCTGGCCGAGCGGCTGGACACCGGGGCGGCCGACGCCTTCGCTCTCGATCGCGCCCTGCTGGCGTCGCCGCTGCCGCGGGCCTACCAATGGCTCGACGGCTCGGCCTACGTGAACCACGTCGAGCTGGTCCGCAAGGCGCGCGGCGTGGAGTTGCCGGCCAGCTTCTGGACCGACCCGCTGATGTACCAGGGCGGCTCCGACCGATTCCTCGCCCCCACCGAGGCGATCCTCGCCAAGGACGAGGCCTGGGGAATCGACTTCGAGGCCGAGATCGCGGTGGTCACCGACGACGTGCCGATGGGCGTCGCCGCGGGCGACGCCGGCCGGCACATCAAGCTGGTCATGCTGGTCAACGACGTGTCGCTTCGCGGCCTGATCCCGGCCGAGTTGGCCAAGGGCTTCGGCTTCGTGCACGGCAAGCCGCCGACCGCCTTCGGCCCGGCCGCGGTCACGCCCGACGCGCTCGGCGACGCCTGGGACGGCGGCAAGCTGAACCTGGCGGTGCTGTGCACGCTGAACGGCGAGCGGGTCGGCTGGACCGAGGCCGGGGTCGACATGACCTTCGATTTCCCGACCCTGATCGCCCACGCCGCCAAGACCCGCCCGCTTGGCGCCGGCACGGTGATCGGCTCCGGCACCGTGTCGAACTCCGACCAGAAGCACGGCTATTCCTGCATCGCCGAGATCCGGATGATCGAGACCATCGCCGGCGGCCAGCCCACGACCCCGTTCATGAGCTTCGGCGACCGCATCCGCATCGAGGTGCTGGACAAGGCCGGGGCAAGCGTCTTCGGGGCGATCGAGCAGGTGGTGGAGCGCGGCTGACGGCGGCGCGGGGCCGGGGTGATTTCGGCGGGTCCGCGCTCGGGAGGTTCCGGCTGCACCTGCTGGCGAGCGTGTCGACCCCCCGGCCCGCCGGGTGCTCCCGGACGGGCGGAGCGCCCACCTGATCCGACAGCCGCCGGAATGGTGGCTGCGGCAGATCTGATCACGCCTGGAGTTGGCGGGCGCTTCTGGGTCGTGGCGCGGCGTCGCTGACCCTCGCCGCGGTGCCGTTTCCCGTCGCGTGATTGTTCGGCGCGGGGTATTGAGAGCAACTCCCTCGGGGTGCCCTACCTTCAACAGCCCGGAACGCCGTCCCGATTCTCTGTCTCGGTCTCTGTGTCGCCCACGATGCCGGCATCGCCGTGGTCGAGGACGGCCATGTGCGCGGGCTGGTGCAGCGCGAGCGGCTGACGCGCCGCAAGCGCTGCGCCCTCATCACGCCCGACTTCATGGTCGAGACGCTTGCCCGGTTCGGGCTCGCCTGGGCCGATATCGACGTGGTGGCGATCTCGACGTCGCAGTCCTGGCCATACCTGTTCCTGGAGCCGGACCGGTTCAGGTTCGAGTACGACCTGGACGCGGCCGACCGTTTCCCGGTGGGCGCCAAGGTCCGGGACGCGATGGCGAAGGGCATGCGGCAGCCCGCCGCGGTCGCGCGCACCGCCATGCAGGCGGGGCGGATCAGGGATGGGATGTTCGGCGAATACCTGGCGGACGATCTGTCGTCGCTGGACGTCGAGCGCGGCACCCTCTGGTGCTATGAATGGCCCTATCAGTTCGAGTGGTGGCAAAAGCCGCACGACGGCGGGTCGCTTGGCGAGTGGTGCGCCCGGATCCCCCGGTTGAGGCAGATCCACCAGGGTTACATGCCGGTGCGGGTGACGCTGGAGGGGGTCGCCAAGCCGGGACTGCTGGTCCCCCACCACCTGGCGCACGCCGCCTACGCCTTCTACCAGTCGGACGCCGACGAGGCGGCGGTCTACACCATCGACAACGGCGACGGCAGCCGGCCGGACATCGGGTACTACGGCGGCATCCACGCCTACGGCCAGGGCACACGGATCGTTCCGATTGGCCCGAACTTCAGCGTCCAGGGGCATCTCTACCAGCGCGCCGGGGAGTTCCTGGAACTGGGTCACGGCGCCGCCGCCGGCAAGCTGATGGGGTTGGCGCCCTACGGCCAGCCACGGTTCGTCGACCGGTCGATGATCGGCAACGCCTTCGCCGTCTTCGGCGAGGATTTCGCGTTCGGCGACAAGGCGGCGCGCAATTCCGTGCTCCTGCCCCTGCACGACCGGGCCCACAGTCTGGCTCCGTCGCTCTACCCCGAGCCGATGGCCTTGCTCGACGGCGTCGACCCGGACGCCCTCGGCAGCGGTAACCTCCGCCGTCTCTCGGTCGACATGGCTGCGTCGGCGCAGTGGATCTTCGAGCAGAACGCCCTGCAGGCGGTGCGCGACCTGGCGATGGGGCTGCGCGGAGCGGGGCTGGCGACGCCGACGCTGTGCCTGGGCGGCGGCGGGGCGCTGAACTGTCCGGCCAACACGATGATCAACGACCAGGGACCGTTCCGCGAGGTGCTGATCCCGCCGGCCTGTGACGATTCCGGGCTGCCGATCGGGGCGGCGCAGGCGGTGATGCACGACGTGTTCGGCGTCGCCCGGGAGCCGCAGGGCGCGAACGGGGCGGCCTCGGCCTATCGCGGCCTCGGCTACACGCGGGCCGACTTCGACCGGGCGCTTGCGGCGCACGGCGACGCGTTGACGGTCGACGACCGGCTGGACGCGGCGGACGACGCCGGCCGGGCGGTGGCCGACGGGGCCATCGTCGGCTGGTTCGAAGGCCGCAGCGAGATCGGTCCGCGCGCCCTCGGCCACCGTTCGCTGCTGGCCGACCCGCGGCCGGCGGCGAACTGGCGGCGGGTCAACGACCTGAAGTGCCGCGAGGCGTGGCGGCCGTTCGCGCCGGCGGTGCTGGCCGAGCGCGCCGGCGACTGGTTCCAGGGCGGCCCGACGAACTCGCCGCACATGCTGTTCACCGCCCAGGTCAAGAGCGACCGGCTGCCGGCGATCACCCATGTCGACGGCTCGGCGCGGGTGCAGACGGTGTCCCACGACACCGGCCAGTTCCGGCGGGTGATCGAGGCGTTCGACGCCGCGACCGGGGTGCCGGTGGTGCTCAACACCTCGTTCAACGGCCCGGGCGAGCCGATCGTCGAGACTCCCGCCGACGCCCTGCGCTTCCTCGCCACCACCGAGGTCGACGCCGTCTACGTCGACGGCGTCAAGGTCACCCGCCGGGGCGGGTGACGCTGGCGCGGCGCACGTCTACGATCGCCGCGACACGGGCACGGAGGTCATCATGACGGTTCAGGACGGCAAGCGGCTGGACGCGGCCACGCTCGAGGCGTTCCGGCGCGACGGGGCGGTGGTGCTGCGCGGGGTTTTCGGACCCGAGTGGATCGCCGCGCTGCGCGACGGCGTGGCGCGCAACTTGGCCGAGCCCGGGATCTACGCCAAGGGCTACACGGCGGAGGGCAAGCCCGGGCTGTTCTTCGGCGACTACTGCAACTGGCGGCGGATCGCGGAGTACGAGGACTTCCTGAAGAACTCGCCGGCCCCCGATCTGGCGGCTGAATTGATGGGCTCGCGCACGGTGGTGCTGTTCCACGAGCACGTGCTGGTCAAGGAACCGTCGACCGAGGAGCGGACACCCTGGCACCACGATCTGCCCTACTACTGCGTGGAGGGCAACCAGACCGTGTCGCTGTGGATCCCGCTCGACCCGGTGCCGCGCTCGACCTGCGTCGAGTTCGTCGCCGGCTCGCACGCCTGGGGCAAGCGGTTCATGCCGACCAAGTTCAAGGGCCAGGCCTACGACCGCGCCGAGACCGACCTGGAGGCGTTGCCCGACATCGACGCCCACCGCGCCGACTACGAGATCCTCGGCTGGGACCTGGAGCCGGGTGACGCCATCGCCTTCTCGTTCCTGACCGTGCACGGCGCCCCCGGCAACAGCCACGGCGCCAACCGGCGCCGGGCGTTCGCGGCCCGCTACTGCGGCGACGACGTGGTGTTCGTCCGCCGCCAGGGCGAAGTTTCGCCGCCGTTCCCCGACGTTGCGCTGGAGCACGGCGCGCCGCTGCGAGGCGAAGACTTTCCGGTGGTGCGGGGCTGACCGCCCGGTGGTGCGGGGCTGACCGCGCGGCCGCGCTTGCGCGGGGGAGGCGGAGTCGGGGTAGGCTCGGCGGAATGGTGGGGATGACCTTCGACAACCCGCCGCGACCGCCCCGAGGAAACCCCATGTCCCGTATCCTGCACGGCTACTTCCGTTCGTCGGCCGCCTACCGCGTCCGCATTGCCCTGAACCTGAAGCGGCTCGACTGCGAGCCGGTCTCGGTGCACCTCCGCAAGGGCGAGCAGCGCGGCGAGGCGTTCCTCGCCCTCAACCCGCAGGGCATGGTGCCGGCGCTGGTCGACGACGGCGTGGTGCTGACCCAGTCGCCAGCCATCCTCGAGTACCTGGACGAAGCCTATCCCGACACCCCGCGCCTGCTGCCCGACGCGCCGGCCGACCGGGCGCGGGTGCGGGCGCTGGCGGCCGCCATCGCCTGCGACATCCACCCGCTGAACAATCTGCGCGTGCTGCAGTACATCCAGGGGCCGCTCGGCTGCTCCAAGGAGGCGATGATCGACTGGTACAACCACTGGATCGCCGAGGGCTTCGGCGCCCTCGAGCGCACGCTGGCCGGTGATCCGCGCACCGGGCGGTTCTGCCACGGCGACAGCCCCGGGCTGGCCGATATCTGCCTGGTCCCGCAGGTGTTCAACAGCGCCCGCCACGACCTCGACCTCGAGCCGTACCCGACGATCCGCCGGATCGCGGCAGCCTGCGACGCGATCGAGGCCTTCCAGGCGGCCCATCCCTCACGCCAGCCCGACGCCGAATGACCGACGCGGTGTCGGAGTCCGAGCGCGCCGACCGGCTGCGGTCGCTGCGGCGGATGCTGGTCGTCCTCGGCTGCTTCTTCGTGTTCGTCCAGGTGAACCGGTCGTCGGGCGGCGTGCTGGCGAGCTATCTCGGCTCCGAGCGCGGGCTGTCGCCGACCGACATCGGCACGGTCATGGGCGCGATGTTCTTCGCGGCGGCGGCCGTGCAGCTGCCGACCGGCATCCTGTTCGATCGCATCGGGGCGACCCGGACGCTGCTGCTGATGGGCGTGGTCTCGATCGTCGGGATCGTGATCTTCGCGCTGGCGGAGTCGACCTGGTGGCTGGTTGCCGGCCGCGTGGCGATCGGCATCGGGCACGGCGGGGTGATCACCGCGGTCTACCTGATCGCCATGGGCTGGGCGCCGCCGGACCGGGTCGGTCAGGCGACCGGGACACTGGTGGGGGTCGCGGGCGGTGTCGGCGGGGTTCTGGCCACCACGCCGCTGGTGCTGTCGCTCGAACGGTTCGGCATCGAGGGCACCTTCCTGGCGCTGGCCGCGTTGACGGCACTGCTGATGGTGGTCATCGCGCTGACGGTGCGCGACCGGCCGGCCGAGGCCGCGACCGCCGAGCCCCGACTGCGCGAGACCCTCCTGCAGTCGGTTCGCGGTCTGGTCGAGGTGATGCGGATGCCGGAGCTGCGGCGGATCTTCGTGATGGGGATCTGCTTCACCGCGCCGTTCATGACCATCGGCGGGCTGTGGGCCGGCCCGTACTTCGCCGAGGTCCAGCGGCTGACGCCGGCCGAGGCGTCGATCGCGCTGCTGCTGCTGGTGGTCGCCCTGCACGTCGGGACCTACGCCTACGGCGTGCTCGACCGCCTGGCGGCATCGCGGCGACGGCTGATCCTGCTGGGGGTCACGATCGAGATCGCCTGCCTCGGGGTGCTGACGGCGTGGCCGACGGCGCCGCTTGTGGTGGCCACCGTCCTGCTGTTCCTGTTCAGTTGCGCCGCCCCGCTGTTCGTGGTGCTGGCCGCCCACGCCCGCCGCTTCGTGCCGCAGCAGCGCGCCGGTCGGGCGATTGCCTGCATCAACCTGATGGGGCTGACCGGGGTGTTCCTGATGCAGACCGGCACCGGGGCGGTGATCGACATGGTCCACGCCGCCGGTGGCGCTCCGGAGACCGGATTCCGCCTGGTGTTCGCCACCGTGATCGTGGCGCTGGCGGTCACCGCGTCGATCTACGCCCGCCAGCCGGACGGGCCGGAGGAACGGACCTGACCGAGGACTGCCCGGCGCTCAGCCGCCGCCGTCGCGGACCTTCTGCACCAACCCGGCCAAATGCTCCCGGGGGGCGGCGCCCGGCACCAGCGCGTTGCCGATCGCGAAGGCCGGCGTGCCCTCGATCCCGAGGGCCTGGGCGAGGCGGTAATTGGCCTCGATGACGGCCGCGACCTCGGGGGCGGCCATGTCCTTGCGGAGCCGGTCGAGGTCCAGTCCGGTCTCGGCCGCTGCCTGCCATATCGCGCCCTCGTTGAGACGTCCGCGCAGGCCCATCAGCGCCATGTGGAAGGGCTCGTACTTACCCTGCCGACCGGCCGCAAGCGACGCCCGCGCCGCCAGCGCCGATTCCGGCCCGAGTATCGGGAATTCTTTCAGCACCAGCCGGATCCGGCCGTCGTCACGGACCAGTTCCATCAGCGGGCCGGTCATCGTCTTGCAGTATCCGCACTGGTAGTCGAAGAACTCGACGATCGTGACGTCGCCGTCGGGGTTGCCGAGGACCGGATCGGCGGCGCTGCGCTCCAGGGCCTGGCGATGCTCCACCAGGGCGGCCGCGGCGGCGGCATCCTTGCCGGCCTTTTGCCGTGCCTCCATGCCGGCAACCGACTCCAGGATGACCTCCGGGTGGCGCAGGATGTAGTCGCGGACCAGCGCCTCGAGCGCGGATTTCTGCTCCGCCGTGAACGGTTCGGCGGCGGCGGCGGGAGCGGCCAGGGCGCACGCCAGCAGGGCGGCGGCGGACAGTCGTCGTATGGACGGCGGCATCGGTGTCTCCGGCTGTGGACGGGCTCAGCCGTCGCGTTTCTTCTCGAACTCGCGTCGCGCCAGTTCCTCGATATCGAGGGCGCGCAGTGCCGCGGGCGATCCCTGTGGCAGTTGCGCCTGGGCGCGTTTGGCCTGGCCCTCCGCGTCGCGCCAGCGCCGTCCGCGGATCGCCTCCTCGGCCAGCGCGAGCGCGCTGTCGCCGAAGCGTCCCACCCGGCCGTAGGCGATCGCGAGTTCGCGCCAGGCCGACGACCAGTCGTCCTCGGTCTTGATGGCCGACTCCATGTGGCGGAGCGCCTTCTGGTCCGACGCCGGGTCGTTGAGCGCCAGAAGGTTCCGGGCCAGCAACACCTCGATCTGGCCTTGGTCCGGCGCCAGCCGGTGAGCGGTTTGATAGGACGGCAGAGCCTCGGCCGGTCGGCCGTTCTCGAACAGGATCTGTCCCACCAGTTCGTGGAAGTAGGGATCCTCCGGATGCTCGGCCACCAGTCCTCTGGCCAGGTCGAGAGCCTTTGCAAGGTCTGGGATCTCGTAGTAGGCGATGGCCCGGGCGTAGCGGGCCGGCAAGCTGTTGTCGGTCTGGGGAAAGCGCCTGAACGTCTGCTCGGGCGGTCGCAGGAAGGCGAACAGCTTCGCGACCATGCGGTCGTGCCGTGCCACCTGCTCCGGCGTCGTCGGGACGTCGCGGTAGGCGGAGTTCTCGATGTGCGACTCCACCGCCGTGATCCGGTCTTGGGTGAGCGGATGGGTGGTGACATAGGGGTCGCGGCGGGTGGCCGACAGCAGTTCCTGCCCGGACAGCGTTCGCAGGAAACCCGCCAGTCCCTTGGCCGATTGCCCGGTCTGATCCAGGAACGTCAGGGCGGCCTGGTCGGCAGCCGACTCCTGGGTACGGCTGTACTCCAGGAACGAGCGAGAGGCGACGTTGCTGCCGCCGAGCGCGATCGCCGCGCCGGCGCCGGCGTTGCCGCTCGCCACGGCGGCGACCGCGCCGAGGATGGTGGCGACCAGGGCGGTCTTCGAGGCGGAGCTGATGGCGTCCGCCGTCCGCGCAAGATGCCCGCCCGAGATGTGGCCGGTTTCGTGGGCGATGACGCCGATCAGTTCGAGCGGGTCGCGGGTCTTGATCAGCAGGCCGGTGTGCAGGAACAGGTTCTGCCCGCCGGCCACGAACGCGTTCAGGCTGTCGTCCCTGACGATGAAGATGTCGATGACGGACGGCTCCAGGCCGGCAGCCTGGAACAGTGGCGTCGCGAAATCCCGGATGGTAGCTTCGATCTCGGCGTCGCGAATCAGGCTTCTGCCTTGGGCGAACGAGGTCGACGCGTTCACCACGGCCAGCACTGCCGCCACCGCGACACATTGGATCCAACGACCGGTTCTGCGCATGTCCATGATTGCCCGCCTCTTCGCCGGGATACCTTACCGCCGGCCGGCGTCCCGGAAAACCCGGGCCGGCCATTCCCGCAGCATCTCTCGGGATCGTGTCATCGGCGTGGCGGTCGCGGCGGTCACCGCGATCGGCGTCGCTGGCTGCGCTCGGGACACCATCGACGTGCCCGAAGGATTCTTCGGCGCCCTGGCGGTGGAAGAGCCTCGGGCGGCGCTGCTGGCGCGTGATGTCCTCGTCAACGGCGGCTCGGCGGCGGACGCCGCTGTGGTCACATACTTCGCGCTGGCGGCGACGTTGCCGTCGTCCGGTGGCCTCGGCGCGACAGGGTCCTGCCTGGTGTTCGACCCGGTGCAGGGTCCGCGCTACGAGCGTCTGACGTTTTATCCGGAGCCGGCGTCGGCGCGCGGCCCCACCGTTTCGCTGCCGACCGGGCCGCGGGCGATGTTTGCGCTGAACGCCCGCTACGGCCGGACCAAGTTCGAGGAACTGGTGATCTCGGCCGAGCGACTGGCGCGCTTCGGTGAGCCGGTCAGCCGGGCCCTGGCGGTGGATCTGGCGGAAAGCGGCGGCCCGCTGCGCGCCGACCCGGCGTCTGCCCGGGTGTTCCTTCCCGCCGGGCGCCCGCTCGGCCAGCAGGACGTCCTGGTGCAGCTCGACCTGTCGGCGACGCTGGCCCGGCTCCGCGGGGAGGGCGTCGGCGCCCTGCACGCCGGGCCGATGGCGCGGGAGTTCGTCGAGGCGGCGGCGCGCGCCGGCGTCGCGGTCGACCCGGTCCGGCTGCGCGATGCCCTGCCGATCTGGTCGACGGTCGATGGCCTGGAGCACGACAACCATCTCTGGGCGGTCGCCGGACTGGATCCGCTCGACGCAGCGCTCTCCGAAGCTGCCCTCGCGTTGGCTTTGGAGGGAGCGGACTGGGGCGACGGCGATGCCGCCACCCGCCGGCACCTCCTGGCCGAGGTGATGAGCCGGGCGAGCGTGGCGGTGCTGGGCGGCGCGCGCGGCCTCGGTGTCGACGCGGCCAGGGACGCCATGGCCGGGTACGACCGGGAGCGGCGCGGCCTGCCGGCGCCACGGGCGCGGCTGGCCGCCACCCTCGGCGAGCGCGGTGCGGGGACGTCGGGTGCCACCGGCTTCTACATGGTCGATCGATCGGGCATGGCGGTCGGTTGCGCGATCGGGCTCGGGGCGCCCTTCGGTATCGGCCGGTCGCTCCCCGGCTTCGGTTTCCTGCTCGGCACGCCCGAGCCGGTGCGCGGTGACGGGGCCGGGGCGGCGGCGCTGATCGTCGGCAACACCAAGGCCTCCCAACTTCATCTGGCGATGGCGTCCGCCGGTGGCCGCCCCGCCCTGTCGGCGCTGATCGGCTCGGCCCTCGATCACTGGCAATTGCGGGAGCACATCGACCAGGTGATCGCGGCGCCGCGCACCCATTACGCCGGCGGCAGCGATACCCTGCTGGCCGAACCGACGCTGCCGGCGGATCAGCGCGCGTCCCTCGGCTCGATCGGCTACCGTGTCGAGGACCGTGCGGAACTCGGACGCGTCAATGGCTTCCGCTGCGTCGAGGGCATTCCGCGGCGCGAACTGATGTGCGAGGCGGGCGTCGACCCGCGCTCGCGTGGGCTGGGCTTCTTCGAGCGTGGCCGGTGATCCGATGAGCCGTCGGCCGCTACGCCCGTCGACCCGCGGCCAGGTCGCGCCGTTCATCGTGATGGACGTGATGTCGGCGGCGGCGGCGCGCGAGGCCGCCGGGGGCGACGTTCTGCACCTGGAGGTCGGACAGCCGTCGACCCCGGCGCCGCGCGGGGTGCTGGAGGCGGCTCGGCGGGCGCTCGATTCCAACCGCATCGGCTACACCCTGGCCCTGGGCATTCCGACGCTGCGCGAGCGGATCGCCCGCCATTACCGCGACGTCTACGGCGTTGCGGTGCCGGCCGAGCGGATCGCCGTCACCACCGGCTCGTCGGCCGGCTTTCAACTTGCCTTCCTGGCGGCCTTCGACGCCGGTGCCCGCGTGGCCCTGGCCGCGCCGGGGTATCCCGCCTACCGCAACATCCTGCAGGCGCTGAACGTCGAGGTGGTCGACCTGCCGACCGAACGGGCCGACCGCTACCAGCCGACGGTGGAACGCCTGCGGGCGGCGGGCCAACTGGACGGCGTGATCGTCGCCAGCCCGTCCAACCCCACCGGGACCATGCTGGACGGCCCGGCCATGCGTCGGCTCGCTGACTGGTGCCGGGCCGGCGGCGTGCGCCTGGTATCGGACGAGATCTATCACGGCATCGGCTACGGCATGCGGCCGGTGACGGCGCTGGAGGCCGAACCCGACGCGGTCGTCATCAACAGCTTCTCGAAGTACTTCTCGATGACCGGATGGCGGATCGGCTGGATGGTGGTGCCGCCTGACCTGCTGCGGTCGGTGGAGTGCCTGGCCCAGAACTTCTTCATCTCGCCGCCGACACTGTCGCAGATCGCGGCGGAGGCGGCGTTCGATTGCGAGGAGGAACTCCAGGCCAACCTGGCGCGCTACGCCGCCAACCGGGAGATCCTGCTGAACGAGTTGCCGAAAGCCGGGCTGGACGATCTCGCCCCTGCGGACGGCGCGTTCTACGTCTACGCCGACGTGGCGGCGCACACCAACGACAGCGTCGAATTCTGCCGGCGCCTGCTGGCCGAGACCGGCGTCGCCTGCACGCCCGGCGTCGACTTCGACCCGCAACGCGGTCACGCGACCGTACGCTTCTCGTTCGCCGGGGCGACCGAGACGATGGCCGAGGCGTGCCGACGGATCGCCGCCTGGCTGCGCTGACGCCGCTGGTCTTCCCGAAACGAAAAGCCCCGGCCGGAAGGGTCCGGCCGGGGCTGATCCTACAACGGCGATGCCGCTTAGCGGCGCCATCAACCTTTCTTGGGCTTCTCGACGGGCGTGTCGATCGTCTTAACGGCGATCACCGTCGACCCCGACGCTTCGGCCGTGTCTGCCGCCTGACTCTCTTCGGCAGCCTCCGGCTCCGCCTCGGCGGACACGGTCTCGTCTCGGCCGGGCTCACCGGTGATCGACCGGTCCTCGGTCTCGGTCGTGGCTGGAACGGGCTCGGCTTCCGCCACCGCAACCACCTCGGCCGGCGCCTCGGCCAGCGGGGCAGCCTCGACCGGGGCTTCGTCGGCCTTCTTGCGGCGGCGCGGAGCCCGCTTCGGCTTGGCGGGCTTTTCCGCCACTGCGGGCTCGGCCGGGGCTTCCGCCACCGTCTCGACCGTTGCCGCCGCTTCCGCCGCGGCAGCCGCAACCGGCTCTGGAGCGGCCGGCTCGATGCCGGCTGGCTCGATGCCCGCCGGCTCGCCAGCGTGCGCTTCAGCGGCCTGCGGCGCGTCGTCCGCGGCCGTCGCTGCCTCCGGGATCATCGCTTCGGCGTAGGCCCCGTCGCCGTGGTCCTCGGATCCGTGGTCCTCGGATCCGTCGACCTCGGGTCCGTCGACCTCGGATTCGTCGTCGTCGCGGACCTCGCCGTCATCCGCGGTGCCGTCGCCGGACGCCTCGGCGCCCGTGGTCTCGTCATCGCGACGGCGGGCCCGCCGCCGCCCACCACGCCGTCCGCGCCGCCGACGCTTGCGCGCCGCTTCGTCTTCCTCGGACTCGGCGGTCTGTTCCTCGCCGGCCGGCTGCTCGGAGCCGGTGGCATCGTCGAGATCCTCGGACTCGCCGTCTTCCGCCGACGTCTCGGTCGTGGACTCCTCCGAGCCCTCGCCGCCGCGTCGGCGACCGCCGCGGCGGCGCCGACGGGACCGACGCCCGCCACGGTCGTCCTCGGCCGGTCGGTCGGCCGCCGGCGCGGCACGGCGCTCCGTTGTTGCCGGCTCGCCCTCGGTCTGCTCGTCCTCGTCGTCCTCGAGTTCGTCGACGACGATGTCGTCGTCGTCTTCCTCGACCGGCGGCGGCAGGGCGACCGCGGCGTTCTGGAACGCAGCCCGCTCCTCCGGGGTCTTCGGACGCCGCCGGTCCAGCCGGTGGTCGGGCGGAATCAGCGACTCGTCCTGCTCGAGCAGCACGCGGAAGCCGTAGCGATGCTCAATTTCAGCCAAGCGCTCGCGCTTGTGGTTGAGGATGTAGAGCGCCACCACCGCCGGGATGAACATCACGATCTCGGCGGAGCGGTTGCGCATCCCCTCCTCTTCGATAACCCGCAGGGCGTGCAGGGCCGAGGACTCGATCGATCGGATGTGGCCGGTGCCCTTGCAGTGCGGGCAGACCTGCGTGCTGGCCTCGAACAGCGACGGGCGCAGCCGCTGGCGCGACAGTTCCATCAAACCGAAATGGCTGATCCGACCGATCTGGATGCGCGCCCTGTCGGACTTCATCGCATCCTTCATGCGCCGCTCGACGGCGTGCTGGTTGCGCGACTCCTCCATGTCGATGAAGTCGATCACGATCAACCCGGCGAGGTCGCGCAGGCGAAGTTGGCGCGCAATCTCGTCCGACGCCTCGATGTTGGTCTTGAGCGCCGTCTCCTCGATGTTGCGCTCGCTGGTGGCGCGCCCGGAGTTGACGTCGATGGCGACCAGCGCCTCGGTCTGGTTCAGCACGATGTAGCCACCCGACTTCAGCTCGACCACCGGGCTGTGGATGGCGTCGAGTTGGCTCTCCACCTGGAAGCGGTGCAGCAGCGGAGTGTGAGGGTCGCGGTACGGTTGGACACGCTTGGCGTGGCTCGGCACCAGGGCTTTCATGAAGTCCTTGGCAATCCGATAGCCTTCCTCGCCCTCGACCTGCACCTCGTCGATGTCGCGGGCGTAAAGGTCGCGGATCGAGCGCTTGATGAGGTTGGCTTCCTCGTAGATCAGGCAGGGCGCAGTCGACTTCAGCGTGGTTTCGCGGATGTCGTCCCACAGCCTCAGCAGATACTCGTAGTCGCGCTTGATCTCGGTCTTGGTGCGCTCGCTGCCGGCGGTCCGCACAATGACCGCCATGCCGTCGGGAACGTCCAGCCCCTCGACGATGTGCTTTAGGCGCTTGCGGTCACCGGCGTGGGTGATCTTGCGGCTGACCCCGCCGCCGCGGGCGGTGTTCGGCATCAGCACGCAATAACGCCCGGCCAGCGACAAGTAGGTGGTGAGCGCCGCGCCCTTGTTGCCGCGTTCTTCCTTGACGACCTGCACCAGCATGATCTGCCGGCGGGCGACGACTTCCTGGATCTTGTAGCGGCGGTTGACGGTGGTCTTGCGCTTGCGCCGGACGTCCTCGACCGGATCGCCACCGACCGTCTCCGGTCGGGCCTGCTCTTCCGCGGCGTCGCCATCGCCGTCGCCGTCACCGGATTCCGCCGTCTCTTCCCCGCCGTCGTCGTCGCCGTACTCGTCCATTTCCTCGGACGCGCGGGCCCTCTCCTCGCGGAGCAGCGCTTCGCGATCCTCGATCGGGATGCGGTAGTAGTCGGGATGGATTTCCGAAAAGGCCAGGAAGCCGTGGCGGTTGCCGCCGTACTCTACGAAGGCAGCCTGGAGCGACGGTTCGACCCGGGTGATCCGGGCAAGGTAAATGTTACCCTTGAGCTGCTTCTTGGTCGCGGTCTCGAAGTCGAAGTCTTCGAGGCGGTTCCCGTCGACCACCACGACCCGGGTCTCCTCCGGGTGGGTGGCATCGATGAGCATGCGCTTGGTCATTGAGACGACTCTCCGTGGCGCTTCGCCGCTGTAAGCGGGCGATCGCGGCGGCGCGTGAACGCGCGGCCGGGGGCGCGGTGCAAAGGGTTGATGGTGGTCCGGCGCTAAGCCGGGTCCAGACCGGAAAACACGCGACGCTCCGCGCGCCGAGATCGGCGTCGATCAGGCTCGTCGGTATCGGCGCGGGCGACGGAATGTTGATGGTCGCCGTTCCGGACGGAAGTGCAGGTCTCACGTGGCTTGGCCCTGCGCCGGCCGGACAGCGGTACCGTCCAGCCGGTGTTCGAGAAATTCTGACGGACGTTCCATGATCACGTTCACCCCTGATCTCATCTGGGGCTCGCACTCTGTGGAACTCCTTCAACCATACTGTTCCGCGCGCATGCAAACAATGTTTTCTTTCGCCGCCGCGTCAGCGCCTGGCACCGCACGAGGCAAGCCGAGCGGCGCAATTCGCTTCAAGTATGTTTGAAGAGACGGCCCGTAGCTCGATGAAAGACAACTCTTTTCCTTGCACTCCATCAACGCCGTCGGGTAGGGTGATCGGGCTTTTCGATGGAGGGTCGGACGGGTGACGGCGGTCGGCCGTTATGCAGCGGTGTTCGCGGTCGCGATAGCGATCGCGGTTGTTTCGCTCGCCGGAACGGCGCGCGCCGACCCTGGCGTGACAGACCTCCGCGTCGGTCAGCATCCCGACAAGATCCGGTTCGTCCTCGAACTGACGGAGCGGGTCGACTTCTTGGCCTTCCAGCTTCCGGATCCCTACCGGATTGTCCTCGACCTCCCGCAGGTGACGTTCGACCTCCCGGCAGGCGGTCGCTCCCGCCGCGTCGGAGCGATCTCAGGCTGGCGCTTCGGTGTCTTCGAGCCTGGCACCTCGCGGGTCGTTATCGACGCCGCGGCGCCGTTGGCGATCAAGGCGTCGTTCATCCTGCCGCCGTCGGGCGACAACGGGCATCGGCTGGTTCTCGATCTCGTTCCGACCGACCGCGAATCGTTCCTGATTGCATCGAATGACACTGTCGCCCGGCGGGTTTCGCTGCGCGCTCCTTCGATCCAGGCACCGGCACCGCCGCCGCAACCGGCCGGCGACCTGCGCCGGGTGATCGTGATCGACCCCGGCCACGGCGGTGTCGATCCCGGCGCGCTCGGCCACAAGCAGCACGAGAAGGAGATCGTGCTGGCGGCCTCGAAGACGCTGGCCCGCAGGCTGGAGGAGACCGGTCGCTACAAGGTCGTGTTGACCCGCGACCGCGACGTCTTCGTGCGGCTTCGCGACCGGATCGCGATTGCCCGGCGCGCCGGCGCTGATCTTTTCATCTCAGTGCACGCCGATTCTATCGGCGACAAGTCGTTGCGTGGCCTGTCGGTGTACACGCTGTCAGAGACTGCCTCGGACGCCGAGGCAGCGGCGCTGGCAGTCAGCGAGAACAAGGTCGACATCATCGCCGGCATGGACCTGTCGGACCAGGCGCCGGAGGTGACGGACATCCTGATCGACCTTGCCCAGCGCCGCACCAAGAACCTGTCGGCCCGGATGGCAGCCTATGTGGTCGAGGAGATGGCTAAGGTGACGCCAGTCCTCAACCGCGCCCACCGATTCGCCGGCTTTGCCGTGCTGAAGGCCCCGGACGTGCCGTCGGTGCTGGTCGAACTGGGTTTCCTATCGAATTCGGTGGACCACAAGAACCTCCACACTCCGGCGTTCCGGGACAAGTTGGCGGAAGGTCTGGCGCGCTCGATCGACAACTACTTTCAGGGAATGCAGGCGGCCTACCGCTGATCGCGACGTCCATCACGGCCGCGTCACAATTCGCTGCTAACCGCCAACGTGGGGACGTCGGTGCCCCGACGCCATCGATCTGCTAGTGTCGGTGCGAACGAAACGGCGAGCGCGCTAAGGGCTGGACGGCTGCATGCGGTGGATCCTCGGACTCCTGGCGATGGTGTTCATCCTGGCGATCGGCGGGGCGGGTGCCGTGCTGTTCGGCTTCTACCACTTCGGGCGCGGCCTGCCCGACTACGACTACCTGGCGGATTACGAGCCGCCGGTCGTGACCCGGGTGCACGCCGGCGATGGACGCCTGCTCGCCGAGTACGCCCGCAACGAGCGCGTCTTCGTACCCATCGAGGCCATCCCCAAGCGGGTGATCAAGGCCTTCCTCGCCGCCGAGGACAAGAATTTCTATGAACACCCCGGCGTCGACTTCGTCAGCCTGCTGTCGGCGATGGTCATCAACGCCCGCAACTACGGCACCGGACGCCGGCCGGTCGGCGCCTCGACCATCACCCAGCAGGTCGCCAAGAACTTCCTGCTGACCAACGAGGTGTCGGTCGAGCGCAAGGCCAAGGAGGCCATCCTGGCGTTCCGCATCGAACGGTCGCTGAGCAAGGATCGCATCCTCGAGCTGTACCTGAACGAGATCTACCTCGGGTTCGGCTCCTACGGCGTGGCGGCGGCGGCGTTGAGCTATTTCGACAAGCCGCTCTCGGCGCTGACCATCGGCGAGGCCGCCTATCTGGCGGCGCTGCCGAAGGCGCCCAACAACTACCACCCGCGGCGGCGGCTGGCGGCAGCCATTGAGCGCCGCGACTGGGTGATCGGGCAGATGCGGCGCAACGGCTTCATCTCCGACGCCGAGGCTGACGCCGCGCGGGGCGAGCCGCTGGTCGTCCGCGACACCTCGGCGAGCGATGTCGCGTCCGCCGATTATTTCGCCGAGGAGGTCCGCCGGGAGCTGTTGCGTCGGTTCGGGGAAACCGCGCTCTATGAAGGCGGCCTGTCGGTCCGGACGTCGATCGACCCGCGTCTGCAGGTGATCGCCGAGACGGTGCTGCGCCGCGGCCTTGAGGAGTATGACCGGCGTCATGGCTGGCGCGGCCCGGTGACCACCCTCCCGGTCGCCGCCGGGTGGGGTGACGCGCTGGCCGGGGTTCCGGAGCCCACGGGGCTGGGAACCTGGCGCCTCGCGCTGGTGCTGCGGTCCGACGCCAAGGCAGCGGAGATCGGCTTCGCCGACGGCAGTCTCGGCACGATTCCATTGGCCGAAATGAAATGGGCGCGGCCATGGCTGGAGGATCAGCGCTTCGGCGCGGCGCCGACGGCCGTGGACGCGGTGCTGAAGCCCGGCGACGTCGTCCCGGTCGAAGCGGCGGGTGCGGCGGCGGACGGCAAGGCGCCACCGGCGAACTCCTACGCGCTGCGCCAGATCCCCGACGTCGGGGGGGCTATCGTCGCGCTCGACCCGCACACCGGGCGGGTGCGGGCAATGACCGGCGGCTACGACGCCAAGATCAGCGAGTTCAACCGCGCCACCCAGGCCCGGCGGCAGCCGGGCTCATCCTTCAAGCCGTTCGTCTACCTCGCGGCGCTCGATTCCGGGTACGCGCCGACCACCCAGATCCTTGATGCGCCGTTCGTGATCGACCAGGGCGCCGGGCTCGGAAAGTGGAAGCCATCGAACTACACCAACAAGTTCTACGGGCCGACGCCGATGCGCATTGGCGTCGAGCAGTCGCGCAACCTGATGACGGTCCGGCTCGCCCAAACCATCGGGATGGAGAAGGTCGTCGACTACGCCGAGCGGTTCGGGGTCGTCGAAGGCATGCAGCCGCACTTGTCGTACTCGCTCGGCGCCGGCGAAACCACCCTCATGAAGATGACCGCGGCTTACGGCATGCTCGTGAACGGCGGCAAGAAGATCGGCCCCAGCCTGATCGACCGGGTGGTCGATCGGCATGGGCGGACCCTGTGGCGCCATGACGAGCGGCCCTGCGACGGCTGCAACGAGGCGGTCTGGAACGGCGGCGCGCCGCCTGCCGTGCCCGACGCTCGCGCTCAACTCGTCGATCCGGCGTCGGCCTACCAGATCGTCTCCATGCTGGAAGGCGTGGTGCAGCGCGGGACCGGGCGGCGCATCGCCGAGCTCGGCCGTCCGCTGGCCGGCAAGACCGGCACCACCAACGAGAACTTCGACGCCTGGTTCGTCGGTTTCTCGCCGAATCTCGCGGTGGGTGTCTACGTGGGCTTCGACCAGCCGCGGACCCTGGGCGCCCAGGACACCGGCTCGAGCGTGGCGGCGCCGATCTTCAAGGCGTTCATGGCCGAAGCGCTGCAAGGCGAGCCGGTGGTCGATTTCCGCATTCCGCCAGGGGTTCGACTGGTCTGGGTCGATCATGAGACCGGCCAGCGCTCCAACCCCGGCGTGCGCGGTGCGATCCTCGAGGCCTTCAAACCGGGTACCGAGCCGACGGGGGTCCGGGCGGTGATCGATGGCGGCGTGCCGGCCGGCGAGTCCGGTGGCGACTCGACCTCAGCCCAGGGCTTGCGGCCACCTGTTGCGACCGGCGGGTCCGGCCTCTATTAAGACGTCCCGATCAACCCCGGGTGACGGAGAGCGCCGATGCGCGCGGAAACCACCGCGACCGCCGAAGAAATCAAGCAGTCGATCGAACTGCTGAGGAGGCATCTTTGACTGGGATGTCGCGACGACACGCCTGTCCGAGCTGGACGCGCTGACCCAGGATCAGACGCTCTGGAACGACCCGGAGCGCGCGCAGAGCCTGATGCAGGAGCGCACGCGCCTGGAAAAGCAGCTCGACGAGGTCCGGCAACTCGGCCGCGATCTTGACGACGCGTTGATGTTGATCGAACTTGGTGAGGCCGAGGGCGACACCGCGACCGTCGCCGAAGCCGAGAAGGAACTGCTGGCGGTCCGCGACCGGGCGGCCTCGATGGAGATCGAGAGCCTGCTGTCCGGCGAGGCCGACGGCAACGACTGCTTCCTCGAGGTCCACGCCGGGGCGGGCGGTACCGAGGCCCAGGACTGGGCCGAGATGCTGCTGCGGATGTATACCCGCTGGGCCGAGCGCCGCGGCTTCAAGGTCGAGTGGCTCGAGGAGAGTGCGGGCGAGGAGGCGGGCATCAAGTCCGCCACCCTGAAGGTCGCCGGCCACAACGCCTATGGCTGGCTGAAGACCGAAAGCGGGGTGCACCGGCTGGTCAGGATCTCGCCCTATGACAGTCAGGCCCGGCGGCACACCAGCTTCTCGAGCGCCTGGGTGTACCCGGTGATCGACGATTCCATCGACATCGTCGTCGAGGACAAGGACCTCAAGGTCGACACCTACCGGGCGTCGGGTGCCGGTGGCCAGCACGTCAACCGGACGGACTCGGCGATCCGCATCACCCACATTCCGTCCGGCATCGTCGTGCAGTGCCAGGCAGACCGCTCGCAGCACCGCAACCGGGCGACGGCCATGGGAATGCTGAAGGCCCGGCTCTACGAGGCGGAGCTGAAGCGCCGCGAGGAGGCTGCGGCGGCGACCGAGGCGACCAAGTCGGACATCGGTTGGGGCCACCAGATCCGTTCCTATGTCCTGCAGCCATACCAGATGGTGAAGGATCTGCGCACGGGGGTGGAGTCGGGTAACCCGTCGGCGGTGCTCGACGGCGACATCGACGCGTTCCTGGAGGCGGCGTTGGCGGCGAAGGTCGGGATGACCCGCACCGGGGCGTCCGACGCCGGCTGAGAGATTGATGCCGGCTGAGAGATTGACGGTCTACCCGTCGCGATGTCGATCGAAGGCCGGGCCCTGTGCCCGGCCTTCGGCGTTTCGGGTTGGCGCGGCGAGTCGCGCCATCCGGGTGCCCGCCATGGCCCGGGAATGAGTCGGGCAGTCAACCAAAACCCGAGCATTTCGGCCATCCGACTATAGATTGTGCCAAGCGGCAGAAACGGGAACCAGATGGAGTAATATTACATCATCTGTAAAACCTTGTGGGGAATCAGGCCATGGCCAGTCACATCGAACTCGCCCAGCGCTACATGACGGAGTCGATCGCCCTCCTGCAGCGCTCCGGCTATCGGCTTTCCCTCAACTTCGATCTCGGCGGTTGGGCGTCCCTGCTGCGCTCGGCGCCGAAGATCGGCATCGTCAACCCGACCTTCGACCCGGCGCACAGCATCCTCAGGCCGAACGAGGCGTTCTGGCTGCAACTGAACGACGACGTCGGGGTGGCGGCGTGCATCGCCGACCGGCTGTTCGTGACGGACGACTTCGTCGGCCAGGAACTGGCGACCGGACGGCTGTGGTACGCCGCCCCCGCCGACGCCGACCGGCCGGCGCTGCTGCCAGATGTGCCGCTCGGCCGGTTCACCGGTCGTGTCGGCCACGCCGGGGGGCTCTGGGTCCACCCGCGGCGGCGCAAGGACGGCCTTTCCTGGCTGCTGCCCCGGCTGGTTCGGGCACTGTCGATCATCAACTGGAGCGTCGACCGGCATTGCGGTCTGGTCTTCGAGGGCATCCACGATTCAGGCTTGTCGGCCCAGGCCTACGGGTTCCCGGAATCCCATGTTGTGGTTGAGGGCTATTTTCCACCGACCCGGTCTGACGCCCGGGTGTTCGTGATCCACATCGATCTGGAGCAGATCGCCGCGCAGTTCGAGGACGACCTAGTTCGGATGACAGACGGCAACTGCCAGATGCGTGACGTGGCGACCATCGTCGGTCAGCGGGTACACGAGCCGATGGTAGGTGCCCGTGTAGCCAAGATGGGTGGTGGCGATGCGTGACAGGACAGCGGCACCTGACGACTTCACCATGGCGTAGGAATCCTGGACGAAGGATCGATAACCTGGGCAGGGGATCTCCCCGAGGCGGCGGCCGGTGAAGTCCGCCGCCTCCGCCACCTTGGCGCGAAATCCGTAGCTTTCGAAGAAGAAGCCCTCGGGCTTGTCGGAGTGGACGTCCACGATGTGCATGTAGCCGATCAGTTCGGCTAGCACCCCGTCGGTCAGAAGAACCTGGTTCTCGAACAGCAACGGCCCGCGACGACGCCCTTCCCAGGTGCGGAACAATCGGATCAACGGAGTGTCTGTGCCCGCCACGAAGCCGTCGGTGCCCAGGAAACGTACCCGGGTCACCTCGCCTTGCCCCGAGTAGACGCGCACCGACATCGGCCTCACCAGTCGAACAGCACCACCACGGCCTGATGGGGACGGCCGAACGGCAGCACCAGCGAATTGACGGAGTGACCGGGTCCCCATTCGTGGGTGAACGCGATCGGCGTCGCCAGGCTCACCTCCCGTACCGTCTCCGCCGCGATCGCCTCGTGCGTCCGGGTCAGCCCATCCCCGACGAACAGCGCGTCGCGCGACAGCATCGGCTCGGTTCGGCGGAACACGATACTGCGCTCGTTCACGATCTCCGACCGGCACAGGATAGTTGTTTCGCGGTCTTCTAGCGACCGCTTGTGCAACAGGTCGAACCACGTCGCCAGGCCCGCCTGCAGACGTTGGCCGGCAGCCCCCATGCGCAGAAAATTCATCCTCACCGTCTCGGTCCGCCGCAACGGAATGACGTTTGCAGACATTGGCGTGCCCCGACAATGACCAGCGTTGGTTGTATGCAAGTTCTCGCACTGGTCTCGACTTGTCAAACCCGCGTCCTTGCCGGGAAGTTCCCGGGCGGCGTATCGCCGGTGGATGGTGCCGCGAATGGGGAATTGCGCTGCTGGCGCCGATGGGAACCCGTTTTTGCGATCAGGGCATGGCCATCCGGATCATGCCGCCATCCACCGGGATCTGCGCGCCGGTGATGTAGCCGGCCGGCTCGGAGGCGAGGAAGGCGACCAGGGCGGCCAATTCCTCGGGCTCGCCGAAACGGCCCATCGGGATGCTCGCGTCGATCTCGGCCTTGCGGGCCGCCTCCGTCGGGAACAATCGGTTGACGATCTGCGGCGTGCTGATCCGGCCTGGCGCAATGCAGTTCACCGTGATCCCATGCGCTGCTACTTCCGCCGATAGGCTGCGGGACCAGCTCCACAGCGCGGCCTTGGCTGGTGAGGCCGCGTTGATCCGGCGCTGGGTCATCGCCCCGGTCAGCGTGATGATCCGTCCCCAGCCGGCCGACTTCATGCCGGGCAGCAGGCCTTCGGTGATGCGCCGCGCCGATGTGAAGTTGAGCGCGAAGGCCTCATCCCACCAGGCATCGTCGGCGTCGCCGGCGGCGGCGTCGCGGGGCCGCGATCCGCCGGCGTTGTTGACCAGGATATCGACGCCGCCGAGCAGGCGCTCGACCGACGCCACCAGTTGGGTGCTCCCGCCGGGCGCCGCGATGTCGGCAATGATGGACTCGGCCGGCGGCCCCCCCAGCGCGTCGATTTCGGCCTTCAGCGCGGCGAGCAGCGACTCGTTCCGCGCGGTGATGGCCAGCCTGGCACCCTCGGCGGCGAGAGCCAGCGCCGATGCCCGGCCGATTCCGGTGCTGGCTCCGGTGACCAGCGCACGCTTGCCGGCGATCTTCAGATCCATGGTCGACTCCTCCTGACTGTCATCGCGCGGACCTTAGGGGGCCGGGCGCGTCCCGGCCAATCGGCGACCCGGCACGACACCGATCGCCCGCCTGCACCGCCGCGGCCCCGGTTGACCGTGCGGGGTGGCGGGCTACCCTCGGCGCCCGCGTCCACAGCCCGCGTCCACAGGAGGTCACGATGCGCCACAAGGCGGCGATCTTCCACGACTACCCGGCCGGCGACGGCGACGTCTTCGGGGAAGGCCGGCGCGAGCGAATCGCCGCCCTTGCGGATCTCTACCCGCACGTCGTCGACGCCCGCACTTTCGACAGGCACGCGCCGGCGCTGGCCGATGTCGAGGTGGTTTTCGCGACCTGGGGAATGATCCGGTTCGAGGAGCGGCATTTCCGGGCGATGCCGCGGCTGAAGGCGGTGTTCTACGCGGCCGGGAACGTGAAGGCGTTCGCGGACCCGCTCGTCGAGCGCGGCATCATCCTGGTCAGTGCCTGGGAAACCAACGCCATCCCGGTGGCCGAGATGTGCCTGTCGCAGATCCTGCTGTCGCTGCGCGGCTACTTCCGCGCGGTGCGACGGTACCGCGAGTTGCGGACCCACGAGGCCAAGGTGTTCCCGCGCTCCGGCGTCAACGGCGAGACCGTCGGCATGCTCGGCATGGGCAAGATCGGCACGCGGCTACGGCACCTGCTGCAGGACTACCCGCTCACGGTGATCGCCCATGACCCGTTCCTGACGGCCGAGCGTGCCGCCGCGCTCGACGTCGAGCCGGTCTCGCTCGAGGCGGTGTTCCGGCGTTCGGCGGTGGTCTGCAACCACATCCCCGACCTGCCGTCGACGCGGGGGACGCTGCGGGCCGAGCACTTCCGGTCGATGCGCGACGGGGCCACCTTCGTCAACACCGGCCGGGGTGCGCAGGTGGATGAGGACGGGCTGGTCGCCACGCTGCGCGAGCGGCCCGACCTGACAGCGCTGGTGGACGTGACCTGGCCGGAGCCGCCGGCGCCGGAATCGCCGCTCTGGGACCTGCCGAACCTGGTAATCAGCCCGCACATCGGCGGCACCATCGGCGACGAGGTCGTGCGCCTCGCCGATGCCGCGATCGCCGAGTTCGGGGCCTGGGCGGCCGGCCGGCCGCTGTCCCGCCAGGTCACCGCCGAGGTGCTGGCGACCATGGGGTAGACGGGGTCAGCCGCCGGCGAGGGCGAAGCGCTCCAGCAGCGTCTCGTCGAGCGCGGGATAGCGCCGCTCCAGCACCAGCCAGAGCTCGTCGACGGGCCATCGAATGGCGGGCTCGTCCAGCCATTCCGGCAACGGCCGGGTCCACGGCGCCGCCGTCGGCTCGGCCGGGCGGGCGATGGTCGAGTGGGTGGTCGCGAGGTCCGGAACACCGGCGCCAGTCGCGCCACGGAGGCCTCGACCGCATCGCGGACCGTCTCGCGGACATTGACCACGGAAAACACCGTCAGGTGCAGCGTCTCGGCCGGCGCCTGCCGAACGGCAGCTCACGGGTCGCGGGCCGGCCGGCCCCGCCGCGCGGGTCGCCGGCCGCGATGCCGTCCCGCAGGCGTGACCATCAGCCGCCCGGGAACCCTTCGCCGAGGTCCCAGAACAGCCCGGTCATCATGCGCAGCCCATCGCGCATCAGCGGCGCCAGCACATGCTCGTCCGGGGCGTGCTGCGAGCAGCCGGCATAGCTGTGCGGAACCCACAGCGTCGGCATGCCGAGCATGCCGAGGAAGATATCGTTGGGCAGCGAGCCACCGGAGTTCGGGATGACGCCCGGTTTCACCCCGAGGGTCCGCTCGATCGAGCGCGACGCCCAGCCGACCGCCGGATGATCGGGGTCGAGCCGGGAGGCGCGCATGATCTCCTGGCGCATGCTGTCGACCTCGATGCCCTGGTAGCCGTTGGCGGCGAAGTGGTCGCGGATTGCCGGCAGGAAGGTGTCGGGGTCGGTGTCGACGACGAAACGGATCTGGCAGACCGCCTCGGCGAACGGCGGCACGGCGTTCTGCGGCTTCTCGGGATTGCCGGTGATGAACGACAGCACCTCGAAGGTGTTCCAGCCGAACACCTTCTCGGCGGCGGTGAAGCCGGGCTCGCCCCACCAGGGGTCGATCGCCGGGTCGTCGGGGCCCGGTACGACCTCAATGCCGCCGAGCGCCGCGCGCACCGAGTTTGGCATGCGATCCGGCTTCAGCGCCGGCAGCTTGACCTGCCCCTCACGGCTGATGATCGAGGTGATGGCGTGCATCAGCACCACGGCCGGGTTGGCCAGAAGGCCGCCCCAGTTGCCCGAGTGATGACCGCCGTCGCGGTACTCGAGCCGCAGGCGGAAGTTCATCACCCCGCGCGTTCCGAGCTTCATGTCGGGCTTGTCGGCGACCAGCCGCGGCCCGTCGGACGCGATCAGGAGGTCGGCCTTCAGGAGATCCTTCTGCGAGAAGCAGAACTCGCGCAGGCCGGGCGAGCCCATCTCCTCGGCCATCTCGATCAGGAAGGTGACGTTGTAGCCGAGGCTGCCGCGGGCCTCGATGATGTGCCGCATGGCCTCCATGTTGATGGCGTGCTGGCCCTTGTTGTCGGCGGTGCCGCGGCCGTACCAGCGCTCGCCCCAGCGCTCGTCGGGCGAGACGTCCAGGGTCCAGGGATCGCGCCCGTCCTTCCAGCGGCCCTCCTCGCCAGGCACGGTGTCGCCGTGGCCGTAGCAGAACAGCGTCGGCAGGTGCGGGTCTTCCCTCCGATGCGCCACTAGGAACGGCGCGCGCGGTAGGACAGGGTTGGGGTGGATCTCGACCGAGAAGCCCATGGCCTCGAAGCGCGGCCGCATCAGGCGCTCCAGGTAGCCCAGCAGGTCGGGCCCGTGCTCGTCCTCGCGCGACGAACTCTGCACCGCCACGCGGGCGGCCAGCTCCTCGCGGAACGCGCCGCTGTCGAAGTACCGCTCCACCGCTTCGATCGCTGCCTCGCGGGTGCTCATCGTCCTCTCCTCGCTGTCTCAAGGACGGTGCCGGCCGAGGGCCTTGCAAGCGGCCGACGCTCCCATCCGGAACGCTGAGCCGGACAGTGCCGAAAACCGCCGTTCGAGGAAAGCCCCTCGCGCCGGCCGGTTCCGGGCGAGGGGGTGAGTGTCAGTGGGCCATGAACAACGGCACCGTCATGGTGCGCAGGAGATCGCGGGTGACACCGCCCAGCATCATCTCGCGAAGGCGTGCGTGGCCGTAGGCGCCGAGCACCAGGAGGTCGATCCCTTCGTCCGCGATCCTGGCAAGGATGACGTCGCTGACCGACAGGTCGCGCTGGTCGAACACCTTGACCTCGACCTTCACCCCGTGTCGGGCCAGATGCGTGGCAATGTCGGCGCCCGGCTCCTCGCCGTGGGCGCGCTCGCCGCGACGAGGGTTGACGATCAGGACCTGCACCAGGTCGGCCGCCTGCAGCAGCGGCAGCGCGTCGCTGACCGCCCGCGCGGCCTCCCGGCTGGCGTCCCAGGCGACCATGATCCGGCGCCCCGGGCGCCGCAACGCGCCGATGTACGGCACCATCAGGACCGGTCGCCCCGATCCGAGGATGACGTCCCCGGCGAATTCCGGATCACCGGTCTGGGGGTCATTCTCGTCCGCCTGGCCCAGGATCGCCAGATCGGCGTAGCGGGCGTGGCGTGAGATCAGGTCGGCCAAGGGCTCGCGCGTGATTTCCTGGCGAATCTCGAACCCGATCCCGGCCGCCTGGGCGCGCTCGGTGAAGGCTTCGCCGACGGCCGCGAGCTCGTCCCTGAGGATCGCCTGCGCCTGCTCGAGGACCGAGGCGGGGATCTGGGCCTCGACATACGATGGCATTACCGGTATCGGCACCGCGGCCAGCGCGGCAAGATGAGCGCCGTACTCGGCGGCGAACGCGATCGCGGCATCCGCGCGCTTCACCGATGCTTTGGAGGGGTCCAGGTGGACCAGCAGGTTCTTGAATGCCATGGAATTCTCCCTCGTCACGCGGAACGGCACCGCCAAGCGAAGTCAAGCACCGCGCCGCCGACGCGGCATTGACTTGAATCAGTTAGCCGATCCGGACGCTGATGCTGTCACGGCGCCGGCAATCGCCGCTCCGCTGACCGCGAGAATCCCCATGGCTTTTCCGGCCGGGGGCGCGGATGACCACGAGTAGCATCCGGGACATTGCCGCCGCCGCCCGCTCCGTGCTGATGACGGCTGACGCCCGCGCCAAGGCGTCGGGAGGCCGATCGGCGGCGGCAGCGTGGCGCTCTGGCGCTCTGGCAATGTCGACGGCGGCCGACCTTCCCGACCGTCCGGCTCGGCCCGCAGAGCCGCCGCTGCTGGCGCCGAGGGCGGTGAAGAAGCGCAAGATCACCGAGGCGCCGGCCGGGCGGATCGCGCTGCTTCATGCGCTTGCCCACATCGAGCTGAACGCCGTCGACCTCGCCTGGGACGCCTTGGCTCGCTTTCCGGAAGCTGGGTTTCCGCGCGCCTACATTGACGACTGGGTGCAGGTTGCCGACGAGGAGTCCAAGCATTTCCTGCTGCTGGCCGACCGGCTGGAGGCGCTCGGCTCGCGCTATGGCGCGCTGCCGGCTCATGACGGCCTGTGGCAGGCGGCCGCCGAAACCATGGACGACCCGCTGGCCCGACACGCCGTGGTTCCGCTGGTGCTCGAGGCGCGCGGCCTCGACGTGACGCCGGCGATGGTCGCGAAGCTGCGCGCCGTCGGTGACGACGCGTCCGCCGACATCCTGCAGGTCGTGTTCGAAGATGAGATCGGCCACGTTGCGGTCGGCAAGCGCTGGTTCGACCACTTGTGCATCCAACGCGGACTCGATCCCGTATCAACATGGCAGGCAATTGTTCGTGCCCGGTTTCGAGGAGGCGTCAAGCCGCCTTTCAACATACCGGCGCGTGAGGCTGCGGGGTTCTCCGCGGCCTTCTATGGCCCGCTCGGCGACGAATACGAGGCCGCGCGCCGTCGCCACGACCGTCAACCGGGCGTATTGTCAGACGGTGGCAACGGGAGGTGACGCATGACGGCCCACGTGGTCGAGTGGGAATTCGATCATACGCCCGCCGAGGTCTGGCCGCTGCTGGCGGACACCGCGCGGTTCAACGAGGCGGCCGGTCTGCCAAAGCACCCGGTGCGTCGGGAAGCCCAGCCTGATGGTTCGGTCCGTTTCTTTGCCGCCGCCCGAATGGGGTTCGTCGAGCTGGAGTGGGAAGAGGTTCCGGTCGAGTGGGTGGGCGATCGCTGGTTCCGGCACGAGCGGCGGTTCTCGCGCGGCCCGCTTGCCAAGCTGACCGCCACCGCGGAATTGCGAACCAGCCCTCGTGGAACCGTCTGTCGTTACACACTGGAGTCGGAGGCGGCCGGTCCGTTCGGGCGGCTGATCCTGGCCGCCGGGTTCCTGGCGTCGGCTCAGAAGGGGTTCGTGAGGCTGGTCGACGGGATCCGCGCCCATCTTGCCGGCCAACGTCCGATGGCTTTCGAGTTGCGTCGGCCGCCGCTGGACGCCGGGCGGCGGCTGCGCCTTGAGCGCATCGTGGCGATGATCGAGGCAAGCGGCAGCGGGCATGGGCTGGCAGGGCCGCTGGCGGAACTGGTAGCGTCAGCCCAGGAGGTTGATGTCGAGCGTATCAGGCCGCTCGTCTTGGCGCGCCGCTGGGGGGTTCCCGAGCGATCTGCCATCGAGGTCTGCCTGCAGGCGGTCCGCGACGGGATGCTTGAATCGCGATGGGACATCCTGTGCCCGCGCTGCCGGGGTGCGCAACTGGCGGCGACGTCGCTCGACCGTGTGCCGACCAGCGCCCACTGCGACAGCTGCAACATCAGCTACGACCGCGACTTCACCAAGAACGTCGAACTCAGCTTTCATCCGGCCCCGAGCCTCCGGCCGCTCTCCGATGGAGAGTTTTGCCTGTTCGGCCCGATGTCGACGCCGCATGTCGCGGTGCAGCTCCGGCTCGCCCCCGGCGAGCGCCGCACCGTGCTGGCTGATCTGGCGCTCGGTGCCTGGCGATACCGCACATTGGAGCCTGGCGGCCATGCCGACATTACGGTCGATGCCGCCGGGATGCCGTCCGTACTGGTGACTGCCGATGGCGTTTTTGCGGGCTCGCCGGTTTCGGGCGGCGTGCTGTCGCTCGAGAATCGCGACTCGCGCCCGCGTCAGGTGGTGATCGAGTCTCGGCGGTGGGTCGAGGATGCGCTGACCGCCCAACGCGTGACCACCCTGCAGACCTTCCGCGACCTGTTCGCCGGCGAGGTGCTGCGGCCGGGCGACGAGGTGGCGATCGCGCAGATCGCTCTGCTGTTCACCGACCTGTCCGGTTCGACGGCGCTGTACGAGCGGATCGGCGACGCCGCCGCCTACCGTCTGGTGCGCGAACACTTTGCCCTGCTGACCGGAACCATCCGAGCCAATGATGGGGCGGTCGTGAAGACGATTGGCGACGCGGTGATGGCGGCGTTCGCCGACCCCGCCGACGGGGTCCGGGCGGCGATTGCGGTGCAGGCCTCGGTCGGCGAGTTCAACCGTCGGCATGGCAAGGAGGGCATCGCCATCAAGATGGGCGTGCACGCCGGTCACTGCATCGCCGTCACCCTGAACGACCGCCTCGACTATTTCGGAACCATGGTGAACTTGGCCGCCCGCCTGCAGGGCCTGGCCCGCGCCGGGGAGGTGCTGTTGTCGGCATCCCTGGCCGATGATCCCAAGGTGCGCGAGGTGCTGCAGACGATCACGCCCGGCACCCGCGAATCGGCCAGCGTGCGAGGGGTGGAACGACCGGTCGACGTGCTACGATTGTCTGGCCCCTTCAGCGCGCCAGGAACCGCCGAATGACCGAGAAGCCGCTGATGGTGCTCTGGATCGATGGTGGCGAAGCCTACCGGTGCGCGCTGGGGGAGGCCGGGGTCGACGATCGGATCGAGGTCGTCTCGGTACCGATGGCCGAGCCCTTGCCGAAAGCCCTGGCCGCGCGCGTCTCGGCGCTGCTCGCCTGGAAGGCGCCGGCTGGGGCGCTGGCCGACATGCCGAAGCTGCGCTGGCTGCAGGCGATGACGGCAGGAGTCGAGATGTGGCTGGGGCGGCCGGATCTGCGCCCCGATCTGATGCTGACGGCGGCGCGTGGCGTGCACCGGGTGTCGATGCCGGAGAACATCCTGGCGGCGCTGTTTCACCTGACCAAGCCGATCGTGGCAGCGGCCCTCGACCAGCGCGAGCATCGTTGGACCCGCCGGGTGTCGGAGCCTCTGGCCGGCAAGACGCTGGCGATCATCGGCCTCGGCACCATCGGCGCCGAACTGGCCCGCAAGGCCTCGGCGCTCGAGTTGCGGGTCATCGGTGTCCGGCGTTCCGGTCTGGCGGTGCCGGGGGTCGAGGAGGTATTCACCCCGGATCGAACCGATCATGTTCTGTCCGCCGCCGACTTCGTCCTGCTCCTGCTGCCCTCCACTCCCGACACCCGTGACTTCATGGGCGCGGCCCGGCTCGACGCCATGCGCCGTGACGCCTGGCTGCTGAATTTCGGGCGTGGCGATGCGGTAGTCGACGCCGATCTGGTGGCGGCGGTTCGCCAGGGTCATATAGCTGGGGCCGTGCTGGACGTCTTTCGTCAGGAACCGCTGCCCTCCGAGCATCCGTTCTGGAGCACGCCCGGCATCACCGTCTGGCCGCATGTCGGTGGGCTCCATCCGGCGCGCGACGCGTTGGTGGCAGGGCTGGTCGCGGACAATGTCCGCCGTTTCCTGGACGGTGTGGCGCTGACGCAACTGGTGGACCGGACCGCCGGATACTGACGGTCCCCGGCGCCCGACGCGATGATCAGCGGGCTCCGCCGAGCCGACAGTCGGGTTCCGCGCCTTTGAGACACTTGATGAGGCTGTCGGTCGCCTCGATGGCTCGGTCGGCTTCGGCTACCGAGCCTTGCAGGCAACCGCGAAAAGCCAGCAGCTTCTCGCGGTATCGCGCCGCATCCTCGACGCACCGGGTCCGGGCGACGCTCTGATCAGTCGCGGCGGACGGGTCGGTGGCCGGTATGGTCGTCGCGCAGATCGGCTCCACCGGCTCGCTGCAGAGCGTTTGCGCGTCGGCTGACGCGGCCATAGCAATCGCCGTCGCCAACGCCAGCGCCAGCCCGACCGCGGTGTGCAGGCGGCGTGCGTGGAAGGGCCGCTCGATCCAATGGGTCATCGCCAAGCCTCGCGTTATGACGGAGGCGGGTGCTGGCCCCCATCGCCCAACAACCGTCTCGGGCGCGGAAAGTTTCACGGCGGGCCGCCGGCAGCGATGCGTGCCAACCGGCAGTTTCGCCGATCTCAGTCGCAATTCGGGAATGAACAGGCTGGTTCGCGCGTCATTGGGGGTGGCCGCGCTCGGGGTTTCTGGATCCCGGCGTTCGCCACACCCTGCGCACCCGCCGCGCCCTGCCTTCAATGGCGAAGAGGACTGGTTATGCCTTCGACCTTCCGCTCGACGCTCCTGCTGGCCGGTATGGCCGCCCTCGCAACCGCGCTGGCTGCGGCGGCGGATGCGCCCTGGCGCCCTGATCCGCTCTGGCGTCCGTACGCGCCGGCGGTGTCGGCGCCGCGACCGCACACCACACCGCCGTCCGGGATCACCGAATTCGCCGATGAAGAGTTGAAGACGTACGCCGATGCGTCGATGCGCCTGGACGTCATTGGCAGCCGTTGGCATCCGCGTATTGCCGATGCGTCGAGCCCGGAGGACCAGAAGCGGTTGCGCCGTCAGGCCATGGACGAGATGGCGGACGCGGTGCAACGCGCCGGCCTGTCCGTCGATCGCTTCAACCGCATCGCGCTGGCAGTCCAGTCCGACCCCGACATTGCCCGAGCCGTCCACTCCCACCGGGCCGCGCGACCCTAGGGCGCGGCTTGGGGCGACCGGAGCGGCCATGCCCCGTCCCTCCCCGGGGGATCATGGTCGCTCCGGTCCACTGCCAGCCCTGCTGCTCGCGCCCAATCTCCTGAACATCGAGATCGTGAGGCAGCGGAGGACGACGTGGTCATCTACCCCTCGACGACCTCACGCCACCAAACCGAACGAGACCGGCAATGGCGGTCGTCCGGCGACTTGCGGGAACCGGTTCGATCCGCCGGGCGTTGCAAGGGTCTTGGACCGCGGTCTCGCGGTAACCGCGAGACCGGCCGGCGTGTGCGGCGTCGAGCGAAGGTGGGCAAGTTTACCGGGGATTTCGATGGAGCGCTGCGACCACTCTCCTCAAGGGCGTTGGGCGGACAGAGCGTGTCTGCCGCCGACAAGAGCGGTTGCGCGTCGTCGCATCCCGTGGACGTGTTCGTGATCCTCCAGCGGTGTCGGATGGCCGGCGGTCCTGGGCATGGTGACCATCGGTAGCCGCGACCGAATGGCGGAGAAGAGCACCCTGGTCGCGCTGCTCCAGCGCGGCGAGCCGTTGCGCACGATGCCGATCTGGGCCCGCTATCTCATCACGATCGGTATCGTGCTGGTCTGCTTCGAGATCCGCTGGCTGCTGGACGACATCCTCCCGTATCCGTTCCTGATTTTCCTGCCGGCTGTGGTGGTCGCGTCCTTCATCTTCAACCGCGGTTCCGGCTTCCTGGCGACGTTCCTGAGCGGCGCGCTGGCGCTGTATTTTTTCACAGAACCGCGAGGATCCTTCGCGGTCGACTCCGTCGGCGCCGGTTTGGCGACCGCGTTGTTCGTCATCGTCGGGGCGTTGATCGCCACCGTCATCGAGGCGCTTCGGGTTACAGCAGAGGACCTGACCGTCGCCAACCAGCAACTGGAGCGTCGACGGGGTGATCTGCGGGACAGCCACAACCGGCTCGAGACCATCATCGAGAGCGTGCCCGACCCGATCTATCTCAAGGATCGGGAGGGCCGATACGTCCTGGCGAACGCGGCAGCCGTCAGGCTGCTCGGGGTGCCCCAGGCAGCGATCCTCGGCCGTCGGGATCGCGATCTGATGCCGTCTGACCAGGCCGAGCGCGTCGAGGGAGTGGATCGGCTGGTCGTGGAGACGCTGTCGCCATTGTCCTGCGAGGAGGAGCGTGCCGGGCCCGGACCAGACGTCCGGTGGTATAACACGACCCGCTCGCCGTGGTTCGGCGCCGATGGCAATCCGGTCGGGATCATCGGAATCGTTCGGGACGTCCACGAGCGCAGAATTGCCGAAAATGAACTGCGCTCGGCCAACGACCAGAAGGCACTGCTCCTCGAGGATCTCAGTCACCGTGTGAAGAACCACCTGCAATCCCTGATCGCCCTCCTGTCGCTCAGCCAGAGACGGTCGATCGACCCGGCGTCGGGCCAACTCCTGCAGGCCACGATCGGCCGCATCATGGTTCTGGCAAGGGTCTATGATAGGTTGCAGATTCGAGACCAGCAGGGCACCTTTGTCGGTGCCCATGACTATCTGCGGACGCTCGTCGAGGAGATCGCCGGCGCCATCGTCGGCCTTCGCCCGGTCACCATCGAGACGGTGTTGGCCGATGTGGAGATCGACGCCAACCGGGCGGTCACGATCGGACTGATCGTCAACGAGGCCCTCACGAACGCCCTCAAATACGCCTTTCCAGGTGATCGAGCCGGCACCGTCGCCGTCCGGCTGGAGGCGCGCGGCGACCGGCTCGTGCTGTCCGTGTCCGACGACGGGGTGGGACTGCCGGACGAACTGCCGACAGGAAGCACCGGCCAGTGGCTCATGCAGGCGATGGCGCGCCAACTCGGCGGCAGCATCGAAACGATCGGTAGCCAGGGTACAACCGTGGTCGTGGAGTTTCCCGCTTAAGCTGGCTGCTAGTGTTTGCGCGCCTGCACGAGGGTCCCGAGGATGGTGGCCTCACCGAGGGCCCGGCAGGCTTCGAGGCGGTGCAGCCCCTCGACCAGCACGTAGCGCTTGCCGTCTTGGCGCACCAGGATCGGCGATTTCTGGCCCTCCTCCATGATCGCCGCGGCAAGCTGTTCGACAGTCTCCGGGTTCAGGGTGGAACGCCGCTTCGCCGGCACGTAGATCGCTTCGATCGGGATCTTCTCGTCCTTCATCATTGTCTGCGGCTCCCTACACGCTCTCGATCCGCGCGGCGTTGCCCCCGCGCGATGCACCGCGTTTCGCAGCATCACGCATGTCGCACGGCGAGTCACGCCACGGCAGGCCGAAGGCCGGATTCAGCATTCGTTAACAGGTTTGCGATTATGATTTTCCTTGGGAAATGGGGGAGAGGCCGAAAGGCCTGATCGGAATGAGCCAACAGGAAAGCGTGCGAGAGGGCAGCGGAGGGTCTTCCAGCCGTTCCGGCGTATGGTCGACGGCCATGCGAATTCGTCCGATGCTCGGCCCTGCGTGGTTGACCCGCACGGGAATCATGCTGGCGACGATGATCGTTCTGGCGGTGCTCAGCCAGTTCTTCCGGTCATCGAATGGTGTGATCGCGCCCGAGATGATGGCCGAACTGCATGTCGATGCAGGGGCGATCGGGCTGTCGTCGGGGGCGTTCTTCGTTATCTTCGCCCTCCTCCAGATTCCCATCGGGGTGCTGTTCGACCGCTACGGTCCGCGTCGCGTGGTGTCGGCAATGCTGTGGTTTGCGGTTCTCGGATCGTGCGTGTTCGCGCTCGCCCAGTCCCTTGAACTGCTGGTAGCCGGCCGGTTCCTGATCGGCCTCGGCTTCGCGGGCGGCATGGTCGGATCCCTCGTGGTGCTGTCACGCTGGCACAACCCGACCGACTTCACCCGCGCCATGACGATCCTGTTCGCCGCGGCGAACCTCGGGAGCCTGCTCGCCACCTCACCGCTCGCCGCCGCCAACGCCTGGATCGGCTGGCGGTCGACCTTCGTCTTGCTGGCCGTTGCCACGGCCCTGGTGGCGGTAGCCTTCTTCGCCATTGTACGTGATTCCCGCGATGGCGCTGACGAGGCGGCTGCGCGGCCGCAATCGCTGGGCCAGTCGTTCCGTGGGATCGGCGAGGTGTTCCGGGTACCCGGGCTCATGAGTGTCCTGCCGTTGATCGCTCTCGGCTACGCCTCCGTGATCACGATCATCGGCCTCTGGGGAGCGCCGTTCCTGCACGAGGTTCATGGCCTTGAAGGCATCGAGCGTGGCAACGTGCTCTCGGTGTTGGCCGTCGCCTTCATCGTCGGGACACTCGCCTATGGACCGGTCCAGCGCCGCGTCGGGCAGTTCCGTCCGGTGGTGGTGGCCGGCGCCGTGGGAACCGGCGCGCTGCTGATCGTCCTCGCCGCCGTCGCCGACGCCAGCCTGTCACTGACGCTGCCATTGCTGGTCGTCACCTGCGTCGTCGGGGCTTACAGCGTCATCATGATGGGGCATGGCGTAGCCCTGATCCCGTCAAACTTGGCGGGCCGCGGCACCACCACGCTGAACGGTGTGCTGATGGGCGGAACCGCGATCCTCCAGATCGTCAGTGGCGCGGTCGTCGAGATCGGACACCAGTGGTTCGGGACGCCGGCCGCCGGTTACCCGGCCTTCTTCATGTTCCTCGGCGTGGCGACGCTGGCGGCTGCGTTGATCTACCTGCGCACGCCGGAGCCTCAGACCGCCGTCCGCAAGCCCGGCTGATCCGCGCTCAACTCACGACTTCAACCGGCAAAAGGAGATTGTAATGTTGGTCAGACGCTTGATTTTGAGCCGCGTGGCACTCGGGTTCGGCGCGATGTGGCTTGCGGCAGGTGCAGGCCGAGCCGCTGCCGGCCCCGGCCTCCCCGGCGGTGCTTGAGGTAACCGGTCAGGTCACCACTCGCAACGTCGGCGACAAGGCGGTTTTCGACGTCGCGATGCTCGAGGCTCTGGGCGGGGCCAAGACCGTCACGTCTACCGCCTGGACCGAGGGACAGTCGACGTTCGAGGGTGTCCTGCTGAGCAAGCTGATGGAACGGGTCGGCGCCTCCGGGGCGACCGCAGTCGCCGTTGCGCTGAACGACTACAAGGTGGAGATCCCGGTCGCGGACTTCAAGCAATACCCGGTGATCCTGGCCTACAAGATGGACGGTGAGTTTCTGAAGATCCGTGACAAGGGCCCGCTCTGGATCATCTATCCCCAGGACGATTTTCCGGCACTGAAGACCAAGCAGACCCAGGCGAAATGGGTTTGGCAGGTCAAAGAGCTGCAGTTCAAGTAACGCCGGGCAGACAACCGAGTGATCGACGACCGGGCAGTTTACATGGTGCCGCGATGGCGAACCTCAGCGAAGTGAAGTGGTTTGTGCTGCGTTATGGGGTGCCCTTTGTTGGTTTTGGGGCGTTTCTGGCCGGGATATTCTTCATATTCCAGGGTCTTATCCTTCAGCGTGAACTGGTCGAGAAGGAAAGCCGGATCAGTGTCTGGTTTCTGGCGCAGGCCAACATCGAGTTCCTGCGTTTCACGGAGTCCCTGAAGGACTACGTGATCGAGCCGGGTCCAGGGACGGCCAAGGTTGCGACCGAGCGCTTCGAGATTTTTTGGAGCCGGCTGCCGCCGCTGCTCGAAGGGTCACAGACCGCGGATCTTCGGGCCCTCGACGGCGTGGTGTCGTCGACCAAGGCAATGATCGCGGCGCTCGAGGAACTTGAGCCCGACATGGCCCGTCTCGAGGCGCTGACGCCCGCCGGGGTGGACACGATCAACGATCGCCTCGACGAGCTGCGCGCTCCGCTGCACGACCTCGTCAGGCGCGCCCTGCTGTACGAATCCAACGAGGTGAACCGGGGCAGGGCCCGGCACGAGGAGCTTTACCAACAGCTGCTGGGGTTGTTCGTCCTCACCCTCATGGTCGGTCTCGTCATTTTCGGCCTGCTGTTCCGGCAGATCGTGAAGACCAACAACGCCGTCATCGCGAAGGACCTGGCCGCCAAGCAGGCGATCACCGCCCGCAACGAACTCGAGCTGGCGATCAACAGCATCTTCGAAGGGTTCATCATCTACGATCAGGAGGATCGGGTCGCCCTGTTCAACCGTCGCTACGTCGACCTGCACCCCATGCAGGCCGACCAGATGGCGCTGGGGGTGAGCTTTGAGGACCTCCTGCGCGCAGCTGTACGGAACGGCGGGATCCAGATGCCGGCCGACCAGGTCGACGGGTGGGTCGCCTCCATCCTGGCCAAGCGCCGCGAGACGGTTGAGACTACCTTCGAGAGTCGGCTTTCAGACGGACACTGGCTCCGGATCAGCGAACGGCGGGCCAGCGATGGCCGCCTGGTCAGCGTCCACACCGACATCAGCGACTTGAAGGAACGCGAGCGTCTGATTCAGCAGAAATCCGAACTGCTGCAGACCACGCTCGACAACATGAAGCAGGGCATCGCGGTGTTCGACGCCGAGGCCACGCTGGTCCTGTTCAACAACCAGTACCTGACGATAAACCAGTACCCCACCGGCTTCCCACGGCTGTCGACGCCCTACAGCGAATTGGCGGGCTTCGCGGCGGGGCGCGGTGACCTTGGGAGCGGTGACCAGGCGGCGCTTGTCAGCTCGCAGGTCGCCGCGATCGAGCGGGTGATGCGAACCCGGTCCGGCAGCCTGCGGCAGCAGCGGAGACTGGGGGACGGTAGGGTGGTCGAGACGATCGTGTCCGCGTTGCCGACCGGCGGATTCGTGAAGACTTATGAGGATATTTCCGACCGGATCGCCTCGCAGGCCGAGCGGGCGCACATTATGGAAATGTATCACGCCGCCCAGAAGACCCAGGCGCTTGGCACGCTGGCTGGCGGCATTGCCCACGACTTCAACAACATCATCGGCAGCATCATCGGCAACTGCGCGCTGCTGATCTCCGACCTGCCGGACGGCGACCCGGGATATGTCCGGCTCCGTCAGATCATGGATTCCGGCACGCGTGCTCGCGACCTCGTGCGGCAGATCCTGACATACAGCCGCAACGCCGAATCCGACCGTAAAGCCCTCGCCCTCAACATGCTGATCGAGGAAAGCCTGGCGACACTGCGGCCGCTGATGCCCCGAAACGTCGCCCTGCAGGTCGAAAACATCGAACCGTGCCACATTTCCGGCGACGCCACCCAAATCCACCAGGTGATGCTCAACGTCTGTGTCAACGCCGGCCAGGCGATCGGCGAGCGGCAAGGCAGGATCAAGGTATCGGTCCAGCGGGTGGACGTCACGGCGGCCGACCTGCCGGGTCTCGACCACACGGAGACGCATGGCTCGAGGCCGGGTGCGCCGACTCGCGGCCAGGTCGGTGCTCTGCGCGAAGGGACCTATGCCAGGGTCAGCATCATCGACACCGGCTCCGGGATTCCCGAGGAGGTCATGCCTCGGATCTTCGAACCGTTCTACACGACGAAGGAGGTCGGGCATGGGACGGGCCTGGGGCTGGCGGCGGTGCAGGGCGTGATCCGCAACCACGAGGGCGCAGTTTGCATCGAGAGCCTCTCCGGCGTGGGCACCCGCGTCGACGTCTATTTCCCGGCGACCGAGTTACCGGTCCTGGCCGCGCGTCCTGAGGCGCCGCGGCCGCCGGCGCTCACCGCGAGCGAGCGCCTCCTGCTGATCGACGACGACCGGGTGCTGCTGTCGGTCACCAAGGAAATTCTTATGCGCCTCGGCTATACAGTGGACGCCTACAACGATCCCGAGCAGGCGCTCGAGGTGTTCCGCGCCGATCCCGATGCGTGGGACCTGGTGATCACCGATCGGTCGATGCCGATTCTGAACGGCGAGGATCTCGCGAGAGCGCTGAAGGGCCTTCGCCCGAGCGTTCCAGTGCTGATGCTCAGCGGGTTTGTGTCGTCCGAGGACGTCGAAAGATTGTCCGAACTGGGGATCGGCGAGGTTGTCGGAAAGCCGATTCTGCCGGACGAACTGGCGAACGTGGTGCGCGACGTGCTCGGTCGCGCGGCCGATAGCGTTTCGGATGTCGGCGCGCGCTCTGCCGGTGCTGCTTAGCGTTCGGGAATGTTCCGGAATCTTGAGGCGGCGGCGTTTACGCATCCTTCACCATCCAGACGTAAGGTCGGAGGTGCACGATAGGAAAAGGATCAGCAGTCGCCGCCTGGGCCGATGACGTTGGTGGGACGCATCGCGACTTCCAGGAAGACTGCACGGAGCCAGAACGGGCTTCGCGACATGGGATCGGAGAAAGCCGGCCTGACTTGCCGCCTGGTACCGGGCGGACATCGGGGCGGCGATCGGAGGGGGAATGAAGATCTATCTCGTCGACGACGACGCCCGCCTGCGGGATGCGCTCAGAGACGTACTGCTGCGGGCTGGCCATGAAGTTCTGGTCGACTCCAACGGGCTGACGGCGGTGCAACAGCTGCGCAACTGGCCGGCCGATCTGATCGTCTGCGACATGCTCATGCCAGACGTCGAGGGGTTCGAGGTTCTTCGAACGCTGCGCCGAAACGCCATCCACACGAAATTCATCATGATATCCGGCGCGAGCGGCGAGTTGTCGGAGTTCCTGGAAAGGGCCCCCCTGCTCGGAGCCGACGCAGTCCTGCAGAAGCCCTTCACGCCGCAGGAGCTGCTCGACCTGATCGACACGGTCTTCGCCGGCGAAACGCGGGGTGCCCGTAGCGTTACTGGCAACGGGTGACGGGGACGGAGACCCCTGGAGCCCGGGATCGTTCGATCAATTTTGACCCTTAGCGTGGCGAGAGCACCAATGACCGAATCCACCGTATCGACGTTCGTCCGGGAACTTTCGCCAGCCTATCGCGCCGCCGACGAGACTCGGGCCGGCGGCGCGCCTGAGAGCCCCGAGCGTGTTTCGGCCGAGGACGGCATCCGGGCCCTGCTGCGGGAGATCGGCGAGGATCCCGACCGTGACGGGCTGCAGGACACCCCGGGCCGCGTGGTCCGGGCCTTCGCCGAGTACTGCTCGGGCTATGCGCAGGACCCGCTTGCGGTGCTTCAAAAGACGTTTCACGAGGTGTCCGGCTACCAGGGCCTCGTCATTCTTACCGACATAGATTTCGTGTCGCACTGCGAGCATCATCTGGCGCCGATTGTCGGCAAGGCGCATGTCGCCTATCTGCCCTCGACCGCGGTGGTCGGCATCAGCAAGCTGGCGCGGGTGGTTGACGCGTACGCCCGGCGCCTGCAGATCCAGGAGCGGATGACCGCGCAGATCGCCCAGTGCATCGAGCTGGGGCTGGCCCCCCGAGCGGTCGGGGTGGTGATCGATGCCGAGCATGGGTGTATGACCCTGCGCGGCGTCAACAAGCGCGCTCCCCGGATGCGGACCCAGGCATTCTCCGGCGATCTGGCGACCGACCCGCAGATGCAGCAGCGGTTCTTCGACGCCATCGCCGCTTCGTCGTGACCGGCTCAGGCTCCCCCACCGAGTCCGGTCCCGAGCCCGAGCCTGCGCGGCTGGACGGAATTCCGGCCGGCGTGCTCGCCGCCGCGCTGCGGATGCTTGGGGCAGGGGTGGCGCTGGTCGATGGTAAGGGGCGCGTTATCGCAGAGGATCCGCGCTTCTCGGTAATTCAGCAACTGGTCGACGATCCCGGGGCGAGCGGTGACGCGTCGTCGTTCGCATCGGCATGGACCGGGCTGATCGACGGCGTCCGGCAAGGCCTGGATGCCCGGCAGACGGTTCGTCTGAAGGATGGACGGACGTTGGAAATGATGGCGGCTGCAGCGGGTGATGGCAGCGCGGTCGTCGCGGTCACGCCAGTGGCGCGAGCCGACGAACCGGCGAGGCTCTCCTCGGGCACAGCCCATGAGATCAACAACATCCTGGGCGGAATGCTGGCGAACATCTACATGGCGCTGGTGGATCTCGACCCGCAGAATCCGGTGCGCGCCCGTCTTGAAGCCGTGAACGACGCCGCACTGGCGATCAGAAACCAGGTGCGGCCCGCCTCCATCGCGATCCGAGGTCGGTCCCGCTGAGGGGAACGCCGGCGGCTTGGCCCATGACGCTGGACAATTCTCTCGTCGATTTCTTGGCTGACGCCGGCACGCCCCTACATCGATGGATATGGATCCAAAATTCTCCCCGAAGCCGCGCCGCGCCGTTCTTAGCGGTCTGGCCGCCGTACCGCTCGTGCTGGCCGGGACCGCTTACCGACCGGCCCGCCCCGCCGCCGCGGCGGCGCCTTCGTTGGGGGTGTTTGGCATCGAACTGGAAGGCGCGCGGCAGCAGGCCCGCGGTCTGGAGCAACTGAACAGCCTGATCGTCGCGCAGCACGGCGAGATCGTCCTGGCGGACGCCTTTCGCGGCCCGCCGCTCAACCGTCCGGTCAACGTGAAGTCGGTGTCCAAGACGGTGGTCGCGACGCTGGTCGGCGTGGCGCTCGACCGGGGGATGCTGGCCGGCGTCGAGACGACCGTCGGTCAACTGATCCCGGGTCTGATCCCTCGCGGTGCCGATCCTGGAGTGCGCGCCATCACCGTCGAGCACCTGTTGACGATGCAGGCAGGTCTCGACCGCACGTCTGGGGCGAACTACGGGCGCTGGGTCGAGAGCCGCAACTGGGTCGCCCACGCGCTGGGACGCCCGTTCGTGGCGGAACCCGGCGGTCCGATGCTGTACTCGACTGGAAGCTACCATGTTCTTGGCGCCGCCCTGTCGCGGGCGGCCGGCAGCAGCCTGCTCGAACTGGCGCGGCAGTGGCTCGGGGCACCGCTCGACATCACGATCCCGCCGTGGACGCGCGATCCGCAGGGCTACTACATGGGCGGCAACAACATGACGCTGTCACCGATCGCGCTGCTGCGGTTCGGCGAGATGTGGCGCGGCGGCGGGGTCCTGGATGGCCGGCGGGTGGTTAGAGCGGCCTGGGTCGAGGCGTCATGGACACCACGGACCCGGTCGATCTATTCCGGCGACGAGTACGGCTACGGCTGGTTCCTGAGTCGCATCGGCGGGCACGACGTCAGCTACGCTCGAGGCTACGGAGGCCAGATGCTCTATGTCGTGCCGTCGCTCGGGCTGACCGTGGTGATGACGTCGGACCCGACCCGCCCGGCCCGCTCGCAAGGTCACGTGGGCGATCTGAAGGCGCTGCTCGCCGACCACATCATCGCGGCGGCCGAGAGGACCGAGACGGCTACTGGCCGGCCCGGCTGACCCTGCCGACGCGCATCTTCAGGACGCGCTGGACGTCTCCTGCCAGGTCGCGCGCAGCCATTCGGCGCAGGCGACCGACTGATCGAACAGGGAGTAGCGGCAGCCCTCGCCGTAGTCGAAACCGGGAATGAACTCCGTGCTGATCTGACCGAGCGGGTCCGTCGGGTCGGTCGCGTGCCGGCGCATCAACTGGCGGATCACCTGCTTCCAGGGCTCGAGCCGCGCGCCGTCCCACTCCGCGTGATAGCCGTTGGGGCCGGGGTCGACGAACGGGTACTGGATGCCGCGCCCGGGCTTGCCGTCCGCCCCGATGGCGGCGGTGTTGCGCGGGTTGCGCGGCACCGCCGATCGGGCGTGGCAGTGCCGCACCCACCCCGCCTCGATCCAGGCGCCGCAGACATGGCCCGGGCGGAACGGGTCGAGCACCAGTTGCCCGCTCTCGACATCGGCGCGGATGTCTCCGACCTCCTGTTCCTCGGGATGGTCGATCTTGAAGATCACGTGACTGTGGTCGAGGGTCATGCGGAACGGCAGACCGCGCGTCTCGACCAGGCGGGCAACCTCCGCCACGCGCCGGAAATCCTCCGACCACATGTTCACGTGGATCTCGAAGCAGGGCTCGACACCCCGCCTGGCGCCTTCCTCGAACGCGAAGGCGTAGAAGTCGGCGACGTCGGCGTTGGTCGCCGGGCGGCCGTCCGCCCGCAACGTCTTGACCTGGACGTTGTGGACGATCGAGCCGAGCCGGCGGGCGGTGTCGAGGTTCCGAACCAGGAGGTCCTCGTCCTGGCCGAGGGCGTAGAACCAGCCGCCGCAACGCACGGGGATTCCGTATTTCTCGCTGGCGCGGGCGAAGTCGTCGATCTGGTCGGGATCCGGCGTCTTGTCGACGTAGTCGAAGACCCCGGCATCGCGCACCATGCGGAACCGGGTGTCGACGTCGGGCATCGGGTCGGCGTGGGTGTGCTTGATGCCGTTGGTCTGGATGCCGATCGGCAGCTTCCGCGCCACCCCGCTCATCCCATCTTCATCGCGAAGGCGCTGCGCGCGCCCCCGGTCTTCTGGGTCTTGAAAATCGACCCCGCATCAGGTGCGGGCGGCAACGGGATCCGGACCGGGTTGGCCTCGACCCGCGGCTGGGTGGTCGGCTGGCCGCAAATCATCCGGGCGTGCAGGTCGTCCCACAGCGCGCGTTGTCCCAGGCGCTGATAGTACGAGGCGCCACCGACCAGGGGCCAGGCGTCGGCGGCGAGGCACTCGTAGAACAGGATGAAGCGGTTGCGGTCGCTCATGTTCGGGGCCGAGCCGTGCAGGGTTCGCACGTGGTGGACCGTCATCGAGCCGGCCTTGCCGGTCAGGGTGACCATCCGGTCGTGGTGGAAGTCCGGGTCCGCCGGATCGACGGCGCCGCAGAACACGCCGTCGGCGTTGGTGTGGGCAAGCACCGGGCCCTTGTGGCTGCCGGGGATCACCTGCAGCGGGCCGTTGGCCTCGTCCACGTCCTCCAGCATCAGGCCGACCGCCAGCAGGTCGTCGTTGGTGTGCGGATAGAACGCCCAGTCCTGGTGCCATTCGACCGCGGCACCGCCGCCCGGCGCCTTGGTGTTCAGCTTGGCGGTGCTGAGCGCGATGTTCGGGCCGAGCAGGGTCTTGAGCACGTCGGTGATGCGGCTGTTCACCAGGGTGTCCCAGTACACCGGGTGCTGCTTGTGCGGCAGCTTGATCCGCGTCAGCCGGGGCCGGTCGGCGGAGTGCCCGTCGTCGAGGTCGAAGACCTCGTCGCTTTCCGTCACGCTGCGCGACCTGTCGATAAGGTCGTAGGTGACCCGGCGAAGCGCGTCGAGCTGCGCCGGCGTCACGGCGTTCTCGACCATCAGGTAGCCGTTGGCCCGGTAGAACGCGACCTCGTCGGCGCTGAGCATGGGCTTCCTCCTGTCCGCCGGGCTGGCGGCGGCGCCCGGTCTCTCGATGACGTCGATGGTATCGGTAACATTCTGCGAGTCAACCAACCGGATTGCGCCGGTGCCGACGGGTTGATACGGACCGCTTCCAAGCCCTGTCCGGTCTGGACAAGTCTCTTGGTATTCGGGCAAGGTCACTACTATGGATTGTTTTTTATTCAAATCGAAACAGGTACTTACCCGATCATTGAAGGCGAGTCTGCGTGGATCACAAGGCGGCTAGAGCAGTGCCGAGAAGCCCCGGTGCGGTCGCCAGCGACCCGGGCTCCGAAGGCGGTACTCGGGCCGACTGCCGTGTTGTTGACGGCGCTGGTCGTGCTGGCGTGCCTGATGGTCTGGCTGAACTACGGCGAGGTGATGCGGGCGACCGAGACGCGCGCTGAGAACGCCGTTCGTCTGGCGGCGTCGCACGCTCGCTGGATCGCCGAAGCGGCGTTCCAGACCCTACGCCGGATCGACGGCGAGGTTGGCGACCGGGCCGCGACATTCGACGCCAAGACGGCCGGCGACCTGGCGACGAGCCTGTCGTCGCTGCCGGTGCAGGTGTCGATCTGGGTGTTCGACGCCGACGGGCAGTCGAGTCTCTCCACCCATCCCGACGGCGTATCGCTCAGCACGCTTTCCCGAACGGAAGGCTTGGATCGGTGGCGATCCGGGTGGAGCTGATCGAGGATGCACGCGCACGGATTCGTGTCCGCGTGCTGACTTTGTCCGTTGTCGCCGCCCGTGGCCGACGCTGGCTGACTGGGGACGCACGGATCGGAGCGTGGCATGCGCGCGGTGGATTTTCGGCCAGCGCCTTGCATAGTTCGGAGCGGGTGGTGGCCGAGGCGTCGGCGGTCCGCCTACACCACCACGGCTGACGGGCGATGCCGCACATGATCCTGGAGACACCGCGTCTCGTGCTCCGAGATTTCCGCCGAGAGGACCGGCCGGCGTTCGTCGCCTACCAGACCGACCCGCGCTACCGACGGCTTTACGGCTTCGGCGAAGACGACCGCCGGGCGGGCGCGCTGTTCGTGCAGTTCCTGGCGTGGCAGGCCGAGCAGCCGCGACGCAACATCCAGGTCGGCATTTTCGACAGAGGATCCGGCAGACTGTGCGGCTCCTGCGGGCTGCGCCGATCGAACGTGCCGGACGGGGTAGCGGTGCTCGGGATCGAGCTGACCCCCGACGACTGGGGGCGCTACCGGTTGGCGATCGACGCGGTCGACGCCTTGATCGGCCATGCCTTTGCCGACCTCGGGCTGGACCTGATCGTCGGGCGGACGGCCAGCGGCAACCGTCGGGTGGAGCGGCTGGCACGCCACTTCGGGGCCTCCCTGGTCGGCCGCCGCGACGGCCCCGAGTGGATGACGGGTCGCGGGCAAACCGAGGTGGAATGGGCGTTGCCGCGCGCCGGCTGGCGCCAGTCCGAGGGGCGTCGGCGGACAGCAGGAGGCTGAGGCCGTCAGCCGGACGACGCGGCGGCGGCGCGCTCGATCGCTGGCCGCCAGTCCGGCTCGACCGTCCGACCGATGGTCCGCACCAGGTCGGCCTCGATCCGGCGGCGTCCCCGTCCCTCCACGCCGCGCACCGCTTCGCGTGCGAGGTGCTGCGGCGGGTGGCGCCTTGCCGTCTGGCCGGACGGACCCGACCATCAACGACTGGCGCGCGAGATCCGCCCGCTGGCGGGCCGATCTGGATGCCCGGATCGGCCGCCTGACCCGGAATCGGGACACGCTTGGACGGGCGCCTCGACACGGGAGCCCGGGTAGCGCCACCCGGTCACCCGGCGATCGAGCCGATCGCCGCGTCGACCGCCGCCCCGAGGCGGTCGACGATCTCCGCCAGGTCCTCGTCGGAGGCGATGTAGGGCGGCGCCACCAGGACGTGATCGCCGGACTTGCCGTCGATGATGCCGCCCATCGGGTAGCAGATCATGCCGCGAGCCATGGCCTCCCGCTTGACCCTCTGGTGTACCGCGAGGGACGGGTCGTAGGGGGTCTTGGATGCCCGGTCGGCGACCAGTTCCAGCGCCACGAAGTAGCCGCGCCCACGGATTTCGCCGACATGGGCGGCGTTGCCGAAGCGCTCCTCGAGCATGGCGCGCAGCTTGGCGCCGCCGGACTGCACGCGCCCGAGCAGACCTTCTTCGCGGATCGCGGTCTGCACCGCCAGCGCGGCGGCGCAGGCCACCGGATGGCCCATGTAGGTGTGGCCGTGCTGGAAGAAGCCGCTGCCGTCGCGGATCGCGCCGTAGACCTTTTCGGAGGCGATGACCGCGCCGATCGGCTGATAGCCGGCGCCGAGACCTTTGGCGACGATGTAGACGTCGGCCACCACGCCGTCGGCCTCGGAGGCGTAGAGCGTGCCGGTGCGGCCCATGCCGCACATCACCTCGTCGAAGATCAGCAGGACGCCGTGGCGGTCGCAGATCTCGCGCACCCGGGCCAGGTAGCCCGGTACCGCCGCGACCGCCCCCAGCGTGGCGCCGACCACCGGCTCCAGGATGAAGGCGGAGACGGTCTCCGGGCCGACCCGAAGGATCTCGGTCTCCAGTTCGTCGGCCACCCGCCGGCCATACTGCTCCTCGGTCTCGTCGTGGCGGCGTCCCCGGTAGGGATAGCAGGGGGCAATGTGGCTCCAGTCCTGCATGTAGGGCTGGTAGAGCGCCCGGCGTGCCATGTTGCCGCTCGCCGACAGGGCGCCCAGCGTGTTGCCGTGGTAGCTCTGGCGGCGCGCGACGATGCGGTGGCGCGATGGTTCGCCACGCTCCACATGGTACTGGCGGGCCAGCTTGATCGCCGCCTCGGTCGCCTCCGAGCCGCCGCTCACGAACAGCGCCCGCGCCATCCGGCCGGGAGCGTTCCGCACCATCACCTCCGCGAGCTGCTCCGCCGGTTCGCTGGAGAAAGCCCCGGTGTGCGCGAAGGCGATCCGGCCGACCTGCTCGCGCACCGCCTCGATCACCCGCTGGTGGCTGTGCCCTAGACACGACACCGCCGCCCCACCGGAGGCGTCCAAATAGCGCTTGCCCGTGGCATCCTCGATCCAGATGCCGTCTCCGCGCACGACGACAGGCATCTCGGCGCGGGTGTCACGGTGGAAAACGTAGCTCATGGCGATCTCAGGACTCCGCGGCTCGGCCGGGTGGGGAACTGTCCGCCGCGGCCGGGCCGAAGCGACTGCGGACGTGGGCGACGAAGCGGTCGACGTGGCGGCCCGGGGCCCGCCGGCTCGACAGGATCATATGCGGGTCCAGCGGCATCGTCGGATCCAGAGGGCGCGCGATCAGTTCGCCAAAATGCCTGCCGACGGCGAAGCCGTCCACCAGACCGACGCCGACCCCTTCGGCGACCAGGGCACAGGCTGCGAACGAGGTGCTGACCTGGCAGGCGATTTCCGGCAGCTCGCCGATCGAACTGAACAGGCTCTCCAGCTGCAGTCCGAACAGGTAGTTGCGGTTGCCGGTGATCAGCGTTTCGCCCCGCAATTCGACCAGCGGGATGCGCTCGAACGAGGCCAGGCGGTGGTCGTGGCGCACGGCGCAGAACAGCTCCGAACGGCCCAGCTCGATCTTGCGGAGGTCGTAGCCCTGGACCGGCGACAGCATCAGGCCGAGATCGACGTCGCCCTTCATCGTGGCCTCGATGACGTAGCGCGGCGGCAGCAACTGGATCGAGAAGCGAACGCGCGGGTGGATGTCCCGGAACTCGCGGACCAGGCGGGGCAGGACGGTCACGCCGAGGGTCTGGATCGCCGCCACCCTGACCATCGCCACGCGGCTGTCCCGGATCTCCATGGCCAGCCGCTGGACGTCGTGCAGGCGGTCGAACACCGCCTCGGTCTCCTTGAACAGCTGCAGCGCTTCCGAGGTCGGGGTGATGCGCCCGCGCCGCCGGTTGAACAGCGGTATGCCGATCTGGTCCTCGGCGTGGGTCAGCATCTTGCTCAACGCCGGTTGCGACACGTTGAGGATCCGCGCCGCCTCGGTCAGCGACCGGGTTCGCATGATGGTGTCGAAGATCTCGAGGTAGCGGGTCTTCACCGGCTCGTGGTCCAGGATGGTGCGGAAGGCTACTCCGAACGAAGCGCCGTCAGGTCCGAGAGCGCTCCGCCGTCCGGCGGCGCGTAGCCGTGACGATACGCGTAGCTCGCCTCGCCCGACGCCACCAGCGCGCCATCTTCGCCCGAAACCTCGACGTGGGCGAAGAAGATCCGACGGCCGCCGCCGATCAGCCGGCCGCGTGCCCGCAACGGTCCGGCCGGCGCCGTACCGACAAACGAGACCGACAGCGATACCGTCTGGGCGCTCACCACCCGGCCAGGATGCGCGCAATGGCAGCCGGCGTAGCCCCCGGCGGCGTCGATCAGCGTCGCCAGGACGCCGCCGTGCGGGCGTCCGCCCCGGTTCATATGGCGTCCGTCCGGGTGCAGCACGACCACCGCCTCGCCGGCGCGCCACTCGACCAGCTCGAAACCGAGCAGGGACTGGAAGCCTGGAGGAGGCTCGACCGTCACCGTGTCACCCGCAGGGTATCCGGGTCGACGCGCACGCCGTAGCAGGCCTCGGCGTGGGCCGGCGTGACGTAGCCGTGACGCAGGTCGCGCTCGATCAGGTCGAGAGGGCGCTCGGCTGGGTCGCCGTAGCCGCCGCCTCCCGGGCTGTAGTGGGTGACGACGTCGCCGCGGGCCAGGAACTCGATGTCGCCGATGGCGTATTGCAGCGTCCGCTCCTGCGGCGTGCCCTCGTTGATCACCCAGCGCCCGCCGTCGCCGGGCCGACCGCCGGCCACGCCCTGCGGCAGCGACACGGTCTTCTGCGAGGTGTGGTGGAACTGCGGGTCGTCGCCGAGGATCCGGTAGCCGAGGACCTGCCCGAGGCCGCCGCGCCAGCGCCCGGGACCGCCGGAATCGGTCGACAGGCGGCGCTCGATGTAGAGAACCGGGTTGTCGATCTCGAGCGCCTCGATCGGCGGGATCGGGCAGTTGGTCACGTGCGCCGACAGGGTGCTGGCGCCGTCGGCGCGCGCCGTGGCGCCGATCCCGCCGGGCACCACCTCGCCGAAGCTGGTGCGCCGGTTGGTGCGCGGGTTCAGCAGCATGGTGTTGTTGTAGAGGCAGCCGCACGCGTCGCCCATCACCCGGTCTGGCACCGCTTCGGCCAGGGCTCCCATCACCAGGTCGACGATGGAATGGCAGACCACCATGCGCTGGAAGCAGGCGGCCGGCCATTGCGCGTTCACCAGGCTGCCCTTCGGCGCGACGATCCGGACCGGCTGCTTGCAGCCCTCGGTGTTCGGGATCGACGGGTCGGTGATGCAGCGCATGACGTAAAACACCGCCGCGTACGTCGCCGACAGCGGCGAGTTGATCGGGCCCTTGATCTGCGGGTCGGTTCCGGTGAAGTCGAATTCCAGCTCGTCACCGGAAACGGTGAGCGTGAGGCAGAGCCGGAACGGGCCGCCCTTGGCGCCGTCGTCCAGGATCGGCTCCTCGTGCCGGTACACGCCGTCCGGTATCCGGGCGATCTCCTGCCGCGTGCGGCGCTCCGAATACGCCATCAACTCGTCGAAGATCTCCAGCACCTCGGGCTCGCCGTAGCGGTCGAACAGGCCGGTCAGCTCGGTCGCCGCCAGCCGGATGCTGGCGAACTGCGACACCAGGTCGTTCTCGAAGTTCTCCGGCACCCGGGTGTTGGCGAGCATCACCCGGAACAGCTGCTCGTCGCGCTCGCCGCGCCGGATGATCTTCACCGGCGGTATCCGCAGGCCCTCCTGCTCGATGTCGATGTTCCAGCCGCGCGTCCCCATCCAGGTGGCGCCGACGTCCATGTGGTGGACGTTCAGCGCCGCGAAGGCCACCCGCTTGCCGTTCCAGAAGATCGGCGTGTAGGCGATCACGTCGTTGGTGTGGTGCGAGGACAGCGACCCGCCGCCGGCGTACGGATCGTTGGTCAGGACCACATCGCCCTCCTCCCAGGCGTCGAGCGGGAGGTAGTGGTCGAGGATGGTTCGCAAGCAGAGGCCGATGCAGTTCAGGTGGATCGGGATGCTGGCGGATTCCGAGAGCAGCCTGCCGTCGCCGTCGAAGATCGCCGCCGAACAGTCCTCCATCTCCTTGACGATCATCGAGGTCGCCGAGCGGATCATCCGGGCGGCGATCTGTTCGGCCGCCATGACCAGGCTGTTGCGGACGATTTCGAGGGTGATCGGGTTCACGCTCATGGCTGGGTGCCCTCGGGCTGCGGCTGATTCTTGACGGCGAGGATGTTGCCGACGGCGTCGAGCGCCCCGGCCCAGCACGCGGGCAGGACGAGGGTCGATCCGGGATACTCGACGATCGCTGGACCGGTCAGCTGGGCGCCGGCCGGCAGGTCGGCGTAGCGCCAGACCGGCCAGACGGCGGCCTTGGCTCCGGCGTAGAGGACACGGCGCCGCCCGACCGGCCCGGTTCCGCCGGCCATGGACTTTCGCGGCCAGAAGCCGCCGGCGACCGCGCTCGACCCCTGGACCCTGAGGTTGACCATCTCGATGTCCTTGGAGGCCATCGCGTAGCCGTACTGCTGCAGGTGCAGATCGTGAAACCGTTGGCGCAGCTGGTCGGCGAACCCGGCTTGGCCGGCGATGTCGGAGACGTCGACCGACATTTCGAAGGACTGTCCGACGTAGCGCAGGTCCAGCGACCGAAGCATCGTCACCTCGGCCGAGCCAACGCCGTCGGAGGCGAAACCGGCGGCGACGTCGGCCTCGAGCGACCGGAACCGCTCCTCGAGGTCGTTCGGGTTCAAGCTCGCCACCGGCTGGATGCTGGTCATCACCGCGTCGTGGATGATCGCCGCCGACAGCAGGCCGCTGGCCGAGACGTTGCCGGGGGCCGGCGGGATCACGACCCGCGACATCCCGAGCGCGTCGGCCAGCGCCACCGTGTGCAACGGTCCGGCGCCGCCGAAGCCGACCAGCGCGTAGCCGCGCGGGTCGAGGCCGCGCTGCACCGTCGCCAGCTTGATGGCGTTGACCATGTGGGCCTCGGCGATCGCCAGGATCCCGAGGGCGGCCTCCTCGAGCGTCAGGCCAAGGGGTGCTGCGACGCGCTCGGCGATGCCGCGGCGCGACAGTTCGGGGTCGATGACACGGGTTCCGGCCAGGAAGTAGTCGGGGTTCAGGCGGCCGCACACGATGTTGGCGTCGGTCACGGTCGGATGTTCGCCGCCCTGGCCGTAGCACATCGGTCCCGGCACCGACCCGGCGCTGCGCGGCCCGACCTTGAGGGCGCCGCCATGGTCGACATGGGCGATCGAGCCACCGCCGGCGCCGATCGTCACCAGGTCGAGCATCGGCAGCAGCACCGGATAATTGGCGAGGCGCCCGCGGCTGGTGAAGTCCGGCCGTCCCCGCGTCACGACCGCGATGTCGGAACTGGTGCCGCCCATGTCGAAGGTGATCAGGTCGTCGAGCCCGGCGGCGGCGCCGACCTCGCGTCCGCCGATGATCCCGGCGACCGGCCCGGAATGGGTGATCGCGACCGGAATGGTCTTGCCGTTCTCGAAACCCATGACGCCGCCGTTGCCCCGCATGATGAAGCAGCGAGGGCGCAGCCCATGCTCGGCGAGCGCTGCCTTCAGCCGGTCCAGATGGTCGGCCATGGGTCCCTTGACGTAGGCGTTGAGTACTGTCGTCGAGGTCCGCTCGAACTCCCGGAACTCGCGCACGATGTCGGACGACAGCGAGACCAGCACGTCCGGCCAGCGTTCGGCGACGATCTCGCGGGTCCGGCGCTCGTGCGCCGGGTTGGCGTAAGCGTGCATATAGCAGACCGCGATCGAGCGCACGCCGTCGCGCACCAGGGCCTCGACCGCGGCGACCACGGTCGCCGGGTCGATCGGCGTGAGCACGCTGCCGTCGTGCAGCATCCGCTCGACGACCTCGTGGCGTAGATGGCGCGGCACCAGCGGCGGCTGCGGACGCCAATGGATGTCGTAGATGTTCGGCTTGCGCGACGCCCGGCCGATCTCGAGCACGTCGCGGAATCCGGCGGTCGTCAGCAGCCCGACCGGCACCTGGCGCTCCTCGACGATCAGGTTGGTCACCATGGTGGTGCCGTAGGAGAAGCTTTCGACCTCGGCGGCGGCGACGCCCTCGCGCTCCATCACCGCCAGCACCCCGCGCAGGATGCCGTCGGCGAGATCCTGCGGCGTCGTGGGGACCTTCCAGGTGGCGAGCCGCCCGGACTCGCGGTTGCGGAACACGATATCGGTGTGCGTGCCGCCGGTGTCGACGCCGACCTGCCAGCCCATGCGAGTTCTCCTGAAGCGGTCGATGCGGTTACTGCTCCGGACCGAGGATCAGGTCCGGAAGCCACAAGCTGAACCCTGGCACGTAGGTGATGAGCATCAGCACCAGCACCAGCGGGACGAGGAACGGGATGGTCGCCATGGTCACGCGCTCGAACGGTACGCGCGCGATCTCGGCGACGATGAACAGGCCGACGCCCATCGGCGGCGTGGCGATGCCGATCAGCAGCGCCAGCTGCACGATCAGGCCGAAATGCACCCGGTCGATGCCGAAGTGGTCGACCAGCGGCAGGAAGATCGGCACCAGGATCAGTTTGGCGGGAACTCCCTCGATGAAACAGCCGATGACGATCAGGAACACCACGGTGATCAGCAGGAAAACCGGCCGGCTGTCGGTCGCCTCGAGGACGCCGGCCGCGAGCATCTGCGGAACCTGCTCGATCGCGATCAGCCAGCCCATGACCGTGGTGAAACCGATGATCATCATGATCACCGAGGTGACCACCACCGTGTCGCTGAGCGCGGCCCACAGTTCGGCCCGCCGGAGCTGTCCGGTCAGCGCGCCCAGCAGCAGCGCGTAGGCGCAGGCGATGACGCCGGCCTCGTGGGCGGTGGCGAAGCCCCAGACGATCGCGATCACGATGAAGGCCGGGGCGACCATCGCCGGCAGGGCCAGCTTGCCCTTGGCCACCACCTCGCGAAGGCTGGCGCGCGGGCTCTGCGGGAAATCGTAGATCTCGGCGAAGATCCTGTTGGTCACCATCAGGGCGGCGCCGACCAGCACCCCCGGCAGGATGCCCGCCAGGAACAGCCGGGCAACCGAGGTCTGCGCCAGGTACGCATAGACCAGCAACCCGATCGACGGCGGGATCAACGGGCCGATCACCGAGGAGGCAACGGTTACCGCGGCAGCGAACTCGGCCGGGTAGCCGCGGTCCTTCATTGCCCGGATCTCGATCTTGCCGAGCCCGGCGCAGTCGGCGACGGCGGCGCCGTTCACGCCGGCGAAGATCATCGAGGCCAGCACGTTGACCTGCGCCAGGCCGGCCTTGAAATGCCCGGCCAGCGATTCCGCGAAATTGAAGATCCGGTCGGTGATCCCGACGGCGTTCATCAGGTTGCCGGCCAGGATGAAGAACGGGATCGCCAGCAGCGAGACGTTGTCGATGCCCTCCAGCACCTGCTGGGGAATGATGTAGAGGCTGTCGCCGAAGCCGGCCTCCGCCATCGCCGCCACCACCGACAGGCCGACCGAGAACGCGATCGGGATCCCGATCAGCAGGGCGGCCAGGAACACCGCGAACATCGCGGCTATCATGGCCGATCTCCCTGCGGCCGGTCGGTGCCACCGCTCGTCCAGATGCGGACCAGCGTCAGCAGGCCGTCGAGGACGAGCAGCCCGCAGGCCACGAACAGCGGCGCGATCACCCATCGTTTCGGCAACTCGACGATTTCGACGTAGCCGCTGCTCAGTTCCATGACCCGTGGCGTCTCCGAAAGGATCAGCGCCAGCAGGAACAGACCCGCCGCCGCCGCGACGGTCGCCAGGACTTTCGAGACGACCCCGCGGCAATGACTGGTCAGCACCGCCATGACCACGTCGGCGCGGCGGCGGTAGACGATGTAGAAGCCGATGAACACCAGCCAGGCGAAGCCGACCATCGTCATCGGGAAGACGTGGACGAGTCCCTTGCCCGCCACCTCGCGCACCAGCATGGTGACCAGGTTGCCGACCACCATCGCGATCAGCAGCGAATTAGCCGCCAAGATTGCCAGCCGGTCGCACACGGACAGGAACGCGTCCACGCCTCGCAGCATGGTCAGCCCCGGGTCGAGGCGACAGTGGCCAGTAACCCGGCCGGAAGCTCGCCCTTGGCGTCGAGGTCGAGGTACATCGTGCGCATGCGCTCGACGAAGGCGCGGGTGTCGACCTTCTCGAAGGTGGCGCCCTTGCGGGTCATGCTCGCGACCGTCGTGTCGGCGATTTCGGCGTTGATCTGCCGGGCGAGTTCCGCGGCGTCGGCGTGAGCCCGTGTCAGGCCGTCCCTTGCTGCTTCGGACAGGCCATCCCAGGCCTTCGAATTGGTCATCAGCGCGAGACCCTGCGGGAACTCGTCGGTGCGGCCGATGTTCGGGGCCACCTCGTAGAACCGCATGCTTTCGATCTGCGAGATCGGCCCCGTGACGGCGCTGACGAGGCCGCGGCGCAGGCCTTCGTAGACGTCGCTCCAGCCCATCACGATGACCTCGGCACCGAGGTGGTGCCAGGTGTCGACGGCGATCTTGGTGCTGTACATCCGCAGCTTGACCCCCTGGACGTCATCCAGGGTGCGGATCGGGTTCTTGGAGACGATGACGCGATACGGTCCGCGCTCGATCGCGCTGGCGTCACCGATGACTGTGATCCCGGCCTTGTCCTTGAGGCCGGCCAGCCAGCCATTCACCAGATCCGACGCCATGAAGCGGCGCCAGTGATCGCGATCGTCGAACAGGAACGGCGCGGCGACCCAGCGCAACTCCGGCGCCTGGGCTTCCAGGAAGCCGACGCCCTCGGCGAAGATCTGGACGGTTCCGGCCTGCAACTGCTCGATCACCGCCTGCGGTTTGCCGAGCTGGCTGCTCGGGAAGATCCGCATGGTGACCTCGCCCTTGGTGTAGTCGCCGGCGAGGTCGGCGAAGCGCTGCCAGACCCGGCCCTCGGGGCTGTCGGGCGGCATCTGGTGGGCGAGACGCCAAGTCTCGGCGGTGGCCGCCGCCGCGCCGAGGAACAACAGCGGCATCGCGAGCAGCAGGGACAGCGAATGTCTACGGCGCATGGTTCACCTCGTCATCGTGGTTGCGGTTGCGGAAACGGGATCAGGCGAGGCCGAGACGCTGGCGGGCCTCGGCGGCGGTGGCCGGCCGGAAGCCAAGCTCGCCGATGATGCGCGCAGCCTTCTCGACCAGCGCGCCGTTGCCCGGGGCCAGCACACCCCGCTCGAGGTACAAATTGTCCTCCAGGCCGACCCTAAGGTTGCCGCCGAGCAGCGCCGCCTGGGTCGCCATCGGGAACTGCATTGGCCCGACCCCGAACGCCGACCACACGGCCTCCCGCGGCAGGCTGTTGCGCAGATACAGCATGGTTTCCGGGTCGGCGGGCGAGCCCCAGGGGATGCCGAGGCAGAGCTGGAAGAAGGCGTTGCGCGGCAGCAGGCGCTTGGCCGCCATATCGAGCGCGAGCCGCAGATGGCCGGGCTCGAACACCTCGAGCTCGGGCAGGACCCCGGCGGCGATCACCAGCCGCGCCATCTCGCGCAGGTGTGCGGCGGTGTTCACGAACGCCCGGTCGCCGAAGTTCAGGGTCCCCATGTCGAGGCTGCACAGGTCGGGCCGCAGGCGCACGACATGCTCGACGCGCTCCGCCGGGCGTTTGAAGTTGGTGCCGGGGCCGGCGATCGCCGGGTCGTCGTCGCCAGGGTCGAAGCGGGCGCCGATGCCGGTCGTCAAGTTGATCAGCACGTCGCTGCCACTCGACCGGATCCTGTCGACGACCTCGGCGTAATGGGCGACGTCCATGCTCGGCCCGGTGGTTTCGGGGTCGCGGACATGGATGTGGACAATCGCCGCCCCGGCTTCGGCCGCCTCGAGACAGGAGTCCGCGATCTGCGGCGGGGTGACCGGCACCGCCGGATTCCTGAACGGGGTGTCGGACCCGCCGGTGACAGCGCAGGAGATGATGACGGGTTGCCGGTGCGACGGGGACATGGCCGGATCCTCAGCGAAAGGTGCGGTCGAAGGCGTCGAGGGCGCGGTAGCCGGCGCCGACCAGCGGCAGGAACCACGGGTTGCCGGAGTACAGCGGTCGGGTCGGGAACTCGGGGCCGGCGAACGCCGTGTCGGCATCCGCCGCACCCAGGATCCGCCGCGCCAGCTTGGTGCCGAGGTACGAGCACATCGCCACGCCGGCGCCCTGGCAACCGAGCGCGTAGTGCACGCCGTCGCGCTCGCCGAGATGCGGCAGGAAGTCGAAGGTGAAGGCGACCCGGCCCTTCCAGGCATGGGTCACCGGCACCGCGGCGAGTTCCGGCCAGATCGCCGTCAACTCGCGGTGCAGACGGACCGCCGCGACCCGCAAGTCGATCTCGCCGAAGCTGACCCGGCCGCCGATCAGGGCGCGATCCTCGCCCGGCGCCATCCGGAAGTAGCTGAGCAGCCGCTTGGTGTCGGAGAACATGCGGCCGTTCGGGTCGAGCCGGCGGCGCAGCGCTGGCGGGAACGGCGCCGTGGCGATCATGTAGCTGTCGACCGGGATGATCCGGCGCCGCAGCCATGGCGTCAGCGGGCCGGTGTAGGCGTTGGTGGCCGCGACCATCTGGCGGGCGCGAACGCTGCCGGCAGCGCCGTCGGCGCGGCTCCAGTCCAGTTCCATGCCGCCGGCGGTTCGGCGATGCGCCCGGACGTCGATCCCGCCGGCCAGTCGGGCGCCGGCAGCCTCGGCCGCGCGCGCCAGACCCTGCACGTAGAGGCCGGGGTGGATCTGCGCCCCCGACGGAACCACCATCCCGCCGAAATACCGTGTCGAGCCGATCTCGGCGGACTGCTCCGACGCCTCCAGCACTCGGGTGTCGGCCTGGCCGGCGGCGCGCAGCGCCTCGGCGCGGCGCTTCAGACCGTCGAAGTCGTGGCGGCTCCAGGCGGCGATGTAGCGGCCGGTCCGGGCGAACCGGCAATCGATGCGTTCGCGGGCGATCAGGTCTTCCAGGAAGTCGAGCGTGCCCATGGCCTCCGACACGATGCGGTCGGCCCGCTCGCGGCCGAGCCGCTTCTCCAGGGCGAAGCCGGCAAGTTTCAGCCCGCCCCCGACCGACCCGCCGTTGCGGCTGCTGGCGCCGGCGCCGATCGCCAGGCGGTCGAGCACGGCGACGCTGGCGCCGCCCCGCGCCAGTTCGAGGGCGGCGGACAGCCCGGTGTAGCCGCCGCCGACGATCGCGACGTCGACCTCGGCGGGAATCTCGCCGGCCGGCGCCTCGGCCGGCGGGGCGGCGTCCCACCAGTAGGGGCAGGTGATCAGGTCGGATGCGATACGGGTGCTGTCGGACACGGAAACCTCCGCCGCCGATCAGACCTCGGCACACTATCGATCTAAAATGAATTGGATAATTGATAGTATATTAAAAAGTTATATCCGGGGGACGCTGACCCGCAGCCGTGCAGCCGCCGGGTGAAGGCGCCCGCGCGCTTGGCGCGTGCGTCTCCGGCTCCTAAGATGCCGTCGCTTTTCCCGATCATCCGTTCCGGAGACCACGATGACCGAAGCGGCCCCCGCCCGCGACACCGCCTCGCTCGGAAACGAGCCTCGTATCGACGCCGAGGAGATCCTCGCCGGCATTCTTGAGTGGGTCGAGGTCGAAACGCCGACCTATCACGGCGCCGAGGTCAACAAGCTGGCCGACAAGGTTCAGGTGGTCTGGGACGAGGCCGGCTGCACGGTCGACCGGATTCCGGGACGCGACGGCTTCGGAGACCACGTCCTGGTCCGCTCGCCGGACTGGGAAGAGGACAAGCCGTCGCTGCTGGTTCTGTCGCACATGGACACCGTCCACCCGATGGGCACCAAGGAGGGCGCCAACCCGATCCGGCGCGAGGGCGATTCGGTGTTCGGCCCGGGCATCTACGACATGAAGGCCGGCGCCTATCTGCCGTACTACGCGTGGCGGCATCTCAAGCGCATGGGCCGGGCGCATGGCATGCCCGTTACCTGGCTGTACGTCTCCGAGGAGGAGGTCGGCAGCCCGACCAGCCGCGAGGTGATCGAGCGCGAGGCCCGCAAGGCCAAGTACGTGCTGGTCACCGAGCCGGCTCGCGACGGCGGCAAGATCGTCACCGCCCGAAAGGGTGTCGGCCGGTTCGAACTGAAGATCACCGGCCGGCCGTCGCACGCCGGCGCCCAGCACCAGGATGGCCGCAGCGCGGTCAAGGAACTGGCCCACCAAATCCTGGAGATCGAGGGCTACACCGATTACGAGCGCGGCATAACCACGAATGTCGGGCTGGTCCAGGCGGGGACCGGCGTCAACGTGGTTCCGCGCGACGCCACCGCCGAGATCGATCTGCGCGTGGTTACCGCCGCCGACGGCGAGGCTATGACGGCCCGCATCCGCAACCGCGTGGCCCGCGACCCCGACGTCACCGTCGAGGCGACCGGCGGTATGAACCGGCCGCCCTATGAGCGCTCGCCCGCGATCGAGGCGCTGTTCGAGCAGGCCAAGGCGCTGGCGGCCAAAGGCGGCCTCGACCTGGTCTCGACGCCGCTCACCGGCGGCGGATCGGACGGCAATTTCAGCGCCGCCATCGGCGTCCCGACCCTCGACGGCCTCGGCGCCGACGGCAAGGGCGCGCACACCCTGCACGAGCAGATCTACGTGTCGTCGCTGGAGCCGCGCGCCCGCATGTGGGTCGAACTGCTGGCGGGACTGAAATGACCGTCGAATTTGCGGCGCGCGGTGAACAGGGCGAGATCGAGGAAGGCATTGCCCTGGCCCCGAAGTTCGACGCCGACGGCCTGATCCCGGCGATCGCCGCCGACGCCGCCGACGGCACCGTCCTGATGATGGCGTGGATGAACGCCGCGGCGCTGAAGGCAACGATCGAGACCGGCGAGGCGCACTACTGGTCGCGCTCGCGCCGCGAGATGTGGCGCAAGGGCGGGACCAGCGGTCACGTCCAGCGGGTGCGCGAGGTCCGCCTCGACTGCGATCAGGACGCCGTCCTTCTGCTGGTCGACCAGGAGGGCCCGGGTGCCTGCCACGTCGGCTACCGCGCCTGCTTCTACCGCCGCGTGGTCGGCGACGGGGCCGGCGGTGTCCGGCTTGAGGCCGTCGGCGCCAAGGCCTACGACCCGGAGCGGGTTTACGGGAGCGGCGGGTGAGCCGGACGGTCGAACTGTTGCTGCCGGCGGTGGCGCGCTCGGCGGCGGCGACCGAGACCCCGCTCGGCCGACTGACGGTGCCGTCGCGCGCCATCCCGGAGCGCCGGGTGCTGATCGACCCGGAGGAACTCGGCCGGTTGCGCGACGCCGCCCGGGCGGCGGCGACCCGGGCGCACGCACCGTATTCGTCGTTCACCGTCGGCGCCGCCCTGGTCATGGCCGACGACCCGGATCGCCGGGTGTTCATCGGCGCCAATGTCGAGAACGCCAGCTACGGCGGCACCATTTGCGCCGAGCGCACGGCGATGACCCAGGCCGCGGCCGCCGGCTACCGCCAAATATCGGTGCTGGCGGTGTCGTGCGCGCAGGCCCTGCACGCCCGCCTTGCCGATCGCTCGCCCTGCGGGATCTGCCGCCAGGTTTTCGCCGAGTTCGCCACGGACGCGCCGCCGAGCCTGGTGCTGATCGATTCCGGCGAAGAGGGAGCGCTCGGTGAGATCCTCGACCTCGACCGGCTGCTGCCCTACGCGTTCCGCCTGAACGGGTAGGGCGGGGCGGGGGCGCCGGGCTCCTTAGCGTCATCCAGTCAATGTGGAGCCCTCTCACTTTTGTCGTCATGTATGGACGGCCCCCGTTGGGCAAGTGCGAAAATGCAGCGTCGACGTTTGGTCTGGAGCGGTCATGTATTCGGCCTGTTTGTGCGGTCTCTACATGACCGCTGGCCCGCAAGGGTTTCGCG